>ENA-OQMZ01000280-OQMZ01000280.1-human-gut-metagenome-genome-assembly--contig:-NODE-280-length-22528-cov-3.175037_pt1 | contig 22528 bp, 37 predicted proteins | sample MGYA00242621_ERZ504862 | MGnify/ENA primary metagenome ERZ504862 (study PRJEB26092, sample SAMD00036393) | human gut metagenome | host: Homo sapiens | study: EMG produced TPA metagenomics assembly of...
TTTCGAGTTTTGAAGGCGTCCGCCGTCGCTTTACCCACGTGGGCGATATCGACGGCATCACGGTGGTTGACGATTACGGCATCATCCCACCGAGATCAAGGCGACGCTCGCTGCTGCCTCTTCGCTGGGCTACAAACATGTCGACGTCGTGTTCCAGCCGCACCGCTATTCGCGCCTGCAGGCTCTGTGCGATGACTTTGCCGACGCATTCGCCAATGCTGACAAGCTGCTGTTGATTGACGTGTTCTCTGCCGGCGAGATGCCCATCCCGGGCGTCACGTCCAAGATGCTTGCCGATACCGTGCGCGCCAAGCATCCCGGCAAGGAGGTCGTGTACTGCTCGAGCCGTCTTGAGCTCAATGAGGAGCTCGAGAAGATGGTGGGCGAGGGCGATTTGCTGCTTACCATGGGCGCCGGCGACGTCACGACGGTCGGCCCCGAGTTCATCGAGTATCTGACTGCCAAGAAAGACGCTTAAACCCCATGGGTCTGTTTAACGCCGTCATGGCGCTTTCGGGCATGATCGATACGGACGTAATTGAGGATGAACGCCTCGCGCGCCATACGAGCTATCGTATCGGCGGCAAGGCGGACCTCTTTGTGACGTGTCACAGCTATCATGCCTTGCGTCGCGCCGTGGCGGTGCTCGATCGTGAGCAGGTGCCGTGGGTCATTATCGGCAAGGGATCTAATCTGCTTGTTGCCGATGCAGGCTATCGCGGCGCCGTCATTTCGTTGGGGCGTGAGTTCCAGCGTACGGTTGTCGCCGAAGACGGTTGTACGCTGACGGTCGGTGCGGGCGTGATATTCGCTCGCCTAGTCAACGACGCGCTGTCGCGCAGCCTTTCGGGCCTTGAGTTTGCGGTCGGTATTCCCGGCTCCGTTGGCGGCGCCGTGTCCATGAATGCCGGCACGCGAACCGAGTGGATTGGCTCGCTGGTCGAAGATGCCGTTACGTTTGACCCGAGCTCCGGCATCAAGCATTACGCGGCTCGGAGATCGCTTGGGGCTACCGTGAATGCAGCCTGCCGCGTAACGAGATCATTCTGGAGTGCGTGCTCAAGCTCAAACCTGCGCCCAAGGCCGATATCCGTGAGCGTATGGAGCGGTACCTGACGCGGCGTAAGCGCACACAGCCCATGGGCTGTGCATCCTGCGGGTCGGTATTTCGCAACCCGCCCGATGCGAGCGTGGGCAAGCTTATCGAGGATTGTGGATTAAAGGGTTTTTCGGTTGGCGGCGCGGAAGTTTCGCCCGTACACGCTAATTTTATCGTTAATAACGGAACCGCCTCGGCCGATGACGTGGCCGCGGTTATCAGACATGTGCACGGAAAGGTGAGGGAGGCGTATGGCATCGAGCTCAGACCGGAAGTTAAATTCCTCGGCTTCTAGAGCATCGAAACCAACCTTCCGCCGCGCGGAGGGCGTTCCGGCGCACCGTCTCAGCCTCAACGTAAATCCGTTATGCCTTCTAAGCCTGCTGGGTCCGTGCGGCCTGCCAAGCGTTCGACTGCCGGTTCGCAGCTTGGCGGACGCCCCGCGGCCAAAAATGTTGCTCGTCCGGTGGCACGTCCCTCGGTGACGCCCAAACCGGCGATGGGCGCCATACCTTCTCGCCCCATAGCGTCGCCCAAGCCTCGTTGGGGGCAAAGGTGACGCGTCCCGGTCGCGCGCTGGGTGCATCTAAGCCACGTATGCTGACGTCGGTGTCGGCCTCCGCAAAACCGCAATCGGGCAAAAAGGGCTCTAATCCGTTGTCATCGATCGGCGCCCTGGCAAATCATGCGGCGGGTGCCGCTTCTGCCGTTAAGGGCAAGGGCAAAATCGTGGGCGGCATCCTTGCCGCTCTGGCAGCGCTTGCAGTCGTTGCCGTCGTCGTCATTAACTCTGGCCTGTTCGCCGCTACCGATATTCAGATCCAGGGCAGCGAGCATGTGACCAAGCACGATGCCATCCAGCTGATCGATCTGCCCGAGAACACGTCGCTGTTCAATGTGAATCCCGACCAGATCACCGAGGGCCTCAAGCAAAATCCGTGGGTTTCGGGCGTGGATGTTCAGCGTCAATTTCCCCATACGCTCATCATCACGCCGACGGAACGCAAGGTTATCGCAATTGCCTACATTAGCTCCGACGATCTTGCATGGGCGATCGGGGACGATGACACATGGATTGCACCGCTGTCTACCTCGGTCGATGTTGACGACCAGGGCAATGTCATCACAACGGGGGAGGGTGCCAACACCCTAAACGCATCGATGCCGCCCTGGCGCTCGCCAAACATTACGGAGCCGTGCTGCTGACCGATGTCTCGGCCGATGTCGCGCCGGTTTCGGGGCAAGCGGTAAATTCCAAGGCGGTCAAGGCCGGCCTGGATTACGTCCGCGGATTCTCGAGCGAGTTCCTGGGCCAGGTCAAGGATATTTCCACGCCCTCGGTCGAGGCCATCTCGGCGAATCTCGATAACGGTATCGAGGTGTCGCTCGGAGATTCGGACGACATTGCCAAAAAGGAGCGTATCGTGACCAAGCTGCTTTCGCAGGTGGAGGGCGTGACGTATATCAACGTTCGATCTCCTGGCAACTATACGTTTAGGAACGCACCGACCTCGTAGCGTTTTCTGGCCTTTGTTGACGGGGCATACCGCGCCGTTTATCTGGTTTGTTTGGTTTTCACCGTCAATTATTTGACTGATACGTTCATAATGTGCAAACATAATACGGTTTACCTTTGCATTTACTTTCAACTTGAAGGTTAATGTGCGCAGGGGTCAACCCATGCTATGGCAATAACCTTTGTTCGGAGGACCGACATGCACGAGACAGAGATCAACAACTACCTTGCCGTCATTAAGGTGGTCGGCGTCGGCGGCGGCGGTACCAACGCGGTCAATCGAATGATCGAAGAGGGTATCCGCGGCGTCGAGTTTGTTGCCATCAACACCGATGCTCAGGCACTCGCGATCTCTGATGCCGATATCAAGGTGCACATCGGCACCGACCTGACCCGCGGCCTGGGCGCTGGCGCCAACCCCGAGGTCGGCCGTAAGGCCGCCGATGAGTCCCGCGACGACATCGCCGAGGCGCTCGCTGGCGCCGATATGGTGTTCATCACCTGCGGCGAGGGCGGCGGCACCGGTACCGGCGCTGCCCCCATCGTTGCCGATATCGCGATGAACGAGGTCGCGCGCTGACCGTCGCCGTCGTGACCAAGCCCTTTACGTTTGAGGGCCGCAAGCGCAAGAAGAGCGCCGAAGAAGGCATTAAGACGCTTTCCGACTGCGTCGACACCATGATCGTTATCCCTAACGACAAGCTGCTCGACATCGCCGAGAAGAAGACCACCATGCTTGAGGCCTTCGCAATCGCCGATGGCGTCCTTTCCCAGGGCACCCAGGGCATCACCGACCTCATCACCGTCCCCGGTATCATCAACCTGGACTTCGCCGATGTTAAGACCATCATGAAGCAGGCCGGTACCGCATGATGGGTATCGGTACCGCTTCTGGGGACACCCGTGCCGTCGACGCTGCCCAGCAGGCTATTTCCAGCCCGCTGCTCGAGAGCTCCATCGATGGCGCTACGCGCGTCCTGCTTTCCATTGCCGGTTCCAAGGACCTGGGCATCCAGGAGATCAGCGACGCCGCCGACGTTGTCGCCAACGCCGTCGACCCCGAGGCCAACATCATCTTCGGTACCGTTGTCGACGAGTCCCTGGGCGATCAGGTGCGTATTACCGTCATCGCTACGGGCTTCTCCGACTCCAACGTCAACCGTCAGGACGAGCTCTTCGCTGCACAGCAGTCCCAGAGCAAGGCCGCTGCTTCTACCGAGCCGCAGCGCACCGCTCCTGCCACGAGCCCGGCTCAGGCTGCCCCGACTCGCAACGTCGGTGGTACCGAGCTCCCCAACTTTGGCAACGACCAGTTTGAGCTTCCTGACTTCCTCAAGCGCGGCAGCTTCTAGTTCGTTTTTCTCAGCGACCTGTATGGGGTGCGTCCGATTGGGCGCACCCTTTTTGTTGTGTTTTGCCTTTGTAAACGAAAGCCTCCAATCTCCTTACGTTCCCCTTACGTTTAGCCCCTACGCTGCGGGTATCCTTTTGATGAAGTATGGCAGCCGTGTGGCACGGACTGCTGCGGCGTCGCCGCGATACTTGTGTTATTAGGAGGCTTTAGTATGGCAGCACGTGCGGACAGCGTTTCGCGTGTCGACCATGATGGAGTTACGTTGGTAGAGGGCGCGACGCACGATGTTCGCTTTGCTTTTACCGAACGCGCCGGCGGTGTTTCCGAAGATGCGTACTCCTCACTCAATCTGGGCTCGCATGTTGGCGATGACCCCTTTGCCGTTCAAGAAAATCGTCGCCGCGCACTCGAGGCCATAGGGGCCGCGGAGTGCGAGCACAACCTGCTTGTTCCCAATCAAGTACACGGTGACCATGTCGTGACGGTGGCCTCGAACGGTGCCGATTATCTCGAGAATATTCGCGAGCAGATTGCCGAGGGCTGCGATGCCATCGTCTGCATGGCCCGTGAGGTACCCGTGATGCTCTGCTTTGCCGATTGCGTTCCCGTGGTGCTGGTGGCTCCCGGCGGCTTTGCGTGGTGCACTCTGGCTGGAAGGGCACGATTGCGCGCATTTCCGCCAAGGCGTGCCAAGCGCTCTGCGAGGCGGCTGGCTGCAAGCCGGACGACATCTCTGCCTACATTGGGCCCCATATCCTGGCGACGAGTACGAGGTGTCCCAAGAACTTATGGATCGCTTTGCCGCCGAGTTCGCGTGCATCGATGCCTCTGCTTCTCGTATGCTCGATCTTTCCGCCGCCATTCGCGAGGCGCTGATGGACGCCGGCGTCGAGGCGAGCAGCATTGTGGACACCAAGCTTTCCACCGTTCGTCAGAACGACCGCTTTTATTCCTACCGCAACGAGGGCGGCACCTGTGGGCGCCATGCTGCGATCGGCGTGATGCTATGAGAAAGATCGCATCGGTCCTGAGTGCTGCAGTGCTTACGCTCACGCTGTGTGCTTGCTCCTCGGGATCTTCCACATCTTCTATTACCGTGGCCGGCTCGACCACGTGCCTTCATTGCCGAGATCGCAGCCGAGGGCTTTAAGGAAGAGCCGGCACCGATGTGCTCGTCTCCGGCCTTGGCTCCTCTGCGGGTATCGAGGCCGTCAGCAACGGCACGGCCGACATCGCCAGCTCGTCTCGTGGCCTCAATGCCGACGAACAAGACCTTGGCCTGACCCCGATCGTAATCGCGCACGACGGCATCGCAGTCATCGTGAACGACGACAACCCGGTCGACAATCTCTCGACCGAGCAGCTCCGCGATATTTACGCCGGCAAGATCACCAACTGGAAGGAAGTCGGCGGAGAGGACCTGAAGATTCAGGTTATCAACCGCGACGAGGCGTCCGGTACGCGCGAGGCCTTCCGTACCATCGTGATGGACGGCACGCCGTTCGATCGCCGCTCGGCCGTTCTTTCGGGTACGGGCCAAGTGCGCGACGTCGTGTCCCGCTCGCATGGCGCCATTGGCTACATCTCGCTGGGTTTTGTCGAGAGCCTCAACGCCACGACCTCGGTTAAGGCCGTTTCGGTCAACCATGTCGAGGCATCCGAGAAGACGGTCGCAAGTGGCGGCTATCCCATCTCGCGCGACCTTTACTTCTTTGTGAAGGGTACGCCTTCGCATCAGGCGCAGGACTACATTGACTATGTGACGTCCGAGAAGATGGACAAGCAGATTCGCGAGGCGGGCTTTATTCCCGTCACCAACGACGGAAAGGGGAGTGAGTAGCGTGGAAGCACAGGAAACCCCCCAGATTGAGCAGGAGGCTCAGACGCCCAAAAAGCGTGAGTTGGCGTTGGTGTCGCGTAGCACCTATCTCAAGGAGAAGGCGCTGCAGTGGATCTTCTTTGCCTGCGCGTTCTTGGCGGTCGTCACCGTTATCCTGATCTTTGTCTTTACCACGTACTCGGCGCTGCCCGTCTTTACCGACATCGGCCTGGCGGACTTCTTTAGCTTTACGTGGGCGCCATCCGAGGGCCACTACGGCATCATGTCGCTGCTGGCGGGCTCTGGTCTGGTGACGGTCGGTGCGCTCGCCATGGGCGTGCCCCTGGGTGTGGGCACGGCTGTATATCTGGTCGAGATCGCCAGCAAGCGCGTGCGCAGGCTCATCAGCCCCGCCGTCGACCTGCTGGCGGGCATCCCCTCCATCATCTACGGCTTCTTTGGCATGGTCATCATCCGCCCGTTTATCGCGCAGCTGACCGGCGGTCTTGGCTTTGGCGCGCTGACGGCGTGGTTTGTGCTTGCATCATGATCGTTCCCACCATTACCACGCTCACGATCGATGCCTCAATTCCATCCCCATGGGCATTCGCGAGGCGTCCTATGCCATGGGTGCCACCAAGTGGCAGACCATCTACAAGGTCGTGCTGCCTGCAGCCAAGCTGGGCATTGTCGATGCAATTGTCTTGGGTATGGGGCGTGCCATCGGTGAGACCATGGCCGTGCTGATGGTCGTGGGCAACGCCCCGGTCATTCCAGATAGCATCTCGAGCCCCATCTCGACGCTCACGAGCCAGATCGCACTCGACATGAGCTATTCCTCGGCCTGCATCGCTCGGCTCTGTTTGGCATGGGCGTGGTCCTGTTTATCATCTCAGCTGCACTGGTGGGTATCGTTCGCCTGATTTCAAAGAAGAGGGGGTAGGCTATGTCCGATTCCGTTGACACGACGTCGATACGACATCGTCGCGCGAGCTCATCAAGCGTGCCCTTTCCCATGGCAAGAAGGGCCGCATCAACAAGGACCTGTCCAACAAGATTATGCTCGGCGTGTTTCGCGCCGCGGCCTATATCACCACCCTGGTGTTGCTTGCCATCATCGCCTATGTGGTCATCAACGGTCTTCCGCATATCTCGCTCGACTTTATCTTCGGCTGGCCGCAGGCGTAAACGCCGAGGGTGGCATCTGGCCCACGATCGTCTCGACCATCTACGTGACGGCGCTCGCCATGCTCATCTGCACGCCGGTTGCCGTCTTGGCTGCGGTCTATCTGGCCGAATACGCCAAGCAGGGCAAGGTCGTCGACATCATTCGCTATGCTGCCGATGCCCTGGCCTCGGTGCCTTCCATCGTTATGGGCCTCTTTGGTTACGCCTTGTTTGTTGAGGCCATGGGCCTGGGCCTTTCGATGGTTTCGGCCGCTCTGGCGCTGGCGCTTCTGATGCTGCCCATCGTCATGCGCACCACCGAGGAGGCAATTCGCGCCGTTCCGCGCTATATCCGTTGGGGCGCATATGGCCTGGGCGCCACCAAGTGGCAGGTCGTCTCCAAGATCGTGCTTCCTTCTGCCTTTGGCCGCATTGCCACCGGCATCGTCCTTGCCATCGGTCGCGCCATCGGCGAGACCGCGGTGGTGCTCTACACCATGGGTCAGGCCATCAATCTGCCGATCTCGCCGCTCGATTCCGGTCGTCCCATGACCGTTCACCTCTATTTGCTTGCCAACGACGGCATCAACATGAACGCAGCCTACGGCACTGCGCTTTTGCTGATGGCGATTATTCTGGCCTTCAACCTGTTTGCGCGTTATCTGTCGCGCAAGCGCCGCTAGTTAAGGAGTCCCATGTCCGTCTATCAGTCCGCTCCCACGCCGGAGCAAGCGGCCATCACAGCCAAGGATTTCAACTTTTGGTACGGTGACTTTCATGCGCTGACGGGGCTCGACCTCAACATCGCCAAAAACGCCATCACCTCGTTTATCGGTCCTTCGGGCTGTGGTAAATCGACGTTTTTTGCGCTGCATCAACCGTATGAACGACCTTATCGAGGGTACTCGCGTCGAGGGCACCATGACACTCGACGGCAACGATATCTATGCCGAGGGCGTCGACCCGGTCGACCTTCGTCGCCGCGTGGGCATGATTTTTCAGCAGCCCAACCCGTTTCCCAAATCCATCTACGAGAATGTCGCTTTTGGCCCTCGTCTGCAGGGCGTGACTAGCAAAAGCGACCTCGACGACATCGTGGAAGAATCGCTCAAGCGCGCCAACCTCTGGAAAGAGGTATCCAATCAGCTCAACAAGGATGGTTTGGCGCTCTCGGGCGGTCAACAGCAGCGTCTGTGCATCGCGCGTGTGCTTGCGGTGCAGCCCGATGTCCTTCTGATGGACGAGCCCTGCTCCGCCATCGACCCCACGTCCGTATCTAAGGTCGAGGATCTGATGGCCGAGCTGGCGCCCGAGATGACGATCATCATCGTCACGCATTCTATGCAGCAGGCCGCTCGCATTAGCGACTACACCGCATTTTTCTTGCAGGAAGTTGCCGGTGAGCCCGCCACGCTCATCGAGTATGGTCAAACCGACGCGATCTTCACCAGCCCGGTGGATTCGCGGACGGAAGACTATATCACCGGCCGCTTTGGCTGATCGGTGCGACTAGTCCCAAGCCGATCGGACTGGTCCGGTGCGTATTCACTGTGCGGGCGGCATGACCGCACCCAACTGATTGGAGTGAACCATGCGCAAACTGTTTTCCCGTCAGCTCATCGAGGCCCGTCACGAGATGTTGAGCATCTACGAGGCCGTCGATCTTGCCCTTCACGACGCCGTGAAGGCCTATGTGACCGACGACCGCAAGCTCGCCACTAAGACCAAGAAGCGCACGCTTTCGATTGATGCTCGCTGCGCCAACTTGGAGGCCGTGTGCTACAACCTGATCGCTACGCAGTCGCCGGTCGCCTCCGACTTCCGTTTGCTGCAGACGATTATCTACGTCGACTTTAACCTGCAGCGCATGACCGATAAGGTTCGCCAGATCTGCCGCGCCACGCGTCACATGGTCAAGGCCGACATCTCGCTGCCTCAGGAGCTCGTCGGCACGGTTGAGGCCGAGGCCGAGGCCGTGTACCAGGTGCTGGGCTCGTCGCTGTCCGCGCTCGTCACCAACGACATGTCCATCATCTGCAACCTGGCCGTTGAGGATGAGCCGGTACATGCGGCGTACGAGAAGTTCTTCCGTACCTTTAACCGCATGGACACCGGCGATTTTATGGACGACGACAGCAACTATGACGACCTGCGCCGTGCCATCATGGTTTCGCGCTACCTCGATCGCATTGCCTCGATTTCCATCGATGCCGCCTGCCGTCTGACCTTCCTTTTGACCGGACAGCGTATGACTGCCGGCGATATCGCCTGTACGGATGAGGACGAGCTCGAGAGCATGCGCGTGCCTTCGGGCGAGGGCGTCATTATGAGGCCCGCCGTGGATGCACGCTTTGTTGCCAAGTGCCCGCTAACGAGGTGAGCGAGGGTCTTCGCTACCTGTTGGATCATCTTGAGGACGAGGATGATGCCGAGGACGACGAGGAGTAGGGTACCCCGTTCGTTGAGAGATTGTAAATACCTAAGGGAGCGCGGCCTTGCGGATGCGGGGCTGCGCTCTTGCGTTAGCATGGGACTACTTGTTGTGCTGTTAGCGGAGGCGATTGGCAATGGATAACTATTTGAATGTAATGCGCGCTCGCCGCGAGCAGATACTCGAGCGTTTCTATGCCGCGCTCGATCGCGCCGGGAGGCCCCGTGATGCCGCGCGTTTGATTGCCGTGTCCAAGACCGTCGGCGTCGATGAGACCATCGCGGCCATCCAGGTGGGATATCGCCATTTTGCCGAGAACCGCCCGCAAGAGCTCGTCCGCAAACTTGCAGGTCTGGCGGATCATCCGGAGCTGCCCGAGGTGCGCTTCGACATGATTGGCAACCTTCAGACCAACAAGATCAACGCGGTGTTGGGCTCGGCCGAGCTGATTCATTCGGTGGGGTCGCTTCATTTGGCGCAGGCGATCTCGAGCCGTGCCATTCGCAAGATCGAAGCTGGCGAGCTCGCCGCCCCCCAGCAGGTGCTGATCGAGGTTAACGTAAGCGGCGAGGAGTCCAAGGGCGGTTTTTCGCCCGATGAGATTCGTGGCGCTGCCGGCGAGCTTGCGGAACTTGAGGGAATTTGTGTGCAGGGCCTTATGACTATGGCCCTCGGGGGAACAAGGATGTGGCGCGTCGCACCTTTGCCGGGCTGCGAGAGCTGAGGGATGAGTTGGAGGCGGCGCATCCCGATCTGAGGCTGCCCGAGCTTTCTTGCGGCATGAGCGAGGACTTTGAGCCTGCCCTTGAGGAGGGCTCTACGCTCGTTCGCTGGGCAGGGTAGTATTTAGCCCGGAGTTTGCAGTAAAATAGGCTCTGAAGTGCGCACTGGTTTACAGAGCGCCTGCACTAAACCGTGAGAGGACACAACCATGGGCTTCCTTGACGAGATTAAAAATAAGATGCACCTGGGCGGCCAGCAGGGTTACGACCAGAGCTATGACCAGGATGACGACTACGGCTACGATGACGGCTACGATGATGGCTATCAGAACAACGGCTACAGCGGTACCTCGGGCGAGGGCTTCTATACCCAGGACGAGCCGAGTAACGGCCTGCTGGGCCAAACGCGCCGCGGTGAGGCCGAGTCGGTCGCCGTGTATACGCGCTCCGGCCAGCTGGTCGGCGATGACTCGCGTCATGCAACGACGTACAATCCGCCTTCGCGCTCGCAGGACAGTGTTGCGAGCGGTTATCGTCCTGGTGCCTATGACACGCCGTCGAGCTACGCCGAGAACACCCGCGCCCGTGCCGCCGCTGCGCCTGCGCCTGCACCGAGCGATGCCTCGGCCTATGCGAGCAATATCATCAACGCCACACCGCAGCTGCCGGCCTATGTCCTGCGCCCCGAGAGCTATGACGACGTGGAGACCGTGGTGCGCCGCGTTCGCACCAAGCAGCCTGTCGCACTGATTTTTGTGGGCGTACGCACCGAAGTTGCCAAGCGCGTCTTGGACTTCTCTTACGGCTTTGCCTGCGGTCTGGGTGCCACGGTCAAGGAGGTGGGCGACCGCGTGTTCATGGTGCTGCCCGCCGGTTGCGAGGTCAAAGATTCCGATCTCAAGAAGCTTCGTGCCGACGGCTACCTTAAGTAAAGACAAGACGAGGAGATTCCCATCAACATCTACACTATCGTCCAGCTGGTCAATACGCTGTTCAACTTCTATTCCACGCTCATTGTCGTCTACTGCTTTATGACGTGGATTCCCATGAAGCAGGGTGGTTTGCTTCAGGATATTGCCGCGGTGCTTGATAGCGTGTGCGGTCCGTGGCTCAACCTGTTCCGTCGTTTCATCCCGCCGATGGGCGGTATCGATTTTTCGCCGGTCGTTGCGATTATTGCGTTGCAGTTGGTGCAGAAGCTGGTTCTGCAACTTCTTATAGGTATACTCATATAAAACTGGCTTAGTAACTCACGTCGGGCGCACGGCGCCAAGGCGAAGATAAAGGAGAACTTGTTATGGCTATTACCCCTGCTGACATTCAGGCTCAGACCTTCTCTGAGGCTAAGCGCGGCTACGATCCCGCCGAGGTCGACGTCTTCCTGGAGACCCTGTCCTCTGAGGTCGACGCCATGCTTGCCAAGATCGTCGATCTTAAGGTCGTCTGACTGCCACCGAGCAGCAGCTTGCCGATACGCAGGCCCAGCTTGCTCAGGCTCAGGACGCTGCCGCGCAGGCCGTTCCCGCCGCCCCTGTGGCCGCTCCTGCACCCGACTTCTCCGCTCAGGAGCGCCAGATTTCCGCTGCCCTTATTGCTGCCCAGCAGACCGCCGAGGGCATTGTCAACGACGCCAACGAGAACGCCGACCGCATCCGCAACGAGGCCGACGCCAGCCCGCGAGGTCATCCGTCAGGCCCTGACCGAGAAGCAGGCCGAGCTTGAGGAGATCGACCGTCTTAAGGCTTCCCGTGAGGAGTTTAAGGCCGAGTACCTCAAGCTCATCCAGCACTTCATGGACGATGCTCAGAACTCCTTCCCGTCCGATCTCATGGCTTCCACGCCGGTCGGTTCCGCCGCTTCTCCGGCTGTGACCGTTCCTGCTGCCGAGCCGCTGCCCGTCGCCGAGCCGGTTATCCCCGTTGCCGATCCCTTCGCACCGATTGACAACTTCGCTGCCGACGACCTGGACTAACATCCAGCTATCATTTAGCGCCTAGAAAGGGCCCGCAGCTTGCGGGTCCTTTTTTGTGGCTGCATGCAGTCTGCAAAACAAAACGCCGAGTCCTGCGTTTGAGGGCACAGGACTCGGCGAAGGGCGCGTGGTCAAAGGTAGATTTTAAGGCATGTCCCAAAAATCTACTTGAGGAGGAAGTTGGAGAGGGAAATGGTGCGGGCCTCGCGATGCTCGGGATCGGCGATGTGGTCGGCGGGATAGCCACAGACGAGCATGTGATAGGGATAGACGCCCTTGGGCAGATTGAACTGCTCCTGTGCCACCTCAGGCTTAAAATGGCATACCCAGCACGTTCCTAGGCCCTGCTCGGTGGCTCCATCATCATCTGATCACACACGATGGACGTATCGATTTCACTGGAATTCATCTGGTCATACGGGCGCACCCAAGCATCATCGGTAACGCTGCAAATAAGGAAGACAAGCGGAGCTCCAAAGATAGACCCATCACGAGCAAACCGAGGCTGACAAGCAGCAGCCTTCTCCAACAGCTCAGGCGTATCCAGCACCATCACACGGGCTGGATGATTATTACAAGCAGAAGGAGCAATACGCCCAGCCTCAACAATGGCATCCACCACAGCCTGCTCAACAGAACGGTCCTCAAAAGAACGACAAGAATACCGACCACGAGCCAGATCCAAATAAGACATACAAGCCCTCCTAAAATTAAAAATCAAACAAACCCAAAGTAACCCAAACAATACCCAAAGCAGCAATCAGCCAAACGCTCATCAAGGGCCAAAGTGTCCGAACGGATACCAAAGGTCCCTTCAGCCAAACCCCCGTCGCGCTAAATCTATCAGCCAAAGTTCCCAATGGTGGTGCATAAGGGAGCGGGCCCGGCCACTAATAACCTTTTGAACGACTCTGCTTGCAGCCGGAGTGAAAAAGGTTATTAGTGGCCGGGCCCGCGACCGGTGGGACATGTACCCCCAATTAACTGTTCTTCATGACAATCGAATCCACGACATCGGCCACATTCTCGCAGCAGTCGGCGCAGTACTCCAGGAAGGCGTACACGTCACGCCAGGCGATAACCTCGAGCGGGTCCTTGCCGTTAACGTGCAGGTTACGCATGGCGTTGATATAGAGCTCGTCGGCCTCGGACTCGATGGTGTTGATCTGGATGACGAGCTCGCGCAGCGTTTTGGACTTGCGGTAGTTAGGCAGCTCGACCATCAGGTCTTTCATGGCGCGGCAGGCGTCGGTCACCTTGTGGGCGATCACGATGGCATCGGGATGGATGCTCTGGATGTTGGTGAAGTAGACGCGCTGCACGACGCCCTCGATACGGTCGAGCACGGTGTCGAGCGAGCAGCTCATCAGGTCCAGGTCCTCGCGCTCAAGCGGGTGATAAAGGCGGTGAGCAAGGCGTCTTCGAGCTCGTGGTGCTTCTTGTCGGCCGCATGCTCGATCGCGTGCATCTTGTCGAGCATATCGTGAATCTTTGCAGGATCGAAGTTCTCGAAAATCTTGGTAAGCAGCTCGGCGCCTGGACGGCGAGGTCGGCGCAGGCGACGTAGTTGTCAAAGTAGAACGAATCGGGTTTCTTTGCCATGAGTGGGTCCTTTCGAGGCGAAGACGGGTGGGCGAGGTGTTACGGTCCGGATGGACGTTCGGTTTGACTAGATGAACATCATGAACAGCTTGGCCATGACAAAGCTGATGAGTCCGCAGGCGGGGAAGGTGAAGAACCAGGTGAACATCATGTCCTTGACGACGCCGAAGTTGATGGCCGAGAGGCGTTTGACGGCACCGACGCCCATGATGGCGCAGGTCTTGATGTGCGTGGAGGACACGGGGATGCCGGTAAGGGTGGCAAGCAGCAGGTTCGCGGCGCCCGCCAGGTCGGCGGAGAAGCCCTGGTACTTTTCGAGCTTGACCATGCTCTGGCCAACGGACTTGATGATGCGCTCGCCGCCCACGCTGGTGCCGATGCCATGGTGGCCGAGCATAGCAGCATAATCCAGATGGGGATGCCGGCATCGCCGACGCTCGTCTGGCCGCTGGCAAAGGCCACGCCTAAAAAGAGCACGCCGATGAACTTCTGTCCATCCTGCGCGCCGTGCATAAAGCTCATGGCCGCAGCGCTCGCGATCTGAGCGTATTTAAAGAAGACATTGGCACGTCGCCTGTTGGCGGCGGCGAAAAGAATCGAGACGAGCTTGCACAGGACCCAGCCCATGACAAAGCCCAGACCGATGGAGAGCGCCAGGCCGTAGATGACCTTCATCCACTCGTGAATGTTGACGCTGTTGGCACCACCGAGGGCGATAGCAGCTCCGGTCAGGCCGGCGATGAGGCTGTGGCTTTGCGAAGTGGGGATACCAAAACGCGATGCCGTAGCACCGTAGACGACGATGGAGAACAGCGCCGCACAGAGGCACGCGAGTGCATGGTGCTGTTTCCGCCAAAGTCGACGATATGTGAGATGGTGTTGGCGACGCTCGCGTTAAAGTGCGTCATGATGAGCACGCCCAAGAAGTTGAATGCGGCGCTCATGAGGATGGCGGCGCGGGCGGGCATGCAGCGCGTGGTGACGCAGGTCGCGATGGCGTTGGGCGCGTCGGTCCATCCGTTGACGAAGATGGCGCCGAGCGCGAGGATCACGGTGACGGCAAGGACTGGGTTCGACACAAGCTGGCCGAGGAAGGTTGAGAACGTTACGTCCATATATGGGCTTTCTCGATATTTGCAGACTCGTTACAAAAACATGATAAATCGTATCACCTCCTGCGGGTTTCTTTACGGAGTTCTGATGGGAGAAGTGAATTTTTTGGTACTAAAATTGAATATTAGCCCTGTTGACCGCGGTCGTTCTTTTTGCTAACACGCCATGCGGACGCGTGCGTTTGCTCCGACACTCCAAAACCACAGTCTGTTCGCTTTACAATATGCAAACATGCGTTCGATAATAGGGGCCATGGAATATCGACAGACAGACGGCAAAACTCGGCGCGTGCACAAGCAGTATGTGGACGTCGTGGCTCGCATTCTCGCGGGCGGACAGGTTGTGCCGGTTACCGTCTGCTGGGTTGACGGTCGCTGCTTTACGATTGACGAGATTGTCTCGTCCACCGGTTTTGGCCTGACGGTTCACGGCATTCGTACGGCAACCTATAAGGTACGTTTTGGCGGACATGCGACCGAGTTGTATCTAGAGGACCAAACGCGTGAGCGGGCGGACGGCTCGCAGGCGCACGTGATGCGTTGGTGGGTCTGGGCTTTTGATCGTACGCTCGAGGGCGAGCGCCGCAGGTAAGAACGCGTGGCGTTCGGGTACAATGGCAGGAAACTTGTCAGCTACGGCGCCGTCGCGGTGCTTTTTGAAAGGACGAAAGTATGAACGATATCCAGGGCTATCAGAATGGCCCCATCGAGACCGGCGCAAGCGTGCCAAGGAGATGTCGCCGCGCGCGTACAACCTTGTCATGTCTGCTCTGATCTTTTTGGGCTTTTGCGCCATGGGCGCCGGTGCTTACTTTACGAGCACCATGTCATTTGCGCGCATGATGATGAGCGGCGCCGCTTTGCCGCTGGTCTTTGGCTCATTTATTTTGACCATCGTTGGCATGGTCATGATGTCGGCTGCTGCCAGCAAACAGTCCGTGGGCCTGTCGCTCGTGGCTACGTGGTCTTTGCGAGCACCTTTGGCCTGACGGCGTCGTTTGGTCTTGCCAACTACGACCTGCCTACCATTAACACCGCCTTTATCGCCACGGCCGCCATCACCTTTGTCTTTGGTGCGCTGGGCGTGACCTTCCCCAAGTTCTTCCAGCGTGTGTATGGCATTGGTTTTGGCATCTTGCTTGCCACGATTCTGGTCGAGATCGTGCTGATGTTCATGGGCGTTTCGCAGTCCATCACCGACCTGATCGTGATTGTGGTGTTTGCCGGCTTTATTGGCTACGACACCTATGTGGCCACGACGGTGCCGCCTACGCTGCCCAATGCGGTGCTCATGGCGTCCAATCTGTTCGTGGACATTATCAACGTGTTCCTACGCATCCTGAACATCCTCGGCCGTCGCGATTAAAACGCGGCATTGCGATGCTTCCTGCCGGACACGGTAAAACGATGCGAAAGGCGGTCCTTCGGGGCCGTCTTTTTTGTGCGCGGCGGGGTATCATGGATGGGAAAAGCCGATAGCGGCAGCGACAGGAAAGGTGGCCATGTATGGCAGACGTCGACAACAGGAACCGTAACCGCAGGTCCAACCGAGCGGGTCAGCCCAATCCCAAGCGCGAGGCCCGTGCCAAGCGCCGAGCGCCATGTGATGACTGTGTCCGAGGCCTGCGCCAAGGATATCGAGCGTTCGCTTGCTGGTGTTCGCGAGTTTGACGGCATGCCCGCCGGCTTTGTCGCGGCGATGAAGGCCAAGGTTCAGACTGCTGTGGCCCCCGAAGAGCAGGTCGCCGAGGACGTCGAGAACGCGGAGACTGCCGAGGTCGAGGCGCGCCCGAGACCGAGGCGGCGCCCGAGCCCGTCGAGGAGCCTGCCGAGGAAATCGCCGAAGCTGAGTCCGCGCCTGCTGAGGAGCCCGCTCCGGTCCTGCCCGAGGTCACTGTGCTTGATGCCTCCGCCACGCAGGCAATCCTCGATAACGGTCGCGGCTATGCGCAGTTCTGCGACATGGCCGTGCTCGCCTTTGCCTCGTTTACCAATCCGGGCGGTGGATATATTCAGGGTTATCTGGCCAGGAGGCCACGCTGTGCGCCGATTCGTATCTGTACAACGTCCTCGATAAGCAGCGTAAATGGTACGGTGAGAACCGTCGCCGCAACATCAACTGTGAGCTGTACCGCAACCGTGCGCTGGTGGTGCCCGCGGTGCGCTTCGAGCGCAAGCATGTGCACGCCTATGCCGACGTGATCGTCGCCGCTGCACCCAACGCCAAGCGTGCTCGCCAGGAGTACCGCGTGAGCGACGATGCCTTGCTTGACGCCCTGCGCGACCGCATTCGCTTTGTGCTTGCTATCTGCGATGAGCTTGGCCGCGAGAAGCTCGTACTGGGTGCTTGGGGCTGCGAGAACAACGGCTTTGACGCAGAGGCCGTGGCCGAGCTCTTCCGCAAGGAGCTCGCATCGGGCGACTTCAAGGTCAAGCAGGTCTTCTTTGCCGTGCCCTCTACGCGCTGGGACGAGGACTTCGCCAAATTCGAGCACGTGCTGGCAAACTTCCCCGAGCAAAACGAGGAGTCCTATGCTCAGGTTGCCGCCCGCGCCGCAGCCGCCCGTGCCGCCGAGCAGGCTCAGACCGCTGCCGAGGATGACGAGGATGACGACGACTGGCGCAAGTACCTGTAAACGGTGCTCGTGATGCGATATACCGAGCCGACGGGAGAGGCTGCTCCTGTCGGCTTTTTATTGAGTGGGGAGCTTACGATGAAAAACGTTCTGTGCTTTGGTGACAGCAACACCTATGGTTACGATCCGGCGGGCATGCGCGACGGTACCGCGGTGCGCTATGCGCAGGATGTGCGCTGGTGTGGCGTGGTCCAACGTGACTTAGGCGAGGGCTGGCATGTAATTGAAGAAGGCCTCAACGGCCGCACGACGGTACGCGACGACATGTGCCATCTGGACACTAACCTCAACGGCATTCGCGCGCTTCCGATGCTGCTCGAGGCTCATAAGCCGCTGGACGCCATTGTGATCATGCTGGGCACCAACGACTGTAAGACGGTCTTTAACGTGACAGCTTCCGATATCGCCCGTGGCGCCATGGCGCTGATTCGCGCCGTCCACGCGTTTCCGTGGACCGACGCTGCGCCTTGCCCGCGCATCCTGCTGATGGCTCCTATCAAGATCAAGCCGCAGATCGCCGATGTATATATGACCGATTTTGACGAGCGTTCCGTCGAGGCATCTGAACATTTTGGCGAGTACTATGCGCACGTGCCGAGCAGTTTGGCTGCGACTTTTTGAATGCCGCCGAGTTTGCCGAGCCGGGCGATATCGACTATCTGCATATGATGCCCGAAAGCCACGAGAGCTTGGGACATGCGTGGCAGCCAAGCTCCAAGAGATGCTCGGTGAGTAGCGCGACCCCAAGCCACCACAAAGGCACCTTTGCGGTGGTTGATTCGTCTGATTGTCTTGATCTGTAACAGTTGTAAGGCCGAAAACGGGCTAGATGTTACAGATTGAGATTATTTAGGTCGATATCGGTCGTTTGTCTCGATCTGTAACATCTAGGGTCGATTTTGCCGAGTTACTGTTACAGATCGAGATTATCTTCTCAGCGGAATTTGAGTATCTCGATCTGTAACAGGTGGGCCGAAAATGGGCTCTAACTGTTACAGATTGAGATGTTTGTGAGGACCACTGCAAAGGTGCCTGTCCCCTTTGCAGTGGTTTTGGGCTGCGAATCTTAATACTGCCACATGTGGTTGACAGGGCCGGAGCCTTTGCCCATGTCAAAGCCGGCGGCGAGAGCGCCCGTTAGGTAGCCTTGCCGGCGTTGACGGCGTCGGCAAGATCCATGCCCTGCGCCAATGCGCAGGCGATGGCGGATGAAAGCGTGCAGCCGGTGCCATGCGTGTTGCCGGTCTCGATGCGCTTGTGGCGGAACCACGTGGTGAGCGGATCGCCCATATGGTTGCCTTCGTTATCGAGTGGCGCGGGTTCGGCCAATACATCGTTGGTCTCGTTGACAAGATGCCCACCTTAACGAGGGATGCGCAACCAAAGCGGCGGGTGAGGAGCATGGCGGCGTTTTGCTGCGTGCGCTCGGAATCGACCTCGTAGTCGAGCAGCGCCATGGCCTCGGGAATATTGGGCGTGATAACGGTCGCCAACGGGAACAGGCAGTGGGTGAGCGCCTCGCAGCATCCTCGGCGATGAGGCGAGCGCCCGAGGTGGCAACCATGACGGGGTCGACGACGATATTCTGCGCATCCCAGGCGCTCAAGCGCTCGGCGATAACCTCGATAATCTCGGCAGAGGAGACCATGCCGATTTTGACGGCGTTGGGGCGGATATCGTCAAAGACGGCATCGATCTGCGCCGCGACAATATCGGGGGAGATGTCCTGCACGGCGGTGACGCCAGGGTGTTCTGTGCGGTGATGGCCGTGATGGCCGTCTCTGCATACAGACGGTGCGCCGTGATAGTCTTGATATCGGCCTGAATGCCGGCGCCGCCGCTGGAATCGGATCCTGCGATGGACAGGACGGCAGGTACCTTGCTGCGATCCATGTTCGCTCCCTTGTTCGGTCGGATTCAAATGGGTCTTCAATCCGCATTATAAAGATGCCCGGGCCGGCTGTATGCCGAACCCGGGCGGGCGATGCAATCTTTACGCAAATGTAAGCAAATGTTCACAAGTCAACAATTGACGGGCGTTGCAGAAGGCTTGCTGGCGATTACCCTGTAAAGGCTAATCCTCCATGCCAAGATCGATCGTCGTGCCCTCGAACACCTTGTTGACGGTGCGGACGGCGCACATCTTGCCACACATGGTGCAGGTGCCCTCGGTGGCGGCGGGGGATTCCTCGTAGCGCTTCTTACCAGTGACCGGGTCGAGAGCGCACTTCCACATGGCATCCCAGTCGAGTTTGCGGCGTGCCTGGCCCATCTTGTCGTCCATGTCGCGGGCGTGGGGCACCTTCTTGGCGATGTCGGCGGCGTGTGCGGCGATCTTGGTGGCCATGAGCCGTCGAGCACGTCCTGGGCGTTGGGCAGGCACAGGTGTTCGGCGGGCGTCACGTAGCACAGGAAGTCGGCGCCCGAGCTCGCGGAGATAGCGCCGCCGATGCTGCGGTGATGTGGTCGTAACCCACGCCGATATCGGTCACCAGCGGCCCGAGCACATAGAACGGGGCGTTGTGGCACAGGCGCTTCTGCAGCTTCATATTGGCGGCGATCTCGTCGAGCGCCATGTGGCCCGGTCCCTCGACCATAACCTGGACGCCGGCGGCCCAGGCGCGCTTGCACAACTTGCCGAGCTCAATCATCTCGGCGGTCTCGGTGGCGTCGTTGGAATCGTAGAGACAGCCCGGGCGGCAGGAGTCGCCGAGCGAGATGGTCACGTCGTACTCGTGGCAGATTTCGAGCACCTCGTCGTAGACTCGTAGAACGGATTCTCGTTGCCGGTGACCTCCATCCATCCAAACAGCAGCGAGCCGCCGCGGCTGACGATGTTCATAAGGCGGCCGGTCTCCTTGAAAGTTTTGATGACCGATTTATTGATGCCGCAGTGGATGGTCATAAAGTCCACGCCGTCCTCGGCGTGTGCGCGCACGACCTCGAGCAGGTCGTCCTTGGTAAGCTTGACCAGCGGCTTTTCCATGTAGTCGATGGCGTCGTACATGGGGACGGTGCCCACCATGAGCGGCGTCTCGTCGATGAGCTGCTGGCGGAACTGGCGTGTCTTGCCCGAGTTGGAGAGGTCCATGATGGCGTCGGCGCCAAAGTCCTCGGCGATCTTGACCTTCTTCCATTCCTCGGCGGCGTCGGCCTTGTCGCCCGAGATGCCCAGGTTCACGTTGACCTTGGTGGACAGGCCCTCGCCGACGCCAAAGGCGCGCATGCCCTTTTTGATGTGCACGATGTTGGCGGGGATGGCGATGCGGCCGTCGGCCACGCGTTCGCGGATGTACTCGGGGTCGCGATGCTCGCGCTCGGCGACCTCCTTCATCTGCGGTGTGATCTGCCGGCGCGGGCGAAGTCGATTTGCGTGACGAGCTTGGGCTCGGTCTGTGTGCTCATTGGCCACCGGCTTCCCTTCGTTGGCATTACCCATATCAGGTTTGCGGGTCAGGGCGGGCGCGCCCAGTCTCAGCCTGCCGTCTTGTCCTGCAAGCTCCCCGTTTATGTGGTGGGCTCAAGTATAGCCTGAATGGGTACGATTGACGCGATGAGCATGTCCATGGGGAGGCGAACATGGAAGACAAGCATCTATATCGAGAGACGCAATGGGATGTATCGGCCGAGGAGAGCCGTGCGCACCATGGCCTTGTCGCGATTGGTTTTGCGGTGCTTGCCGTGCTGGTGATTGCCTTTTGTATCTGGACGTTTGGTGGTCGCGGCGGCGCTGCATGGGAGTTTGAGGCCGACGATGCCCTGCCGATCATGACAGTGAAAGTTACGGGCGGCAACACCGTTGCCGCGCCGGGCGACTATTGGTATCCGCGCGACGAGTTTGTCCAGCTGCAGCTGAGCGGTGGTTCCATTCCTGGTGAAGAGATCGAGCGCGCGACCTTCGATGCGTCGCTTAAGACGCTGTTGGTTGAGCTCAAAGGTCAAGGGGATGTGCCCACGACCATGGATATCGCCTTGACGGAATGGCGTCTGGAGCCTCCGACGGGTGTTGCGGTGTCCGAGGTCGAGCACGTCAAGATTGCCTATCAGGACGGTTCGACAAATGAAATTGCCAAAGCCGACGGCTTGGCGGAATAGACGCCGTGCCTAGGCAGCACATTCAAAAGTAGCGGTGGTTCTACAAGGTCTGTTCGTTCAGGAAGACCAAAGTGTTTTTATTTGAAAGCTCGGGAAGGTGACGATAACCAACGTCGAACGCGGTGAGCCCGCTTACATCCTCGAGCTTGTTTTCTGCCATCCAGCGCACCATGGAGCCGCGTGCCTTTTTGCTGGCGGTCGATCGCTGGATGGGCTTGCCGTTGCGGACACCTTCGCCAAAGAGACAAGTGATGGTTGTGGCGTCGCCTGCGAGATGGGGTAGAACGGCCTTGGCGTACTCCACGCTGGCAAGGTTGACGACCGTGGTGTTGGAGCCGGTCGGCGCAATGGCGCATGCAAGTTTGTCGCCCCAAAACGCATAGAGGTCACGGGCGTTGTCGACGGCGAGCTTGGCTCCCATTTCGAGCCGATAGGGCGACACGCCGTGGAAGGGGCGCACGCATCCATAGAGTCCCGAGAGGATCCAGAGATGGCTTTGCAGCCAGTCGAGCTGTGCGGCATCCATGACCTCGGGCGCCATGCTTTGGTATTGGATGCCGTGGTAGGACATGACGGCAGGGGAGAGGTGACGGGCGAGTGCGGGATTGTCGAGATCGCCGTTTTTCAGGATGGGCCCGAACTCATGCAGGGTGTTGAGACAAGGCCCCAGCAGTTTGTCACTCACGTTCCATAGCGCCTGCAGGCCGCCGCTACCTTCATTTCGTTCGATATCTAGCAGCGCGCGGTGGAGGCGAGCCGCCTCGTGCACAAAAGGTGGAATGCCCAGGACTTCAAAAGCATCTTGGGCCGCGCGCATCTGCTTGGCGGGCGAATGATGACCTGCAGCATGGACTCTCCTCTGCCAAAAAGGAAGTTGCGGTGGAATACGGTCTGTTTTGGCCGTTGATGGGCCAGTTTAGTCCGTATTTCACCGCAACTGATGAAGGTTGGTTAGGCGCGCTCGATGAAGGCCTTGTAGCGCGATAGGCCTCGTAGATATCGG
>ENA-OQMZ01000281-OQMZ01000281.1-human-gut-metagenome-genome-assembly--contig:-NODE-281-length-22509-cov-1.740953_pt1 | contig 22509 bp, 30 predicted proteins | sample MGYA00242621_ERZ504862 | MGnify/ENA primary metagenome ERZ504862 (study PRJEB26092, sample SAMD00036393) | human gut metagenome | host: Homo sapiens | study: EMG produced TPA metagenomics assembly of...
TGAAGATCGGGGGGTAGTTGTGGAGAGAAGAATGTTCCAAGGCGGTAGTGCTGAAACGAATCTGAGTGAAACCTCCCGTAACCGGTGCTTAGCGTCGCTATTGGCGTTTTTTCGTCAATGCTCTTTTGATTCTGTGCGACATGGCTTCATTTATTGCCGCTTCGGCAATCATATATGTGTGGCAGGGCGGGGAAGTGTTGTATTCTTCCCGTTTCCATTTCCATATTGGTTTGTGGTTGTATGCGCTTGCTTGCTCGTTGATTTGGATCTACTGCCTGCATAGTGTTGGCGTGTACCACCGTCATGTGATGGGTGACGGTTACCAGTTGAACGCGCTACTGGTCAAAGGCACGTTTTTCACGGGATTGATGATTTGTGCAATCGACTCTATTCTCAACGTTTATATACCTTTGCTGCATACCGGCTTGGTGTTGCTGTGCGCATTCCTGATTACCATGCTGGAGCGTTTGACTATCCGCCAGTTTGTACTGTCCAGCCGTGAAAAGGGCGCATATTCGTATGGCACCGTGGTGGTTGGTTCCCCTGAGGGCATTGAGCATGCTTTGGCATTCCTGAGCCAGAAGCGTCAACTGAATTATCATGCTATTGCGGTGTGCCCGATTGGTTTGAACAAGCGGACCGGGCTCGTGGAGGCCGTTGTCGCACCTGCTGATTTCAAGGATCGAATCCGCAAGATCAGTGGTAGGGACATCGCCACATTGCCGTATTGCGGGAACTTCGCCGAACGTGCCGCTTCGATGGGCGTGCAGACGGTGATGGTTACGGATGTTATGCAGCGCTTCTCGGATAATTTCAACACGTTCGTGCTGAACATGGAACCATGAATCTGGAGATTGCGGTGGTCACTTCCGCAGTAGACGTGAGTGGTCATGAGACCAACATCCGTGTGATTCAGGGTACGACGGTGATGACGATCAGCCTTCCGCAGTATTCGCCATGGGATATGTGCAAAAAGCGCGTTTTTGATGTGCTGGTTTCGCTGTTTGCCGTGATTGTTACTGCGATTGTTACCGTTCCTATTGCGATTGCTATCAACTTACCGACGGCGGTCCTATTTTCTACACGCAGACTCGTGTTGGGCGCCGTGACAAGCCGTTTAAGATGATCAAGTTCCGTTCTATGGTGGTGGATGCGGACAAGATGAAGGCGGAACTGGCGAAAGAAACCGGTCAGGATGGTCGTTTTATCTTCAAGATGAAGGACGATCCGCGAGTCACCAAGGTGGGCAAGTTTATCCGTAAGTTCTCCATCGACGAGTTCCCGCAGTTCCTGAACGTGCTCAAGGGCGACATGAGCGTGGTGGGCCCGCGCCCGCCGCTGCCCGAGGAAGTGGCACAATACAACCAGACGTATGCCACTCGTATGCTGGTGAAGCCTGGTATTACCGGTCCGTGGCAGGTGTCTGGCAGATCCAACTTGAGTAAGGAAGAATCCGAGTCTTTGGACGTCAGCTATGTGCAGAACTGGTCCATGCTGGGAGACATCGTGCTGCTTTTCCGCACTGTCGGTGCCGTCGTCACTCATAAGGGTGCATACTGATGGAAGGTAAGGCATAACAGTAAGATTTCGTTAAACAATGGCAGTTTTTCTGTTTCAATCTCAGTTTTATGAATTGAATCATATTCACCTTCAAGAGCTTCGATAAGGAGGAGAAACCTAAAACGGGCGAGGCCAGACTGTTCGAGACAAAATGTACCGTAAGTACGAATAATCGGTTCTTTCATGTTGTCTTGCCATTTTGACAATAGGCACGTAAGACCTCGCCTTTGGAATCTTTTCTATGAATCATTTTTCCCGGCTTCTTTGTTCGGACTAGGTGAATTCCTGATAGCTTCTCCGATGACTTGGAAAAATTCATGTTTCTTAGTTGGCAAAATCAGTGTTGCCGTAACTCGATTGATATGCCTCAACGTTCCTGAAAGAGATGAATAGATAATTTGAGTTGGTGAAATGTAGTGCTCCATTAAAGATAACGTCCGAAATTTTGCGCACTTTCGGATTCCGGGCCATGTCCTTTTCCTTCAAGGACAAAATCCGAAAATGCGCAAGAATCCGGACGTTATCAATTCGAGATGCCGACTTCTTACAGGCATTACAACAACAAAGCGACGTTCCATCGCAACTATGCCAACCGCAAATGTTTTCCCATCATGCCTTTGCTTTGCCTTGCGAAGCCAGACTGTGACGGGAACTGCCGATCAACATGGGAGTAAACCTGTCCATAGTGAGATGAACAGCAACGCAGATAGCTACAGTGACAACAGTCACCAGCATCGCATATACAAGATTCGCTCGCAATGCATCCGTATTCGTCCCAAGAATTTTTCGCCATAACAAAAATCAGCGCTCGTTTTCGCTGGTTCGTGCACACACATGATGGTAAGCGATACCCTGCCAAGGAACTGCAATAAACGACAGTCGATAGCAATGCAAAGCATGAGCGACGATATAAAACCAAGCAATGCTGCGCATAGCATCCAAAATGGATTGCTGGTACTTGCACCATTGAGGTTGACGCTTAGTCCGGTCAACTTATCGAATACCCACAGCAGGCCAAGTCCTGCCATACCGATGACAGCATAGACAACATGCAACGATGCCTGCGGCTTGGATTTCCGCATACATGGCATGAGAAAACGACTCAGCAAGTAGCCAATGCAATAGAACAGCATGGAGAAGGGCAAGATATCAAGAGCCCAAGGAAGGCGGAGCCAATCAATCGGCAGACCAAAGGAATGCATGACCATGATTGAGAGAAAGCTGACCGTGGCAAGCGTCGCGGCAACAGCCCAATCATGCCGGATCGCTCTCTTTGATTTGACGAGGGTAAAGGTTCCAAGGAACAACATCTCCGTGACAAACAGACAGGGCAGGAACCAAAGCACAGCATTCTGCGGATAATTACTGGTTCCGGCACGGGCAAGAAGAACTTTCGCCAAATGCATTCATGGATCCATTGCTTCGCCTGAGACGTCGTTCGATAAGGGCCCAGTACACGAAAGTCGCTATTCCGAAGAACAGATACGGTATGAGAAGTCTTGCAATCTTCTTCTTAAATGAGTCGAGGAATTGTCTTTCGTGGAACAACATGCCTGAGATGATGAAGAACAACGGCATATGGAACGAGAAAATCCAATGTACCAGTCCAGCGAATTGCGATGTATGCCCCAACACAACCAGTAGGATGCCGAAGCCTCGTAGCGAATTAAGTGCAGTCAGTCTAGAGGATTGCGCCATGACATGATCCTCTCATTTACTTTCTCTTCTTTAGATAATCAATCTATCATCATTCAAGTTTTATTTAGAAAAAACATTATGGCAAAATCCTCTATCGCAACTAAGTTCCCTGTTTCTTAATTTAAAAGCATCGCAACTAACGACTACGTTAACTAATATTATATAGCGGAATTATATGGTAGAATGCCATTTCCATTAACTGATAAGTGTGCAGGAATAGGAATATACAAAAAGAAAAATATAATATCTTTATAAAGATTTTATTTTTTCTTGAATATAGTATTCAAGATAGTACGGTACACTAAGAAAATTAAGCAAATAGAATAATGCGGAAATTCTCTGACCTAGTGGTATAGACAGACCAATCATAATAGCTATGGATCCCACGAAATGCAAATTTCTAAAAACCGTAAACCAATGATCACCCCTCTTTAGATTTCGTAAACAAATAGACAAAGAAGAAACCTACAAACAATAAAGGCGATAACGAAAATGCTTTACTAGGATCCGGATAGTAGCCGGATATGTAGTTCCCATACTTTGTCCCTTTGAGCAAGATACCAATAACTGCAACAAAGGTAGGTACAAGAAAAGCCAAAAAAGCAAAAAGGGACAAATATATTTTTTTGTCAAGCTTTAAATAAAGGAGAGGAATGACAGCAAAATAAATTAGAGCAGAATAATGAAAACCTACCGCTATCGCAACTAAGGAAAAAGCAATAAAAAGACTCTGCAACTGATTTTTACCATCCATATTTCTTTTCACAAACAATAACGCGCAACAGAATAATGCAGTAGCTATTGTCTGGCGAACTACGTTCAATGAATATAAGAAATACCCACCACACAAAAAAGAAACAGTCAATAGAGTTTTTGAACATGGCATATTGTATATAGTAATATATATTAAACCTATGAATATAAAGCTTGTAACAATAAAAATAGACTGATACCAACTACCTGCAAAATCAATACACAGCTTGTTAAGCCATTTAAATATGGGCTCCATTGGCGGAGGGGTGCCGTTATATATCTGTTTATAAGTTGGAACGTATGTAAAGAAATAATCTGTTCCAACTCCATAGCGAAATCCAGATACTGTGAATAAAATCAAAAAAGTAATGACAAAAGGTAAAACCCTTGCCCTTTTACTCAATTTATCTGCCACACACATCAAAAGTATGCAGCAGAAAACAGTCGTTATGTAAACAAACATTCTTTTCCTTATTTTGATACATTATATTCATAAAAGTATTTGTTCAAGAAAAAACATCTCATAGAACAACTATGTATATCCAGTTGATTAAATAAGACTAACGCTTACATAAACCATTTCCATGCATGTCTGAAGACATCCGCCCTTGAGACAAAGCTGACAGACCAGATGCGAACAGAGCTCCGTAAACTGCAGTCAATCCGCGAAACCTCTGCATCATCAATAAAGTTCGGTTTGGATGACGAAGAATTACATATGCAGTAAGTAGCAAATTCAGCGTCAATGGCAATCCGGTAACTTGCGTTCCAGCTTTGGGCAATGATGTAGTGACGAAAAAACAGAGAGTGCGTCCATGGAAGACTCCTTGCTGATTATGCGACTATCTGATCACGCAGATGCAAGTACGCGAACGGGAATATCAGTCTGTGGTTACTGCAGGACCGAGGTAATATCTGAGCCTTGGAATCGAGTGGACCGACAGGTACGTGTTTCGTCCAAGAAATGTCCAACTTCGATATACATGACGGGTACTTCGTTATCAGGCAAATGCAAAAGTTTGCGGGTTTTCTTTTCTGCAGTTGCCGTAAACATGGTATTGAGCGGACAAGCTCCAATTCCCAAAGATTCCAAAGATAATAGTAGTGACATTCCGAACAGGCCACCGTCGGTATATCCCTCATTGCGCTCATAAGATGTCATAAACGCGCGCAAGTCAGAAGTAATCATCAGCAATGCGGGAGGGGCTGGATATCCATTAACACCACCTTGAATGTGCAAAGCCTTTGCGATAACTTCCTTGTCGAGAATGACATGCACTCTGGTGGGTTGCCTGTTACACACTGATGGAGTGCGCATGGCCATCTGAATTGCCTGGTTAAGTTCGTCTAGGGATACCGGCTCATCAGCAAATTCACGAACTGAATGTCTATTTTCACTTAACGCAGCAAAGGAAAGATCTTTGTTATTGAGCTTGTCACTTTTACGGATAGATATGCTTCCACCATCGTTTGATTCGGCATTCATAATGTGTTGCCACTGATCTGTAGTGAATAACGATTGCTGCCAAGAAATATCTTTCTCCGCATCGAGATGACGCTGCATGTACTCATGAAGCGCAGCAAGACTTTCTTTGTACACAGTGTTATTAGCGAAATTCAGATCTGCTTGTTCCAGACGTGTAAGCAGGGTCGGAAGCTCGTTAAAAACTTTTTTCCCAAACCCATAGCGAAAATTGTGATGGCTCAGACCCTTTTCAATTTGATGGCTGAGAAACATCACTCGTGTCTCGATTCTTACTCGTTCATGGGGCATAATGCGAGAGTAGCTACGATTAAACCGCTTGGCTTGTGCCACGAATCTTGATATAGATGAATGCTTTGACGCAGATTCTTGAGAGGAGCGATAAGCGGTTTTGGCATCCACTGTTCTACAGTGCTCTTCCAATTCATAATGACATTCCTTTGGACTCTTGATTAATGCTGATTTAGTGGTTCCGATACGCTGCTGTGTAAATAAGCTAATGACTGTTTACGTAATGAAGCGAGTAGAGTATTCGGCTGCGTATAGTCGATGTGGTTGCTCAGCAGGTCGCCACTGGTAACATGTCTGTCTTTTAACGCCAGCGAATCCAGCAGGTCGAGCATGCGTGAGTTTGTGGTCTGCTTAACTGTAAAGAAGTGGAATGGTTTGTTGTACACAATAGAGAACACAGTGCCATGGAATGAATTTGTCACCACGGCTTTCGCATTGCGAATCAGGTTCACAAAAGTGTTAGGGGAAGCATTCCAAAAATAACGGTCCTGATCAAGTGTGTAATCTTCGATGGCAGTACCGATGGTATAGACTTTCACGCCTAGCTTCTTGGCAAGCCGACGTGCATAAGCGTATACATCTTTCTGGCGGTTATAGCCATACACCAGTACGTAATCTTCAGTAGGAGTGAAATCGCTGGCATAGGCGATTACGTTCCAATCATCCTTCTCAAGCAGAAATACTGGGTCAATGACGGATTGAACATTACTAATGCCGAGGTCTTCAAGCATGGCACCGACGACGGTTCGCGCACAGACACGGCATCGAAATCGGAAATCAGTCTACGATAACGATCCTTCTGATCGTCAGGAATTTCAGGCATGGCAATGCTGGCAGCATATGCTACTTTGCGAGCGCCCGCAGGCGCAAATGACAGGAAGAACGCATCATCTTTACCATTAAGCTTGTTCTTACAGTTCCAAATTTGGTCGCTGCCACAAATATAGACGTCGGATTGGGGGGTGTCAGCCTCAATCTCGGCAAGCGTACGGTAAGTTTTGGCGCTCATAGGTATGTAGTCTCAAGGAATTTGCCGAACACTTTGCGCCCCTTGACCAAATCAGGGAAGCGTACGATGGCGCGAAGCATGCGAATAGGCAGTGGCCGCGTAGACGTGTAGTAGTATTTGGGATTGTAATCCAGCACCTTTGCGTCCACACCCATCTTGCGTAGTGCGGTGTTCAAACCATAGGTTTGCAAAACAGCACCATAATTCGTCGGCCGGCTGCAGGTGATGGTGTAAGAGGTAGTCATAGGAAGTTCCTTTCCGATACTGCTCATTGTGGGTCCGATTCGACGTATTCAAGAAAAGCCTCATAGTCTTCGAACATAGGCTCACTACGAATAAATGCCTGCTGCGACCGCTCTGTATTGTCATCGAGGCGAAATACATCTTGGAATGTTTCATTCAGTTGAGCATCACGAGATTCGAATAGCCAGAAGAATTCCCTGAGCAGCTCCTTAGGCGGACGCTTATCGTACACTTCCTCATATTTACGCACTAATAGTGTCGCTTCCTCCAATTGAAGGTTACGCCGCTTGTCTACATATACGTCTAGAGAAGAAATCTTTTTCGCCGGTACGCCTGCATATACAGCGTTCCCCTCCAAATGACCGGTTACCACACTACCAGCTCCGATGATAGTGTTGTCTCCGATTTCGGCCCCCTTAAGAATCAATGACTTCTGTCCAATGAAAACATTATTACCAATACGCACCATTCCACATGAGCCCAACACTTCTCCGGTAAGACGCTGCACCACTGCCCAGCTATAGTCATGCTGCAAAATAGAACAGTCTGCAGTGATATGTACGTTATCGCCAATCTCAATCATCCAAGGTCTCTGAGTATCAATCTTGATAGACCATGGCGTATACAGATGCACATGCTGCCCTATATGCATCCCTTGGCTACGAAGCACGATACATATTGCTCCGACGAGGACTTGTGTCCGTATACCAGTTGCAAGCCCAGTTGTTTAAGACCCATCTTCTTACTTGCTCCGTTCCGGATGGATACGTTTATAAATCAGGAAAGACACACTGTAGAGGACTGGAGATATCGCCATGAGCTTAAGCTGTATGCTGCGTCCATGAGGAAGATCCACCGACTCGGCAACAAGCCTATGTTGCGCCTAACAAAGACCTGCGTATCTTTTGCGAAACGTCGCCATTGTTGTTCTTTGGAACTCCTAGTGACAAGAGCCTGATCATAAAGCTTATCATGCTCCGCATCAACCGTACAAGGCAAAAGGAAGCTGCTCGGGGAACCTCCGACGTACCAGTCTACCATCTGCTTAGTAGCTTCGTAACCTGCCCAATTATAGTTTGTGTATGTATGAGAAAGGCTTCCCTCAGTTGTCCGATAATGGTACAGAGGCACCGAATCAAAAGTAGTTCGTTTACTTGCCGCAAGTACTTCATAAGTAAATCTCGTATCCTCACCATTACTGCACCTTCCGGGAAACGTATATCCCCCAACACAGAGCGTTTGATGAGCTTGCTCCAAGGAGAAATCGTCGAGTAGCCCGGTAGGTTAACATACTTGAATGATTCTGAAGTGGTCATCACTAAATGGACATTAGGCTGGTAGTGACAGATTTGTCGTCCATCAGGATATTCCATAATGCTGGCGGTCATAGAAATATCGGCATCATTGTTTTTAAGAGAATTAAAAAGAGCCTCATACATGGTTGGTTCCAGCCAGTCATCGGAATCCACAAAGCCTATGAGCTCTCCCGTGCTACTTTCAATTCCATTGTTTCGAGCAGCTCCCGATCCCTGATTCTCTTGATGAATAACACGGATTCTATAATCTTTAGCTATCCAAGCATCGCACATGTCTGGGCAGGAGTCCGGAGAGCCGTCGTCAACCAAGATGATTTCCAAATTCCGGTACGTTTGGTCAACGATTGACTGCACACAACGATCGAGATAACGCTCGACTTTATATACAGGGACAATTACCGAAATCAAGGGGAAGTCTTCTGGCGTGGCCCCTCATGAAAGCTAGATGGATTGTCGCTCATGCTGTATATTTTCTCCTTCCAAACATCAAATTAATTAAAGGCTTGAGCTCATAACATTGAGCACCTGCAATGGATAACAGACAAATCAATGACAAAGACAGGTAATGGTCGCATTGGCTCAAAGTCACTACAGATTGAGCAGCGAGCAGTCCCATGGTAATGGCAGTGGGAAACGGCTCATGTCGACACGCATTAAACGACGGATATCAATTACACGAATTACGAATATCGTCAAACTGCCCACAAGTACACCAAGCGCTGCAGCTAAAATACCCCAACTATGCACGAACATAGCAGTAAACGCAAGGCATGATACAGTTCCTACAATCGTTGCTATAAGCAATGGCTTTGTACGCATATAGCCTGATAAATTGTGCCAAGAAAATTGTTGATGGCACCTAGATAGAAAGCTAATACAAGGATGGAAATTAGCGGCCATACCGAGTAAAACTGACGCTGCATCAGTACCTTGGCGATGAACGGAGATAACGCAATCACTAACGCGCTTCCTATCGACATCAAGCATGATACACACGCCAGATTACATCATAGAAATGCTTGAGACCAGAGCTCTTAAACTCTTGGAACGCGGAAAGCTGCCAAGCCTGTTGAACAATTTGTTGAAGCACATTAAGCAAATTAGGAATCTTTGAAGCTGCAGCATACAAACCAGAAGCGGAAATACCCAGTACACCTGTAATAATGAAACGACTAACTGTCGTCTGAATCTGGTTGCACAATGAATTCGGAGCCAATGGCAGTGAGTAGTGCCAAAGCTGCTTACGAAGAGACGCGTTGTTTCGCCATACTGTAAAATCGATAAACTGATACTGCTTACCGGCGAAAAGATATACCAGAATCGCTGAACCATTGCCTACGATATAAGAGTAGAAATACCCCATAAGACCGAGATTCATTCCGGCAATCAAGACATAAGCAAGCACGCCCATAATAAGCGCAGACAATATTGAGGCGTAAGCAATGAGTTTCATCTGATCCATAGCCCTAGCGACAGTACCCATCACAGAGGGGAAACACAACGCCGCATAGGACAACAAGAACCAAATTTTATATCTACCTAGCCCACCAAAAATAGGCAAATCAAATACTGGCAGAATAATTGCCAAAAGCACACAGCTTGCCAACATAACTAGCATGGTTTCGGTAATATAAAACGCGGCTTTTGACTTATCATCAAGCGTAAAACGGAGCATGCCTTCGCTGATAAGCAAAGTTAGTACAGGGAATAATGTGGTTACCATGATGGTAGCCATGTCCATGATGCCGTATTCCTCTGTGGATAGGTACAGGGTATACAACGGCATCAGTATGAATGCCATCAGTTTAGTGGCTACTGCGCTGAGTCCGAAGATGCCGACGTTGACTAGCAGATTCTTGTACTTACCCACGTAGTCACCTCAGACGAATGGCTAATTGTGCCATATATGCTTCTTTATTGAATTCGGAACGTAATGCTGTTTTATGCGCGCCCATGGCATCACGTTCGTCGGAGTCTCGAGCAATCTTTGTCATAGCATCAGCAAGCTGGTCAACAAGTTGATCGCCACGTTCAAGGATGATGGCTGACTGCTCATCGGCGTATTCGGGGATGCCCCCGGAACGAGTGGTGATGAGCGGCTTCCCAGAAACCAAGCTTTCGATTACCGCGAGGGGTGCTGGATCGTTCCAAATTGACGGCAGTAGCAAATATCAGACATGGCGTAGATGGCGGGCATATCCTCATAATTCACGAAACCAGTAAAGATAATTCGATTCTTTACAGTTGGGTTCGACGCCAGATTGCGAAGTTTCTGTTCAAATGGACTTACGATATTCGAATTAAAGAAGAAAGCTCCGGCAATAACCAGCTTGGTATTGGGAACTTTTTGCGCTACTTCAGTAAACGCTTTCAATAGTTCTTCGGCACCTTTTTCCGGAGTAAGGCGCCCGGAAAACAGGAAAACAATATCATCTTCAGCTATATTGAATTTCTGTCGGAATGCAATCGCCTTGCTATTAGCCTCTTCTGAACCAAACCGGTTTGTGTCGACGCCATTACGCCATACAGCTTTCTGATCTTCGCGCAGACCAGGCTCTCCATGCTCTTTTAAATACGTGTCAAGCGTGTCAACAATATATTTGGAAACTCCAAGTACTTTTTTGACTTTGGAAATCTCTTTAATGCAGCCGAAATCATTAAGAACTTCGTTATGCAGGTGGTAATACACTTTTCCCGCATATCGTTCAGAATTGCCGTGCTTCTGCATGGTCATGAACAGCGTGGCGTGGTTTTCGATCATTACCTTGTCGAAAGCCGGACTGCCATTCTTTGTGGGCTGTGCGAGTTTTTTGGAAACCTTGTTGATGTACCACAAACGCTGCGCAATATACCGATAACTCATGAGCTTCTTCTTGTGAAGTACATGCTTGGCTGCCCAATAAAGGCAATGATCCGCTGCGCGAACCAGCAATGGCGTCTTGATAAAGCAGAAATCAGTATGCTTGAAATTACCTTTACGCGCTATCTGATCTACGCCGGGTGCCCAAGAAGAAAAAAATAGTGAAATCAAAATTAGGAGTTTTCTCATTCTCTTGAACCATCATCATGTCCAGCGCTTCGACGGCACCTCCGAGAACATTCGGCACTGGTAAATAACCTGAAGTGATTACAGCAACATGAGGATTCACAGTGTCTCCTCCCACCCATTCGCGCTTTCCGTACTGCTTACGTACAAGAAAGTCAGACGATTCGCACTGGCTGAAATGTCATATTTTTCAGCGCATGTGTTTGATGTTTCAATCTGCCGATTCGCTGTTTGCGAGGAAATGTCGAGTACAGTTGAAATCCAAGAAGATTTATTTTCCAAGCTTATGAAAGATGTTTTTCCGGAAATATCGGCTTCGTGCGGAACCTGATCGCTAAGGACACAGGGGCATCCGGCGACCTGGCTTCGATGGCGACCATGCCGAGACCTTCATAACGGCTCGGCAGACAGAAAGCATCGAACGCCTGGTAAAGGTGGTTGACGTCCGTGCGCTGGCCCAAGAACAGAATGCGGTCACCAATGCCGAGTTCTTGGGCGTGCTGCTGTACGCTTGGCCTGTCTGGACCGTCACCAACGAACGCGAGCATCGTGTTTGGTTTCTGAGGAAGGAGCTCGGCGAGAACGTCGACAAGGAAAGCCTGATTCTTCTGCGGCATGAAACGACCCACATGGCCAATCAGGAACATGCCATCAGTTATGCCGAGTTCCTTGCGGGTTTCCTGGCGAAGGACTGGGTCGAAATGGAACTTCTCCAGTTCGATGGCGTTGGGAATCACCGTGAAGTCAGCGTCTCTGCCGAACAGCCATTTTCCGGCGTATTCACTGCATGCGAAACGTTCTGTAGGGTAAAGGTTCGAGAGCGGACGCAGTGCAAGCTTCATCAGGTTCTTGGCAAACTCGCCCTTGCCCATCGTGGAATGCGAGTGGGCGATACGGACCGGCACTCCAGCCTTTTTGGCCGCAGACAATGGGAATACGCTGAGCGTATTGATGTGGCTGTGCACGATCGGCCAGTGTTCCTCATGGAAAAGCCTGACCAATTCCTTGCGGTAGCGAAGGGGATGCTGGTATGGAGGGATGCGAAAAACGCGGCCGCCCAACGCTTTGATTTCCTCTTCTGGAACACGAGTCGAATCGGCATCCACCAAAAAATCGAACTGCACTTTGCTGCGGTCGATATGGCGGTAGTAGTTCATCACTACGGATTCGACACCACCGCCAAGCATTTTCCCCATGACTTGGGCTACAACGAATCGCCACTAAATTACCGCCCCTGAACCGGAATCAAGCCGACATAACGGCCGTTATCGGCTCTTTGTCTATTTCGAGACCATAAGAAAGGTGTCAAAATTAGGTTTTGAGCAAGGCCTTCAAGTCACGAACGAGCAAAGTGTTCATGAAAACCCGTGAAGAATACCCCCAAAGTAGACGGCGGGGGCTGGATGTGTCTAAGGGGGATGCCAAAATCGACTTTGGAAGGTAATGAACGGGGTTTGGCGGTTCCTGCGCGGTTTGTGTTGCGCTTGAAAAACACCAATTCGGGGTTCATTTGGAGGAAAGGACGGGACTCGCATGCCGACCACAGGTCGATCGATTACAAAAAGAGCCGATAACGGCCGTTATGTCGGCTTGGTTAGTGGTCAGACTGTGCAATCCTCTGCCCTGCATAACGCTTGTGGCATGATTCCGGCACTCTGAATAACTAAGGGGTGGCCGGTGATGGTTAATATCGCGATGATAGGTCATAAGCGCATTCCTTCTCGTGAAGGCGGCATCGAGATTGTTGTAGATGAACTAGCTACGCGTATGGCTGCAAAGGGGCATAAGGTCATCGCATACAATCGCAAGGGGCATAATGTTGCGGGTGCCGAATTCGACGGAAACGTTCATTCTGCAAATAAGCCTTTTGTATATAACGGCGTGCGTGTTGTTCCAGTGCCAACTTTTGAAGCGAAAGGTTTGGCGGCGCTGACCTCCTCATTCTTCGCAACACTGAAAGCCATTGCGGCCAGGCCTGACGTGATTCACTATCATGCCGAAGGTCCCTGCGTCATGCTGCGTCTGGCGCATTGGGCGGGCATTCGCACGGTAGCGACCATTCACGGTCTTGACTGGCAGCGTGCCAAGTGGGGCAAATTCGCCTCCATGTACCTGAAGCTCGGCGAGCGGACGGCGGCCAGGTGCGCGGACGAGGTGATAGTGCTGAGCCGCGGCGTTCAGGAGTACTTCCAACGGACGTACGGCCGGTCCACGCGTCTGATCCCGAACGGCATCGAGCCGGTGGAGTCGGTGGCTGCGGACCTGATCGCGAAGAAGTGGGGGCTGGTGAAGGACTCCTACGTGCTGTTCCTGGGGCGCATCGTTCCGGAGAAGGGCGTGCATTACCTCATCGACGCGTTCAAGCGCCTGGACACCGGCAAGAGGCTCGTGATCGCTGGCGGCGCATCGGATTCCGCCGAATACTACGAGTCGGTCAGGAAGGCAGCTGGATCGGATCCGCGCATCGTGCTTGCCGGGTTCACGCAGGGCGCGGAGCTGGCGGAACTGTATTCCAACGCGTACGCGTACGTGCTGCCCAGCGATCTGGAGGCATGCCGATGAGCCTGCTCGAGGCGCTGAGCTACGGGAACTGCTGCCTGACCAGCGACATCCCAGAATGCGCCGACGTGCTCAGGGCGAAGACGGCGTCATGCACGGCGTGACGTTCCGCGAGGGCGACGTGGACGACCTCGCGGCAAGGCTCCAGGAGCTCCTCGACCACCCAGACACGGTCGCCGCGTTCGGAAAGGACGCAGCCGCATACGTCACCGGCCGCTACAACTGGGACGCCATCACCCGACAAACACTCAACACCTACAAAGGAGAAGATCAATGAGTAATACAGCACTTCCCCTTATCAGTGTTGTTGTGCCTGTTTATAACGTAAAGCCCTATGTTGCTAAATGTCTAGATAGTATTTTGCGACAGACATACACCAACATCGAAATAATTGTCGTCGATGATGGGTCAACCGATGGATCTGAACTCATTTGCGATGATTACTCCAATAAAGACCCACGAATCACGGTAATTCATCAGAGGAATACCGGTCTTGCAGCAGCGCGCAATACCGGTATTGATGCAGCACATGGTGAATACCTAGGCTTTGTGGATAGCGATGACTTCATTGAGCCATTCATGTATGAGAAATTGCTTAATGCAGCCCAAAAGAATAACTGCGTTCTTGCTGTATGCGGTATTAATTATGTATTCGATAACGGTACAGTCATTCCAAAGGCAAATATCGAGCCTGATCAAGTATTTGACTTTCCCGATGCAATCACAGAGATGAACACTTATCGACTGTTCGATATGGGTGCATGGAGCAAGCTCTACAAATCTGAGCTTTTCGATGGCATACGCTTCCCCGTTGGCAAGCTTAGCGAAGATTTCTTTATCATGTTCAAAATCTTTGATCGTGCCCAAAAGGTAGCCTTCGTGTCAGATGCTTGTTACAACTACTACCAGCGGACAAACAGTATTACTAAAAGTAAGAAAATCAATCATGATTTCCTTGAAGCTGCATATAAGCAAATGCGTTATATAGATCGAAACTATCCGTCCTTATCTGTAATTGGACATACTGCATATGCATCTGCAGCGCTGACCGTTTATGACTCATACTTGAAGAATCAAGTACCTTGTCCGGAAGCATTTCGTAAGCAATGTGTTTCCATCATTCAAAACCAAAAACAGTACATTGCACAGGCAAACTACATATCAAAAGCAAAACGTATCCAATTCCATTTATTTTTGATAAATGCAACGTTATATAAAGTCATATTTATGACTTATAAAATACGCAATAAAATCTGATCTATTTTAAATAGGAATAAAAAAAACTTGATAATTTAAATAGGAGGTGACTATGTCAACGATATCTAGATTCCATATCACGCAAGAAAAGCTATGCATGATATTATTTGCATTTATATTACTTAGCCGAGCCTCCATTACCACTGAATTCAATTACGTTCCTCTTAATACTACTGCGGTACAGACTTTTTATTCTTTATCTATGTTAGGTCTTTATGTCAGTAAAAAAATAAGTACTAAAAAATCGGCACTATGCATTGGTCAACGGCATTATCTGCCTTGCTGATTATTTATATAATATTATTCGGTGCTATTTTTGTTAATCCACCGTTAGCGCAATACACGGACGGTATCTTACTCAGGCAAATGCTCTTTCTTATGATCGTGTTTTCAACGGTCTCTGTAACAGTGGCATATCGACTATTCGATAAAATGTTGCTTACAGCATTTTATACATTTTCTTTTATTTTATTTTTCCAGTTTGCTACTCATATAACTGATCTCGGTTTACTTAATCCTTTGACAGTATTCAGTGATTCGAGTCGAGTAAGAGCAGATTATGGTTTTAGCCATTACAATGCTCTAGGAGCATTTTGCGCATGCCATATTATCATTTGGATGATTCTCAAAGCTCGACATCTCATTCCTTTTAAGCATAATATCCTGAATGTGATTGTACTTCTTATAAGTGTTCTCATGCTGTTGGGAAGCGCCTCTCGTAATGCGATTTCAAGTTTGATCGTGTACGCAATCTGCTATGGGTTCATGTCGCTGAAAGAAACACCCAATAGACGTTATTTTAAATTACTTCTTGAATGTCTTCTATTACTTTTCTTGTTTGTTTTCTTTGTGGCAGGAGCTTCCAATATTCCATTAACAGATTTGTTGAATCAATCCAACAGAGAAACATTGTTTGAGGTAGCATTACCAACGTTCTTCTCAAGCACACGTACGATGATAGGACTCGGATTAGCTTCCAATGAAATTTATGGCATGAATCTAACCCCGTACCCAACATATTGGCTTGACAACAGCTATGTTTATGTACTTGTTACTACTGGTTTTATTGGAATTATTCTATACATTTTAATGATATTGGTCCTATTTATTGGACTAAGACATGTTCAATTGCGTGCAATGCGAAAGCATACAATTTCATTAACAATCATGTGCCTATACTCAGCCCTATTTGAAACAACTTTATTCTGGGCTGGAGTCATGCAAAATTATGTTTATCTTCTCATTCTTCTCGTGGCTATTAGCGGATATTTCAATAATCAATATTCGAATATTTTTTCAAAATCAATTAAGGAGACAATATGACAACGAACGCAGACACCATCGGTATGATGACTTTCCATGCGTCCCACAATAATGGCTCTATGCTTCAGGCTTTGGCGCTTCAACACATTTTAGAAAACCATTTCCACCAAAAGACTGAGTTAATTGATTTTTCCAACCAGGGCCAGCGTAATATGTACGCACCGGTTCCAAAGCCTAAAAACTGGAAACAAGCAATTAAAAGCCTGATTTGGTCCACCAATATGAGTCAAATGAAACACCAGTACGACTCTTATGAAGCATTCGAAAAACGATACTTCCATATGTCCTCTGATACGTATTCTTCAATTGAAGAACTTAAGCCGCTCGCCGATAAGTATAAAGCCTTCATAACCGGAAGTGATCAAGTTTGGAATATCAAGTGCATTGATGCGGATGATGCATACTACCTCTCGTTCGTTAAGGACCGACCCAAATTCGCCTATGCTGTGAGTTTCGGCGCTAACAATCCTTTCATTCTTGAAGGCGATACAAAACGTTATGAGAACTATCTTGAACATTTTGACAAAATTTCTGTTCGAGAAAGAATGCACAGAAATGGATCAAGGAAGCAACTGGCGTCGAAGTACCTATCTGCCTAGATCCCACCATGCTTCTTAATGAAAGCGAATGGGAACAACTTGTCGACGTTGGTGATACACCTGTTATTAGTGGAGATATATCTTCTACTACTGTTTCAGCATCACCGAAGAAGTCCAACATTTCCTGAAGTCCATTTCTAAGAAGACCGGAATGCCTGTGTATTTCATGGAAGCAAAAGAATGGACTCTAAAAATGTGCTGGCGTAACGACATTAGACTCATACGCTCTTATGGACCTGACGTTTATATGAATGTGGTCAAGCATGCAAAACTCTTTGTCACAAGTTCGTTCCACGGAACTGCTTTTGGCACAATTTACCGAAAGAACTTCTGGTATATCCGCAGCAAGCATAGCGAGTCCTCGCTCGATGATCGCGCGAGCTCATTCTTAACACAGCTTGGTCTCATGTCACGATACCGTACTATCGCTGAGCTTTCTGCTCTTGATTTGTTTGAACCGGTAGACTATACGCAGCTGCTGATAAATTAGAGCCACTTCGAATTCATTCGTTCGAGTATCTTCAATCTGTAGTGGATTCATTGAACTAATGTCTCAACACGCATATTTGATTATGGCGCATCAGCATCCTGAGCAATTGAGGATGCTGATGCGATGTTTGGACTACAAGAACAATGACATTTTCTTGCATATTGATGCAAAATATAAAGATTTTGATGGAATTAAGCATCAATTAAGTGCGCAAGTCAGGAATGCCAAGTTAGTAGTTCTTCGCAATCGTGTAGATGTTCGCTGGGGGGATTTTTCGCAAATCGAATGTGAGTTGCGTCTTCTTGAAGCAGCAACATCTGAATCGACCTACTCTTATTATCATCTATTATCTGGCGCCGATTTACCTCTTGCTTCTCAACAGGCCATACATAACTATTTTGATGAGCATCAGGTACTGAATTCATTCATTTCGATAAACATATCTTGGATCGTTCAACCTATGAACGCGTATCAAAATATGCATTCTTTTCCGGACGTCATAAAAATAATTATTGAAAAAACATTATATCGTCTTATATTAACGCTCCAAATAGGGGTTGACCGTGGACGCCGCTATGGCATCAAATATCAAAAAGGCGCCAATTGGTTCAGTATTACTGATGAACTCGCACGATATGTCGTCTCTCAGCGTAAGGAAGTAGAGCATATATCAAACGCACACGTTGCGGAGATGAATTTATGCTGCAAACCATAGTTGCCAACTCGTATTTTAAGAACAGAATATATACACCAAATTATTGCGATAGTTATGATTCGATTCGTTACTGCATCGATTGGCAACGAGGTAATCCATATACCTTCAGACAAAAAGACTATGGTGCACTTATTTCTTCAGGGATGTTATTTGCCCGGAAGTTTGATTCAGATATTGATCAAAAATCATTGATATGATTGTTCAATTCGTCACGAAGCAACAGGAAGTTTAGCTCATGTCCTCTCTAAAGAAGAATTTAGCATACAACGTTGCCTACCAAATTCTCGTTATTATTTTACCGCTAATCACCGCTCCATACGTATCACGAGTACTTGGGCAGATGGACTAGGAACTTATTCCTATATATTTTCCATTGTTACATATTTTGGCTTATTTGGCATGCTTGGAATAGCAAACCATGCAATCGTAGTGTTGCCCTAGTACGAGATAATAGGCAAAAGGTATCAGAAGCCTTCAGTAATACCTATATTATCCAGTTATGCACCACAGTTATTGCCTTGCTTCTTTATTTTCTTTTTATTTATTGTTGGTTTTCAGGAGATAAAACAATTGCATACATTGAAAGCATAATTGTTTTATCTTATATCTTAGATATAACTTGGTTTTTCTTTGGCTTAGAACAATTTGCAGTAACAGTCACTAGGAATGCAATTATAAAGATTGCTACTGTAGTGGCAATCTTTATTTTTGTTCGATCCCGCGAAGACCTTTGGATATAGCTCTGATTATGTCATGCGGCATGTTATTTAGTCAAATATATCTTTGGCTCCGTATTCGGAAGTACGCTGATTTCTGTAAACCTTCATGGTCTCAGGTTAAGTCCAATATTAAACCTGTACTGATGCTTTTCATTCCTGCAATTGCATATAGCATATATAAACTATTAGATAAAGTCATGCTTGGCGCAATGTCTTCCATGTCGCAAGTTGGCTTGTTTGATAATGCAGAAAAAATCATTAATATACCATCTAGTCTCATTACGGCATTTGGAACTGTAATGATGCCTCGCATCACTGTTTTGTTGGGAACAGGTGACGAGCATCGCATTTCCTATTTAAATAAAATCTCAGTCAGGTACTTTACCTTACTGGTAGTTGGAGCTGCATTTGGATTAGCTGGAATATGTAATGTACTTGCTCCAGTCTATTTTGGTTCCGAATTCGTTGGCAGTGCGCCGATAATCGCAGGCCTTGGTTTTAGTCTTATATTCGTCACTTGGGCAAATGTCATTCGTACTCAGTATTTAATTCCCAATAAATTAGATAAGCCTTATGTAATTTCCTTCAGTTATCGGTGCACTTGCCAACCTTGCAGTAAACATCATACTTATTCCAAAATTCGCCGGTATTGGTGCAATGATTGGAACAATTATTGCTGAATTTACAGTATTTTTTGTACAGCTAATACTTGTTCGTCGATCATTTCCTATGTCGCAATATTTACAGCCAGTTCTTTTCTTGTTCCCAATTGGAATGATAATGTTTGCTGTTGTATATTGGATTGGTGCCTATATGGGCAATACGATCATTACGTTAATTATCCAGATTCTAGTAGGTGGATTCCTATATCTTTCTGGCTCAATGGTGTATCTGAAAGTAATTCATGATTGAATTTTTTGAAAAGTTGACCTCACGTATCTTTCATCATGGGCGACATAACGCATAATTTCATTAGTGATTACGAGGACAATAAATGACTTCTAACCCTTTGTTCAGTGTCGTAATTCCCGCTTATAATGCTGGGAGCTCTATTTCCAGTTTAATCAATAAATTTATTAAACAAGATTATGGCCGCATGGAGATAATCGTCGTTGATGACGGATCTCAAGATGATACCTACACCATATGTCAAGTTTTATCCAGTAAACATAGTTGTCTTACTGTTCTGCATCAAGAGAACCAAGGTGTTAGCGCGGCTAGAAACCTCGGTTTACAGCATGCTTCTGGAGACTACATACTATTTGTGGATAGTGATGATGACATATCTACAGAATATGTAGCACGGATTTGTTATCTTTGCGAGCATACTGATGCAGATTTAATTCAAATGAACTGGTTTGAGGGTACGCATCAGAGTGGTTTCATTGATGGTTTATTTGGCATTCAAAGGGGATTCATACCTCTTGACGATTATATCGACACGGTATTGCAACAACGTGTTAATCCTCCGTGGAATAAGATTTATAAGAAATCGATTATCGATGCTTATGGTCTAACATTTAATACAATGCTTTCTATGGGCGAAGATCTTGAATTTGCACTCAAGTATCTTGAGCATGTCTCGACGGTATATATGTCATCAGATAAAGTCTATTATTACATTATTAATCCTAATGGGGTTTGCGCAAAAGCGTCACTTTCTTATTTTGCCGATATTCATATTGTTCTCATGGCAATGAAACGTATCATTAAGGTAAAGAACACACAAAAGAATCATCAGCATTATGCTGATGATTCTTTTGTGGCATCTGTTTTTCGTTTTATTGGAGGATGTGTGATACAAGGCATATCTTTCACGAATATATATCGCGCGTTGTCCACTAGCGGCGTACGTAAAGATTTGAAAAAAAATGAGTAATCTATCTTTTCCTGCTCGTATTCGATGGCTTTTAATTCGTTTGAACTTATATCATCTCATTGCTGCGCTCTACGCAGCAAAAAATAGAAACGGCATACGTATATAACACCTTTGAAAAGGATAGGAAAAATGATTCACACAAAGGAAGATCTCAAAAGATATCTCTATGCAGAACGGGAAGCTCAGCCACCTCACCCAAACATTATATTGCGTCATTTTGACCCTATTTATAGAATAAAAACTTTAATACGATTATGTGAATATCATTTAACCTTTCCTCAAACTCTTTCTATCATAAAGTTGCTTATTATTGCCGCAAGTTACAGCTTAAAAGGCTAGAAGATAGGTTTTTGTTCTGAATTTGCTATTAATGTATTTGATGAAGGATTGGTGATTTGGCATCCGCAGAGGATAATTATTAATCCTAATGCTAAAGTTGGAAAACATTGCAGCATATCTAGTGGCGTTGTCATTGCACAGGCTCATAACATGTGCCCCACAATGGGGATAATGTTGAGTTGATGATAGATTGCGCTGTTTTAGGTAACATACATATCGCTAATAATGTTCGTATAGGAGCCAAGACATTAGTCATCAAAAACATTAATGCTGTCAATACAACATGGGCTGGTATTCCAGCAAAAAAGATTAGCGATAAAGGCACAATAGAAACTCCTATCCCTCGTCCTACCGCACATCTATAAACCTAGAAAGGCACTATTTACCAATTCTGATGGACATTCAAACGATTGTCATTGGTCTTCTGGCCTACCTTTCATCTGATTTTTTGGAGCTGTGGTGCGGTGGAAATCTGGCACCAACACCCACTGCCAAACATCACGAATAATCATCCGCAGCCATCGCCGCCAGCGGCGTCGCCGCCGAAGCCGAAGTCCTAGCCAACCGATATGTCGATATGGCAGCTAGGGAACGCCGCGAAACCAGACTCGCCATCCTTGCTGCCACCGTCATCGTCGGCACCGTCATCTTTGTCTGCCGGAATAAAGACGGCGGCATAGAGGTCGACACAGCAAAGTATTACCTAAATTCTTCATCATGTGTAAATTAGAGGGCACGACGAGCGCGTGGATTGGCAACGGTGTGTTGGACTGTTCCTGGAGGGTCTTTCCTTGTTGCGTGAACTCCACGGGACTCATGTAATCGAGGGTCGAGTGGAGCCGCTGGTGGTCGTACCACCACACGTACCTGTTCAGGTCCGAGCGCAGCCGTTCCACGCTCGTGCAGACGTTGTCGTACATGAGTTCCTTCCTGATGAGACGGTCGGTGGATTCCACCACCGCGTTGTCGTACGGGCTGCCGGGCCTGGAAAGGGAACGCGTGATACCGAACTCGGCGAGCATGCGCTCCATCCTTCGCCGGCGAACCCGCCGCCGCGGTCCGTGCGGAGCACCTGGATGTCCGTCAGGGGGAAGCGCGGCGCGGCGAACGCGGCCAGCACGAGGTCGGTGTCGTGCCCGACTTCCACGGAATGGCCGGCGATCTGCCGGTTGGCCAGGCCGCCGGCAGGCAGACGTACGACCATGAGGCACCGACCCTCACGTAGGCCGG
>ENA-OQMZ01000282-OQMZ01000282.1-human-gut-metagenome-genome-assembly--contig:-NODE-282-length-22498-cov-3.782129_pt1 | contig 22498 bp, 30 predicted proteins | sample MGYA00242621_ERZ504862 | MGnify/ENA primary metagenome ERZ504862 (study PRJEB26092, sample SAMD00036393) | human gut metagenome | host: Homo sapiens | study: EMG produced TPA metagenomics assembly of...
TTCCGATTTTGTTAGCGGTTTTCGATCCGGTCATTTGTTTACGGTTTCATTGATCTTGATTTCCTCATTCGGAATAAAAAACCTAGCTGCCTGTCCTGATCGTAAGCCAGATATCCGAGATGGATCAAATACGTCAGTATATCATCCCGGTTGGCAAAGCTTACAGTATCATTCTGGAAAGACGTCACATCCACGTCCACGGCGGCCCCCGACATCATTTCTATGATAGCTGCCTCAGTCCGTCGAAATTCATGTTAATCAGTGGCACGATTGCTTCATAGCTGCCGGTATTGGACCAGTAGCTTTTATATTTTCCGTTCAGCATCAGGCTGACAACGGCTTTGGGATTATATACCTGATACCCTTCCAGAGAATATCCATCATACCATGATTTCACCTGTTCATAGTTCTGTCCGTACCGGTCGCATAAATCATGCACTTCCGCTTCTGTAAAGCCAACATACGGTGCCATTCTTCCTGCATCCAGCATGGTGAATTCTTCGAAATTGTTGAGGGCGGACTGTGTCTTTAATTTCTTGATCGGCAGAATTCCTGTCAGATACGCCAGTGCAATATATTTTGACGGTTCCGATCCTTTGAACATGCCTCTTAAAAAATCAATATATTCTTCCTGCACTTTATGGTTCTGCGCTTCATCTCGGATCAGTACATCCCATTCATCGATGATGACAACAAATTTGTTTCCCGCAGCAGCCTTAATATAGGACATCGCCCCATAAACCGTCTTCACAGTATCCGGAATCAGTTCTCCGTATTTTTCCTTCAGTTCCTGCAGAATTCCGTTATTGATATATTCCACAACGCAATCCGCATTTCCGGCATCCATCATGCACCACTGGACATCAAAATGAATCACATCATACTGGTTCAGATGTTTTTCAAAGGACTCCGCCTTATGAATCGCATAGTCCGCAAACAGTTCTCTGGAATCACTGCCTTTGCTGTAATATGCCGACAGCATCTCCGCTGTGATTGACTTTCCGAAACGCCTCGGACGGCTGCTGCAGATAAATTTTGATGTAGTACTGATCACTCTGTTGGTATATTCCAGAAGCGGTGTTTTATCTACATAGATTTCTGAATGAATGACTTCCGAAAATGCTTCATTTCCCGGATTTAAAAATCTTCCCATGGCGGCCTCCTTCCTGTTCACATTGTGATCTTTCCTGTATTCATTATACACGGAAAGAACTCCGATGGGTAGACTTTATCCTGCAAAAAATGCTGCACCACAGATTCTCCCAAACAATCAAAAAACAGAGCGAAAATCTCCTGGACTTTCACTCTGCTTTTGCTTCTTTTACAGTTTTGCGCGGAAGAACGCACAGATTTCGTCCCACACTTCCTTCTGGAAGAAACGAAGATCTGCGTGGTCGGCATCCTCGATCGAAAGCAGTGTGACGTCACATCCCGCTTTTTCCAGTTCGTCGTGCAGTTCCTCTCCCTGTCCGAACGGAACGGTATGGTCATCCTCTCCGTGGATGATCAGAAACGGCGGTGCGGCTTTTGTCACGAAGCTGACCGGACAGCATGCGAGTGCTTCTTCCAGATGGCGCATCACGTTTTTGCCCATCAGAAGGGACTCCGGAGATGCCGCACACTGCTCCGGATCACTGTACTGGAATCCGCGGAAATCGGTCGGCGGGTACCACGGGCAGGCGGCCTGTACGGCACTGGAATATTCCAGATTTTCTCCCACATCATAAACGGGATCTGTCGCAAGCGCTGCCATACAGGTCAGATAACCGCCCGCAGACTCTCCCATCACACCGATGCGGTCCGGATCAATATTGAAACGATCGGCATGTGCACGCAGATAACGGATTCCTGCTTTCACATCCTGCAGCGGTGCCGGAAATTTTGCCTCATTGCTTGTGCGGTATTCTACCGATGCAACAACGAATCCCTGCTGTGCCAGTATGGACAGATAGGCAAGATGTGCCGAGCGGTCCATCTGGATCCAGGCCCCTCCGCAAATCCATACCACACACGGATATTTTCTGGTGTTATCCCGCGGGTAAATCAAATCCAGCTTCAAATCCTGCACCGTGTTTCCAAACCAGGCATCCGCCTGTGCAAATGTAATTCCTGTTGTGACGCAGAATTGTGGTTTTTCTGCTTCTACCTGAATTCTTCTTCTCATGTAATAAACCCCCATATTTCTGTTTTCCTGACCGTTCGTCGCAGCCTCCGGCCGGAAATCACCTTTTTTGTTTACTTCTCATCCATTGCCTTTTTGATTGCTCCAAGCAGTTCCTCATACGTCTCATACGCCGGAATCTGCGGATAGTCGGCTTTGATTTTATCGGTCGAGCGGAACAGGAAGCCTGCCTTACTTGCCTGAATCATGCGAGGTCATTATAGGAATCGCCGCTTGCGATCGTTTCGAATCCGATAGACTGCAGTGCTTTGACCGTGGTGAGCTTCGACTGCTCGACTCTCATCTTAAAGCCGGTGATCTCTCCGTCGTCTGCGACTTCCAGAGAATTGCAGAACAGGGTCGGATAGCCGAGCTTTTTCATCAGCGGTGCGGCAAACTCCGTGAAGGTGTCGCTGATCAGGATCACCTGGGAGAAGGTGCGCAGCTCGTCGAGGAACTCTCTTGCGCCCGGCAGCGGGTCGATCTTTTCAATCGTAGCCTGAATTTCTTTCAGTCCAAGGCCGTGCTCTTTTAAGATTCCAAGTCTCCATCTCATCAGTTATCGTAATCCGGCTCGTCGCGTGTCGTTTTTTTTAAGTTCCGGGATTCCGCTTGCCTCCGCAAACGCGATCCAGATTTCCGGTACCAGTACTCCTTCTACATCCAGACATGTAATATACATTGTTATGATCCCCTTTCCTGCGCTGCCCGCCTTGTTTGCCGACGGGGTTTTGTTTTTTTTCACAGCATCACTTTACCACACTATATCATAGAATCCATATCACTGCAAATTAAAATCACGTTTTATTTTTTTATACGTATATATCTCTCTAAAATTACATTCTTTTTAACAAAATCGTTTGTTTTTTACAAATTCATTATATTTATTTATATGTTTTTGACTATTGATTTATTTTTCATATATTTATATAATAATTACAAGCATTTTTATTAATTTTCTATTTTATCATCATATTAACGAACGAATTTACTTTTCAGATAGTGCACTAATCTAAGGATAAATAAAAAACTAAAACCATCCAACAATACTTATGAAAGGAGACCACTCATCATGAAAAAATTAAAAACATGTCTTGCATTTTTTATTTGTTGTATTCTGTCCTTAAATATGGTAATTTGCAATGTAAAGGCAGATAATAATGTTGTTCTATCTAACAAAGCATATCTATTAAAAACCGGAATGCCACAAAAGGAAATAGAAAAGCTGGATGATGACGTCATGCAGTTCATTGTGGATGACTTAAAAAGTGGAGGTAAACATTTTGAATATATTAATTCAAATATCGAAAATCAAATATCGATACTCAGTAGCGAAACTTTAACCGGTATTTCCTTTACTGCATCAGCTTTTAAAAATGCATCAACCATTTATATCTATCCAACATACGAGTTTACTTCTAATAAACAACCTCGCGGAAAAGACAGTTTTTCTTTTCAATTAGGCGCTGCTATGAGACCGTATGAATATGGTGGAAAATTATGGTACAAAGATAATACTATGAACGATTGGAAAGTCGGTGGAACTCTTACTGCAAATAATCAGCAATTATCTGGTGCTGAATTTTCAGGGAGTCAACTAGGAACACCCGACTATGCCATGAAGCTTAAAGGTGTTACATACTGTCACGCTACTGCAGGTAATAGCAGTGATAAAAGAATTGTAATGGGATACTTATATAATCCCCAGAAAACCGGCTACAGTATCTCTTTTTCCTACAACGGTGGTGGAATTAGCTACTCTCCATCAGGAACAGCCTATACTGCATATAAAACAATGAACCTAAGTTATTAAACTTTCATTCACCACATACAAGTACATTTAATTTCTAATTACTCTTTCAAAGTAACAATTTGCCTATCCAGAAGCACAAATTTCTCTGATAGGCAAATTGTGTTTAAGGTATTTTCAAGTAATTTAAGTAAAATCATGAGCAAGTCGCCATTACTCGTAGAAAAACGGGCAGATTATGAATGTTTTAGGAATTGCAGGAACAAAAAGTACAGAACAACCATTCAAAAAAACTTTTAAATCCGGCATCAACTGAATAAAGCCATAAATAAGAGGTAACTCATTATGAAAAAAATCAAATTTTTATTTTTCACCCTGTTATTCTGTTTTTCTGTTCCAGTCAAAGCAGACACTGCATTCGAAAATGACGATACGGTATTGTGCTCTTTTTTAAAAGAAAACGTACCGGAAAATGCTTCGCCAATAGAATCCAGTTTAGAAAACGAGTATCGAAAAACTTCTTCCAAACCTATCGATTTCTATTTTTTTAAACGATCTGAAAAGACAAAAAGTTTCCAAGATCTGTATGCCGCAAATGTACTCACCTATCAGGAAAAATCAGATCGTTCTTTGTTATATCAGACAGTTTTCGATTTTCAAAATATAACCCAGGTAAGAACTGCGAAAGAAGACTTTATCCGTCTGGAGACAGATCCACTGATGTATCTTTTTGAATTAGAAAAAGCAGAATTGTGGACTCGGAACAGCACGGAAGAACCCTGGACGCTGGAACGGAAAATCACAACGCCTGGAAATCCAGATTTTTATCTTCCTTATAGCCAGTTTTCTTCTGATAAAAAATATTTTCGAATTCTGGCATCTTTTTCCTGGAGCCCGAGCCCTGCTGAGGAAAGCGAAGTTTCTTCGCCAGAATATCATTGCATTTATACCTCTGTGTATCCGGTATATCAGATTCCGGTGAAAGTACTCGTTTTGATATGCGGAGGCGCAGCTTTCTTCTTTCTCTACCGGAGACACAAAAAAAATCATATCTCCCAAAAAGATGTTCCGTAAGCTGCGCCTTTTCAACATGTTTTCGTCACTGTTCAGAGCCAACTTCCAAAATGCTACGCATCTCATCGATGTGGCTTTATCTGCTTTTCATCGCATCCCGAATCCGCTCCAGTGCCTCGGTCAGTATTGCGCGCGGGCAGGCGATGTTGATCCGCTGGAAGCCGCGACCGCAGTCTCCGAAGATCTTGCCGCTGTCGAGCCACAGCTTCGCCTTGTTGATCATCAGGTCTTCCAGTTCGTCGACAGAAAGCCCCGTCTTGCGAAAATCGAGCCATACAAGGTATGTTCCCTCCAGGTCGATCATCTTCACGCCCGGAAGCTGCTCCTCCACATACTGCCTTGTAAATTCTGCATTTGCCTTCACATAGGAAAGCATTGCCTCATACCACTCCTCGCCCTTATTATATGCCGTCTCACATGCCACCAGACCCATCACACCAAGCTGGCTCGTTCCGGCTGCATCGAGCTGTTTCCGGAATTTCGCACGGAGTTCCGGGTTGGCGATAAAGATGTTTGACATCATCATACTTGCCAGATTGAATGTCTTACTCGGCGCGGTGCAGGTGATCGTGATGTCCTCGTACTCTTTTTTGATCGCAGTAAACACCTGATGCTCGCCTTTAAAAATGAAATCTCCATGGATCTCATCACTTACAACGGTCACGCCATACTGCACGCAGAGATCGCCGATCGCCGTCAGCTCCTCTTTCGTCCAGACTCTTCCGACCGGGTTGTGCGGATTGCAGAGGAAAAAGAGCTTCACGTTTTCAGCTTTCAGCTTCTCCTCGAAATCCGCCACATCCATGTGATAGCGGTTATCATCGCCGAGCACCAGCGTGCTGCTGACAACTCTTCTGCCGTTATCCGCAATGACTTCCGAAAACGGATAGTAAACCGGTGACTGGATCAGCACGGCATCCCCAGGCGCGGTGTAAGCTTTGACTGCCATCGCAAGTGCAAATACAACGCCTGGCGTTTGATCAGCCATTCTTCTTTCGGCTCCCAGTTGTGATGGCGTTTCATCCATCCCGCAACGGCCTCAAAATACGGAGTCTGCGCATCGCTGTAGCCGTAAATGCCCATTTTCGCACGCTCTACCAGCGCATCCTCGATGTAGGAGGATGTCTCAAAATCCATGTCCGCCACCCACAGCGGCAGCACGTCGGCTGGCATACCGCGTTTTACTGCGAAGTCATATTTTAAACAGTCTGTATTTTTTCGGTTGATGATTCTGTCAAAATCAAGATTTCTTTCCGTCATTTTTCTCTTCCTCAATTTCTGCAAAAACCTTCTCAAGCTCACCGACCAGGTCCTCGATATTTTCAATTCCGACGGAAAAGCGAAGGGTGCTCTCCGTAATTCCGTTCCGCTCACGGATTTCCTTCGGCACATCGGCATGTGTCTGCGTCGTCGGATACGTAACGAGTGTCTCCACGCCGCCGAGGCTCTCTGCGAAACGGATCATTCTTACCTTTTCCAGAATGGCAAGGGCAAACTCTTTGCTCTCGAGCTGGATTGTCAGCATGGCACCGAAGCCTCTTGCCTGTTTTTTCATAATCTCATGGCCGGGTGATCCGGCAGTCCCGGATAAATCACTCTTGTGACTGCTTTCTGCTGCTGCAGCCATGCGGCAATCTGTTTTGCATTCTCCTGGGAGCGTTCCATGCGGATGCCAAGCGTCTTCATGCCGCGCAGTACCAGCCAGCAGTCAAACGGAGCAAGGCCTGCACCTGTTGTCTTGATCAGGAAACGCAGTTTTTCCTGAATATCTTCGCGGTTCGTCACGATAAAGCCTGCCAGTGTATCGTTGTGGCCACTCAGGTATTTCGTGCCGCTGTGAATCACAACGTCCGCACCGAGATCGAGCGGATTCTGAAAATACGGGGACATAAAGGTGTTGTCCACAATCAGAATCAGGTTGTGGCGTTTTGCAATATCCGCCATCTTTCGGATGTCGGTTACGTTCATCATCGGGTTCGTCGGAGTTTCGATGTAGATGGCTTTTGTATTTTCTTTCACATAGCTTTCCACGTCATCACGGCAGCAGTCGATGCCGGAAAATTCGATGCCGTTTTTCTCGTTCACATGGTGGAACAGACGAATGCTTCCGCCGTACAAATCGGAATCCGCAATGATGTGGTCTCCCGGGCGGAACAGCTCCATCAGAAGTGAGATCGCTGCCATGCCAGAGCTTAATGCAAACGCATCAATTCCGTTTTCCAGTGCAGCCACCATCTTCTCCAGATGCTCTCTGGTCGGATTCTGCAGTCTGCTGTAATCAAATCCGGTGCTCTGTCCTACGCCCGGATGCGCATACGTTGCGGTCTGATAAATCGGGTAGCTGAGTGCGCCGTAGTGGCTACACTGTCCCTCGTCCTCTTCTAAATGGATACATTTTGTGTCAATTCCTCTTGCCATATGAATAATCTCCTGTTATTTCGTAATTTTTCTTTCTATACTAATCTGATAGGTTTTGTAACGTAACCTATCATAACAGAAAATGCGGCGTTTGTATATTCCCTTTTTTCTTTGACTTGTTATAAGTTTTTCCTATAACTATCGTAAAAAAACGCCGCCAGAAGATTTTTTCTCCCGGCGGCCGCCTCTTGCATCTATATTTTAAATAAGTTCCGCACAGATCGGATAATGATCAGAAAGGCACACACCGTCCTTCTGCTCCGTCCATTTTTCCACCTTTTTCAGTTCCCAGTCCCCTTTGAGAATGATGTAGTCAATCGAGCACTGCGGATCGTTCGGATCATCGCGATGATAGTTGTGGAAGGTAATGCCGATTCCTTCCGTCGCATTCACAAGACCGGCAGTTTCCCTCAGCGGTTTCATCTCTTCGCTGTCCGGCTCGGCATTGAAGTCGCCGCTGAGAATCACCGGCACATCGGCAAATGCTTTCTCTGCTCTCAGATGTGCGAGAATCTGCTCCAGGCCAAGCTTTCTCGCCCCGGCGCACTCGTGATCCAGATGGGTGTTGATGACGCGGAACACTTTTCCGGTCTCCATATCCTCAAATACCACATCCGTCGCAGTACGCGGGCACATACTCTGTACCGGATAGCGGGATCCCGGCACGTACGGTGTCGGTGACAGCCAGAAGGTTTCCAGGCTCACACTCTGAAAACGTTCTTTCCGATAGGCAATGATCATTGCCTCACCGGTCAGATCCTTTTCTCTTCCACATCCGGCAATGTAATATTCCGTCAGATTTTCCTTCAGCCAGGCAGCCACATGCGGCAGTACCTCCTGAAAACCGATGATATCCGGCTTTTCCTGTCTGATTTTTTCCAGAATCAGCGGTCTGCGGTAGATAAAATTATTGGCTCCATCCTGGCCAAAATCACAGCGAATATTAAATGTTACATATTTCATCGTAAAATCCCTCTTTTCATTTGTTTTCCTAACCCTTATTTTTGCTGGAAAGCGCTGTGCTTTCTCTTCTTTTTCTTCGTATTCACACGGCGCAGACACGCATAGCGCAGCTTCAGCCGCATTTTCCAGCTGCAGCCCGGTACCGGCTCCATCAGCTTTTCCAGAAAATGGTTCAGCGTACGTTCCTCATAAGGAGACAGCAGACTCTCGCCGTAGATATGTTTCTCGATCAGATGGCAGACACGCGTATATTCGCCTGGTTCGACCGCCGGAAATCTGCGGGCGAGTTCTGCATCGGTTGCTGCTGTTTCTTTGCCGCCGGTCCAAGGCAGATGATCCGCGCCGCCTCCGCCGCAATCACAAGCAGCGTCAGCAGAATCAGAAGCACGCCAAGCAGCCCGAGAAGAAACAGCGAAACACTGCGCAGTACCGGAAGAACGGCTTCGCCTGCCTTGCTCTTTCGGTTTTCCACACCGGTAATCTGCTCCGCCGACAGCGAATTGTTCTCCAGCACCACATTCTTCTGGACAGAATCTGGACTTCCGACCATTTTCTGAAGAGATGCAACATTATACAGGAACAGTTTGTTTTTTAGGTATTTTCTTTCACTTGTTTTTCTGTTGCTCCTTCCTCCATTTTTTGCTCTGCCTTAACTTCTAAAGACCATCCCAGAAAAACGCAAGTATTTTTAGTATTCCAGATACGCCCCTTTCATCGGGCTTGCTGCGTGGAGGCTGAAAAGACGGAGTACGCCTTTTTTGTATTTCGGCTCGCGCGGTTTCCAGTTCCGGCGGCGTTCTTTTAAGATCGCATCAATTTCTTCCATGGACTTGCGTTCTCCTGCGATTCCGATGATGTTAAGTTTTCGTTCCTTCACATCAATCTCAATCAAATCCCCTTCCTCGACGAGTGCGATCGGCCGCCGTCTACAGCTTCGGGACTGCAGTGGCCGATGACCGGGCCGGTGGAGGCGCCGGAGAAACGGCCGTCGGTGATAAGCGCGATGCTCTTTCCAGCTCTTTGTCGCTGCTGATTGCCTCGGAAGTATAGAACATCTCCGGCATACCGCTGCCTTTCGGGCCTTCGTAGCGGATGAAGACGGCGTCGCCTTTCTGAACCTTATGTTTCAGCACGGCATCGAGGCACTCCTCCTCGCTGTCGAACGGTCGGGCACGGAGGACGGCGTGGAACATTTCTTTCGGGCAGGCCGTGTGCTTGATGACGGCTCCCTCCGGCGCAAGGTTTCCGCGCAGAACAGCGATGCTGCCGTCCGTTCCGATCGCCTTGTCATACGGGCGGATAATATCTTCTTTTGTAATCGAAGTTCCATACCGCTCATTAAATTTTGCGAGCCATCCGCTGCACTTCTCATAAAATCCATTTTCACGAAGCTCCGCCAGATTTTCACCCAGTGTCTTTCCGGTCACTGTCATCACATCGAGATGCAGATGATCTTTGATTTCTTCCATAATCGCCGGAACGCCGCCCGCATAATAGAAGCACTCTGCCGGCCATCTTCCCGCCGGGCGGACATCGAGCAGATACCGCGCGTTGCGGTGCAGACGATCGAATGTGTCGCCGGTAATCTCGATGCCGAACTCATGCGCAATGGCCGGGATGTGCAGCAGGCAGTTTGTGCTTCCCGAAATTGCCGCGTGGACAAGAATCGCATTCTCAAAACTCTCTTTCGTCACAAGATCGCTTGGCCGCATATGCTCCATCTGTGCCAGTTTTACCGCCTGGCTGCCTGCCTCCTGTGCATATGCCAGAAGATCCGCTTGTCGCCGGCATCAGAGCGCTTCCAGGCAGGGCGAGGCCGAGTGCCTCCGCCATGATCTGCATCGTGGATGCCGTTCCGATAAACGAACAGGCACCGCAGCTCGGGCAGGCATTGCATTTCGCCCAGTCGAGCTTCTCCTCGTCGATCTCACCGCGCTCAAATTTTGCGCTGTACATGCCAAGCTGCTCCAGTGTCAGCATCTCCGGTCCCGCATTCATCGTTCCGCCCGGCACAACAACCGCCGGAATATCGACACGCGCAAGGCCGATCAGATTGCCCGGCATACCCTTGTCGCAGCTCGACAGATAGACGCCGCCGTCAAACGGTGTCGCATTCGCGTGGATCTCGATCATATTGGCGATCATCTCGCGGCTCGCAAGACTGTAGTTGATGCCGTCCGTTCCCTGGCTCTCGCCGTCACAGATGTCGGTGCAGAAATACCGCGCCCCGAAGCCCCCCGCTTCCGCAACGCCTTTCCGCACTTCCTCGACCAGCAGATTTAAGTGGCCGCTTCCCGGGTGGCTGTCCCCGTACGTACTCTCCACCATAATCTGCGGTTTTTCAAGATCCTCTTTTTTCCATCCTGTTCCAATCCGGAGCGGATCCATCTCCGGTGCAAGTTTCCGCATTTCCTGACTCTTCAGCATTTCCTTCTCCTCCCGCTGTTTTTTAGGTATTAAAAATACTCTTTCTGCTTTTCACTATAGCAATCCCTGTATTTGATTGCAAGACAAAAAAGCTGCAGTCTGCAGGGATTCCCCACAGACCGCAGCCTCTCTGAACAGCTCACAGATTTCTCTGTTTTCTGTTTGCCTGCTTCCGCAGATAATTTCCAATGCTTGTAAAACTAAGCAGCGTCACAATCAGAAAAACACCCGGGATCAGAATGATCCACCATGCCTTTGTCATCAACGCTTTTTCCGAAAGTGACAGCATGCTGCCCCAGGAAATCACCTCCAGCGGAAGACCGATTCCCATAAAACTCAGTGTGGATTCTGCTACAATCGCACTTCGGATGTTCATAACCACCATAAACATAATAGACGAAAAAAAGTTCGGTGCCAGATGGTGCCATAAAATATAGAAAAACTGCCTCCCATACAGCGCGACGCAATCACGTATTCACTGTTCCGGATCTGCCGTACTTCGGTCCGCACAACCTTTGCAATGCTTGTCCAGCTTGTCATTCCGATCACGGCAGAAATCGTAATCACATTGGATTTTCCCGCAGCAGCCAGAAGAAAAATGACAAGAAGAAGATTCGGCACCGACAAAAAGATCTCGGTCAGCCGCATCAGAAGCGCGTCCAGCCACGCCGGTGCACATCCGCTGACTGCGCCGAAGAGAACGGCAATCACAGTGGAAATCAGCGTAGAAAGCAGACCGATCGCCAGCGATATTCTGCCGCCGTACCAGATCATCGAGAAAATATCTCTTCCCATCGTATCGGTTCCAAACAGAAATTCCCGGCACGGCATGACGGAACAGTTTTTCAGATCCATATACGAGGGATCCTTCGTCATAATCTGCCCACAGAAAAGGCAGCCCAGCACAAGAAGACCCAGAAAAAGCTCTGCTGCCACCGGCCGGTCCTGATACCATTTTTCTTTTTTTCTGCTTCTGTTTTTTCTGCAGGCCTCTCTCCTGCAAATTGAAATAATTGTGTTTTTTCTGTCACAGCATCATTACCTCCGATGTTTCTGCCGCTTCTTTCTCCCGCATCCGCGGATCAATTCTCTCGTTGATGATCTGTGCCGCCATATTGCACAGAATCACAACGATTCCGGACATCAGGCAAAGCAGCATCAGAAGATTGTAATCTTTGTACCGTGCGCTCTCATACGCCAGCGTTCCGATACCGGGATACGAGAAAACCGTTTCTACAATATAGGTTCCCCCCACACATGCGGAACAGAAATGGCCATGATGCCAAGATACGACGGAATCGTATTCCGCAGGCAATGCCGGAACAGAACCGTCTTTCGTTTCAGCCCCTTGGCTCTTGCCAGAAGCACATACTCTTCCCGCACTTCATCCAGAATTTTATTGCGGATCATGTATGCGTAATACCACAAATGACTCAGCACTACGACCGTCATCGGCAGGATCAGATGACAGACACGTTCAGAAAAATCTGCCTGTTTTCCAACAGAGTAGGCACCGGAACTCGGCAGCCATTTGAGCTGCATGGAAAAAACAAGAATCAGAAGCAGCGACAGCCAGAATTCCGGAATACATCCCGTGATGGTTCCCACCTTACAGATGATGCGGTCCAGCCATGTATCTTCCTTCCATGCACAGAGAATTCCAAGAAGCAGCGCGAGGGTGAAAATCAGCAGAAATCCAATGCCGCCAAGCACCAGCGTATTTCCAATTCTTCCCTCGATCACGCGCGTTACATCCATTTTATATTTGTACGAAATTCCGAAATCCCCATGCAGCGCATTGCCTGCCCAGCGGATATACTGTACGGAAATGGGATCCTTCAGTCCCAATTTTTCTTCGGCCCACGCTCTTTCTTCGGGCGTCATTTTTTCCACGCGGTCTCCGTAATATGATACCAGCGGATCTCCCGGCGCAAGTTGAAATATAAAATACGAGCACAGACAGCAGCAGAACACTTGCCAGAAATGCCGCTGCTTTTTTCCATAGTAAAGCACTCTGTTCCGGCTTTTCATCCTGCATCGCCTCCCTCCATCAGCACAAAATGATCTTTTTCCACTTCCCGCAGTGTTCCCGTCCGGGAAAATTCTGTATTGGAAAAATCCGGTACAGCTCTCGCTCTTTCCCTTCGCGGATCCGGAATCGGAATGGCCGCGATCAGTGCTTTCGTATATGGATGCAGCGGATTTTCAAACACGGCTCGCGCCGGGCCGGTCTCCACCAGTTTTCCATGGTACATCACACCTACTCTGTCACACAGAAATTCGACCATATCCAGATCATGCGCAATAAACAGGAACGAAAAACCGTGCTCCTTCTGCAGATGACGGAACAGATTCACAATCTGTGCCTGTATCGACGCGTCCAGCGATGCAATCGGTTCATCCGCCACCAGAAGCTCCGGCTCCATCGTCAGTGCCCGTGCAATCGCAACGCGCTGCCGCTGTCCGCCGGACAATTCTCCCGGATATTTTTTCAGATATTCCGGATCCAGCCCCACGTATTTCATCTGAAATCTGGCTTCCTCCTCATAGCTTCCCCGCAGCGGCCGGATTTTCTGCACGCGCATCGGCTCCTCAATAATGTCGCGGACCTTCATCTTCTGATTCAGACTGGAACCGGAATCCTGAAAATCATCTGGCGTGTCGTCTGCAGCATTTTTTTATTTTTCCGGAACTGGCCTCTGTCGCAGGTATCAATCCCTTTATAATAAATCTGGCCGGCATATGGCTGATAAATATTCATCACACAGCGTGCAGCGGTAGATTTTCCGGAACCGGATTCTCCTACCAGTCCAAAAATTTCTCCTCTTCGAATCTGAAACGATACATCATCGACTGCCTTGACTGCTGTTTTCCGGGACAGTGGAAAAAATATGGGTCAGATGACGCACATCCAGTAAAATCTCATGTTCCATCTGTGTTTCCTCCTATCGGCGGCACAACCTTCGGTGCTCTCTCATCCAGCAGCCATGTTGCCGCATAATGGCTGTCTGTAACCCGGAACATCGGCGGCTCCTCCTCAAAATCAATTTCCAGCGCATAAGCATTGCGGCTGGCAAAGGCATCGCCCTTCGGCGGATGGAGAAGAGACGGCGGCATTCCCGGGATAGACGGCAGCTTTCTTTTCCCCTCGAAAACGCCGGTATGGAACGCAGCAGTCCCCACGTATACGGATGACGGGGATCATAGAAAATCTCATCCACGGTTCCAATCTCTACTATTTTTCCCGCATACATGACCGCTACCCGGTCTGCGATCCGCGCTACAACGCCAAGGTCATGTGTGACAAAGACCGTTGCCGTTCCCAGTTTTTTCTGAATTTCCCGAAGCAGGTCCAGAATCTGTGCCTGAATCGTCACATCCAGCGCTGTCGTCGGCTCATCAGCAAACAGAATTTCCGGATTGCCCGCCAGCGCAATCGCCAGTACGATCCGCTGCCGCATTCCGCCGGAAAAGTGATACGGATATGCCTTTTTCCGCTCTTCTGCCTGCTCGATTCCCACCAGCTGCATCAGTTCTGTCACTCTCTGTTCCACTTCTTCTTTTCCCATGTCTTTCTGATGCGCCCGCACTGCCTCTGCAATCTGCGCTCCGACTGTCATCGTCGGATTTAAGGAAGTCATCGGATTCTGGAAAACCATCGAGAACAGTTTTCCCCGCAGTTCCCGCATTCTTCGCTCCCCGTATCCTGCAATTTCTTCTCCATTGACCAGAATTTTTCCGTTTTTGATCTTTGCATTCTCCGGCAGCAGCTTCATAATGCTTTTGCAGAGCACACTTTTTCCGCAGCCTGACTCGCCTACAACAGCGAGCACCTCACCTGCATTCAGGGAAAAGCTGACATCGCGGACCGCCTGTACTTCCCCCTCATCCGTAAAAAAGCTGACGGAAAGATGTTCCACTTTTAATCGTTCCTTCATTCCATTTTTCTCCTATACAGACAAAAAGGAGGTAACCATACCTCCTTCGTCTGCTTTTTTGTTTTTATTCTTCGATTGTCCAGTCCTGAATATTCCAGAAAATACCAACGCCGTGGTGGCCCAGCACCGTGTCTTTGGAAATGCCCTGAATACCGGAATCTGCCACATAATTTGCATCAATATAACAGATGAATGCATAGGCCGGATCTTCTGCCAGTTCTTCCTGGAATTTTCCGTAGTATTCCTTCCGCACCTCCGGGTCGTCGCTCTGACGGGCAAGTGACAGATATTCATCTACTTTTTCGTTGGAATAGCTCGAATAATTCGCTCCTTTGTCGGTGCCAAAAACCTTATAGGTATGGTCGTCTGCGTCAAACGGGCTTCCCCATCCGATCAGGCATGCCATCTGTCCACCCCAGTCCATCTGTGCCGGAATTTCCACGGTACAGTTGATTCCGGCTTCCCGGAGCTGCTGTGCTGCTGCCTGGGCAATATCAATACGGTCCTGCTCGCCGGACATTACGCTGATCACAAAGCCGATTTCTTCTCCGTCACGTTCATAGATACCGTCGCTGTTTTTTGTGCATCCGGCTGCTTCCAGAATCTCCTGGGCTTTTTCCGGATTGTAATCATAGTGTTCTACATTTTCGTTATTATAGATGTTTCGCTGCAGCGGACTGTATGCCGCCATTCCCTCGCCCAGAAGCACGGAATCAATGATCGCCTGACGGTCAATAGAATAGCATACCGCCGGAATGATGTCTCTGTTTTTCGTCCAGTAATCGTTTGCGAAGTTAAACAAGATTCCGCGGTAATCTGCCGTTGTCATATCGTAGCAGGTAAAACCGTCTTTTTCCTTGAAATTCTGCGCATTTTTCGGGTCAAGCAGTGCCAGATCCAATTCGCCGGATTCCAGCTGCATTGCCTGTGCATTATCATCCGGTACAATTTTGAAAATGACCTTGTCAATCTTTGGTGCACCGAGGTAATAATCTTCATTTTTTGTCAGAACGATCGACTGGCCTTCATCCCAGCTTTCCAGCTTGTACGGACCTGTTCCGACCGGTGCTCGGAAGAAATCCGACTCCTGCATATTTTCACCTTCCAGCAGGTGCTTCGGCAGGATTGCCATTGTCATATACTCCAGGAAAGCCACGTTTGGCTCGGAAAGCCGGAAAGCTACCGTCTGATCATCGATCACGGTAATCTCTTCCACATCCTCATAGTTCGTTGCATTCTCTGATCCGTTTTCCGGATCCATGATTGCTTCGATGGTGAATTTCACATCATCCGCCGTAAACTTTTCTCCATCATGCCACTGGATGCCGTCCCGGATATGAAAGGTATAGGTGCAGGTTTCTGCATCATACTCCCATTTTTCTGCCAGGCCAGGAACAATGTTGTCATCCGCATCGTGTGCGGTCAGTCCGTTGAACAATAGCAGATTAATTTCACCGTGCTCATCCATCGCCGGATTAATCCTGGTATAATCAGCAGAACCGTAAACCAGGGTCGTCTCTTCCTCCCCTGTCTGGCCGGAAGAAGCTTCCGTCTCTGTTTTCGACAAATCTGTACTGTTGCTGTTTTTCCCGCTGTCCTGACCGCATGCCGCAAGGGATGCTGCAAGAGACACCATCAGCATCAAAGATAATATTTTCTTTTTCATCCTTTTCCTCCCATTTTCAGACCGTTTTTACCCGGACTGACCGCTTTTTTGCTTTGTACTCCCATGATCTGCGCGCCTGATCCATGTACTGTTCGTTCATTATATTTGATATTTCAGGCTCTCACAAGCCGGGTGGGGGATATTTTTTCTTTTCTCGTAAAGTTAATCGTCTCATGCAGAGGGAACTGCTCCGCATGCCAACATAAAACATGACCTTGATCAGGGGACTCTTCCTCTGCATCAAGGTCATGTTTCTTTTCCTATGATTTTAAAATTTTACAGCATATTGATAACAAATCCAGCCAGCATCGTGGACAGAACCGTAATAAACCGTAATTCCTCCCACGACATACGGCACGTTTAAGGTATCTTCGATAAACGCTTTCTCCTCCGGTGTCTCTCCGACCGCATCGCCGACCTCGCGGCAGATGACCACGTTGCTCGGGAATCCGAGGAACTGCTCGACACCGATGCCGACAGCCAGATCCTTGTCGCCGACAAGTTTCCAGGTCGGGAGAACCCATCCAACCAGTGCAACACCGATCAGAGCCGCGATGAACAGAACAATCGTCTGGAATGCCATGGTACCGAGATCGCTCAAGGAAACCTTCGCCAGAGACGGGATGATGGAGCCAAAGACAGCAACCATCATAAGGCCGTAGGAATTCGATTTCTGCAGCGGTTTTGTCGGAACGAGTCCGGAAGCGGCACAGGCAACACCGAGAAGCAGCGCCCAGATGCTGTAGTTGATCGGAGTCAGATCGCCAAGGATGTGGGCAACCCAGGAACCGGCTGCAACGAGCGCCATCATGACGTTGGCGGAATACCATTCTTTGTGTTTATCTGCAAAGGAAACTTTTGCGGAAGCACCGTTTCCGGTCTCCTGCTTTTTAAACTGCGCCGGATTCTCGCGGTATGCTTTCAGCAGTTTTTTCCGTAACGGATACCCATGGCAGATGCGATCGGCGCACCGACGAATTTCTGTACGGAATAGATGACTGCACAGAGTGCTGCCGCCGTTGCCAGTCCTTTTTCTGCTGCGGCGCTTGCCATCAGCGAAGTTGCCATTGCCGCACCGTTGATAACCGGCATGCCGACGAGCACAGTGTCAAATCCGATGATCGGGGATACCAGAAGCATCACAAGGCAGGACGCCAGCATACAGAGTGCCGCCATTAATACGGTTCTCCACTCCTCGATCAGCTGTTTCACGTTCAGGGTAGTACCCATGTTGAACAGTACCATCGCAATTGCCAGTTTTGATAACGCCGTAAGGCCTCCCTGGTCGATGATGTCCGCCGGGATCAGTTTCGTCAGAAAGCCTACCAGGAACAGGAGCATGACGACCATCATTCCGGACAGCTTTCCTTTTGTAATTTTACCGACAATGTCGCCAAGTGCAAACACGATCAGAACAATCATGAAGCTGGAGAACATTGCGTTGTTTGTTAAAATCTCAGCCATTTCTTTTTCTCCCTTGCTCTTTTTAATTTGAAATTATACATAATTTTCTTTTATTTTGCAAGTTTTATCCAGTTTTTATTTTATATTTTGCATATTTATGCAATCCTTCCAATTATCCGCGCCACAAGCTCTCCGGCATGATAGAAGTCATCGAGATGCAGATATTCTTCGGTCGAATGATTCTTGAAATATCCTGTTGCGATACCGACACAGGTGATTCCCTTCTGATTGAAAATATTGCCGTCCATACCGCCGCCTCCGCCGTTGATCTGCGGTTCGATTCCCATCTCTTTCAGGGATTCCGTGACGATCTGAATCATCTCGGAATCTCCGGATGAAGAACGGCAGGAAAGTGTTTTCTCTTTTAAATTCCACACGCGCACCGCGCTTTTCTGCGATTTCACGGCAGTGCGACTGGAAATACGCTTCATAGCGGTCGAGTTTTTCTCCCGACCGGCTCCGCATCTCTCCGCGCAGGATTGCGTGGTCGCAGACAACGTTCATTGCCTCGCATGTTTTGGACCAGAGGTGAGAAAAGTTCGACGTTGTATTTTCATCCAGTCTTCCCGTCTCCATCGTTGCGAGCATTTCCGCCATAATTTTTGCCGCATCAATGCCTTTCTCCGGCTCATTTCCCGCATGGCTGCCTTGCCGAAAACCTGTGCTTCCAGAAGGGCACGGCCCGGCGCACCATTTACAATTCGGCCGATGCGTCCCGGGGAGTCGAGCACATACATCGTTTTTGATGTCAGCAGGCTTACATCGAATGCTTTCGCACCGTACAGACCGGCCTCCTCGCCGACCGTAAAGAGGATCTCCAGTTTCGGAAGCGCTTCCCGGATTCAATCGCCTGACGCACGCCTCTAAAATGGCTGCCACACCGGACAGATCATCCGCCGCCAGAATCGTGTCGCCCGAAGAACGAAGGATCCATCCTCCTCCACCGGTTTGATTCCAATGCCGCCCGGCACACGGTCCATATGGGAACAGAAACAGACAACACCGTCCCGCTCTCCTTCCCGAACCGCCAGAATATTGCCGCACACGCCGCCAAACGTAGCCCCGGCCTCATCCCGCGTAATCGCAAATCCCATCTGCTCCAGTTTTTTCACCAGATGCTCTGCAATCTCCGTCTCCTGACCGCTCGACACATCAATCCGCATCAATTCGGTCAGTTTCATCTAACATACGTTGATTTTCATTTCTTTTCCACTCTCCATTCTTGAAAAAAATTTTCAAAAACAATTCTTCTACATCTTACCATTTGCCTTTCGTCCTTAATAGGTGTAAAATTATGCCATAATTCATTTTTATGTCTTTAATTCTCGGAAAGGAATTTTATATATGAAAATCGGCGTAACAGGTTCTGACCATATCTGCGACAGGATTCAGAAAACGCTGGAGAAGCGCATGCCGGACCTTGAAGTGGTCTACCGGCGTTCCAACGATTACCGGTACGGTCTGGAAGCGGCTGCCCAGTTTCAGAAAGGGAAAGTATCCGGCATTATTTTTACTGGGCCGACCAACTATCACTATGCTTTAAAGCGGCTGGAGCCAAACGTTCCCTGGACCTTTCTTCCGCACAATCAGGCTTCCCATCTTAAAAGCGCTGGCGGAATCTGCTGTCCGTTATTCCTGCGTGCCGGATGTCATCAGTATCGATATGTATGAGGAACAGCTTGTGCAGGAAACGCTGGAAGAGATCGGCATTTCCAATGGCCGCGTCCTTGTGGCACACGGCTCTTCTCCCGATCAGGGCGATTTTCAGGATGCCCTCACGGATTTTCACCGTTACAACTATTTTCACAACGGGGCAAAAATCTGCTTTACCAACATGGAAAAAACGTATGAGGCACTGTCGGCAGAAGGCATTCCCTGCATCCGCATCTCGGTTTCCGAGGATGTAATTCTGGAACAGGTTTATCATCTTCAGTTTCTGGAAATACGGCGCAGAAGAACCGCGGGCAGAGTGCTTCCGTGCAGATCTATTTTGATTATTCCTTTGATCAGGAGACGGATCTTTCGCTCCGGGAATGGGAGAAGATTCATTATCAGAATGAGATGCGCGAGCTGATCTACTCTGCCGCCCACCGCATGGGGGCTGCTGCGTTCTCCGAGGGCGCTTCTATTTTTTATATCATGTCATCCCGTCCGGTTCTGATGCGGGAATTTATTCAGAACGGGGAATATCAGAAGATTCTGTTTCACGGACAGCAGACGCCGCACAACCGGCTGTGGATCGGCATCGGCTACGGTGATACTCCCATGGAGGCGAAATCCCGCGCGGCGATGGCGCTCAACCACTCGATCGCGGACCGCTCCGGCGCGAACTATATTGCGGAGGATGAGCATCAGTTTACCGAAATTAAGATCAATGACCCGACCGATCACACGGCGTATCTTCTGCACCGGCTTCACATCAGCAGCAGTACGTATGAAAAACTGAAAGAGATTCTGCGGTCACATGATCAGGTAATCACTTCCGCACAGCTCGCTGCAGATATGGGGATCACGGAGCGGAGCGCCAACCGGCTGATTCTGCGGCTGGAACAGGAAAACTGTGTGACCACGATCGGCAAAATCAGCGGCGGCAAGGGACGGCCGGCACGGATTATGAAAATCACTTTATAAAACATAAGAAATGGAGAATGTTTATGGATAAAAGAACGGAACAGGCATTTGCCTATCTCGAGAAAAACGAACACAGTATGATGGAGCTGCTGAAAAATCTTGTCTCCATTGAAACGCCTTCGGCTGATCGCGAGGCGAATGAGCGGATTGCGGCGCATCTCGATACGTACTGTGATGCGCTCGGCATGGAGCGTCAGATTCATCACTTTGAGAAGCTGGCCCGACGTTTGCCGCGTGGACCCGGCCGCAGGAAAAGAAGCCGATTCTTCTGCTTGGGCATATGGATACAGTTCATGCGGTTGGAAAGTTCGGCCCGGAACCGTTTCTTGTGAAGGATGACCGCGTGTACGGTCCAGGCGTTTATGACATGAAGGGCGGCGATGTGATCGCGCTGTTTGTGCTCCGCGCACTGAATGCGGTCGGGTATGAGGACAGACAGATCAAACTGGTGCTCACCGGTGATGAGGAAGTCGCCCATGCATTTTCCCACGGCGAGGCCGGAAAGCTTGTCGAGCAGTATGCCAGCGGCTGTGAGGCGGCTTTTAATCTGGAATCGGGCTACATCAGCGGCGAAGTGACTACGAGAAGAAACGGCGGCGCGATCATTCGCGTGAAAGTAAAGGGCAAAGCGGCTCATGCAGGAAAGGAGCCGCAGAAAGGCGCGAGTGCGATTCTGCAGGCGGCGCGCATGATTACAGAGATTGAGAGCCGCTCGGTGTTCGGCTATCTTTCCTTCAACTGCGGCCGTATTTCAGGCGGAACCGGAGCCAATGTCATCCCGGATTCCTGTGAGTTTTCCATCGGTATCCGATACGCGGCAAATGCGCAGTATGAAGAAGCCATCGCTTTCTTAAAAAATCTCTGCGAACACGTCACCGTTCCTGGCACAAGCTGCACCATGGAACAGAACGGCTACTACCCCGCCATGGAAATGGTCGACGGTGCCGACCGCCTCCTCTCCCTCTATCAGGAAAGCTGTAAACTCCTCGGCGAACCAATCCCGCAGGGCATCCAGCAGAGCGGCTGCTCCGACACCTCCTTCGTCACCCGCATCGGAATCCCCGCCCTCTGCAGCCTCGGTATCCAGGGCGCAGGCGCACATTCACTTGATGAGTATGCGATTCCGTCCTCACTGCTCGTGCAGTGCAAGAAACTGGTGGCCACGATTTTGGCGATGTAAAATGCTATGCGGTTCTTGACAAAACAGGAAAGTCATTTTAGCATAAAAAAGAAACGGGTTTTTTGTCCGGTAAGCTCATCGTGAGCCAAGGGAGTTGCTCGTTTCTTTTTTATTATCTTATTTTCTTTACCCTATCACATCCGTAACCGCATTCACCGCTTTCGCCACAAAGCTGATCGTCTTTTCGCTGAACACTTCCCCGTCTTTTGAGATCGAAACGTGTGCGAGTCCGATCTCATCTTTCTCGCTCGCTTCGGTACTGCCCATGAGGGTTGTCCATTTGATCTGGACATCGTCGGCGGTGATGGCGTGGTCGCATGTTACGATGTACTGTGCTTCATCGAACAGCGGCGAATTGGATTCCGCATAGACGATGATGTCGTTGTTTTTTTCCTGATAGACGCGCACGGTGTAATTCACCAGGTCTTTTTCATCCGTGATATAGTCCTTATTCGGCGATACGGTTTCTTCGCAGATCAGGCTTGCATCTTTTGGAATTGTATTGTTCTCTTTCTTTTTTGTCATTCCGATCATCAGCATACAGTTGCAGAGTGCTGCGATCAGAACTGCAAGCAGCAGGATTTTTATTCTAGGTTTCATTGTTTTCTCTTCCTTTTCCCATGTCATAGTTTGTCACTGATGTTTCATTTCCATTATACATGATTCCCCCAAAATAAGAAACGCAAAAATGCATCCGCCCCCATAAAACCTTTTTGAAAAAATTTCTCAATGAAAAAGTTTTCTATTTTGTTCCAAATATGTTATGCTATACTGTCTGTTAGGCAATTCTAACTCGATGTACTCTCGTAATAAAGGAGGAACTGCA
>ENA-OQMZ01000283-OQMZ01000283.1-human-gut-metagenome-genome-assembly--contig:-NODE-283-length-22495-cov-3.438349_pt1 | contig 22495 bp, 33 predicted proteins | sample MGYA00242621_ERZ504862 | MGnify/ENA primary metagenome ERZ504862 (study PRJEB26092, sample SAMD00036393) | human gut metagenome | host: Homo sapiens | study: EMG produced TPA metagenomics assembly of...
CGTGGCTGCGCGTCACCGGCGGTGCGCTCAAAGCCAAGGAGATCGTCTCTTCATCCTCGTGCGCCGCGGCGTCGACAGCACCGTCGCCGGTACAGGGGATGATGGCACGGTATGGTCCGAGAAGTCGATCAGGTGCGCGTCTACAATGGCGCCAAATTCGAGACGGTCACCGAGATACCTGCCGGATCGGTGTGTGCGGTGACCGGACTGACGCGGACCTTCCCCGGCGAAGGCTGGGAGCGGAACCGGACGCCGAATCACCGTCGCTGCAACCCGTGTTGACCTACACGGTGTTGCCCGCCGGAGCGGAATCCGATACGGCCGGCACCTCGGGAGCGGCCAAACGCGGTGGCGCCGGCCATGACAGCGCGAATCGGGACGATGCCGAGCATGATGCCGCCAAGTCGGGAACCGGCCGCAATGAGGAGAACGACACCGCTCGCCAGACCGCGGCGGACAATAGCTCGCCGGCCCGTCCCCAGTTCGATGATCTGACCTTGCATAAGGTCATCACGCATTGCGTGAGCTGGAAGACGAAGACCCGTTGTTGCATGTGGTGTGGGTGGAACGGCTGGCCGAGATTCATGTGCAATTGATGGGCGCAGTCCAGCTGGAGATCATCCAGCAGACCCTGCACGACCGGTTCGGTCTGGATGTGTCGTTTGGCCCCGGCTCCATCCTGTACCGTGAGACCATCACTGCGCCAATCGAAGGCGCAGGTCATTTCGAGCCGCTCCGTCATTATGCCGAAGCACATATCCTGCTGGAACCAGGGGAGCCGGGCAGCGGAGTCACTGTGGCCTCGGCCCTGTCCGAAAATGATTTGGACCGCAATTGGCAACGGCTGATTCTGACCCATCTGACCGAGCGTGAGCATCTCGGTGTGCTCGTTGGCGCGCCGCTCACCGATATCAAGATGACTTTGGTGGCTGGCCGCGCGCATCTGAAGCATACCGAAGGCGGCGACTTCCGCCAAGCCACCTATCGTGCGATTCGTCAGGGCTTATGGAAGCCAGAGCTGGAGTCAGTGGCCGGCCCGAGACGCCGGTCGAGAGCCGTCCGGACACCGCAGGGGAGGGCAACTGCCGACTGCTGGAACCGTGGTATCGGTTCCGGCTCGAAGTGCCAGCAGACATGATCGGCCGTGCCATGAGCGACATCCAGCGCATGGCCGGCACCTTCGAATCCCCGGTCACCGATGGCGAATACGCCGTGATCGAAGGCGAGGCGCCGGTGTCCGAGATGCGCGACTATGCGATGGATGTGAACCAGTACACGCACGGCCATGGCCGTTTCTCCGCCACTTTCGGCGGCTACAAGCCATGCCATGACGCCGAACAGGTCATCGCAGCCGCCGCTTACGATCCCGAAGCAGATCTGGACAACACCCCCGACTCGGTCTTCTGCGCCCACGGTGCCGGCTACCCCGTCAAATGGTATAAAGTCCCCGAATTCGCCCACGTCGACTACGCCATGTGAGGTGGTGACTACCAAAATCTGCGGCCGAATGAATCCGTTGGTCTCCAAGAACCGTTGAATATCGCGCATTTCCGGCATATTAATGGAATGGGCCATGCCCGGATACACTTGTTCGGTCAACGTGCCGTGCTCGTGCCAGAACTCACCCATCGCCGTCACATCGGCTTTCGGGAAGATGTCGTCTGCAGCACCATGCCCATAGAACACCGGCGGCTTCAACGAAGCCAATTCGGCATCGCCCGCAACGGACCCCGGTGCCAGCCATCCAGAGCAGGAGACGGCTGCGGCATATCGCTTCGGATTGAAACGCAGCAGATGCGCGGCCAAGAGGCCGCCCTGCGAGAATCCCATGGCAACCACCGGCCGAGTGGCGGGAATATGCTCCGCAACCCATGCATCAATGGCTTGGGCGGCTTCAGTCGCCTGCTTGTCTAATGATTCGCCCTCCGGCACACCTTCATGCGCCCACGCACCGAACCATGTATATCCCATGCCATAGGCGATGGGTGCCTGCAAACTGGCATAATCAGCCGAACCGGCACCGCAATAGTTCAGCAGATCGGGCAAATCGTATTCATTGGAACCCCAGCCGTGCAACAGCACGAACACCGGAGCGGTTTCGGGACCGGTCAAACGGGTCAGAGCTTTGGTGATCTTCATAGCCTCAGTGTATCCACCGTTTGGGCGACAATAATGCCTGATGTTCGCCCATCGAGTAACGTCCCATAAGTAATGCGTATAGCGCAGCGGCCGTGCCACGTGTTCTGATACTCTACGATGACACGGCAGGGGGACAGGTATGTTCGGCCCCCGAAATCGTACATGGGTGGCTAAGACCGTTTATGCGCAGGAGAAGAAACGAGAAGCAAAGGAAGGAGCGCGCCCAATGACATTCGATTGGTCGTTCGTGCAGCGTTACGCGCCTTTCTTCGTCAACGGCACATTGATGACCTTATTCATATCCGTGTTTGGCATATTGCTTGCCATCGCGGTGGGTCTGGTCTGCGCTGGCGTGGAAATCGCGCGTATCCCGGTCGCCCGGCAAATCGTGAGAATCTACATCGAACTCAGCCGCAATACGCCATTGCTGGTACAGCTGTACTTTCTGTACTTCGGCCTGCCCAAACTCGGCGTAGTATGGTCCGCCGAAACCTGCGCGATAGTCGGCCTTGGATTCTTGGGCGGTTCCTACATGGCCGAGGCAATGCGCGGCGGATTGGAAGCGGTGCCAACGTGCAGCGCGAAACCGCGTACGTGCTGGGACTGATTCCACGCAAACCATCACCCGAGTCATTCTGCCGCAAGCAGTGTCCACCGCCATTCCCGGCGTAGTGGCCAATGTGATCTTCCTGTTTAAGGAATCGAGCGTCGTCTCCGCCATTGCGCTCGCCGACGTGATGTACATGGCCAAGGATCTGATCGGCATGTATTACAGCACCTATGAGTCGTTGTTCATGCTGGTCGTGGCCTATCTGGTGATTCTGCTGCCGATTTCCATCTTCGGCACATGGTTGGAGCGGAGGTTCGATTATGAGCGGCGCTGAAATACTGCTCCAGCCGGGCGTATTCCCACGTCTGTTGCAAGGCCTGTGGGTCACCGTGTGGATAGCCGGCGTATCCGTAGGCGCGTCCATCCCGGTCGGCCTGTTGGTGGGCTGGTTGATGACGCTGAAGAATCCCGTGATCCGGGCCGCGATGCGCATCTACCTCGACTTCATCCGCATTATGCCTCAGCTGGCGTTGCTGTTCCTTGCCTACTACGGTTTTGCTCGATGGTTCGATTGGAATCTCGATGCCACCGGTGCCTGCGTGCTGGTGTTCATCCTGTGGGGAGGCGCCGAGCTGGGCGATCTGGTGCGTGGCGCATTGCAGTCGATTCCCAAAGTGCAGTACGAATCGAGCTACGTACTGGGGTTGAGCCGTGGCAGACCTTCTCCCGGGTGATTCTGCCGCAGGCTGTTCGCCGTATGCTGCCGGCATCCGTAAACTTGGCGACACGTATCGTCAAAACGACATCATTGGCCGTGCTGCTCGGTGTGGTCGAGGTCATCAAGGTCGGCCAGCAGATTATCGACGCGAACCGATTCCAGTTCCCGACTGGAACCTTGTGGATTTATGGCGTGATTTTCTTTATGTACTTCATCGTGTGCTGGCCGCTGTCCATTGTGGCCCGCCGACTGGAAAAGAGGTGGTCGAATGACTGAACCGAAACGACCTGCAAGGGTTTCGAGGTGAATCATCTGGTCAAACAGTATGCGAATGCCGACAAGCCGGTGCTGGATGACATCTCCTTCAAGGTGGAGCATGGTTCGGTGCTCGTGGTGCTGGGTCCTTCCGGCTCGGGCAAGTCGACGCTGCTGCGCACCATCGCCGGTCTGGAACCGATTCAGGGCGGCACGATTTCCATCAACGATCAGGTGATCGATGCCGGCAAGCCTGGCACGGAACGAGCCGGACGATCCGACCGGTCCAGTGAACTGCGCACGCGTATCGGCATGGTGTTCCAAAGCTACGATTTGTTCCCGAACAAAACGGTGCTCGGCAACATCACCATGGCGCCGGTGCTCGTGCAGAAACGCGATAAGTCCGAGGTGGAGGCTGAAGCGATCCGGTTGCTTGGCCGCGTGGGACTTGCCGATCGCAAGGACTCTTGGCCGCACGAATTGTCCGGCGGTCAGCGCCAGCGTGTGGCCATTTGTCGTGCGCTGATTCTGCACCCGGAAGTACTGCTGCTCGATGAGATTACGGCGGCTCTCGACCCCGAAATGGTGCGTGAAGTGCTCGACGTGGTGCTCGAACTGGCCAAGTCCGGGCAGACGATGCTTATCGTCACCCACGAAATGCAGTTCGCGCGAGCCATCGCCGACCACATCATCTTGCTGGACGGCGGGCGCATCGTCGAGGAATCGTATGATGCGCAGGCGTTCTTCGAACACCCGCAAACCGAACGTGCGCAGCAGTTCCTGCACACCTTCGAATTCGAGTGATTCGATTGTGCCATATCGACGTATTTGAGAAGAAATATCAATAACAACAAGAGAAGGAGAACCCAATGAGTATCAAGGTTGGGAAATCATTCAAAGCACTGATTGCCGCAGGCGCGGCATTGGTAATGGCGGCGTCCATGGCCGCATGCGGTCCGTCGGCAGGCACCCGAGCGAAGCGAAGTCCTCTGACACGGGCACCAGCTCCAGCGCCAATGCCAAGGCCCGCAGCCTCGACGAGATCAAGAAGAGCGGCAAGATCAAGATTGCCGTCTTCTCCGACAAGGCGCCATTCGGCTACGTGGACAAGGACGGCAAGTACCAGCTATGACGTCTACTTCGCCGAACAGCTGGCCAAGGATCTGGGTGTGGAGCCGGAATACACGTCGGTTGACCCGGCTGCCCGTGTGGACGTGCTCACCTCCAACAAGGTCGATCTGGTGCTCGCCAATTTCACCGTCACCGATGAGCGCAAGGAGAAGGTCGACTTCGCCAAGCCGTACATGAAGGTGGCGCTTGGTGTGGTCTCCCCGGAGAGCGCCCAGATCACCGATGTCAGTCAGCTCGACGGCAAGACCCTGATCATCGCTAAGGCACCACCGCCGAAACCTGGTTCGAGAAGAACGCGCCGAACGTCAAGCTGCAGAAGTACGACCAGTACGCCGATGCCTACAACGCGCTGCTGGACGGCCGTGGTGACGCCTTCTCCACCGACAACACCGAGGTGCTCGCCTGGGCCAAGTCCAACAAGGCTTCAAGGTTGGCATCACCCACCTTGGTGACGACGACACCATCGCGCCCGCCGTGCAGAAGGGCAACACCGAACTGCTGAACTTCGTGAACGACGAGATCGTCAAGCTCGGCAAAGACAACTTCTTCCACAAGGATTACCAGGAGACTCTGGAGCCGGTCTACGGCAACGAAGTCAACCCCGATGACATCGTGGTAGAAGGCGGAGCCGTCTGACGGACAGTCCGGTGGACTGTCCGTAGGCGACGCCGAGCCGCGGCAGCGGCGAGGTGTGTTGGGCCGGTCGTCAGGCCGTCCATTCTTGCAGGACGGAGAGGTCTGATTATACCCGTCCATAACCAACACATATAGCAACGCCGGCCTTCGGGCCGGCGTTTTGCGTTAAGGTCGTAATCGTGCCGCGCGGGGAACGGCTTCGCGCAGATGACGCAACACTTTAAGGGGGTGCGCAATGACCAGGTTCAACACTCAGCTCGTCCACGGACTGCCGGTTGGAGACAACAACACCGGAGCCGTGAACCCGCCGATCTACAACTCAACGACATATGCCTTCGAGAAGGTTGACGCGATGCCCCGCTATGACTACGCACGAAGCGGCAATCCCACACGTGACTTCCTGGAACAGCAGATCGCCCAGCTCGAGCAGGGAACGCGTGGTTTTGCGTTCGCCTCCGGTCTCGCGGCGATTCACGCGGTGCTGAGCATTTTCAAGCCCGGCGACCGCATCGTGGTCGGTGACAATATTTATGGCGGATCGTATTCCCAGCTCAATGAGTTCTTCACTCGCTGGGGAATCCTCGTCGAGGCCGTCGACACTCAGGACATCGCAGCATTGGAGGCCGCCGTCAAGGGCGACCGCGCGAACGGCATCGTGCCTGCCCAAGCCGTCTACTTTGAAACCCTGACCAATCCTCTACTCAAGGTGAACGACGTGCGCGCCATCTCCACGGTGGCCCACCGTTTCGGGGCGCTTTCGATTGTGGATAACACGTTCGTGACCCCGTATCTGCAGAAGCCGCTTGCTTTGGGTGCCGATGTGGTGATTCACTCCGCCACCAAGTATCTGGCCGGTCATTCTGATGTGAACGCCGGTCTGGTGGTCGTTTCCGGTGAGGATCTGGCGAGCCGCGTGTACTTCGCGCAGAACCGTTTGGGTGGTGTGTTGGCTCCTGCTGAGTGCGACGCGGTGCGCCGCGGCATTCAGACGCTGGCCCTTCGCATGGATCGTCAGCAGGAGAATGCCAATGCCATCGCCCGCTACCTGCTGGTGCATCCGCTGGTTAAGGCGGTGCATTACCCGGGTCTGCCCGCGCAGCGACCAGCGTCTGGCTGCCAAAGGTCTCAAGGGGGCCGGTGGCGTGTTGAGCTTCGAGGTCGTGCCTGGCGTTGATCCGGCTGACGTGCTCAACAACCTGCACCTGTTCCGTCTTGCTGTGTCGTTGGGTGCGGTGGAGTCTCTTGCCGAGCTGCCGTGTCGTATGACGCATTTCGAACTGCCTCGCGAGGAGCGTCTGAAGATCGGCATCACCGATGAATTGGTGCGTCTCGCCGTTGGCATCGAGGACGCCAACGATCTGATCGAAGATCTCGGCCAGGCGTTCGATATCGCTTACGCCCGTTACATCGATCGGCATGCCGACTTCGACGTGTTCCAACAGCTGACTTCGGGGGTGTTTGCCTGATCTAATACTTTTCTGCCTATTTTTCTACTCCTGGGGAGCGGCGTCGGTTGTGCCACACCGGCGCCGCTTTTTTTATGCTCTGGTTCCGCCTCCGCTGGCAGAGGGCTGTCGGCGTAGCGACTGGGGTGGTTAAGCGGACCGCCCGCATTATGCCAACCGCGATATCACAGCATCCCCGTTACGATGAATACGGTTTGATAGTGCACCGCGTAAAAGTCAAGCGCGGCGGAACAAAGAAAGGACCCGATATGACCATCGACGTCTACGGTGCCACATGGTGTGGCGACTGCCGCCAGGCAAAGAACACTCTCGACAAACTGGGCGCGGCATACACTTGGCACAACATCGAGGAAGAGGAAGGTGCCGCCGACCGTGCCGTGGCGATCAGCGGCCAGATGCACATTCCGGTGGTGCGGTACGATGACGGCTCGTTCCAAGTGGAACCCTCTGCAGTGGATATCAAGAACAAGCTGCAGGAGCTGGGGCTGCTGGCTGACTAGGAATCCGTGGTCTGAGCTGCATAAGGCGTGCGTCATCGATCGGTCTTGATGGCGCACGCCTTATCTGTTTATGTGGATCAGAGAGTAGGGGGGCTTACGCTTCGGTGCCCACTACTGTTCCAGTTGCCGGGCTTTGACCCCAATGCGATTTCGGTAGTCGGCAAGCATATTGGCAAGCGTAACTTCCCTCATGGAATCCGACATGGCTTTGGCCACTGGAGCATACGCATCTTTGAGAACGTCGTGGATATTCCGAGCCACGGGGCATGTGTGATTTCCTCTCTCGTGGATGCCGATCACATCATCGAGGTTCGTGGATTCCACTGCCTGATAGATATCGAGCAGAGTGATTTCCTTGGGGGGTGCGGGCAAGTTCGGCACCGCCGGTTCCGCGTGCCACTGTGATGAGCCCCGCGCGTTTGAGCGCTCCCAAGGCGTTACGAATGCTGACGGCGTTCGTCCCGGTGCTTTCGGAGAGCAGCGCGCTGGGCGCCGATCGTTATTTCGACTATCGCATCGAGAACTATGCTGAAGCTCTTTCTGACGCACCGGTTGACCATGTCATCGACACCTTAGGCGAAACGGCAAAGTTGTTATCCGGATGGAGTGACCGAGCGTCTTTGCGCTGATTGCTGATTTGATATGCGTTATCGCCAGATATGAAAAGAGAACCATGACTCCCTTTTGATGAGATTGTCTGAAGGTCAACGATTGGTCCGGATGCAATATGTGTCCAAGGAAGTTTCTGAAGCGTTGGTGTCGCAAATTACTAAAGGGTTCGGCATCGATGTCAACATAATCTTTGGAGATATCGACATCGTCGCGGATACCCGATAGGGGGGCATCGTGGCCATTTTCGATGGTGAACCGGTACGGATTGACGCGGCTTTGAATTATTTGAGGCAGCGTAATATTGCGGCCGAGGTGCTGAAAGAGGGCTGGGCAGCTTGGTGTGTTCCGGCATTCGGCGGATATTCTATAGCCATTGCTTATAAGCGCGCATTGACAATTGCGATACCGATGTGCCGGTGTCGCGTACCATGACTTGCTAAGTTCGGGAATAGAGTCGAGCCCGCCACAATAGAGCGGCATGAGGAAGAAGGATTAATGGACGTTGATTTCCGAACGCAAGCCATCCACGCCGGCTACGAGCCGCTGGATAACGGCCGTGCCGCTGTGCCGCCAATCTATGCCTCGGCCGCATTCGACCTGGGTGACGCGGCGCGCGGCGATGCGCTCGCGGGCGGTGACATCGACGGCTTCGAGTACTCCCGTGTGGCCAATCCGTCCACCGCAATCATTGATATCGAACCGTTGGCCGAACGGCCGATTCCCGCAATTTACTGCACGTCAGCAGGTCATCAGCGATGACCGCACTGGAGAATGGCATAGTTTTGCCGAGAAATTCGGCAAGGCGGCGTTTATCAAACGCATTCGCATCAAGTACCTGCGTACGTTCGGTGCTGTGCAAAGTCCATTCAATGCCTACCTTTCGCTCGTTGGATTGGAGACGTTGCCCCAGCGAGTCAGTCAGCAGGTGGTTTCGGCTCAGCGCATAGCCGAACATCTGACCAGTGCCCCGCATGTGACCAAGGTCAACTATTCCGGTCTCGGTTACACACCGCAATACGAACTTGTAGGCAAGTATTTCCCGCGCGGTGTGGGGCAAATCCTGAGCTTCCAAGTGGATGGCGGCGCGACAGTGTCCGCCGTATCATCGACGGTACCAAACTGTTCAGCTACGTGCCCAACATCGGTGATGCCCGCTCTCTTATCGTCGACCCCGCGCGCATCACGCATCGCGAAGTACCGGCCGAAGCGCGTATAGCCGCCGGCGTCAGCGACAACCTGATTCGCCTATCCATAGGTTTGGAAGATGTCAACGACCTGATCGCAGACCTTGATCAGGCCATCGCCGCAGCATACTGATTGGATGCCGCACTTTTTTATAAGAAGCCAGCATGCACACATAGTGAACAGTTGTACACATATGCGTACGATGTCTACCGCTTTGTTTTGAACGCTGATACGATGGAAATCACGAGTCGAGGCCGAGGGCGGTTTCGACGTGGGTGAAGGGAAAACATCATGGCCGTATTCTTTGCTGGTCCGCTGATTATCATCGTGCTACTCATTGTTCTGCTGTCTGCCGCACTCTTCGTCGTGCCGCAGCAGCAGGCGTACATCATCGAACGCTTCGGCAAGTTCCTTAAGGTGCAGTTCGCCGGCATCCATATCCGCATTCCGTTTGTGGACCGCATCGCCATGAAAACGAACATGCGCGTCAACCAGCTTAACGTGCAGCTGGAAACCAAGACGCTCGACAACGTGTTCGTCACCGTGGTGGCCTCCACCCAGTTCCGCGTGAACCCGAACGATGTGGCCACCGCCTACTACGAGCTGCGTGACCCGGCCGGTCAGCTGCGCTCCTACATGGAGGACGCGCTGCGTTCCGCTATCCCCGCACTGTCTTTGGACGATGCCTTTGCCCGCAAGGACGATGTGGCGTTCGACGTGCAGAAGACCGTGGGCGCCGAAATGAGCCGTTTCGGCTTCACCGTGGTCAAGACGCTGATCACCGCCATCGACCCGAGCCCACAGGTCAAGAACGCGATGGACTCCATCAATGCCGCCCAGCGTGAAAAGGAAGCCACCCGTCAGCGTGCCGAGGCCCAGCGTATCCAGATCGAGACCCAAGCCGCCGCCGATGCGGAGAAGACTCGCTTGCAGGGTGAGGGCCAGGCCAATTACCGCCGCGAGATCGCCAACGGTATCGTCGACCAGATCAAGAGTCTGCAGGCTGTGGGCATGAACATCAACGACGTGAACAACGTGGTGCTGTTCAACCAGTACCTCGACGTGATGCGCTCGCTGTCCGAATCGAACAACACCAAGACCGTGGTGCTGCCCGCCTCCACGCCCGGCGGTTATCAGGATCTCTACGAGCAGGTCACCAAGGCCATGCTCACCGCTTCCGAGACGAAGTAATCACCCCGTTTGCGAATCCCCATCCATCGATAGTGAAGCCCCTCCAAGCGAGGGACTTCACTATCGCTATGCCTGAAGGAATGCCGGAATGGCCTCGGCCGCCGCGTATCCCTTGCGATACATCATTTCCAGGCCCTCGAAGTTCTTCTTCAGGGTGTTGAGACCATACAGGTCTTCGGGTGCGAGGATCAGCACTTTGCCTTCCGCCTCGTAATGCTTGGCGAGTTCGAGTTCGTCGTTGTAGGTCTTGTAGCGCATGCGCAGCTCTCGGCCGCGGCGGGGTGGGAGCGTTCGAGGATGCGGGCCGGAGCCAAATCCTTCTGCTGCTTGCGCACTTCGTTACGCAAGCGAGACAGAATCAGAATCACGCGATCGTAGCCGTCCTCCAGCGCTTCTGCACCGGCACCGGATCAGCGATGCCGCCATCGAAATACGGCACGCCATCCACCACATACGGCTCGCAGGCCACCGGCACGGCGGACGAAGCTTGATGATAGTCGAAATCATCAAACGCACGCGCGATTTGTCGAAGTACTTGGTCGAGCCGTCCTCGGCATTGCAGGCCACCACGGTGAACCCGGTCTCATTGGCCTCGAACGCCGCGAAATCCAACGGATTCTCGCCATCGTGATTGCTCAGCGTGCCGTAGATGTAGTCGAGGTTGGCAAAGTTGTGGTTCTTGAAGAAGCTTTCCGCACTCGCGTACTCCTTGCGGAAGGCGTACTTGGTGTAGAAGGTGTGGTTGCGGCCGTGCTGGCGTGCGATGAATGAGGTCATATTGGCCGCGCCGGCGGAAACGCCGTAGCACATATCCACGTCGATGCCGTCCTCCAGCATGCGGTCCATAACACCACAGCCGAAAATCGCGCGGAACCCGCCGCCGACATCAATCATCGCCGTCTTTGTCATACCAACCCCCTGTTCACTTGAATCTGGTATGAGCTTACGCGTGCTGCACGGACAACGATATGGGCAGTGTGCTGTGAATTTGTCTGGTTCTTCCTTGGCTTCCCTCAGAGAGGGGAGCCAAGAACGGCTCATACGTTCAGCAATTTGCGTGACAACTCGGCAATCCGTTCGGACGGATCGGAATTGGCGAGCTCCACGCCGCCGGTCGCGTCTTCGGGTGCCAGTTTGCCCAGGGACTCCAACACCACGCCCAGATGGCGCACGGTACCCTCATTGCCGTCGATGACAGCAGCCCGTTCGGGCAGCAGCTCGCGGAAGTAGTCGCGGTAGAACACGAAATGCGTGCAGCCCAGCACCACCGAGTCGATATGCTCCATGTCGTACTGGTCGAAGTAGCCGTGCAGCGTGCGCATCACCAGGTCATGGTCGCCGAGCCGCCCGGATTCCACGATCTCCACCAAGTCGGGGCAAGGCTCCTTGAAAATCGTGTTGTTGGAATCGAATCGATCCATCAGTTTGGCGAACTTCCGCTCACGCAAGGTCAGGGGAGTGGCCGCCACAATCACCCTCTGGGGAATATGATGCGGGTCGGAAGGCACGTCACCACGGTCGCACGCCACTTTCAGGGCCGGCTCCATGCCGATGATCGGAATATCGTAGTGTTCGCGCAAATCGTTCACCGCGGCGGAAGTGGCGGTGTTGCATGCGATGACCACGGCCTTGACGCCTTGACGCACGAACCGTTCGACAATATCGAAACTCAGGGCCCTCACTTGTTCAGGCGTCTTGATGCCGTACGGTGCGTTGGCCGAATCACCAAAATACAGCACATGCTCGGCCGGCATATCCTTGGCGATTTGGCGAGCCACGGAAATACCGCCAAGACCCGAATCGAATACGCCGATTGGAGCCGAAGAGCTCATGCCTGAATCCTCCTATAGCCATGCCTGCAACCGTATGTTGCCGCGACCGATCACAAAGCCGATTGTTTTGCGGTGTTGTTTCGCTCCCTAGAGTACTCTGAAAGCCATGAGTCTTCCGCAACGAGTAACCAAGACACACGCAACCGGCAATGATTTCGTGGTATACCTCGACAAGTCCGGCAAATTCGAGCCTACCGCCGATGAGGTCCGATTCCTGTGCGACCGTCACTTCGGCATTGGCGGTGACGGCCTGATTCGCCTGACACGGCCTGATTTCGTGTCTGATTTAAGCGATGATCAGCTTTCGGACGTACTGGCCGGGGGCACGAAATGGTTCATGGACTATCGCAATGCGGATGGATCGTTGGCGGAGATGTGCGGCAACGGTACACGCGCCATCACCTTGTTCGCTCAGCGTGAGGGGGTGGCCGACTCCACCGAGCCGTTCCGCCTCGGCACCCGTGCCGGCGTCAAGATTCTGACGCCACGCGGCAATATGAGGCCGTACGGAGCCAACGTGTTCCAGGTCGAAATGGGGGAGTGGAAGATCGGCGAAACCGACGCCTACGAGGTCACCATCCCCGGCACTGAGGCTCGGCGCGCGGTACGTTCGTGGATATGGGCAACCCGCATGTGTCGCGGTGATCGAGGATGCCTTCGCGTCCCTGCCAGTGGTTGAATCACTGGATTTGGTCACCAAACCAGTGGTGGCTCCGGTCATCGAATCCGACCAGAACGTGGAATTCGTGCGGGTCGACGACATCGACCAGAACACCGGCGTGGGTGAAGCCACGATGCGCGTCAACGAACGTGGCTGCGGCGAAACCCTGTCCTGCGGCACCGGCCTGTGCGCCACAGGCATTGTGCTGCGGGCCAAGACCGGCATCAGCCACTGGGACATCACCGTACGTGGCGGTACCCTGCGCGTGGACGTCACCGACAGCGACGTAAAGCTGACCGGAGCAGCCACGCTGGTCGCCGATATCGATTTGTTGTAAAGGAATCAGGCAGCGAACAGGGCCGCGCCTTCGGTGACGATGATGAGTACCACGATCGCCACGATCCACAGTATATCGACCATGAGGTCGATGTTGAGGCGGTAATACTTATTGAGTCCGGCCGGCACCGCCGCGACCTCAGCCTCACCGTCGCTATCATCAGCCGCCACAGCCTTACGTGACGGCAATTCCTGCACGGCCACGGTCGCATGCTCAACGCCATGAACTGGATGGTGGTGGAGAACATCAGGGTCAGGCACCACGGGCACAGCGTGTGAATCACGAACAGCGACTGCGTGCTCAGCCAGTACGAGTAAGCCAAAGCGGCCAGTCCGCCCAGCCACGTGCAGGTCGCGAACCAACGCGGCACCTTCACGCGCGCCAGACCGATCACCGCGATGGTAACGAACACCGATTCGGCGGCGATGCCGAAGAACGCGTTCGGATAGCTCAGCCCGCCGAATTTCACGATTTCCGCCTGCCAGGACTGGGCCACCGCCGAACAGGACACCGCCGAGTTCAGATCGCAGCCGAGCGCGGACTCCGGATGCCGAGCCAATTGCAAAGTCTCAGCGGACAGAATGAGCGAGGCCCCCAACGCCACTGCCGAGGCAATCAGCATGATGAGATATGTCCAAGTGGCACTGTGGCGCCATCCAATCAACGGTCGTGCCTCCGCCAAGCCAAGCGGCGTGGTGTTCGTGGTGCTGGATGATGTGTCGGTTGCGGTGTTACGAGTCATCATGTCCCTTTCGACAGCGCTGCGCTCCAGATTAGCCTCTGCGGTTGTCAGCTGGGTGCCGAATGTCTGGTTTCGGCCGTTGGCAGAAGGTGACGACCTGTCTGCGCCTTGCGTGGGAATGCTGAAATGAGGTTACGATGGAAGGTATGACTGGATATGTGATGCCTTTGGAACCGCCCGCCGTCGGGTGGGACATCCACTGCCATACCGCCTTCTCGGATGGCACGGAAACGCCGGCCACGTTGGCCGAACAATCCAAGGCATTGGGACTCAAGGGCGTGGCCATTTCCGATCATGACACCACCGCCGGCTGGCCGGAGGCCGAAGCCGCGGCTCATAGGGTCGGTTTGCCGTTGCTCCGCGGCACCGAGATCACCGCCACGGATGAGAACGTCTCCGTGCACATGCTCGGCTACCAGTATGATCCCACGAATCAGCGCATCACGGACTTGTTCGCCAATACTCGAGCCGCACGGTTGCAACGCACGCAGCGCATGGTCGAATTGTTGTCTCGTGATTATCCGATTACCTGGCAATCCGTGCTCGCCCAAGTCAAGGAGGGTGGCAAAACCACCATTGGCCGGCCTCACATCGCTGATGCTTTGGTGAGTGCCGGCGTATATCGGACTCGTTCGGAAGCGTTTGCGGATGCGGTCAGCGCCTCATCCAAATACTATATTCCACGCCTTCGCCGACCTCTCATGAAGTGGTGGCCGCCGTCAAGGGAGCGGGCGGTGTGATTCTGATCGCCCATGCCGGTGATGTGAGCCGTAACCGCAGACTGTTGTCCGATGACCAGATCGAGGCATTGATCAGCGAAGGACTGGACGGCTGGAGGTATGGCACCGTGGCAATTCACCGGAGCAACGAGAACGGCTGCTCACCATCTGCCGCCGGCACCAGCTGCTGGTCACCGGTGGGTCTGACTGGCATGGCAAAGGCAAACCGAACAAACTGGGGGGAGAACCTCACCGACGAGGCCACTGTCGAAGAGATCGTTCATCGCGGCGTGCTTCCGCTATATCGGTGATTCAGCAATACAAAAGCGGCCTTGAGATAATGCCCAAGGCCGCTTATGCGCGATTCATGGTCACAGCGTGCCGAAGCCGACGGCGTGCTTGGTTTCGGAGCCGATGATCGCGTAACCGAGTGCCTTGGCGGGCACGATGATGCGACGGCCCTTGTCATCGGTCAGATCGATCGTCGCGTTGTCGGCCACGGCCTGCGCGATGGCCTGGCTCACATTGTCGCTGATTCGTCGGTGCTGAAGTTCACCGGTCGTGCCACGTTCTGAATGCCCAGTTCGATATCCATATAAGGCTCCTTGTTCTGCCGTCTTTGTGACGAACATCATGGTAAGTGGCCGTCGCCGGCCGAGGTTCTGTACTCTATTGTGCCGCGTGTCTGCGTCGTCATGTGCGGTGTTACGCGCTCGGCGTGGCGCGGAACACCGCACACGACATTATTTGGATGATGTGGACGATTCGGCCAGCGGATTGCCCTCGCTGTCATACCCGTCCAACCCGGCACGGGCATCGCGCAGAGCGCGTTCTTCCCGCTCCAACAGCGGAATCACCGTGGTTGGGCACTCGAGGCTCCGTACTGAACGAGACTGTCCGGAGTATCGTCATTCACCGCATCGTCGGTCGGGGCGGCGGATTGAGACGCAGGGGAAGCGTCGGTTGACGTCGTGCCGCTATGCCCGTTCATACTGAGGAGCTCCTTCAGCGTGATCGTCACCGAAGAATGGGAAGCGCCATGTGAGGCTGCGGTTTGGTCGATCCCGTACCGGTTGCGATGCCGGAGACATTCGCTTGCGGGTGATTGGCGGTCCGGTCAGCATCGGGTTCGACTTCCGGGGTAAGATCCACGTCGCCAGCGGCCACGATATCAGCGGAACCGGTGCGATCGGGATCGGGCGTGTCGTCCGAGACCTCGCCGCCGCGGTACCGGTGTCGGACTGCTGCGGTTGTGCGGGTGCCTGATGACGGTCGTCCTGCAACAATGTGCCGACGGTGATTGTGGAAGGCAAACCGGGCTTCGTTGACGAGGCGGCGGCCGACCCTGCGGCTGGGGCCGGTGCCGGAGTGTGCTTGATCACGCCCAACTGGTGTGCGAGTCGTTCGACCTGTGCCTTGAACTGCATGATGTGATCGTTGTCCGCACGGTTCAACGCCTGAATGAATTCGCCCACCTGTTCCATCTGCAGCCACAGGTTGGCCCTGAGCATGATGAGATCGTCAAGTCGAGAGCCCATCATGCGGCCGTATGCGGAAAGCACGGCGTTGCGATGGGATTCGTCGAGCTTGCCGAAAATCCAGGCAAGGTCTCGTGCCGGATCGTTGACCTGCATATCCTGCCAGTTGGTCACCGTGGTGATGGTGGAACCGGAGAACAGGAAGTCGCCGTCGGAAAATCCGCCGTGAACCGTGCAGGTGGAGAACGACCACAATCCTCGGTGTCCATGATGCGCGCCCAGCTGTCGGTGATTTCTTGGGGAACATGGCCGGCGGAGCGTAAGCGGCGAATCCAGGCGGTCAGCTGCGAACGAATCTGACCGGTGGTAACTACCGGATATTTGGCATTGGCCAGAAAAGTCGAAGGCAGGCGATGAATGGCTCCGATGGCGGTGCCGACGGCCGCGCAGTCATCCAATGTCAACAGGTCGAGAGGCCGCGCCTGGCCATCACGGTGGACGGCAATCATCACGGTCGTCTCGCCTGTGGGACCGGGCTTGCGCGGGGTCAGCGGTGTGGACTCCGCCTGAGTCTGCTGCCCCACGGCCTGTGCGGTGGCCGTCTGGCCGGGTCGGGAAACGTCTCCCGGGGCGAACGCGACCACACGGTCCATATCGAAGCCGAGGCCACCAGGCTCGCGCGCGGCTGCCAGTGTCTGCGCCGCTTTCACACGGCGAATCAGACGCGTACGCCCTTCCTTGGTGTCAGTGGCGTATACGTCGTACAACTTGCCTGAGGCATCTTGAATCACGGTCTGATCGATGCCTTTGGCTCGTCGGTTGCGCTGGCCTGCACGTTCTCGCGTACGCCGGCCACCCCCAGATTCGGCAGGACGGCTGAGGCGAGTGCCGCCAACATATAATCGCTACGTTTCATCACCCTTCCACACTAATACATCCGTGGCGATTCGCACCGCAGAATGACACGCAAAACGCATGATTCTGGCGATGTTTTGTCGTGAGCCCGATTCAGCATAGGCATGAGTCGTGCCGTGAGCGCGAATCGTGCCACAATGGACGCATGGAACAGGCGCAGGGGATTCTTGAGGGGCTCGATGAGCGGCAGCGTACCGCCGCGACTACGTTGCAAGGGCCGGTGCGCATTATCGCCGGCGCAGGTGCCGGTAAAACACGCACGGTCACGCGGCGAATCGCCTATGCCTGCGCCACCGGGGCATGGAAGCCGGAGCGGGTGCTTGCCGTCACCTTTTCGGTAAAAGCGGCGGCGGAAATGCGCGCACGATTGGGCCAGCTCGGCGTAGGGGAGGTACTGGACGTTCCGGTTCGGGTGCGGGAACTGCCGGAGTCACGGCCGCGACCTTCCACTCAGCGGCATTGCATCAGCTCAACAGCGTCTGGGCAGACATATGCGAGGCTCCATTTCCGCATGTGATCGAAGATCAGCGTGACGTCGTCTCCCGCGCGATCATCCGCGCCACCGCACGTACCGATGCCGATCCGCTGACCGTTCGCGATGTGCTCGCCGAAATCAATTGGGCCAAAATCTCGTTGGTGGCGGTGGAAGATTATGCCCGGGCATGTGCCATCGCCCATAGGCAGCCGCCCGCCGGACTCGACACCGCTCGGTTCGCCGACGTCTACAGCGCCTACGAGCAGGAAAAGACCTCGCGTGGCGAAATCGATTTTGACGATATTCTGTTGCTCGTATGCCATATCATGGATGGTTTTCCCGAAGCCGCCGCCCAAATTCGTTCCACCATCGGCTGGCTCACCGTCGACGAGTATCAGGACGTCTCGCCCTGCAACACAGGCTACTGACCTGTGGCTGGGCGGGGGAGGACCTGACGGCAAGAGCGCAATGAACCGCAACGTATGCGTCGTGGGCGATCCGGCCCAGACCATCTACTCGTTTGCCGGTGCTTCCAGCTGGGATCTGCTGCGTTTCGCCGATGAATTCGGGCCGCTCGCCGCCGATGTCAATCTCAACACCGACTATCGTTCGACGCCGGAAGTCGTGAACCTCGCCAACCGGGTGCTTGCGGCCGCGCCGAACCGTGAGGATTACCTGAAACTGGTTTCCGCCCGTGAATCCGGTCCGCGCGTTACCCGAACCGCTTATGAGAGCGATATGGAAGAGGCACAGGGCGTGGCGGCACGCATAGCCCGGTTGGTTGCCAACGGGGCCAAGCCGTCCGATTGCGCGATCCTCACCCGCATCAACGCCCAACAGCCGGTATTCGGTGCCGCCTTGCGCGCTGCGAGACTGAAATATCGCGTCCGCAAGGATTCGGGATGGCAATCATCCGCGCTCGCCGACGATGCCGCGTCCAAACGCGCACTATTGGAGGCGATGGGTTTGGACGCCACCGGACTTGCCGCAAACGACGATCTCGGGGTTACGATTTCCACGATCCACGCATCCAAGGGTCTGGAATTCAAGCACGTGTTTCTGATCGGCTGTTCGGAAGGGCTCTTGCCGTATGGTTCGCCGGAAACGGGGGATGCGCTGGAAGAGGAACGCCGGCTTATGTATGTGGGCATCACCCGAGCTGAGGATTCGCTGCATTTGTCGTATGCACGGACCAAGGATGGTTATGGAGTGCAGCGCAGACGCCCATCACGATTTTTGTGACGGGCGTCTGTAATGCATACTGAATGCTCCTGAACGTCGTTCAGGAGCGGGAATTGGCTGAAGGCCGGTTGACTATGCCTGCGTATCCTCCGAGTTGCCGTTTTCACCGTCTTCGCCATCTTCGCCGAGCAGCTTGGACAGTTCGGCATCCCAATCGATATCGCCGGTCTTGCCATCTGCGGCAGGGTGAGAAGCGGAACCGTTGGCATCGGAAGAAGAACCTGAAGGGGCGTCGGATGACGGAGACGCGCCATCTGCGGGCTTGTCGCCAGGCAGCGAAGGCAGCAGATCGGGATGCGTCCACTTGGCGTCACGGCCTTCAGGGCCTTCGGCGGCGGTGATCATCTCCCATATCCCGGTGGCCTCGCGCATGCGCTTGGGACGCAGCTGCAAACCGAGCAGACTTTCGAACGTACGCTCGGCGGGGCCACCCATCGCGCGCTCGCGGCGCATCATCTCACGCAACTGTTCGATATGAGGCAGATGGGCCATACCGGCGCGCCACACCACGCAATCCACCCAGCCCTCGACCATCGCCAGCAGCGATTCCAGCGAAGCCAGCGCCTCGCGCTGTTCGGGAGTGTCGGGGATGCCGACCTTGGTGAGATTCACCGCGCCGGAAATCGACTCCGGATCCATCGACGTGGCGTCACGCAGCTGTTCCTCCATCGCATCCAGATCGATGGAGATGCCGCGTGCGTACTTGCCGATGAGCGCCTCGAAACGCGGCATCAGCACGGTACCGAGCGTACAGGCGGGCGTGAGCCATTTCCTGCAGGGCCAGGAAGGAAAGCACTTCAGATTCGGGGATTTTCTCGGTGGTCTCGAATCCGGAGAGCGCAGCCTCGAACGCGGCGGCGTCGGCGGCATCGGCGGAAGCATCAGAGCCGGAGACTTGGGCGGTACCGTCAGTTGCCGGAGTATCGCTGTTGCCGGCCGAAGTGAAGCCAATGGGATTGCAGAAGCGTCGGTGGATGTGGAGAACGGATTGACCGAGTCGGTTGAAGTGCCGGCCGTGTCGGCCTCGGCCGCAGAAGCCTCACCGTTCAGCATCTTCGCGTATTCGGTGGCGTTCTGGGCAATCAGTCCACCAGCCGGGTTCTTCAGCAACGCGATGCCCTGATCGAAGCTGCCATGCACTTCATGGCTCAGATTGCCGGCCGCATGCCCCAACTGCATGGCAAAGGACGTGTTGCCCAGCAGCTTCATCAGTTGGGCTGGGTCTTTCATACCGTCGGGAATCGGAATCGGCACCGGTCCGGCGAACATGCCGGCAATCTCGCCATCGCCGAACGCGCCGCCAAGACGCTCCGAAATCACCGAAGCCAAAGCGTCGTTCATCGACTCGGCCACAGGAGCTGCGAACTTCGCCCACTGGTCGATGGTGCCCTCCACCCAGCCGGCGCGGGTCAGCACATCCGGATCGCCGGGTGCGGGATTGAACTCGCAGGCGGTATCCAGCCACAGGTTCGCCTCACTCATCGCGCGGCGAGCCGCCTCGCCATCCACGGCGGACACGCTGGATGCAGAACCGGAGGCGTTGGCCTGCTGCAAGGCAATCGACTTGGCGAGCTTGACGTTGATCGGCCTTCCTCGACAGTGCGCTGCATATCACCCATCGTGTTGAGTCCGCCGGCGCTGAACGCGGCCATCATCTGCTGGACTTCAGATGGATTGGGCAGTCGGCTGGGGTCCTGACTCATCAGCTGTTCACGGATCTCCTCAGGCAACTGGCTGATCTGCTGCCAGGCCATCTCACCCTGAATGGGGCCGAAGCATTTGATCAGCCACTCGTGAATCGCGTTGTCGTCCATGCGTATCCTTCTTTGCCGCGGTGTGTTACCCCAAGTGTAGGGTCTGCCCGGGCCTGTTCGCTTGTGGCCGAGCATTATTTTCGGTTTATGTTCGTTTTCGGCCGATTTCGGCCCTCCGCTTACACTGTAGGGTATGTTTGCACGCCACAGGAATCAGGAACCAGACCTCGTCCAGGAGCAGGAGAGCCCGACTGCGGATTCGGAAGCGGGAGATGAGCACATGCCATCGTTCGAAGTGAAGCATGATTCGCGCCTATCTCGTGGAATCAGCCGTGCTCGGGCCTATGCGGCCGCTCGTTCGAAACGCCATTTCGTCGGTGCATTCGCCGTGTTGCTTGGTGTGGTGATTCTGCTGCTGCCCAGCCCGTACGTCATCGAGATGCCCGGACCCACCAGGATGTGCTGGGCAAAGTTGAGGATGGTGCGGTTATCGACATCACTGGTACCGGCGTGACGACGTATAAGGATTCCGGCAAGCTGCTGCTGACCACGGTGAACGCGTCCGGCGTGCCCGGGTACCCGATCATCAACGCGCAGGCCGTCTGGGGTTGGGGCAATCCGCAGGTGGAGGTCATGCCGCGTGAGGCCACGGTACCGGTGGGCCAGAGTGCGGACCAGTATCAGAAGAAAGTCGAACAAGACATGGCCGGTTCCCAGGATTCGGCCAGTGCCGTCGGTCTGGCGTATGCCAAAGCCCATGCGGACGAACTGGACATTGACGCCAGTGCATTGCAACACGCCAAGGTGACGATGCACGTGGACAGCATCGGCGGGCCGTCCGCAGGCATGATGTACACGCTCGGTCTCATCGACAAACTCACCCCCGCCAACGAGAGCGGCGGCAAGACCATCGCCGGCACCGGCACCATAGACAAGGACGGCAAAGTCGGCAGAATCGGCGGCATAGAGCTGAAGATGCTTGGCGCCAAGCGCGATGGCGCCACATGGTTCCTGGCCCCCGCGTCGAATTGTTTGGATGTGGCAGGCCGCGTGCCGGATGGTCTGCGCGACGTCAAGGTCGCCACGCTGAACGAGGCGTATCAGGCGTTGGTGGCCATCGGCAAGGGGCAGGCCGACGATTTGCCTCATTGCGAGGCATGACACGCGCGGCCAGTCGTTGTTTCTGGTGAGACGACTCGCATGGGTCTGCCCACAATGCGGCGATTTTCGGCCGCGTTAACGCATTTGTTCGCGAAGACTTGCTAATGTGTCCCCTGTGAATCAAACGGCATCACAGAACGCTGAAGAATTTGGTTTCGAGCCCGGCGATATCGTCCAGGAGTGGCTCTGGGACGACGACGTGGACGATTCCATTCGTGCCCAGATTGAAGAGCTCACGGGCGAGGATCTCGTGGACGAGGACTACGACTCCGCTGTGGACGGCGTCATCGTATGGTGGCGCGACGGCGATGATGAGGACGAATTGTCCGATACGATCGTTGACGCCTACGCGGTACTGGGCAATGACGGCCCGCTGTGGATACTGACTCCCAAGCCCGGCCGCCCGGGTGCCGCCAGCTCGTCCACCGTGCAGTCCGCTGCACAGACCGCCGGTATGAACGCCGCCACCCCGCTGACCGTCAGCTCGGACTGGAACGGCATCCGCCTGCGCGCATTCGGCAAGGGCCGCTGATAAGCCTCAATCAATACGCTTGACTTTAAGCGTGTTGACCGGCGTCGTGTGCTGCGTAGTGCTGCTGGGCGTGACTGAATGTCATTGCGATTGAGCGCTACGGCACGCGTATGCGACACCACGTGTCGCGCAGTGCTGGCCATACGCTATTGTTGTCATTGCGGGCAATTAGCTCAGTTGGTTAGAGCGCCACCTTTACACGGTGGATGTCGGGGGTTCGAGTCCCTCATTGCCCACTTTCATTTTTCATCGCTTCATGGAATC
>ENA-OQMZ01000284-OQMZ01000284.1-human-gut-metagenome-genome-assembly--contig:-NODE-284-length-22452-cov-1.857424_pt1 | contig 22452 bp, 35 predicted proteins | sample MGYA00242621_ERZ504862 | MGnify/ENA primary metagenome ERZ504862 (study PRJEB26092, sample SAMD00036393) | human gut metagenome | host: Homo sapiens | study: EMG produced TPA metagenomics assembly of...
GAAAACAGTTGGTTATATTGGTCCAGCCTTTACGGAACTTGCCCTTGTAGTAATATCGCATGGGGATATTCACGCTGTACGGAGTCTCTATCAGTCCTCGCATTGCTCGAAACTTTCATTCTCGAAATTGAAACGATCCTTCATCAGTCCCTCTTTGAGGAACTTGGAGATGTTATCCAGTGCGACATGCACGAGGATAACCCCCGTGAGCGATACCGCCATATAGAGAATAATGTTCAGCGGCAGCGTGTAGAACCGCGTCTCCATCGGATGACCGAACAGCCATACGGACAGCACTAACAGGGCAAAGCCGCTCACGAGCGGGTACAAGACCTGCCGCCGGGCGTTGAATTCCAAATGTTTCTTGGCTCTGGTGCCGATACAGGTAATGCAGATCAGCAGCACCGTGGCGACCTTGCTGTACACGAGGTTGCCGTCGTTATAGATGGCCCACCGTTTGATACGTCCGTGAATGTCGCAGAGTATGCCGCCCCAGTGGTCCAGCATGGCCGGGTCGATGGCATACTCGAAAAACTCCATCAGTACGGAGACATACACCACCGCACGGAATATCCGGTAAAATCCCTGTAATTCCTTGCTCTCTTCCATTGCTATGTCAATTCTTTTTAATACCCCAGAGGACGTGGATGTGAGGCCATTGCATACGGTTATCAGCGGAAAGCTGGCAGACATGGGAAACTGCATATAGAGGTTTAAGCCCGTCATATATTGCAGAAGCCCGTACTTCCGCTGTAAACTTCTCAAGGAAAATCCGGACGGCATTGTCAGAGCCATAAGTCATGAAATCAATGAAATCTTCAATCAATTCTTCATTGACATAGCAGAGCTGACCTTGGAAATATCATGGTAACGGCTGATACGGCCGTTCCATTCTGCCCGGATTTCTTCCCTGCGATTCTTTACGGAGGGAAACCTCTTGTAGCAGTCTATTCCATCGTCGAGGAATATGAAATTACCGGAAACGTCCTCTTGTTTAGGACATTTGCATCTTAACAGATACCCGAAGAATCCTTTGTCCGGATGTACTATATCCACATACTGTGGTGCTTGAAAATCTTTAATTCCGTCATAATCATAAATTCAGTTGTTGATGGTTATAATGGGACGCACTTTATGCGCCTGTGTCTTGGGCGTTTCCTGCATGGTTCCGCTGCTGTCGAGTAGAGCCATGCTTTGACTGTCTGCTGTCCTTCCACCTCCGTCGATGTCCAATACCAGCACTCGTCGGCCTCGGTCGCAGCGGGTCGCCGCCGCATTTCTCGATAATCGGATTGATGACGGTCTGTGCCGAATACAGCAGACGCATCTGTGCCACCGAGGGGATATAGGCGCTCTGTCCGTATTTCCACAAGGCAAAAACGGCTTCAGCCATCGGCGAGGCCGTTTCTTCCGTATCGTACAGGGCGAACGTGTTCTCATTCCCGTCGTATGCAGCAATGTCCGCCGACGTACCCTGCTCGACACCGAGGCTGTCGGCAAAAGCCTTCGGCGTCATGTCCCACAGATAGACGGCATAGCCGTTTCCTTCCGTTTCCCCGTCCGAATAGGTATGGAAGACGACGGCAATCGCCTGTTTCCCGGAATTTTCATACTCGCTGTACGGCACGGCCTTGCCGTCCACGCAGAGGACATGTCCGGGACGTACCGTCTTGTCGGGTTCTTCTATATGTGCGTCGCAGGCAGCCAATGCCCCGGTTATGAGGAGAACCGGCACTACCTGGCACGTTTTTCTGATAGTGTTCTGTTTCATCTTTCCCTTATTTTATAGGTAGTTTAATACCGAGGGCAACTCCTGTACGCAGCACATCGGCCCCCTTTATCATCACGTCTCCCTTGACTTGCCAGTATAGCGTCCAGCCCGCCCGCAACACATAGTTGTGCTCGTAGCCGAAATGCAGCCCGACAAGGAACTTCCTCGTATCGCTTCCGCCCGAAGCCCCGATACGGAGGCTTCCGTAATGGTTGCGTCCCCTCGTGACGCAGGGTTTGTAAGCCACGCCGAAGCCGTAGGTACGGTAATTCTGCCAGAAAGATTTCGGGCATACATGCTTGCAGGATTCGCACTCTGCCCATTGCAGGTAGCCGTTGGCAAAGAACTCCCACGCATGGCGGTAGTTCATCTCGTGTTCGTAGGCCAGCGTCACGTCCAGCCCGTTCTTGTACAGCAGCCCCGCTCCGAGCGAAAGGCGGCCGCTGCCCCGTTGTGCATTCGCGCCGACGGCGAGGCACATGCAGGCAATCGTCAGGATAATCGTCTTTCTCATTGTCATTCCTCCTCCAGCAATGCCGTGCTGAACGAATCGGCCGACAGCACGTCCTCATAGTCGATATTCAGGCTGATAGCACGCCCGCTGATTTGTTTCTCCGTCATCTCGATGGTCAGTACCTTGTCGTTCGGGAACGTCATTTTCCTGACCACGACCACATTCCGGTAGCCGTGCCGGAACGTCTTGCCCGTCTCCAGCACCAGTTCCGGGACCAGTTCGATGACTTGCGCATTAGTCGCTTTGGTCAGTTTCTTGTCCGCCAGCTTCACCCGTATCTCGTCAATGTCGAAACGTATGTTCGTCCGGTTCTCTATTGAGAAGTCGATGAAGAAATACTCTCCCACGGTGTAGATGTTGTTCAACCGCATGGTCATGCGGTGTGCCTTGGTGGCGACGTTGCGGATCTTCGCGGGCGAGTTCCAGATACGCCGGGCGAAGCGTGTCATCTCCACGGTGGACATCGAGACCGCCGGGTTGTGGTAGGCGTTTCGTTCCTGCAACTGGATTTCCTTGTCAGTTACCGCCTCCCGCACCCGTGTGGTGTAGAGCAGTGCATACTGCGTGCGGTAGCGTTCCGTTACGATGGTCACTATGGCCAGCACCTCGCCGTCCTCGTGTCCGCCCTCTTTCGGTTTCAGGCGGACGATGTTATCTATCGGCTGGTCACCGACAACCTTATCGGTGGAGATGTCCACGAAGCGTACCGGTTCCGAGGCCGTGATGACCGTCGTTACCTGTTCATTTACCGTAAGTTGTTCCATCTCCTCGTAGGTTCGTTGTGCCTGTACATTCGGCGTTCCCAGCAGTCCTGCCGCCAGAAGAAATGCCGTTACGATTCCTTTTTTGTCCATGTCATTGATTTATTGATTTTGTTTTTCTTCCCTTATCTCTTTTTCCTCTTGTGCTTTGTTCCTGCATTCCAGTTCCTCCTGAATCCGCCGTTCGGCAATCTCGCAGTACACCTGTTCGATTTCAAATCCGATGTAGTGTCGTCCCGTGCGGATAGCGGCCACGGCGGTTGTGCCTGACCCGATACAGTTGTCCAGTACAACATCGCCTTCGTCGGTGTAGGTCCGTATCAGGTACTCCATCAACGCCACGGGCTTTTGTGTCGGGTGGTAGAACGCGCCTTTCTTGTGTTCCTTCGGCATGAAGATGACCGAGGTCGGATATTTGTCATCGGCTATGCGTACCGGTGAGAGTTTCATCGTTCCGTAACAACGTTGGTAAATCCCTCCGTTTTACGCCTCCCGTGATTTCTCCGTTCCGGAGGACACGGTGTCATCTGCGGATGATAGACCGGCTGTTTTTTATAGAATACCAGAATATCCTCGTGCTGCCGGAGCGGCATACGTTTGGCATTGAGATGTCCCGTCACCCGATCTTTCTGCCACACGAGGTTGTACCGCCATAGCCGGGGTTGCGACAGCATGAGCCATGCGGAGAAAAGCCCCTGTCCGAACAGGATAATGGGGCTGTCCGGCTTGGTAATCCGCCGGTATTGCTCCCACAAGGCTGCGAACGGTATCTGGCGGTCCCAGTTCACCGACGGATTGCTGCGATTTAACACCCCGTAAGGCAGGTCGGCGATTATGGCGTCCACGCTACTATCCGCTATCTGTTTCATGCCCTCCATGCAGTCCATAAGGTAAATGCGATCCGTCTCTATCATATTGCGTCTGTTTTCAGTTCTACAATTTGTCGGGCGCTCATCCAGGTACAGCGTTCCGTCCGGGTTTTCCGGATTTCACACTCCCAGAGGGTATTCTTCTCCACATGTTTGAAATTGACCGCACCGTCTCTCGGCCCGTAAAAACCGGTATGCTTCTGGAAGGCGAATAAGGCAATCCTCCGCCCGTCTTCTGCCTGAAAGTTGCATATCAGGGCGAATCGTACCCCTTTGTGCCACCATTCGGTACTTACGAGCTTCCCAACGAATGTTTCGGGCTTATCGGGAGCGATGTAGTCCTCGTAATAGAAGCCGTCCGTTCCCTTATGAAGTTTTGATATGTCTGATTCCATTGTCACTGCCCTTTTAGTTCCTGTTTTCCCGTCCGTTCACCAGATACACAAACGTCCCGTATTTCAGCTTCACCTTGTTTTTCTTGATAGCCTTGCTGATGGCGTTACTCGTTTTCTGGTAGGCATTGTTCACCGCCTGCATACCCCATTGGGCGAGGCTGTTACCGTATCCGCTGGTATTCATGTTCATGCTGCCCGACATGGCACTGCTCGCCACATCCTTGCTTGTCTCGCGGAACTGGCTGATGGTACGTAAAGTCCTTCCAGCCCGTCCGTATCGTAGATTGACAAGCTGACCTTGACCAGTTCGTCCTCCACCAATATGCTGTTGATGCTTCCTTTTACACGTCCGGAAGAGAAACCGCTGACTGTGGCATACAGGTAAGTACCACGCCTGACCACGCTCTCGTTGATTCGATGTCGTCCAGCAGGCGCAGCCGCACACGCGAGCCGTCCACGGCCTTGATGTTCTCGTCGATGATCGCCTTGATGAGTTTCGGTTCCCGAGCGTCTTTCGCCAGTGTGTTGAAGTAGTCCGAAGCCGTCTTTACCTTCTTCACCACCTCGCTTGCCTTGTCCGTCTCCGCAGGAGCTTTGACCGAACGGCTTTCCTCGTCGATGGTTCCCTTGGCCTGCGTCATCGTGTCCGGCGGAGCCGCCGTTGCGGTGCTGTCCGTTTCGGACGGCATGACCTCCCGTTGTCCTCTCAACCTCGCTTCGGCGAGTGCTTTTTCCAGTTCTGCGAGAGCCTCCTGTTCCCGCCTCTTGGCATCGGCCGCTTCCGCTGCCAGATCATTTTCCTTTTCCTGCCGGTCAAGCAGGGCGATGTCCTCTTCGGTGTACTGCGATTCATATTCCTCTTGGTTATTGTCCGGTTCGTCCCGCTCGATGTTGTCCACAGCGGAATAATCTTGTATCTTGCCCCATGATTTGGCCATGTTCTCATACTTGCTGCCGATACCGTCGCCACCCTTGATTTGGGCGTCCGGCAATTCGGGATTCAGGAACTCGGTCGTCTGGAGTGTCTTATCCTGTACCTCGACCTTCTCGGTATGGAACAGGTCGAAAAAGAAGTACGACGTGCCGAGAAGGGGAATATAGAGGATAGCCGGAAGCATATACTTTGGCTGCCTGAAATTAATTCTCTTGAAGATATTGTTCATTGTTTCCCTTTAATTGAGTTGCACATACTTGCTTATAGTTCTCTCAAACGGCATATTCATAAGCCTGCCGTTCTATTCCGGCCTTTCCGTACCACTTTCCTTCGTATCGAATCTTCGTACATGCGGTACGGAAAGCATCTTATGCCGTTCCCGGAGCACGGAATCCTGCATCTCCGTGGCCGTCCGGCGGGTCGGATGATGGCGGTACACCACCGTCAGGCGGTAAATATTCCATGTCAGCCCGCAGATGGCGAAGCCAAATACGATGACGAGAAACAGCGTCCGGTGCATGTTGGCGAAGCCCTGCACCTTGGCCGCAGCCTTGTCGATGCGTGTTGCCTTGGCGAAACGCCGTCCGGCATCTATGTCACGCTCGTAGCGTTCCTTGTATTTCGGGTCGTTCCTGTCCGGCATTTTTTCACCGAACAGCATTACGTCTGAATCCTTTGATATTCATAGGGCTGATGGTGTTAATAGTTGCTTTTCGTCTTTTGCTCGATGTCCTTGTTCAGCAGTGTGCGCCAGTTCACGATGAGCAGCCCGTGCGGGTTGTTCTCCGTCCGGGGTACACGCTTGAGCTGTCCCGCCGTAACCAGTTCGCGCATCAGGATATTGCTGCGCCGTTCGATACGCTGCCGTCCGTAGTAGGTAAACTCCATCTTCTCCTTGTTGAAGGCGATACTGTCGCAGAAAATCGAAAAGACGGCGCTCGTTCCCAAGATGTTCGAGTAGAAACCTTTTTCCTTGAGCGTGTTGTACTGTGCAAGCCCGTTTCGTCCACTAAGTACATCGCTTTCTCCATCGTGTAGCGGATGTACTTGTCGTCAGGGGCAAGCGTGAAAAAGTAGTGGTGGAACATCTCTACATGGCTCTTGGCTTCCACGTCGAGCGTTTCCTCCATCGTCGTGCGGCGTACCAGTATGGGCACGTTGCCGTCCAGCACATACACCTTCTTTTGAGCGTCCGTAACCATCATGCGGGCCGTCCAGATACTCGACATGCTGATGATGACGCACCCCACGAGAAAGGCGGTGCAGATAATTCCGACCAGTTTGATTTTGTTCTCTAAATTCTTGATGACCATTTTGTTTGAATATTTATCGTTACTTTGTTATCTCATTACCGTACCCATTGCGCCCGTCGCCGTCATTTTGGCCTGCTGCGCCACGCCCTCACCGAAGTTTCGGGTCGAGAACGCCGTATCGCCCTCCGGTATCATCCATGCCGCAAGGTCGGGAACGAGGTTCAGGCATTTCAGGGCCACGATGCTTGCCGCCATCAGGTAGCCGGCGGAGAAGAAGCTGTTTTGCAGGTAAGCCGCCATCGTCTGCTCGCTCGCCGTGATTGCCGTCAGGTTCTCCACCTGTATGCACAGCACGATGTCGAACAGCAGCAGCACGTAGAAGCCCACGAAGTAGAGCATCGCCCCGTAGAAATGCACCGTCAGATACCTCGTGAGCCACTTCGCCCACGCACCTTCCATTTGGGCAGGAGCGAGAACGCCCACTGTATAGGGCCGAAGATGGTGAGCATTCCCAAAAGAATTTGCTGACAATAGATGGTAACCCACCAACCGATTCTGAATACTACAAGGGCTATCAGCATGATGATTTTGTCAATCCCCACGATTACCCCCGAAGTCAGCGAGGTGAACCACAGCTTCGCCGCATCCTTCTCCATGTTCGTTACCTCGTCCACACCTGTCTGTTCCATCGTTGCCTCGATAAGGTTTGGGTCCGACGTACCCGTATGGGCGACATCGGCCTGTGCCTGCAGGGCAGTGTACATCGTGTCGCGCACGTAAATCAACTCCTGCACTTCCTCGAACTTGTCCGAGATTTGCGAGGCTTCGGCCTCGTACAGGTCATGTGTGTACGAACCGACGCAGTTCGGGATATAGGAGAGGAAATCTAAAAAGCACCAGTTGCTCCCGCTGTTTGCCATGCCCGTGTCTGCCGGAGGATACCACCAGCAGAGGATAAGCGACACGGCCAGCGGTCTGAAGAGCTTCATCACGTCCAAAGGCTCGTGCTTGACCATCATTTTGTACGCCATGCCTGCCGCCATGATGATGGCGAATAGGGCGGCCAGTGCCATGCACATTTGAAGAATCCACCAGAAGGGACCTTGCGAGCCGGTAAAGGTCGCATCGGTCAGAAACTCGTTGGTCTGAAAAATCACGTCGTCGATTTCCTCTTCCAAGAGGTCGATACCGAAATCCGAAAGAATATTTCCGTCTGCCATACGTTGTGTGTTTTTAGTTCTTTCTGTTTACCGTCTCGTCTCCGTCTCCCGTATCAGTTTCGCCGCCCGATTGCGCCCCTCGCACGGCGGAACGCGATTCGTTCCACCGGCCATCGCCTCGCGGACGATACCGCCCTTGTCCAGTCTCCGGTCGGCGGTTGCATTCAGCAGCCCGTTCGCAACCGTGGCGTTCTGTCTTCGGGCAAGGTAGCCGACCAGAATCTCGTTCTGCCGTACCACGTCCTCGTAGATTCGCAGGTACTCTTTCTTCCGTTGTGCGTTGGGCATGTAGGCGTCCTTCGTAGCGTCAATGGCGCACTGGTAGACGTGGTAGTATTCCGTCCACCGCTCCCTGTCGTCCGTTGTGCCCCCGGCAAGGGGGATGCGGTCGATGTTGCGCTGAAGCCGTTCCATTTGAGCGTTTATCTTATCGCCCTCGGCCAGCCACGCGAGGTCAATCTGCCGGTCGGCTACATTCAGTGCCTCGATTTCGGCCCGCTTGACCAGTGCCGAGTCGATGGCTTCCGCCTCGTCTGTCTGGTTGTACAGGTTCACACCCGCCAGCGTGCGGAACGACAGTTTGTTCTTGCTTGCCGCCGACTTCTTGTACTTGTTGTGCAGCAGCGTGTAATAAAGTTCGGGCGACAGAGCGCCCGTACCGGTTTCCATAACCGTAATCTGGTTCTGTTTCGGCGAGTCATGGTTGTAAGTAACCGACTGCGCCTTGACACCGCTCGTTGCAACTGCTGCAACGCCATGAGTAAGAGAGTTCTGTTCATATTAATTTCCGGTTATTCATTATTTTACAGTTATTTATATCGTATAGTCATACTTTTTTTGAGCTTCCTTTACTGTCATAAATATTGGTATTCATTCCTGACTCGTTTCTCTCCTTGCGAGAAATATGTACTCGTCTTTTTCAATGCAAATACATTTTCTATTCGTATAGATACAGGCAATTGCGGTGCTCATGCTCCCCGAAGCAAAATCAAGGACAGTATCTCCTTCCTTTGTGTATGTTTTATCAGATACTCCAATAATGCAATCGGCTTTTGGTTGACATGAATCGTTTTGCCTTCCGATTCCGCTGTTTTGAAGTATATCACACTTCGTGGATATCTTGTCCCTTTGTTTTCATGCCTGAATGTAGGATTGGGTACATTGTTTATCCCTGTCCAATTGCTTCCTCTCTTCGTGCGGTTCCCGTAAGGCTCGCCTTCCTCCATGATTGGATAATAAGGGGTTCTGCCTTTGCCAAAGACACTTATTAGCTCATGTGCTTTTAGAGGTTGTTTTTTAGCGAGAAGAAAATTGCTTGCTTTTGACTTTTCCCAAACCCAGTCATATTTAAATTCATCTAAATTGCCGCAGCGTAGAAAGCTGCTGAACGGTTCGCTGCCAAATAAGACCGTAGGTGCATTTTCTTTCCTGACTCTCCTGATCTCTTTCCACATTTCCGGGAATGGTATTATTTTATCCCACTGTGAAGCTGTAATTCCAAAAGGGGGATCGCATAAAACCAAATCAATGCTTGATTCCGGAAGAAAAGGCATCACTTCAAGACAATCGGCCTTATATAACGTAATGTCTTTTGCAAAAACAATCTTTTCCATTGCATCAATCTGAATGTCTTTTTATCCCTTGGTATAATCCCAATAGGCTTGTTTGTACTAAAAATTCTTTCTCTGTTTTTATTTCCCGATGTCGATGGCATGGAAGTCAAACTCTAACCTGTAGATAGTTTGCCTTCTTTCCCTTTTATCGTTCGTTAATAATCCAGCCGTCCCGCTTTGCGCCATCGTCCGAAAGCCCCGTCGATAATCTCCTTGACCTTGGGACGGTAAATCTTCGCTTTCCAGTAACCGATGCGCACCTGTATGTACCGCCACGTCTCGATATACGCCCGGTTCAGGTGCCGCTCGATGTCGTCCAGCGACGTGTTCACCGCTTCCAGCACCATCAGCAGGTCGGAGGTCGAACATTCTGCCGCCCCTGTGGCATACAGCACGAGGTCACTGACCGATTTGTAAAGCTGTTTCCCGTCATCGGCGATGTCCCGTATTGCCTTTTCGTTGATGGCCAGTATCACGGCATCGCCGGGGTCGATGCGCCCCCGTTTCACGATTCTATCGTTGAAGTCCTCCAGCAGTCTCTTGTAATCGCCGATACGGTCGCTGACCGCCGTATAGGTGCTTTTCACGTTCAGCACCGTCCGCAAGGACTGGTACATCACGTCGATGACGTCGAAGGCACGGGTGTAGCGGTCCAAGTCCACATTCAGTTCCTTGTACTCGCCGACCTCTTTGCGGCTGTACTCGTGCAGCAGCTTGTTGCTGTATTCCAGCGTACTGCGGGCCAGCAGCAGGCTGCGTTGCTTCTTGTGGTCGTTGATGTAGGCTTCTACCGACACGATGTCGAACGTCCATTGCGCTTGGCAATGCCGGGCAGGAGAGCCAGCAGCACGACTGCCATCAGCAGGGCACGTTTCATGGCCGCACCTCCTTTCCGCTGCCTTTGCCGTTCCTGCCGTTTCCGCTCCGCAGGTTCCGCGCATTCTCCACCCAGCTTCGTGGCATTCCTCCACGAGCGTCAGCCTGCGTCCCTCGTCCATATCCAATTCGGGCAGCACGTCCTTCAGCACGTCGATGATGCTCCGTTTGTAGTGCATCATCTTCTCCAGTGACACGAGGTCGGCATATATCATCGTAATCCGGGAATCCACTTCCCGTGCGATTTCGAGCCGGTCGCTTGACCACAGCAGATGGTACACCTCCCCGGTCGGAGTCTCTTCCAATGGTGGGGTACGGGCATATTCCGTCGTGATCTTGCACGAAGGATGCTCTCGTGCAATCTCCGCAATACGGTCGTTCACCAGTTTCGTTTTCTCCGCGTCCGACAGGTTAGGGTCGAGCGTCAGCACGTCGGCCACATACGTGTCGGTGTATTCCGTGGTCAGTTCCCAACTGATCTGCACGATGGCACGGTGTATCTTGATACCGAGGAAATATTTCGGTTTGCGGGCTATCGAGACCGTCGCCTTGAACGTGATGACCCCGTTGATGTTCGGCATGGTCGCCTTACGGACATAGGTGTAGCCGTTCCACGCCCCGCCGTCCTGCCACGACAGGCTGTAAGCCGTCTTGCAGTCCTGCATGATGGCCGGTATGCGGTAATAGTCGTCTGTTGCCACATCGTTATCGCCCGCCGCCTCGGTTTTCGCGTCGGTGTATTCCCGTTGTTTCTTCTGCCATTCGGACAGCTCGCTTTTCAGGCGGTCTATCTGTGTCTTGTTCGCGTTGTACTGCTGCCGGTACACCGCCGCATCTTACGCTTGCCTCGGCCGGTTTTTCATTTGCAGGTCGGCGATTCTCGCTCTCCAACGCGTTGATTTGCGACTGGATGGCGGCTACCTGATTCTCTGCCTCCTGCAGCATGGCGTCCAGCTCGGACAAGTCCAGTTCGTTCTCCGTAACCGTGGTCTGCATGGCACACTCCTTTGAATGGGCGTTCAGGGATTTGCCGCACGTTCGGCACTTGTACTGCGTCGTGCCCTGACCGAGCGTAGCCCCGTCCGAACAGGTTACACTGATGGTCACGCTCTCGCAGCCTTGCAATTTCGCGGCGTCCGTCGCCTGATAATAGTTCCGCGCGTCAGAAGCTATATAATAGGTATAACCTTCCTCGTTGTCGTTGAACTCCGAGAGTCGGGCGTTAAGCCCGGCTTTGAACGTGTTCAGGTCCATCGAGTAGGAATCGAACACCTCTTCATAGACGACCTCTTCCCGGTTCCAGCTTTTCTTCACATGGATTTCGTAGGCGTATGCCTTCTTCGTCTGTTTGCCGCCCCGGCTGATGATATAGCCGTTCTGCCAGTAGTTGATACTATAGGTATAGCCGTCATTCTGGTTGTTGAGCTGCTGTACCCGGCTTCTCGACCAACCGGCGTACCGTTCCGAATTGGCGAGCGCTGCTCCCGTTGCGAGGCATTGGGATAAAAGTCGGGATCGGTTGTCTCGAAACGCGTCCATTCGCCGCCGTTCAGTATGCTGTTATCGTCCGTCGGCGGGTAGTAGTCGCACAAGGCGATACTCCCTTGCTCACGCCGGGCGATATACCACCGTTGCGTGTAGTAGTTTCCCGCCGTCTCGTCCAGATAGTCCGTCATCCAGGAGGTAAGGTCGTAGTTGCTGAAATCGAACAGTCCCGCCACGTTGTCCTCACCGCCCACCATGTCAATCAGCAGGCCGCCGAGGTCATGCTCCGCCTGCTCGAAGAGCGCACCGTAATGGTCATACAGGTCGATGACCTTGCTGACCCTGCCGCCCATCAGCTCATGGAACGAACTGGTTTGCAACAGGGCGTCACCAATGTTCCCGATACCTGCCGAGGCGAGACCGACACCCATGTTGTAGAGGTTGTCGATGTCGTGTTGCAGGTTCTCCTTGGTGAAATTGCCCGGCACGCTGGCGATGTCGTCCAGCATGTGCTGCCAGTCGATGTCGCCTATCTCCGAGAGTTTCAACAGAGGGGCGATGTTCCGGTTGATTTCCAGAAACACGATGTCCGAAAAGCCCAACGTGCTGTTCGTCACTACACTCTCGAACTGCATACACAGGCTTTTCGTTTCGTCGCAGATTTTCATCAGGTAGCTGCCCCAGTAGATAGCCGTTTGCGGTGAGCGGAGCATCAGTTTCGCCACCACCCATATCTTGGGTATGATCTTCTCCGAGACCATGCGGTAAATGCGGCGGTAGTAGTAGTTCTCCGTACTGCTGTTCCAGATACCGAGGTCGGAAAAGGCTTTATGCTCCAAGAACTTGGAGGCAAAAATCCCCGCCGTGGCCACTTCCGCCGCATTGTAGTGCTTGAGTATGTCATCGACCTGCTCCCGGTAATAGCTTTCCGCCACGGCTTCCGTACCGAAAGCGGTAGCCATTGCCGCCACGGTACGCGCATCGTAGTTCACGCTGTAATACTGCGCGTGGATGTGCTGTACGACAACGAGCGACAGGAGCATAAGGATAAGTGACAGCCGTTTCATCATGGATTCCTCCCCGGTTAAAAACAGCCCCCGTCAACGGCGCGTCATGCCTCTTAGTGCACGTATCAGTTCGTCGGCCTCATATACGGCGGAATTTGCCACCAGACGGTGGTGTATGAATACCTCCTTGGCTATCTCGTACCTGCGTTGTTCCCACTTCGCCTCTTCTTCCTCGTCCTGCACGGAATTTCCGATACCGGCGTATTCGTCCAGTTCCTTACCGGGCATTCCCAACCGGAGATTGTACCTTTCCAGAACATCCTCTTACTTTCCTCGATGCTTTTTCTTCCCATGTCGCGTACTTACCAAGTCCTTTCCGGGCCATTGGCACAAATCCCGGATGGTTTTGATGTCGAACTCACGGAATATCCGTTGGATACGGGCTTCATATTTGCTCCCGAACTCAAGTGTCTTCACACTTTGGCTGATGTCTATCTTTTCCATTTTCTGTAATTGATGATTTGATTGTTATTGTTTTACATGAAGGTTCAATATCCGCCCGGCCTCGTTGACCTTTTGGGCGAACGGCAGGGATTTTCCGATACCGCTGGCGTTCCAATCCCGACAGTACGCTCGATAGCTTCCTGATGGCTGCACCGCAATTCCCGCTTGTAGAGTTTCAGGCTTCTTTCTCCGCCCGCTCGGTGGTGTAGGTCATGTAACACTCTCTTGGTTCTTCCACGCCGTACACGCCGCTGGTCGTCCCCCGGCGGATGAACACCTCTCGGAAGAAGCTGCGCCCTTCCTTGTTTTCCAGCCGGTTGATGGTGAATATCTTTTTGCAGTCCACGTCGGTAAGTCCGAGAATAGCCTTGATTTCATCGAACCGCTCGCGGAACTTGCTCTGGTCAAGCAGCATCACCACGTCGGAGTTGTTGATGATGGCTTCCTTGACGATAGGGCTGCCGATGATGTCCTGTATCTCCTGCGTCACCACGCCGACCGAGGCCCAGAACTTACGGGCCGTCTTGTACATAAACTTGATGTATTCGGCCATGAGCGGGCTGGCAATGGCTTCCACGCTTCCTCTATGACCAGGACTTTGCGGTTCTTCTTGATACGCATCTTCTGTAAGATACATCCATGATAATCAGTGTGACAAGAGGGAACAGGAGAGGATCATCCTTTATACTGTCAATTTCGAAGACGATGAACGTCTCATCGAACAATGAACTGTCCATGTTCTCGTTCAGCGTCTTTTCATGATTGCCGCCCCGATAGAAGTCCTTCATCATGTAACGGTACGTCGATATGTCGATGCCCGAAATATGGTTTTCGGCACAGATGTCGGGGATGCGCTGCACGGAAAATTCATAGAACGAGTTGAACGACAGCTCTTCCACTTTCAACTCCTTACGGCGGCGTTCCATCTCGTCGATCATGCGCTCGATACGCCCGGTCCGCTCTCCTTCGTCCTCGTCCTGCTTCTCGGCATGGTTACGGTCGTCGATGAGCAGCCCCTTACGCAAATCCTCCCGTTGCAGGGTGTGAAGCCGTCGAACCCATTGAAATAAGTGTCGTAATACTCCGTGATGACCTGTTCTATCAGGCGGTCCTCTGTCTTTGTGACCGTACCCTGCGAGCCTTTCCAGATGAGCAGCACGAGGTTTTTCAGGAAGCCCGTCTTCTCCACATTCATTTCCGCCCGATTGATGCGGAATGGGTTCATCGTAATCGGTCTTTCCTCGGTATAGGAAATGTACTTGCCGCCGAGGTATTCGCAAAGTCCCTCGTAGCTGTTACCCGTATCGACCATCACCACGTCCGTTCCTTGCTCGTACAACTGGCGCACGACAGAGTTCATGTGGAAGCTCTTGCCGCTGCCCGAAGGACCGAGACAGAAAAAGTTCGAGTTGTCCGTCAGCTTGTTTTCCCTCCTTTCCCGTGATGTCGATAGCCACCGGCACGCTTGGCGGTCTGTGTAGTAGATTTTCAGCGGTGTCTCCTCGCTGTGCTGTATGTGCTCCTTATACATCAGACACATCGCCGCGTCACCCAGCGTCAGGAAGCGGTCATAGTCCTCGTTCATGCCGTAACAGTTACCCGGAAACGAGTTCACGAACAGTTCCAGTTGGTTGTACGCCCTTTTGGAAATATGGATACCCATACGTCCGAAAGCATTCTCCAAGTGGTTCGTGCATTTTTGCAGGTCCGTATCGGCCGGTACGGCGACGATCAGGTTGAAATGGGTGTACACGAGCTGCTTGCTTTCCCGCGCGATGACCTCCTGCACCCGCTTGATGTCCTCCACGGCCATCTGGTTGCTCGGATTGGGAATACTGGCGTGCCGGTTCTTCTTTTTGTCCAGCAGGGCCAGTTCCCTTTTCTGGTTGGGCAGGAAGACAATCTGGTTATAGACGACCGTCTCCGCATTCGGAATGTTGTCGATGGCAGCCAGCAGGTCCACGGGCATATCCGTGTTATTGACCTCTATATTGGTGTAAGGCCGTATCAGTGAGGGCAGTGCGGCACAGTCCACATCGACAAGGCTATATACTTGCAGCGTTTGTCGCCCATCGAGACCGTTTCGTCGTCCGCCTTGAAGTTGGTCATCGACACGATCCGCTCCTTGAAGTTCATGGCGAAATAGCGGTCCACGTATTCGCTCGCTTCGGCTTTGTTCAGGAACCTGGCCTGTACCCCGGCATCGTGCAGCTGGTCATGCACTTTGCGTATCTTGACCAGAAAGTCGCGCCACTTCTTGTTGTCGAACGAGAACAGGCGGCTCTTCTTCGCCTCCTGCGTGATGGTCAGGTAACACACGCTGTCCGTATAGTTACGCCCCTTGAAGTAACGGAAGTAGGCCGATGAGAGGAACTCGTGTTTGTCCCCCGTCTCGTTCTCGAACTGTTTCCGGATGAAGATGTCCTGTTTGTGCAGGGCATATCCTTCGCCGAGCGTCTGCGCGAGGGCGGTGAAAAGGTGCGTGAACTCGTAGTAGCTGTCGATGTTCGCACAGTATTTCTGCACGGGATTCTCTATTTTCAGGATGGCTGAATATTCGCCCGTCTTGGTGTACAGCACGCCCACGCCGTTCGTATCTTCCACAGAAAAATAGATGTCCTGAAAGATACGCTTACGCTTGCCTCCGGTACCGAACGCATAGACCGACAGGGCCATGCCGGCACACAAGGCGATAAAAAGTAGAATGATGTACAAGGTCATTTCAAAATACAATAAAAAAGGCCGGTCCACCCGGATTTCAGGCGGCCGGCCCGCGTTCAACATTCAACAAGACCACACGTTGCCCGTGATGGTTTTTCTTTTCTTCTCACAGTTTCTTCGAGTGGGCGTAGATATACACTCCGCGACCGTCTTTCTTGGTATGCAGCCCTTTCCGCTGTTTGAGCATGATAAGCGCAATACCCGTCGAGACGACCGCAACCAGCACGACCAGTCCGGCCACGAAACCCACGAGGCAGTAGGCGATGATAAATCCGACGATGGCTCCGCCGGCAACGCCCGCCGCCCAGTAGATGTAGCGTCCCTGAATACCCATGAACTCCAAAGGCCGTTGCAGGCCCTTGAACAGCGGGTAGTCGGGATAGCGTTCGTCCTTGCCTTTCATCGTGCGGGAGGGTTATGCGCCGATACCGAAGAACATCGGAAGTGCTTGTGCGGCAGCGATTAAGAAAATACATGCGCCAACGATCATCATAATCTTTTTCTTCACGTCCTGTTCCTCGTTGTTCATGGCGATGTACACCGAGATAGCGCCTACGATAGCCACTACACCGGCAATGGCGTAACACAGTTTGACCATGACGGGGACGTACTTGGCGATTTCCTCCGTCACGGTCGCCAGTGCGGTCGTACCGGCGGAGTAATCGCCTGCGGAGTTTTGGGCCATGACGGCCGTCGTGCCACACAGCAACATCAGTGTGAGCATCTGTACCTTTTTAGCAGAAAACATTCTTTTCATTTGTCTTTTTGTTTTTTGAAACATGATTATTTATTTTAGGGTAAGTATTGCAGTTCTTTCGAATCGTTATGGCGGCACCTCATTCCTGCATCCCGTTTCTATATGCGATAGCCGAAAAAGGCAGGAAAGACAAGGAAGGCACCGATCAGGAACAGGCACGCGCCCACAAGCGTTACGACGGACTTGGTAATACCGTCCTCGCCCGTGTTCATCTTTACGTAAATCTGGAATCCGGACACAATCACACAAATCCCGGCGATGGCACAACAGAGAGCTTGGACGTAGAACATCATCGTTACCACGTAGTCGTGCATCGTCGCCAGCGCATCCGCCCCCCAACTGTAATTCACGCTGCCACTTTTCGCCAGAGCCGAACAGGGGATGATGGAACAAAGCGCACATAGTATCTTCTTCGTTTTCGACATCTTACAGCTTATCTTTGACCGGTCTCCATTTCAGGCTGGGACGGTTGTCCAAGCGTCCTTTGGAAATCATTGCCTTATACATCTCTTCGTCGGTAAAGCCGTCGGACAGGTAGGGTGCGACCTTTTCCATCTGTGCCTCTGCCTTGGCTTTCAGCCGTTCGAGCCGATCCTTGGCTGTTCCATCTTTTTTCCCGGTGTCGCCGTTTTGGGCGGCAGGCGAAGCGGCAGGTACAGTCTCCGTGCCGTATGTTTCATTTCCGATTTTGAACCCGGTCTCGTTCTCCGAAACCTCGACACTCTCTTCCGTGGAATCCATCGGACCGAGGTCGAAAACTTCCTCGTCAGTCTTCTCCGTTCCCTTCTTTCCATACAGGTCACGGATGATATTGACCGCGAAATAGACGATGTACAGCACCGTCAGTACAAGGGCGAATATAAAGTATGAACCCATCTGTTTTTAAGTATGAAATAAACTTTAATTGAACTTTGAAAGTACGGTTGCAAAGAAAAATATTATATTTGATGTAACAAAAACTCTTTATATCAAACAGTATTTTATTACATAGAAATAAGTTTGAAACACTAAAATTGAACTTTAATTTCATACTTTGAGGTATCGAAGCAGAAAAATCGGGCATAAAAAAAGCCTCCGGGAGGAGAGCTTTCAAGGGAAAGGGTAACGATGATGCCTTACCGTTTCTTTCCGCGTAGGTAATCGTTCAGGTCCTTGTATTCGCGATAACGGGGTGCTTCGTTGCGTACACGCCCGCCATACATGCCGGCGATGGTCTCTTCCGTTTTCTGCCTGCGAGATCATTGTCGAGATAACAGTGGATTTCCTCGTACACCTGCAAGTGTTCCAATGCTTTTTTCAGGTTGTTCACCGAGTTCATCACGAGGTAATCACAAGGTGCGTCGATGCAGACCGTATCATCACCCGCCTGTTTCAGCGTCAGGTAAGAGAGAAAATCCATGAAGCCCTCGAACACGCAAACACGGTTCTGTGTTTCACCATGAGATTGCCTGATGACAGAGATGTCCTTACACCGGATACAGCCTTATAATAAGGATTGCGCACCTCGTACCCGCCCGCCGCGTTGCCGAAGGCAAGAGCGAAGTAGCGCCGTTTACGTAATTCATAATGGACCTCCCGGCAGAACATGCGGCCGATGTCCCCGTCGATTCCACGGGAATGAAGGTACGAGAGTAGCGCATGGTGCTGCAACGGCACGACGAGCACGTCCTTCATGTCAGCTTCGACGGGACGGGGTGTTGTCCCCGGAATCCGCACTCTTTGTATCGGGGCAGCATTTTCATGTCTCCCGATACAGGCAAGCACTTCGCTCACGCTGTTCGTCCGGTACAGGTATTTGCCCAGTTCCACAAGGTCGCCGCCCGTCGCTGCGCCAAAGTCATACCATTCGTTGAGCCGGTCGTTGACCTTGAACGACGGAGTGCGTTCATCGCGCAGCGTGACAGATTACCAGTATTGTTTTGATATCACACTCTGGGATGGTAGCCGAGACTGGCGAGATAGTCCACGATACGCAGTTGTTTTGCTTCCGCTATGGTCATGTCATTTTCTTTTCACTTGTTTTCAAAAAACAGTTTACTTTGGTTTTTCTCCTATATATACCCGGACCAAAGTAAACTAAATTATTTTTCACCTTCCGCTTCCTCGCATTCTTCGTCGAAAAGCAGGGCTTCGGTCGGGGTCACATCGTAATAAAAGAGCTTGTCCCGTTTGACGATCAGCTTCAGGTTTTCCGTCAGGTATTGCAGCAGTTTTATCATGACGCTGCGTCCCCGTTTGAACCCGATAGCCTCATAGGAAGCCATGAGGGCCTGCAGCACGTTCTCGAAACCTTTGATGGGCCTGTCCCCGAAAGCGGCGGAAAGTGCTCCCGGTGCTGTTCGATGGACAAATCCATGAAGCTGCTCCGGGCTTTCGGTCTTACACTGCCGTCAAACGAATAGTTATCCACCATGACCGGCAACCTTCGTCATCAACGGAAAAGGCGAACGGTTTGAACTCCTTCTCGCGGATATGCAGCGCATGAACTTCACTGATAACGGGATTCTCCGCACTTTTGGTGATGACCAGCACCGTTTCCGCCTTATTGCTCATTTCCGTACCGATATGCCCGCGCACATTGTTGTCGCCCTTGTTCAGGTGTAGCACACAATGGATGTGCAGGTCGTATTTCGACGACCACTCCATCATCTTGTTGATGACCTCCACCGATTCGCTGGTGCTGTTGATGTCGAGCATCAGGTCACGTATGCCGTCGATAATGACCAGGCCATAGCCTTTCCTCTGCCGCAGGGCGTAGTCGATGACTCCGATGCGTATCGCCGGCGAATATTCACGCAGGCAGATGAAGTCAAGATTCTCGCTGTCGGTTGTCGGTGGCAGTCCGGCCAGCCGCAGGATACGTGCCAGTACGTTGTGACAGTGGAAGCGGCTCTGCTCCGTGTCCACATACAGGATTCTCTGCTTTCCTTCGGGCAGGTGCGCCCGGTAGTTCAGCACCTGCTTCCCGGCCAGCGATGCAGCGACAATGGCTGAGACATTGAATGTCTTCTTCGATTTGGCTTTGCCGGTCGATGCACTGAAGTTACCGAGTGTGGCGATGGTAGAGTTGTCAATCCAGATGATTTGCGGCGGCGTTTCGTAGGTATCCGCCGCACGGATCTGTGAGGCGGAGAGAATGTTTGACAAGAGACACTCCTCCGGTCCCATATCCAGACTGGAGTCAGTTCTTCTTTCGTTTTCCATAACGTCTCTGGTTAAAGAACGGTTGGGCAGCTGCCGCTTCATTTGCCATGCGTGCCGCTTCCTCCGCTGTCGGTTCATAGTTCTGCTTGAGCCATTTGTCCAGCTCCTCCTTGGCGAAGTAGAGCATCTTGCCGCGTGGCTTGAAGTGTGGAATCTCCTTGCTGGAGGTCAGTTTGTAGAGCATGCTTTCGGATATACCGATATACATGCAGGCCTCCTGGAAGGTGAATACCCCTTGGTGGTATAGATGTTCTTTTCCAGCAACGCGATACGTTCCAGCAGGCTTTCCACCGGATCCAGTTTCTTCAAGATAGTCTCAATGTTGGTGAGACGTTCACTCAGCTGTTCCATAAATGTCAATCTGTTGTTTTGCATACGAATGATTTTTTAAATTAGACAATGGAAGTATGTCCTCCGTTATGTAGCGCGCTAACGGAGGGCAAAGGTAGGACAGGAAAGCTATATTGCTTCAATCTGCAGATTGATAGTTGGGAAGTGTCAATGCAACTATCAACCTTTTACCTTTCACATACTTCACTTCTTGGCACTTTTTGTCATTTTGCCAGTTCATCCACGGCCTGTTGTATACCATAGGCTGCCGATGTCATCTTCTTCCGTAGGGCGGTCAGGGAAGACGAAAGGTTCGACTGGCTGACGAATCCCTTTCCGCTCTTGCGGACCAGTAACCGTCCTGCTTCCAAGGTACTCTGCCATTCGTATCTGATAAGCGAATGTTCGAGGAGCGAATTGAACAGGATTGCCACAAGCCGGAGTTTGTTCACACGGATGCTGAACCCTTTCCGGCAGGCAAACAGGGCTTCCATATCCTCGACACGTACGTCAGAAACGCAAAACAGATGATAAGCATTGGCACAGGCCGTTATACTTATCATCTGTTTCCGGGTCAGGTTGCATTCCAGCGAAAGCGGACGCTCCCAAGGTATCTCTGGGTCACGGGGCGTGACCGGAGGCACCGGAGGTGAGAATGTGTCATACGTCTGCTTCACCTCCATGCACTTCTCAAACGAGAAGTCCGTGGCTGCAAAGAGCGGTTGGATAAGATGAGCGCAGTCATGCAGCATCCCTTTGAGGATGTGGATGTTCATCTCATGGCAGTTCCGGCACGCTGCACGGTCGCAGTCGATGTACCGGTGGCTGTTCACGAAATCCTCCGCATAACGGTGATACTGTTTGCTGCCCGTGACAACATCACGGAGATACAAGGTTCTTGCTTCAGCGATCAGGGCATAAAGTTCCTGCGCTGCATCCTGTTCTGTCACGAAATGGTGCAGATGTTCATTCCCTCCAAAAAGAGAGAGGGCCTTTGTCTGGTCTTTTCATTTTGGATAATTTTAAAGAATTTATAATATAGTCAAGAAGGTGTTGCCCCGGCTATCTGTCTGTTTCCGAAAACAACACCCCAATAAGCGTCTGCAAAAATCAAACACATATATGAGTTATGCGACAATCTCAGTCAAACAGGCCGTTCGTCAGGTTCACCGCGTCATCTTTTTTCTTGTTGACAATCTTGGCGTAAACCTGCGTCATTTTTACGGATGTATGACCGAGCAGCTTGGAAACGGTGTACAGATCCGCTCCCAAAGTAAGCATCATTGTGGCGAATGTATGGCGGGCGGTGTGAAAGGTAAAATGCTTGGTAATCCCGGCTTTGACGGCCCACGGCTTAAGACATACATTGATGTGAGCCGGCAAATGGAACACAAAATCGTTACCTGTCTTGTTACCTTGTTCAGGCATCCACTTCAAAGCTTCATTGGAGAGAGGGAGGTATATCGGCTCCTTCGTCTTCTGCATGGCCACAGACAGACGGTATTGTCCGTTGTCAAGAAAAACGTCTTTCCATTTCAATCCTACGATATCACTGATTCGCAGTCCGCAGAAGCAGGAGAACAGATAGGCTCTCTTGACTTCCTCGTTCTGTATCGGAGTGGTAATCAATGCCCGTACCTCTTCGATGGTCATATATGAACGTACGCTTTCCGGCATCTTGGGCTTTTCCGACTTGTCCATTTCGTTAAACGGATTCCGCAGCATGCGTTTGGCACGCACGGCTGCATTCAGGGCGCCGTTTAGAATCTGATAATAGGTGTTACGGGTAGAAGCCGCTATCAGTTTCCCTCTATAGCGGTAGGTTGTCAGCATGAAGTCAATGTATCCCTGGCAGAAAGACAAGTCAACCCGATCCAAGGTATATCGGTCTCCGGCGTACTCCTGCAGGATGCGGATAACAGACTTTATGTGGTCTATACCTTTTTTGCCTCGCTTTTTCTGGTTCTCCCTGTAGGTGTTCATCCAGTCCAGCAGATAAACCTTCTCCACGTGGTTCACGATCCCGGCTTCACCGCTGGTCAGCTCGATGATACGTTTTGACTTGATAGCATTGGCGGCAGCCATTGTAATCTCGTTCTGATGCCGAGCATTGCTGTCCGTTTCCGGAACAAGGTACATCTTCAAGTACTCGTATGACCTTTTACCGTTCCGGTATATATCCAGATACAAACTCTTGCAGCCGTCAGCCAAATCTTTTGTCCGAGGCGGATAGGTTCC
>ENA-OQMZ01000285-OQMZ01000285.1-human-gut-metagenome-genome-assembly--contig:-NODE-285-length-22368-cov-2.764579_pt1 | contig 22368 bp, 31 predicted proteins | sample MGYA00242621_ERZ504862 | MGnify/ENA primary metagenome ERZ504862 (study PRJEB26092, sample SAMD00036393) | human gut metagenome | host: Homo sapiens | study: EMG produced TPA metagenomics assembly of...
CCCGTCCCAAAATTAACTACCTTGGGTTGGTGGACTAAAGCTGGCCTGCGTCCTCGAGGAGGGCATCCCAGATGGCCAGCGCTGCGGCTGCCTCGGCTACGGGGACAGCTCGGGGGACGATACAGGGATCGTGACGGCCGTGCACCGAGAGTTCGGCATTTTCCATGGCGTCCATGTCTACGGTCTGCTGCTCGCGGCCAATTGAGGCGTCGGCTTTACGGCCATCCGCCACATGACGGGCGCGCCGGTCGAAATACCGCCCAGGATGCCGCCGGCGTTGTTGGACTCGACCTTGATCTCGCCGGTCTCGGCATCGATGCGATACGGATCGTTGTTTTCGCTGCCGCGCATGGCGGCCACGGCAAAGCCCATGCCAAACTCCACGCCCTTTACGGCGGGAATGCCAAACGCGATTTGCGCGATGCGGTTCTCGATGCCGTCGAACATGGGGTCGCCGATGCCCGCGGGAAGCCCGTAGATGCCGCACTCCACGATGCCGCCGATGCTGTCGAGTTCGTCGCGCGCGGCTAGGATCTCCTCGCGCATGCGACCGGCTGCGGTGGCGTCAATGCACGGCAGATCGTTCGTAAGGATTGCCTTACGGTCGGCCTCGCGATAGACCATATCGTCCATAGGCAGGTCGGAGATGCCGCCGATCTGCGCGACGTGCGCCATGACCTGAATGCCGCGGGCCTCAAGTGCCTGCAGCGCAATGCCGCCGGCGATGCATAAGGGGGCCGTTAGGCGGCCGGAAAAATGCCCGCCACCAGCGACATCGTGCATGTTGTGATACTTCACGCGCGCAGGGAAGTCCGCATGTCCGGGACGGGGCTTGCGGCGCAGCTCGGAGTAATCATTGGAGCGCGTGTTGGTGTTCTCGATAATCGCGGCGATGGGCGCGCCGGTGGTATGTCCATCGACAACACCGGCGATGATGTGGGCGGCGTCGGCCTCGCGGCGTTTGGTCGCGGTCTCGTCGCGACCGGGGGCGCGACGGTCGAGGAAGGCCTGCAGCTTCTCCTGGTCCACGGCGATGCCCGCCGGGATGCCATCGAGCGAGCAGCCGATAGCGGGAGAGTGCGACTGGCCGAAGATGCTTAAGTGCAAGACGTTGCCAAAGGTCGAGGACATGCTATTCCTCCTCGAGCGTGACCTTGCCGCCCAGTAGGCGGTAGTGGTCGAAGAAATCGGGATAGGACTTGTTGACGGCCTCGGCGCCGTGGATCACGACCTCGCCGGTGGCGCGGCTCGCGGCGATGGCGGCCATCATGGCGATGCGGTGGTCGTTGTGCGAATCGACCTCGCCTCCGGTGAAGGCATCGACACCCTTGATGATGAGGTCGTCACCGGCGATGCGCACCTGCGCTCCCAGCGCGGTGAGCTCGCGGGTGGTGGTGACCAGACGGTCAGATTCCTTGATGCGCAGGCGTGCGCAGTCACGGATGAACGTGCGGCCCTGAGCCAGCGATGCCACGGCCGAGATGACGGGCACCAGGTCCGGAATGTCGTGGGCGCTCATCTCAAAGCCGGCGAGCTTGTCGGACTGCACGGTGGCGGCGTTGGTGGAGCGCACGATGCGGGCACCAAAGCGCGAAAGCGCGGCGAGCACGTTGCGGTCGCTGTGCGGAGCTCAGCGACACGCCCTCGACGGTGATGGGGTCGGTGCCGATGGCGCCGGCGCACAGCCAAAAGGCGGCGTTGGACCAGTCGCCCTCGACGGCCACGCTGCCGGGCGTGCGGTACGAGCCGCTGCTCACACGGAAGTTCGTGACCTCGGGCTGACCGTCCTTGGCGGGAATGCGCTCGACGTTGACCTCGACGCCAAAGGCCTTCATGGCCTGGATCGTCAGGTTGATGTAGGGGCGGCTCTCAATGAGGCCGGTCACCTGCACACAGGAGGGCTGGGCGAGCAACGGGGCTGCCAGCAGCAGGCCCGAGATGTACTGCGAGCTCACGTTGCCCGGCAGCACAAAGGTGCCCGGGCGCATGCGGCCGCTCGTCTTGAGCGGAAAACCGCCCAGACCCTGTAGGTCGCAGCCGGCGGCGATAATCTCGTCCGAGAGCGGGGACAGCGGGCGGGCGCCAAGGCGGCCCTGGCCCACGAAGGTGGCATCCGCACCCAGCGCGCAGGCGACGGGCAACATAAAGCGGAGCGTGGAGCCGCTTTCGCCGCAGTCGAGCGTCCCGCCGGCAAGGGCCTTGAGCAGGCCAAACTCAACACTCTTCATAGTGGGATGGACCTGGAAGCCATCCTCGACGGTCTCGATGCGAGCGCCCAGTGCCGTAAGGCAACGCACCGTAGCCTCGATGTCGGCGCAGGTGGTGTTGCAGGTAACGTGCGTCTCGCCGTTGGCAAGCGCAGCGCAGATGATGAGGCGATGCGCCATCGACTTGGACGCGATGGCGGGAACGGTGCCCTTAAGCGGGGACGGGGTGATGCGGGCTAGCATGCGAATGCGTCTCCCTTCTGGCCGAGGCCCTCGGCAATGAGTTCGTGGAAAGTGGAAAGCGGCGTGCGGTCGATGCTGCAGCGGCCGATGCCGTGCGGAATCACCAGGTCGATGGTGTCGCCCGCGCGCTTCTTGTCGTGGAGCGCCTCGGCAAAAACGGCATCGGCATCTAGGTCGCAGCGGGTCTTGAGCCATGGCGGGCGCAGAGCTCCTCGATACGACCGGGCAGTGCAGCATCGCAAATGCCGTGCAGAGCCGCGGCGCGCGTGATGATGCCCATGCCGATCGACACACAGTTGCCGTGTCCGAGCTCAAAGTGCTCGCAGGCCTCGACGGCGTGTCCGGCGCTGTGTCCAAAGTTGAGGAGCTTGCGCTGGTTGATCTCGCGCTCGTCGGCAACGACCACGGCGCGCTTGATGTCGATATTGCGGGCGATGATGAGCGCTACGCGCGCCACATCGCGGTTGAGCAGCTCCAGCGTGAGTGGGGTCTTCTCCAGCTCGGCGAAAAGCTCCGGGTCGGCGATCACGGCGTGCTTGACGACCTCGCCGCAGCCGTCGGCGAACTGCTCGGGCGTGAGGGTGGCCAGGCACCCCACGTCGGCGATAACCACGCTCGGCTGCCAAAAGGCGCCGGCCAAGTTCTTGCCTGCAGCCAGGTCGATGGCGGTCTTGCCACCCACCGACGAATCCACCATGGCGAGCAGGCTCGTCGGGATCTGCACAAACTTGCAGCCGCGCATGTAGGTGGCGGCCACAAAGCCCGCCACGTCGCCCACGACGCCGCCACCGAGTGCCACGATCACGTCGGAGCGCGAAAGCTCGTGCTCTGCCACAAACTCCATAATGGCAACATAGGTTTCGGCGCGCTTATGGGCCTCTCCGGCCTCGAAGGTGCAGATGCTCACCTCGTAGCCTGACGCCTCCAGGCTCTGCTTAACGGGCATCTGGTAGAGCGGGCCCACGTTGGTGTCCGTCACGATGACGGCCTTGGTACCGCCGGCAGTGGCGCGCACGAGTGGTCCCGCCTGCTCCAGCAAAAACGTGCCAACATGCACCTGGTAGGGGCGTGCAGTGTCGATATCGATGGTAATCGCCATAAGCTTCGGTCCTTTCGACCTGGCGTGATGGGTGGTCTAGTGGGAGGTCTCGTCGTCGAGCGCGCGCTTAATGCGGTCGCCCTCGGCAAGGAGATTCTCCAGATAGCGCTGGTCGCGGTCCTTGAGCGCACGGCTGTAGGCGCCGAGCGATTCGATCAGATGGTCGATCTCGTAGGCGAGCGCGTCGCGTCGTCGATCATGAGCTCGGACCACATTTGCGGGTTGAGGTGCGCCACGCGGGTGAGATCGCGGTAGCTACCGGCCGAAAAGCCGTGGTGGACCTGGGCGGTGGGGCTTTTGACGTAGGCGTTGGACACCACGTGCGCAAGCTGGCTCGTGAAGGCGATGACGCGGTCGTGCTCGGCGGCGCTGGTCACGCTGAACTTGCCAAAGCCCAAGGGGCGCACCATCTCGCGCACCTGGCCCAAAAGCTCCAGTTTGAGCGCATCGTCCACCGCGGGCGGCACGAGCACGAGTGGCGCGCCCTGGAACAGGTCGGCGCGGGAGTGTGCGTAGCCCGAGTACTGCGTGCCCGCCATGGGGTGTGCGCCCACAAAGTAAAAGCCGTGCTCACGGGCAAGCTCAAAGGCACGTTCGCACACGATGCCCTTGACGCCCACGGTGTCGATCACCACGGGACCCATGATGGCCTCGGTGTCGGTGGCGTCGGCGAGGGCCTGGGCATGCGCCTCGAGCCACTCGATGCAGGCCTCGGGGTAGCAAGCCAGGACGATGATGTCGCATTCGCCGAGTGTCTTGTCGTTGAGCTCTCCGGCGACAGTGCCCATGCTGGCGGCCGTCATGACATCGTCATCGGGGTCCCAGGCCAGCACGCGGACGCCGCCTGGGCATAGCCGCGGGCAAAGCTACCGCCGATGAGGCCAAGGCCGACGATACCGGCGCACTTGGGGCCGCCCTGGTTAACGCGCGCGTTTCTCACCGTACCCATGGGCTACTCCATGTCTCTTGGCAGACGACCTCGCGGATGGCGCGAATGCGGCGCATGGTGTCGTCGAACTGGTCGGGGGTGAGGGCCTGGGCGCCGTCGGACCATGCGCGGCTGGGCTCGTCGTGGACCTCGATCTCCAGGCCGTTGGCGCCGCAGGCGGTCGCGGCGAGCGCCATGGGCTCAACGTAGCGGGTGTAGCCGGTGGCGTGGCTGGGGTCGGCGACGACGGGCAGGTGCGACAGGTGGTGCAGAACCGGCACGGCGTTGAGGTCGAAGGTATTGCGGGTGCGGGTCTCGAAGGTGCGGATACCGCGCTCGCACAGGATGACGTTGTCGTTGCCCTCGCTCATGATGTACTCGGCTGCCATAAGCAGCTCGTCGATCGTGCCGGACATGCCGCGCTTGAGCAGAATCGGGGTCTGGGTCTTGCCGACCTCCTTGAGCAGGGGGAAGTTCTGGGCGTTGCGGGCGCCGATCTGCATGACGTCAATCTTCTTGTCCAAGAAGACCTGCACGTCGCGCGGTCCATGATCTCGGTGACGATCGGCATGTCGAGCTCGGCAGACGCCTCGCACAGCAGGTCGAGGCCGGCGGGCCCATGCCCTGGTAGGCGTAGGGGAGGTGCGGGGCTTGTAGGCACCGCCGCGCAGCATCGTGGCGCCGGCGGCCTTCACGCGGCGTGCGATGCGGATGAGGTTCTCGCCCTCGACGGAGCAGGGACCGGCGATGACCTGGAACTGGTCGCCGCCGATCTTGACGCCGTGACCGCAGTCGATGACGGAGTCCTCGGGGTGGAACTTGCGGTTGGCGCGCTTGAACGGCTCGGAGACGCGCTGCACGCGCTCGACGACATCCATGGACTCGAGCAGGAACGGGTCGATCTTGGTCGTATCGCCCACCAGGCCGATAATCGTCTCATTCTCGCCGCGCGAGACGTCGGTCTTCAGGCCTTTTTTCTCAATCCAGCTGACGATATGGCTGACGGCCTCGTCGCTGGCGCTCTGCTTTAGAATTGCAATCATGGTGTGCCTCTCACCTCGATGGATAACTTTTGCAAAAACGGCCCGCATTGCGAGCCGTGTATATATGGTGCATGAGAGTTTATACTATCCGACTCGCTTTTGCCTTCTAAAGTGGGCCGTTGCGCCGCGTCTTCCTCGGAATTGCAAACCTTTTTCTTTTATTTTGATAGCCCGTGGTGCACTTGGGTATAATGCCAAACGTTGGCCCTATTAGCTCAGGGGATTAGAGCGTCTGCCTCCGGAGCAGAAGGCCGTTGGTTCGAATCCAACATGGGGCACCATCGAACGTAAGACCGTCCGAACCTCGCATGGTCCGGGCGGTTTTTCTTATACCGACGCGACGTGATGGGACGTGGTATGGCAGCAACGGATATCGAGCGCGGACTCTCGACCGCCGAGGTTGAGGAGCGCATCGCCGCCGGTAAGATCAACCGCAACATGGAGCTCAAGACCAAGTCGGTCAAAGAGCTCATCATCGAGAACCTCTGCACGTTGTTCAATTTGATCAACGTGATCTTGGCGTTCCTGGTCATTTTGACCGGTTCGTTTAAGAATCTGACGTTCCTGTTCGTGGTGTTCCTCAATACCGCTATTGGCGTCATTCAGTCCATGCGTTCCAAGAAGATGGTCGATAAGCTCACGCTGCTGACCTCCAAGAAGGCCATCGCGGTGCGCGACGGCGCCGAGGTGGAGCTCGACCTGGACCAGATCGTGCTCGACGACATCATCCGCTTGGGGCGCGGCGACCAGATTCCCGCCGACGCCGTGGTGGTGTCGGGCGAGGCGCTCGTGAACGAGAGCCTGCTGACGGGCGAGAGCGACCTTATTAAGAAACAGCCAGGCTCTGAGCTCATGAGCGGCAGCTTTATCGACTCGGGCCTGCTGCGCGCCCGCGTGATCCATGTCGGCGCCGACAACTACGTGGCCAAAATTAATAACGAGGCCAAGTACGTCAAAAAGGTTAATTCCGAGATCATGAACGCGCTGAACGCATCGTGCGCTTTGCGAGCATCATCATGATCCCGCTCGGTTTGGCGTTGTTTGCTCGAGTGTGAGCGAGCTGTGGGATGCCGCGGGAACCCCGGGCGATAGTGCGCTTTCGTGGTGCTTCTCCGAGCTGTTGGCCGGTCATGTGCCTTCGTCGGCGCTGCTGTCCACGGTGGGCGCCCTGCTGGGCATGATCCGCAAGGCCTGGTGCTGCTGACCTCGTCGGTGCTCGCCATCGCCACGGTGCGCCTGGCCCGCCGCAAGGTGCTGGCACAGCAGCTCTACTGCATCGAGACACTCGCTCGCGTCGACGTGCTGTGCCTGGACAAGACGGGCACCATCACGTCGGGCCGTATGGAGGTCGAGGGCACGTATCCGCTGCCTGTTGAGGGTGTTGGCTTTGGCGTGGACTCGGACGAGGCGGCTGTTCCCATCGATACCACAGTGCTCGATTTTGCGCTGGCTAACGTGGCACGTGCGACTTCGGCCGATGCCAACGAGACCTGCCAGGCGCTGCTCAACTATTACGCCGATCGCCCGGTCGAGGTGTCCGAGCCGCTGTCGGTCATTCCATTCTCGTCGTCTAAAAAATGGAGCGGCGCGTCGTTTGCGCAGGCTCCTACGTAATGGGCGCCGCGCAATTTGTGCTCTCTGATCGTGCGTTTGCCCAGGTCGAGAACCGTGTCGCCGAGCTTGCCGATACCTGCCGCGTGCTCGTGGTGGCGCGCGTGGACGGCTTTACGCCCGATGGGGATATGGTGGGCGAGGCCGAGCCCGTGGGATTTGTGACCATCCGCGACGAGATTCGTACCTCGGCGGCGAGACCATCGGCTACTTTAACGAGCAGGGCGTGACCCTCAACGTGATCAGCGGCGACGACCCGCGTACGGTGTCGTCGATCGCGCGCGTGGTGGGCGTGCCGGGGGGCGGACGCTTATGTGGACGCCACGACGCTCGATACGCCGGCCAAGCTCGATGCCGCAGTGGACCGCTACCATGTCTTTGGTCGTGTGACCCCGCAGCAGAAGCGCGAGCTCGTGCAGGCGCTCAAGCGCCGCGAGCACACCGTGGTCATGACGGGCGACGGCGTCAACGACGTGCTGGCGCTCAAGGAGGCCGACTGCTCCGTCGCCATGGCGGCCGGCTCCGATGCCGCGCGTAATGTGGCCGAAATCGTACTCGTCGACAACGATTTTGCCTCGATGCCCGCCGTGGTGGCCGAGGGCCGTCGCTCCATCAACAACCTGCAGCGTTCGGCCTCACTGTTCCTGACCAAGACGCTGTTCTCGATGGGCCTGGCGGCGCTGTGTATCGCGCTGCCGCCGTACCCCTTCGAGCCCATCCAGATGACGCTCATTAACTTCTTCTGCATCGGCGCGCCGGGCTTTGTGTTGGGCCTGGAGCCCAACAATGCTCGTGTGAAGGGTGCGTTTTTGAGCAACGTACTCAAGCGTGCACTGCCGGCGTCGATTGCGGTCATTTTGGCTGCGGCGCTCGACATCTTTGTGGCGCGCGTGTTTGGCTTTAGCCAGCTCACGCTGTCTACGATGTGCCTGCTTACGTCGTGCGCGGCGAGCGTCAGCCTAATCTGGCGCATCTCGCAGCCTCTCACGCCCTTACGTGTGGTGCTCTTTGTGTTTGTAGTCGCCGGCATCCTGGTGGGCGTTATCGGATTCCCGGAGCTGCTGTCTATTGCCAACCTGTCGATGGGCCAGATGGTTATCTTGGCTGTTATCGTGGTCTTTACCTGCTCGGTGTTCTTTAAGCTCGCCACGATGATGGATTCGCTCAAGCCGCGTCGTCGTCATGCCGCAACTGGTTTTGGCCGCGGTGTGCGCGTCCGCCTGGGTCGCGGTGGCGGCAAGGTGAGCTCGACGGGCTCGACGGCCGAACGTTTTGCCAAGCGCGTCGCCGCCGACATGGCGCAGCGCCGCGAAGATCGCACCGCTCGCGAGGCCGAGGCCGCGCACTCGAGGGCGTGGCCCAGGCCCAGCCCAAGAAAAAGAAGAGTACCGGAGCCAAGCAGCTCTCGCGTGACCAAGTCCGCCCAAGGCATCAAAGTCTCGATGCCAAGCAAAAAGAAGAAGTAACTACGCGCCCTGCCGATGTTGATTGGTGCCTTGCTCCTGTGGGGCCGTGGCGATGTTATGCTCTAACCTCGATTGTTTGAATTGCTTCGAAAGGAGGATGCCGTGATCTGCCCGCATTGCCTTAAGACTATCGAGGACGGCGCCTCGTTCTGCCCCTACTGCAACGCCTATGTGGGTCCGGGCGATGGTCCCGAGCACACTGAGTTCGTGTTCTGTGAGGCTGCGGTGCCCGTCTTTCTCCGCATGATCGTACATGCCCCAAATGCGGACGCCCCGCTCCGGGTATCCTCTCCGAGGACGCGGCCGCATCCGACTTGGCTGCGGGCCGCACGGCGGTTTTCCGCGCCTAACGCAAGAGCAGATCGATACCGAGGTGCCGCATGCGCCCGCCTCGGCTGCCGCGGTTCTTTCGGATGCCGCCGACCCCAATGAGACTTGCGTGCTGCCGGCTTTCGATAAGGATTTCGGTATCCCCAAGGTCGACATTCCCACGCCCGTTTCCCTGCACGACGATGCTCAAAAACCCAAGCGCAAGGTGCACCCCGACGAGGACGCCTATCACAAGCACAAGCGTCATATCCCAAGCCGCTCATCGTCATCGCGGTCCTTGCCGTCGTGTGCGGTGGTGCGTATTGGTTCGTGACGGCCGATCCCATGGGTGTCATGCCTGGCTTCTATGACCAGTTTGGCCAGGCCGCGCAGACGACCTTCCCCACGCGCCAAAAGGGCGAGGCGACTGAGGACGATACCAAGCAGGACGATTCTGCCGAGGTGGTCCAGGAAGAAACCGTGCTTACCGATGATCAGCTCTATACCAGGCTCGACGGTCTGTATCAGACCATCGTGTCCTACGGTGACGAGGACCAGATCGGCGAGGTCATCGATTCTTTTAACAATGGCTATCTTCGAACGCCACTGTCCACCCGTCAGGAGCTGTCGCAGAGTGCCTACGCCCTGCGCGACCAGATCAAAAAGACGCAAGATGAGCTCAACAACCTGAAAGTACAGGACGATACGGTCTATGCGGATGACATCGCCCACTTAAAGCAGCTTGCCGAGTGGATGTACGAGCGTGTCGACGTGATCTGTCAGAGCTGGGACATCTCGCTGGCCATTCCCGATGGTGAGTCGATGAGTTCCCACCAAAGCGATATCCTGGCGCCCATCGCGCAGGGCGGCAACAGCGCACTGAACCAGTACGACGCCAATGTGGGTTCCTGGAAGCCGCAGCAGCGTTCCTAAAATTAGTTCGCCATAGTCGGCATAACCTACGTGCGCAATTGATGTAAGCGCATGCTTATTGCTACAATTCTTACAAATATGCTTTAAACGCACGAGGAAGGAACCACATGTTTGGTTTTAAGAAAGAGCTCTACACGCCCGAGTATCAGCTTGCCGGCGACGAGTGCGCCGTTATCGAGACGTCGAAGGGTACCATCAAGGTCAAGTTTGACGGCGAGGGCGCTCCCATTCATGTCGCGAACTTCTGCGAGCTTTCTACGATGGGCTTCTATGATGGCCTTAAGTTCCATCGCTATGTGCCGGTTTGTCATCCAGGGCGGTGACCCAATACCCGCGATATGTCCGGCGCCGACGTCGCCGCTGGTCTTGAGGGCCCCGACGGCATGCCCGGTACCGGTGGCCCCGGCTACTGCATCAAGGGCGAGTTTGCCACCAATCCGCGCAACTGCCATGTCGATGGCGCCCTTGCCATGGCACGCTCCATGGATCCCGATTCCGCGGGTTCCCAGTTCTACTTCTGCCTGGCGCCCAGCATAACCTCGATTCCGGTTACACCGTCTTTGGTACCACGGTCGAGGGTCTCGATGTGATTTCGCGGCTGCGTGCCGGCGACGAGATCGTCCATGTCGAGATCGTTCACGAGTAAAGGGGACTTCCTTGAATAGCCAGCTGATCCAACAGGGCCGCGCCGCTTACCGCGCGGGTGATTTTTCCGCTGCAGCCCAGATGCTTGGGGCGGCAAAAACTCCCGATGAGATTATGGGCGAGGCCGATCACCTTCGTGGCAACGCCTTGATGCACCTGGCATGTATGCCGAGGCCGCCGAGGCTTATGCTGCCGCCCTCAACGACGGCACCTATGGCAAGCGCGGCGCGCTGCTCACCAACCGCGGCAAGGCACTCGCCGCGGTGGGCGACTACACGACGGCCGCTCAGGCGTTCTCTGCTGCTACCCAGGATGCTTCCTATGCCACGCCGTTCAAGGCCTATCTGGGCCTGGGCAATGCGCTGTTCCAGTCGGGCGACTATGCCAACGCGGGTACTGCCTTCCGTCAGGCTGCCATCGACGGCGCCAATCCGGCTCCTGCCGCCGCACTCGGCGAGCTCGGTCGTTGCTTCATTAAGCTCGGCCGTCCGGCGGATGCCGTGGAGACCTACCGCACGGCTATCGACTTTGCCGGTCCCCGCGACGATACGCGTGCGCTCAACGCCGGCATGGGTCAGGCGCTTTCTGCCGCCGGTCGTCCCTCCGACGCACTCGACGCTTTAACGCCGCTACTGCCGATGGCATCTACCAGCTCACCTCCGAGCAGGCCGACGAGCTTGCCCGCGTGCACGATTCGCTTGCCGCGCTGTCTGCCCAGACGGCTATGGCCACGGCTCCGCGCCCGCGATGGACGCTCCCGCCGTCGATCCGCTCGATCCTACGGGCGCGACCGGTCAGTTTATGCCCGATCCCTCGGATACCGGCTTCTTTACGCTGTCCGAGTCCGAGATGGTCCAGCAGGACCGTCAGGATCGTAAGCAGGCCAAGGTCCGTCGTCGCCATCGCCACACGGGTCTCAAAGTCTTCATCGTGCTGCTTCTGCTCATTTTGATTGCTGCGGGCGGTCTGGGCTTTGCCTACACGCGCGGCTTTGGCTTCCCGTCCCAGGAGTCTGTCGTTACCGATCTGTTCCAGGCTGCCGGCGACGGTGACACCGCAAAGGCCGAGTCTTACCTGGCCTCGAGCCTGTCCGAGGACGCCAAATCGATGATCATCTCCTCGATTCCGCAGGGTGCCACCGTGTCCGTCGAGGGCATGGATCAGTCCATGACCGAGACGGCCGCCAAGGTGAAGGCATCGCTGTCCAAGGGCGGCGAGCAGGAGTACACCGTCAAATTCGTGCGCTCCGACAACCATATCGGCTGGGCCGTTTCCTCGCTCGATATGGATTTCTCGGCTGCTGACAACCAGTAGTGACCTTATGGGATTTAGCTTTGCCCGGCGCTTCACCGCAAGTGAGGTGCCGGGCTTGCGCTAGTATGATGAGCTAGTAGTTTTCCAGCAATCATCCAACACATCAGGAGTTGCGTTGTTTTCTTTGATGGATATGTTCTTCGGTAGCTATGCGGGCGATCTTGCCATCGACCTCGGCACCGCAAATACGCTTGTCTCCGTGCGCGGCAAGGGCATCGTCATCCGCGAGCCTCCGTCGTCGCCATCGACAAGAACGACGAGCGCATCCTGGCGGTCGGTATCGAGGCAAAGCGCATGCTCGGCCGTACGCCCGGCAACATTGTGGCCGTTCGTCCCCTGAAGGACGGCGTCATCGCCGACTTCGATGTTACAGAGGCTATGCTTCGCTACTTTATCGACAAGCGTCCGAGAAGCGCTATCCGTGGACCCCGCGTCCGCGCGTTGTCGTCTGCGTTCCCTCCGGTGTCACGTCGGTCGAGAAGCGTGCCGTCTTTGAGGCCACGATCCAGGCCGGCGCTCGCCAGGCCTATCTGATCGAAGAGCCTATGGCCGCCGCTATCGGCGCCGACCTGCCCGTCGAGGAGCCTACCGGCTCCATGGTCATCGACATCGGTGGCGGTACCACCGAGGTTGCCGTTATCGCTATGGGCGGCATCGTCGTCTCGCAGTCCATCCGTATTGCCGGCGACGAGTTCGATCAGGCCATCCTCACGCACGTTCGCGATGCCTACAACTTGGCCATCGGCGAGCGTACGGCAGAGGACATCAAGATCAAGGTCGGCTCCGCCGTGCCGCTCAAGGACGAGCTCGACGTCGAGGTCAACGGCCGCGACGTGATCACCGGTCTGCCCAAGACCGTGCGCATCGAGAGCGAGGAGATTCGTCGCGCACTCAACAAGCCGCTCGACGAGATGGCCAAGGCCGTCAAGGACGCGCTCGACGCTACGCCTCCCGATCTTGCCTCGGACCTTATGTACTACGGCATTTTGCTGACCGGTGGCGGCGCGCTGCTGCGCGGTCTCGACGTGCGCCTGCGCGATGAGACCGGCGTTTCGGTCAACGTCAGCCCCACGGCGCTCGATAACGTTGTTAACGGCTGTGCCCGCGTGCTCGAGGCCAATGCGTTTGATGGCGGCTTCGTCCAGACCAATGCTTAATTTCCAAAAGGTGGATTCCATTTGGCACGATCTTCGGGTTTCTCCACAAATCTGAATACCAAGCGACAATCAACGGGTATGCGCCCGTTGATTGTTTTCAGCCTGATTTCGGTGTTGCTGCTCACGTTTTATATTCGTGAGGGCGAGGCTGGGCCGATTCATGCCGTGCGTTCGGGCGTAACGACGATTACCTCGCCGGTGCGCTTTGTGGGTTCGGCTGTGGCGGCTCCCTTCAATGCCATCGGCAACGTGTTCTCTACCTTACGGCGTCGCAGGACACGCTCGACGAGCTTAAGAAGCAAAACGAGGAACTGACCTCTAAGGTTGCCGAGCTCTCCGAGTCTCAAAAGACCGCCGAGCGTCTGGAGGGGCTGGTCGGCCTGCAGTCGACCTATAACCTCAAATCGACCGCTGCTCGTATCGTTGGTGCCTCGGGCGATGCCTGGACCTCGACCGTTACCATCGACAAGGCTCTGCCGACGGCCTTACCATCAACATGCCCGTGACGAGTTCTGCCGGTGTTATCGGCCAGATCATCGAAGTCTCGGCCAAGACGTCCACCGTGCGCCTGATTGGCGACGAGAACTCGGGTGTGTCCGCCATGGTACAGGACACGCGCGCCCAGGGCATGCTGCAGGGTCAGGCTGACGGCACGCTGCGTCTTGAGTACGTGAGCGTCGACTCCGACGTTAAGGTTGGCGACATCATCGTGACCTCGGGCATCGGCGGTGTGTTCCCCAAGGGTCTACCGCTCGGCACCGTCTCGTCGGTTGAGAAATCGGCAAACGACGTGTACTACACCATTGTGGTGCGCGCTCAGACCACGGCCGAGAACAACGAGGAAGTGCTGGTCATTACCTCGCTGACCGATGAACAGTCGGCCTCGGATGAGGACGTGAGCACGGCCAACAGCACGCCGCAGGGAACGTCGCGCGATGCTGCAACCAAGACGAAGGACGAGAGCTCGGATGACAGTTCCGACACGTCCGAGATGACCGATTCTGGCTCGAACGAATAGGGGGCATGTCCATGGATCTACACGAGCAGGGGATGAGCTCCCGCACGTTTGTGATCGCCGCCATCGTGTGCGTGCTGCTGCAGGCAGGCCTGGCACCGCAGATCTCCATTGCGGGTGGTCGCGTCAACTTCATGATTATCTTGGTGTGCCTGAGTGTGTTCTCGGGCGACCCGACCCGTGCCGTCGTGTGCGGTTTTTGCAGCGGCTTGTTTTATGACCTGTCCGCTGCCGTGCCGGTGGGCATTATGTCGCTCCTGCTGACCGTGGGTTCTTTTGCCCTGGTGCACAGCGCCGTCGGTCAGACGGGCGGTACCCCAAGTGCGCGCGGCGTCACTGTGGGCGCCTTCGCGCTCGTCATTAATGTGATCTACAGCATCATCTTGCTGTTTATGGGTTTGGAGACGAGCTTTGTCGTGGCGATCTTCGGCCATGCGCTGCCGTCCTCGATCCTGACGGGTCTGGTTGCCATTCCGTTTTTGATGTCCGGCGTCGTGCCGCAGTCCGGCTATGGATTCTCCGCACGTGGCGGACGCCAGACGGGTATGCGCTTTAAGCCCAAGACCCGCAAGCTCAAATAGGGGAGGCCCGTAGATGTCTTCCCAGATGACGGTTATTATCGCCGGTATCGTGCTGGTTGTGGCCATCGTGGTCGCGCTGGTCGTCATGCGTCGTGGCGATTCCCGTTTTACCTACGATACACAGCATGGAACGGCCCCGCGCGCCACCGAGGGCGAAGGCAATACCGCGGCGACCGCCTTTAAGGGCCGCTTTTCCATCCTCACCACGGGTGTGGGCGCGATGTTTGCGGCACTTGCCGTCAAGCTGTGGGGCATGCAGATGGTCTCGTCGGACTATTACGAGAAGCAGGCCAATAGTAATCAGACTCGCACCGTTACCACACCCGCTGTGCGCGGTCGCATCCTCGACCGCAATGGCGTGGCGCTTGTCCAGAACCGTCCCTCACTTGCTGTCGTGGCCTACCGCGACCTTGCCGAGGATGAGGTTCTGGTTCGCCATCTTGCCAACGTGCTTGGAATGCCTTATGTGGCGGTCCTTCGCAATATTCAGGACAATACAGAGGCGCTCAGAGCCTGCATACCATCGCGACGGACGTCCGTCGCTCCACGGTTGCCTATATTCAGGAGCATGCCGGCGAGTTCCCGGGCGTCAAGATTGCCGAGCGTACCGAGCGCCAGTATCCATACGGCGAGACGGCATGCCATATCTTGGGCTATACCGGCACCATTACCTCCGAGCAGCTCGAGGCCCAGAATAAGAAAACTTCTGGCGACGATGATGCTTCTGCTGGCAAGATTACGTACCAGTCGGGCGATATCGTGGGGCAGGCGGGCGTTGAGAGCTACTACGAAAACCTGCTGCAGGGTATTCGTGGCGAGCAGACCGTCAAGGTCGATGCCTCGGGCAACGTGACCGGTCAGGCCGGCGCCGTGCCCGCGAAGGCCGGCTCTGACATTAAGCTCACGCTCGACCTTAAGATCCAGCAGGCCTGCGAGACGGCGCTGGCGAGCGCTATCGAGCTTGCCAAGACCACTGGCTACAGCAATGCCGGCAACGGCGCTGTAGTGTGTCTCGATCCCAACAATGGCGAGATCCTGGGCATGGCGAGCAGCCCAAGTTCGATCCGTCCGTCTTTATTGGCGGCGTCTCAAATGACGTGTGGACCGAGCTCAATGATGACAAGGGTTCGCACCCGCTGCTCAACCGCGCCATTAGCGGACAGTACATGTCGGCCTCGACCATCAAGCCGCTCTCGGCACTGGCCGGTCTTGAGTTTGGAACCTACACGTCGGGGCAGACGACCAACTGCACGGGTTATTGGACGGGTCTGGGCAAGTCGTGGGGCAAGTACTGCTGGCTGCATTCCGGCCACGGCACCATGACGCTGCAGTCGGGAATCGCCAACTCGTGCGACCCTGTCTTCTACGACATGGGCAAGGCGTTCTTTTATGACGAGCAACATCCCGAGGGTCTGCAGGAGGTCTTTCGTCGCTGGGGTCTAGGCAAGACCTGCGGTATCGATCTGCCGAGTGAGGGCGCGGGTCGTATTCCCGATGCCGAGTGGAAAGAGTCGTACTTCACCGACGCATCTGCCGAGGACCGCAAGTGGAATGCCGGCGATATGACCAACATCGCCATCGGTCAGGGCGACATCCTGGTGACGCCCCTGCAGATGGCGTGTGCCTATATGGGTCTTGCCAACGGCGGCAAACAGTACGTGCCTCACGTGTTTTTGTCTGCCGTGTCGCGCGATGGCGACGGCGATGCCTATAAGTACAACGGCAAGGGCAAGAAGAAGCGCCTGGAGGCCAAGATCAACAGCGATTCGGATTTGGCTCTTGTTCGCAACGGCATGCACGACGTGATTTACACGGCATCGACGTCCCTGGCGGCTCACTTTGGCACCCTGACGCCGCAGGTATACGGCAAGTCGGGCACGGGCGAGAAAAGTGGCGAGGATGAATACGCGTGGTTCTGCGCCTATGCACCGGCCGATGACCCAAGTATGTCATCGCTACCGTCTTGGAGCAGGGCGGCGGTGGCTCAGATACCGCGATGCATGTCGTGCGCGACGTGCTCGGCGTGATTTATGACGAGCCGATACCTCTTCGGCCTCGGGCGATTCTTCGGTTCGATAGGAGGTTGCGATGGATTTTTCTCCGGCGGATCTGTTCCGTTCAACCAAGACCGGCTCTCGCAGCAGCCTGGACCGTGTCAACAAGCAACTTTCGGCCTCGCGCGGCACGTTTCGCCAAAAGGTGCATATCGGTGTGCTCGTGGCTACTGTGGCGCTCGTCGCCTACGGTGCCATCATTATCTGGTCGGCTTCGCAGTTTAAGGCCGATGCCTCGTTCTCACGCCATCTGCTGGGAATTGGCATCGGGGCGGTGCTGGCGGTGCTCGTCTGGCGTACCGACCTGCGCGGTATTTCCAATTTCTCGACGGCGTTGCTCGTCATCGACCTGATCGTGATCTTCTCGCCCAAGATTCCGGGTCTGTCCTATACGGGCGGTCTGGGCATGACGGGCTGGATCCAAGATTCCCGGTATCGGCTTGACATTCCAGCCGGTTGAGCTTGCCAAGCTCATCACCATCTTCTTTATTGCTACGCTTGGATCGCAGTATAACGGTCGCATCGATACCGTTCGCGACTACGTCAAGCTCTGCGGCATGCTGTCCATTCCGTTTTTGGCCGTCGTTGCCATGGGCGACCTGGGCTCGGGCCTGGTCGTGCTGGTTTCGGGCGCCATCGTCATTTGTATGAGCGGTGCACGCCGCGAATGGGTGCTGTCGACCCTGGCCCTGCTCGTGGGCTTGGTGGCCCTCGTTCTGGCGCTCGATTCGGTCTTTGATTCGTTGCTCGGCCACGATGTGCTCATCAAGCAGTATCAGATGAACCGTCTGACGGTCTTTATCGACCCCGATAATGCCGATTCGGACGATGCTACAACCTGCAGCAGTCGCTTATCGCCGTTGGCTCGGGCGGCTTCTTTGGTAAGGGTTTGGGCCATGCGACGCAGTCGGCCGGCGGCTTTCTGCCTGAGTTCCACACCGACTTCGTCTTCGCCTTTTTGTCCGAGACCTTTGGTTTTTGCGGTTCCTTTTTTCTCTTGTGCCTCTACGTGCTGCTGATCTTTTCGACGATTCGCGTCGCCTTTAAGTGTGAGTCGCTGTTCCTGCGTCTGTCGTGCGTAGGTATCGTCGGCATGTGGGCATTCCAGACCTTCGAGAACATCGGCATGTGCATCGGCATGATGCCGATTACCGGTATTCCGCTACCGTTTATTAGCTTCGGTTCGTCTTCGATGATGATCCAGCTGCTGACGGTGGGTATCGTACAATCCATATGGCGGCATCGTTCGGGCGCCGCGTAACCGCTGGAGGGGTTTGCTATGAAAATTCCCGTAGATAAGCTGACCCGCGCTTTTAAGATGGGCGCGTCCGTTAAGAAGGATTCCGATACGCCGGTGCGCGTCTCGGTCTATCTGGATTCGTCCGCCTCGCGCTTTCTGGCCGAGACGGTGCGTGACGCCTTTGTGCCGCAGACGACCTCGGGCATTGTGCGCGTCGAGCGTCTGGGGGAGGAGCGAATTGCTCCAAAGACCGATACCGATGTGGTGCTGGTGCTCTCGTGTGGTTCCGACCGCTTGGAGAGTGCCGTGCAGGAGCTCGTGATCGCCGGCGCGCCCGTGTGCGTGCTTGCCGAGTCTGCTGTGGAGGTGCCGTTTATCGAGGAGTCCACGCCCATGCTCGGTGTGGTGGCGGCAACCGATAAGACGTATCTGCTCGAGACGCTTGCCCCGCTGGATTCTCGATCGCACCGACAAGGAAACGGCTTTTGCGGCGAACTTTGCTTCATGCGCATCGCGGCGGCCAATCGTATCATCACCTCGTGTGCGCTCACCAATATGGCGACCGGGGCTTTGGTGTTTTTGCCGGGCACCGATTATCCCGTTATGGCGCTGGCGCAGGTGGGCATGCTCTTTGAGCTCGCTGCCGTCTTTGGACGCGGCATTAAGCCTGAGCGCGGCTACGAGGTCGCGGGCGTGCTTGCCGGCGGTCTTGTGATCCGCGCGGTCACCCGCGCGCTCGTCAAGCAGACGCCGCATATTGGGTTTGCCGTCAAGGCGCTCGCTGCTGCCGCGGGCACCTATGGCATGGGCCGTGCGCTCGTTTCGCTCTACGAGCGCGATGTCGACTACAGCCGTGCTAACGAGGTGGTCACTGCCACGTTTTCCCGCGTTCGCGATCTGGTGACTGCGGTCGCGGGCGCTACCCGTCCTATGGCGTCCTATCAGGACGCATCAGATCTCGCTGCTTAGGGGTTTTCCGTTGCGCGTTGCATACCAAGACTGTTTTCATTTAATTGAGCCGTTGCTCGCCAAGGTCGAGAAGCCGAGTCGCTATATCGATCACGAGTGGGGCACGCTTTCCAAGGCCGATGCGACTACCGTTGCTGCCTGATCTACCCGGATGTGTACGAGGTCGGTCTGCCCAACCAGGGCATCGCCATCCTCTACAACATCCTTAACCAGGCCGAGGGCATCTCCTGCGAACGCGGCTATGTGCCGTGGCCCGATATGGGTGACGCCATGCGCGAGGCAGGCATTCCGCTGCTGTCGCTCGAGGGTGCAGCGCCGGTCGCTTCGTTTGATATCGTCGGCCTGCATGTGCCGCACGAGATGGCGGTGACGAACTTCCTCGAGGCACTCGACCTCGCTGGTATTCCGCTGTTAGCGGCTGACCGCACCGAGGACGACCCCATTATCATCGCCGGCGGCCCCTCGGTGTACAACCCCGAGCCGTACGCGGCCTTCTTCGATGTTATCCTCATCGGCGAGGGCGAGGAATCGCTGCTCGAGACCTGCCAGTTGCATCGCCGTCTGCGTGACGAAGGAGTCCCGCGCGCGCAGATTGTCGAGCAGCTTGCATCCATTGCCGGCAACTACGTGCCGTCGCTCTATGAGGTTTGTCACGACGAGCCCTGCTCGCCGCATGGCTACACCGTGCCGCGTGAGGGCAAGGATGCGCCGACCGTGGTCTACAAGCGCGTCGTCGAGGATTTCGGCGCCACGAATCCGCTGTCGCAGTCGTGCGTGCCCTATGCGCAGCTGGTCCACGACCGCCTGTCTATCGAGATCCTGCGCGGCTGCGCCCGCGGCTGTCGTTTTTGCCAGGCCGGCATGACGTATCGCCCGGTGCGTGAGCGCTCGGCCGACCAGATCGTCTCGTCGGTGATTCAGGGTCTGGAAAAGACCGGCTATGACGAGGTGTCGCTGACCTCGCTCTCCACGACCGACCACTCCTGCATTCGCGATGTGCTCGGCAGGCTCAACCATCGCCTGGAGGATACGGGTATTCGCGTGTCTATTCCGTCGCAGCGCCTGGATTCGTTTGGCGTGGATATGGCCGAGTCGGTCGCCGGCGAAAAGAAGGGCGGACTGACGTTCGCGCCCGAGGCCGGCAGCCAGCGCATGCGCGACATCATTAACAAGAACGTGACCGAGGAGGACCTGGACCGTGCGGCCAAGGCGGCCTTCGAGGCCGGTTGGAACCGCATGAAGCTCTACTTTATGATGGGCCTTCCCGGCGAGCGCGACGAGGACATCGTGGCCATCGCCAATCTGGCCGATCACGTGCTGGAGCTCGGTCGTTCCGTGGTGCCCAAGGCTCGTCGCGGCTCGATCTCGGTGTCGATCTCGGTTTCGGTCTTTATCCCCAAGGCTGCCACCGCCGTTCCAGTGGTGCCCGCAGCTCGACTACGACGACGTCAAGCGTCGCCAGAAGCTGCTCATCACGAGCGTTCGCAACCGTGCCGTCCGCGTTCATTACCACGATGCCGAGACCTCGCTCATCGAGGCTGCGCTGTCCCGCGCCGGTCCGTGACATGACGCCCGTCATCATCGACGCTTGGCGCTCGGGCTCTCGCTTTGACGCCTGGGTAGAGCATTTCTCGCTCGATAACTGGAAGGAAGCTGCTGCCAAAAACGGCATCGACCTCAATGAGCTCGTGCACCTGCTACGAGTTGGACTGGCGCCTGCCGTGGGAGCACGTGAGCCCCGGCTGCACGCGCGGCTTCCTCGAGCGCGAGTACCGTCGCTCGCTCGAGGGCGTCACGACTCCCGACTGCACCCGCACGTCGTGCACCGGCTGCGGGATCTGCCCCACGCTCCACGCCAAGAATGTATTGATGGGTGATCGCGCATGAGTGAGCGCCTGACCGACAACCCCTCGCTCTTTAGGCTTCGTGTTCGCTATGGCAAGCGCGATCGCCTTAAGTACCTGGCCATCTCGAAGTGATCCATACCATTGAGCGCATCGTGCGCCGTGCGGGACTTCCCTATGCCGTCACGCAGGGCTTCTCTCCGCACATGCGCGTGGGCTTCTCTTCGGCGCTACCGGTTGGTACGTCGTCGACCTGCGAGTGGTATGACCTGTTTATGACCGAGTTCGTGGCGCTCGACGAGGCGTTTGAGCGCCTGGCTGCGGCGTCTCCGGCCGATCTGGCGCCCATCGAGGCGGCGTACATCGACGTGCGCACGCCGGCATTGACGGCGCAGCTCACGCGCCTGTCGTATCGCATCGACTTACACCTGGATCCCGAGGCGCCCGTAAGCGCCGACGAGGTGCGTCGTGCGATCGACACGCTGCGCGCGGATCATGGCATCGACTACGCGCGCGGCAAAAAGAGCAAGCGCTTGGATTTGGATCACACGCTCGTTGGCTATGAGCTCACGGCGGGGGAGCGCCCGGACCATTTGGTTCTCATGCTCGACACCCATGCCGACAACGAGGGCTCTATGCGTCCGGAAATTTTGCTTTCTGCTGCTGATGTTTTGTTGCAGGGCTTGACCCCGGGCGTGGATGCACCTATTGTTTCCACCGGTATGCAAGACCTCGTGACCATCTGCTCCTACGATGTCGAGCGTCAGAATCAAGCATGCGAGGACGACGAGGGCCGACTCGTCAGCCCCATACCTGTGCGAACTTGTGGATTTGCTCCACATACTCGTTGACGGGGGTATTTTCGCCTGCTACTATATTCGGCTGTTGCACTAACTGATGCATGAAGGCAAGTAAACATGTACGCAATCGTTAACACGGGCGGCAAGCAGTACAAGGTCGCCACCGACGATGTCATCACCGTCGAGAAGATCGAGGGCAATGAGGGCGACAAGGTCACCCTGCCGGTTATCTTCCTCAACGATGGTAAGAAGATCGTCACCGATCCCGACAAGCTGGCCAAGGCCAAGGTTACCGCTCAGATCGTTGAGCAGTTCAAGGGCGAGAAGCAGCTGGTCTTCAAGTTCCACAAGCGTAAGCGCTATCGTCGTCTGAAGGGTCACCGTCAGCAGCTCACCAAGCTGAAGATCGTGAAGGTCCAGGCTACGTCCCGCGCCAAGAAGGCTGTCAAGGCAGAGCCGAGGCTGTTGCCGAGGCTCCCGTCGCCGAGTAGATTACACTCGTAACGAAAGAGTAGGTATACACAATGGCACACAAAAAAGGACTCGGTTCCTCCCGTAATGGCCGTGACTCCCGCGGTCAGCGCTTGGCACGAAGCGCTATGCCGGCCAGACGGTAACCACGGGCACGATTCTCGTCCGTCAGCACGGCACGCACATCCACCCGGGTGAGAACGTTGGCGTGGTAAGGACGACACGCTGTTCGCGCTGGTCGACGGTACCGTTGAGTTCCACAAGGGTATCAAGCACAGGGTCAGCGTACGCCCGCTCGCGAACGCGTAATTCACCCTTCATAGAGCACATATGTGGGAGGCACTTGAGTTTTAGGATTCAAGGGTCTCCCTCTTTTTTGTAGGAGCGATTCTGTTGTCACAGTTCACCGATATCAGCCGCATTAACGTGTGCGGCGGCG
>ENA-OQMZ01000286-OQMZ01000286.1-human-gut-metagenome-genome-assembly--contig:-NODE-286-length-22336-cov-3.383538_pt1 | contig 22336 bp, 32 predicted proteins | sample MGYA00242621_ERZ504862 | MGnify/ENA primary metagenome ERZ504862 (study PRJEB26092, sample SAMD00036393) | human gut metagenome | host: Homo sapiens | study: EMG produced TPA metagenomics assembly of...
ACGAGATGGCGAAGCAACGCCGAGGAGGGCCTGTAGCGACATAGCGGCCTAAGGCATACCGCAACGCAAGATGGAAACGTCCAGGACTTTTCCATCCGTATGCCGGAATGGCCCTGGACGTTTCCTGCTACGCGGTCATTTTGACGCTTACGCTCTAATGCCTCCACCGCTTGTCGCGGGCGGGGTAGACGATCCAGGCGGATGCGTAGCTTGCGATAAGGCAGACAATGACGCAGACGATGCTTGTCTGGAACCCGAATGAGTCATTGATAACGCCCCAGATTACGCTTGCGAAGCCAATGCCGATGTCATTGGCGAGCAGGAACAGGGCGTTTTGCGGCGCCCCAGCGCTCTGGCGGGGTGTTCTTTACCGCTACGCTTTGATTAAGTGGCAGGCTTATGCCAGTGGCGAGACCATAGAAGATTCCGGACGCCAGGAAGACAGGTTCCCCGTACGGTGCGGCAAGTAGCATAAGGCAGCAGAGGATGCCGCACGCGACGGCTCCGGTCATTGTTTTGATTGCAGGTACGGTGTCCATGAAATGCTTTGAAATCATGCGAATGATAATCATGCTTACCGCGCTGATGGTGTAGAAGAGACCGGCGTGGGTATAGCCGAGAGTAGTACCGTACAGACCGGCAAAGAAGACGCCAAAGCCAAAAGTGGGCACATGATCATCTGTGGGATGGCGCCAGGCAATGCGCGCGGCTCGAAGATGTTGAATGAGTCACGCAGGGTTCTCTTGGACACCTGGTCGCCTTCAGGATACTTTTCACTGTTAATTGTTTCGGATGTAGTTACTGTGGTGGAGCTGGGTGCCTGCCCGTCTTTTGAGTCGAGTTCGAGCCGGGTTTCCATTTTGATTCGGTATGCGCTGGAGCTTGGCAGAGTTTGCCATTTACTTTCATAGCGTGCGTTGAGGCGATTACAAGCCTGCAAACCCAACCAGGCAAGGCCCGACATAGAGGTTCGTTGAGGGATCGGTTCCTACTAGGTAAAGTGCGAAGCTGGGCCGATGCTCATGGCGATAGCCTGTCCGAGGCCGTGGTATCCAATGCCTTCGCCGAGCCGTTCTTGCGGTAAGACGCTTGCTGCGGCGGTCGAGGCTGCTGTTGTTGCTGCGCCAAAGCCCACGCCTTGCAGCAAACGGCTGATTGTGAAGAGGGGGATGCCTTGAACGACAGCGGACAGTGCTGTTCCTGCTATGAGGATAGCGATGCCGGCGATGATAACGAGTGAGCACTTGCCGTTGTCGATAACAGGGCCGACGAACAGTCGTGCTAACGCGGCGGCAATGGAGAAGACGAGTACAAGTACGCCGGCAAGGCTCGCACCGTAACCTTGGCCTGCCAGGAAGACGCTGGTTCCACTGTTGAGTCCTTGGCCCATGACGAAGCAACAGAAGGTCAGCGCGATGATAAGCACGAAAATAAGCGACCACAGCTTCGGATGGTCGTCCTTACCGATATTTGGCATGAGAACCCTCCTATGATTCCAATACCCGTATTCTACGTCTGCAAAAAGTGAGATGTAAGCGCCAAAATGACCGCGTCTTAACAACCCGCTGGGCTTGAGGCAGAATCATCGCATCGACTTATCCTGGAAACTGCCTGACGAAGGCGACAGGATGCTTGTCAGCAAGGCGGCAAATCTTAACGAGAGCCAAATCCAAGAGCTTGCAAATCTTCAGCGAGGCGTTGCAGCAATATATCAGAACGAATGGACCGAACCTGTCCTCTGTCACATCGAACCGCATGAACGCGGCCTAGAGTACTCGCCAACACAGAGCAAGCACAGCGCGAAGGACAAGGTTTCTTCTGAAGAGCTTCGCTATCTCAACTCTTGTGTGCTTAATCCGTTCAAGCTCGATGAGCCAAGGGAATACAACTTCTGCGACTGTGTGCACAAGATGGACATACCTGACTCCATGAAGGCACGCTTGATTGAGATGGCAGGGACTCCTCTGTCCTCGAGGAAGCCACTGTTTGAATGGTGTGCTTATAGGTATTTCAATATTGGACGCATCCTCGACGACGCCAGGGATTTATCTGCCGACAGCCTCAAAGAGAGGCTTTGCTCCCATCTGCTTTCAAGCTGGAAATTCGAAGATGACTCCTCACCCGAAAGCTGGGGACCAATCCAATACCTGTTCATTCAGTCGATGTTTAACGCTCATCTCAACGAGCTGAGAAAGAGGGGTACCGGCATCGAGACAACGGAAAAGGCCTCAGCACTCGCCGAAGTATCAGCGGTCTTATCTCAAACAAGGCCGGTGATCTAAATGGCGTTTGAAAATATAGAGCAATTAATGCCGGATACGACCGAAACGAGATTGGCCTTCGAGGAGGCGCAACGCACCGTTGCTGATTGTGCAGATGCCGCATGGCGGGATATTTCTTCCGGCGATGTCCTAACCGCGAGCATTTCAACAGTTCAAGAAGCCGCAGATGACGCCTGGAAAGCATGCGAGCCAACACTCAACGCTGCAGGCGAAACTGTCCGCGATGGCGCAAGGAACGGAGCTTATCTTGGCGGCAGGTTCGTACTTGGAGTTGCCGACGTTGGAGAAAACGCATATGTCGGTGTTCAATCGAATATTGAACTACTGGCCGAAGACGAAGAAGCAGCGGTGAAAACCGCGCAAACACACGCTGTTGACGATGCAGCCAACGCCTGGGGCGACTTCATGGAAGCCGATGAGCAGATACGGGAAATCGGAGACTATGTCGAAACTGGAGCGAAATCGCCACTGAAGTTGCGCTTGGTGCCGTAGCCGTCACCGCTTCTGCCCCTGCAGCACTCACTGCTGGGTCTGTACTCGTTCTTGACGAAATGGGAAAGAGCTTGGAAGCCGGCGCTGAAGACGGTGAGATATCTCAGGGGGATATCGTCGGAGAAGTCGTTGCGGGAACTGTTACGGCAGCAACGCTTCTTGCCGGACGAGGTCTAAATAACTTTCTTGCCTCAAAGGCAGCAGAATCGGGCGCAAGCTCACGAATTCTGGATGATGCCGGAAAGGCAATTTACGAAGGCGACCGACTGCTTCCCAATAACGAGTTTGCGATCGACGGCGTGAAGTGTGCAACCGACGATCTCGGGCAGCTTTACCGCGTTGGCGACGACCTCGTTCCGAACATGAGCTATGAGATCAATGGGTATAAATACGTTACCGATGCAATGGGTAGGGTCGAATCGGCCGAAGGCTTCTTACAACTAAAGACCCACGAAGGTCGTTTGACCATCAAGGACACTATCCAGTCAATCGGAAAAGGGTTTGAAGAGCTTTTTGATCAAAGAGGCCATCTGATTGCCGACCGATTCAATGGATCAAATGGCCTTGAGAATATTGTCGCCATGGGCGGCGAGGTTAACCAAAAAGCCTATGCAGCAATCGAGCAAAAATGCGCCGATGCTTTGGCTGATGGCGCTGAAGTGTTCTTCAAGGTTGAGCCACTTTATGAGGGCGGGTCATTCAGGCCTAGCTCGTTTGCTATCACGGACATTATTGACGGCGAAGAGACGGTTACGTTTCTTCTTAACACTGCAAAGGAAATGTAATGAGTGAAAAGAAGATGCTACAAGGGATAGCTTCAATTCTTGAGGAAACCCTCCCCGAAGACTGGAGCAAGGTCGTGTTTTACGCCGAGTACGCCGAGGGTGCGTTCTCTATTGAGTATTACGTTGCTGGCAGCGGAAAAGACGACTTCGTTAAATGCTTTGACCAAAAAGGCGTTTCGAGGGCATCCTTGATGAAAAACTTTATGGCTATCAACAAGTTCATTGAACCTGAAAGGGCCGCGCTTAAGCCCGAAAAGAGATGGGGATCGATGACGCTTATTCTCCATTCCAACGGCAAGTTCAAAGTTGATTACGACTACTCCGACATGACAGAAAACGCTTACGCCCGAAAGAAGGCCTGGAAAAAGAAATATCTCGCCTAGCAACGAACGGTCTGGGAAATCACCGCAAAGCCACCCGTGCATACTCTTCGAGCGCACGCGTCGTCGGCAACGTTTCAACCAGCGCGTTTTTGGGAGCCATGCAAACCCCTGTTCAACATTCCTCGGGAGTAATTGCTCTCTATGACGAATGGGATTCCCCATCGGGGAATCCCATTTTTTGTTGCCGACGACGTCCGGTATAATTTTTCCGTTTACGACGTCGTTTCGGAAAGGGATGCCGACCTCTATGCGCCAGGGATTCGACAACGAAAAATACATCGAGCTGCAAGCCGCCAACATCAGAAAGCGCATCGCGCAATTCGGCGGCAAACTCTATCTGGAATTCGGAGGCAAGCTCTTCGACGACTACCACGCCTCGCGCGTGCTGCCCGGCTTTGAGCCGGACACCAAGTTCCGCATGTTGGAAAGTCTGGTGGACGATGTGGAAATCGTCATCGCCATCAACGCCAACCATATCGAAAAAGGCAAGACCCGCGGCGACCTCGGTATCCCCTACGACGAGGACGTGCTGCGACTCATCGACGTGTTCCGTTCCCGCGGCTTCCTCGTCGGCTCCGTAGTGCTCACCCAATACGCCAATCAGCCGCCGCCGACGCTACCGCCACCGCCTCGAGCAACTCGGCGTCACCTGCCGCCTGCACTACCCGATCGCCGGATACCCGCACGACATCGAACGCATCGTTTCAGACGACGGATACGGCAAGAACGAGTACATCGAGACCACCCGGCCGCTCGTCGTGGTCACCGCGCCCGGCCCTGGCTCCGGCAAACTCGCCACGTGCCTGAGCCAGCTCTACCACGAGCACCAGCGCGGCATCGACGCCGGCTATGCCAAATACGAGACGTTCCCCATCTGGAATCTTCCGCTCAACCATCCGGTCAACATCGCGTACGAGGCTGCCACCGTCGACCTCGACGATGCCAATATCATCGACCCGTTCCATCTGGAGGCGTACGGCGAGACCACCGTCAACTACAACCGCGACGTCGAAGCATTCCCCGTGCTCAAAGCCATGATGGAGCGCATCATGGGCGAAAGCCCCTATCAGAGCCCCACCGATATGGGCGTCAACATGGCCGGATACGCCATTGTGGACGACGATGCCTGCCGCGATGCCGCGCGTCTGGAAATCGTGCGCCGCTACTTCGCCGCCGCCGTGCACTTGAAGCGCACCGGCACTGGCGAGGAACAGGTGGAGCGGCTGCGCTCCATCATGAACCGGGCCGGCGTGACCCCCGATCTTTCTCCCGCCCGCGCCGTGGCCCTTGAGAAGGAAGCCGCCACCGGTGCCCCGCTGGTGCATGGTGCTGCCCGATGGCCATGTGGTCACCGGCAAAACCGGCGACCTGTTGGGCGCGGCCAGCGCGCTGCTGATGCACGCGCTCAAGGCCGTCACCGGTGTTGACGAAACCATTCCGGTAATCGACGATGCCGCCATCGAACCCATCTGTCGGCTGAAAACCGAGCATCTCAACAGCGTGAACCGACGCTTGCACTCGGATGAGACGCTGATTGCATTGTCAATCACCAGCGCCACCAGTCCTGTGGCCGCTCGCGTCATCGACGGGCTCAAACAGTTGCGGGGCTGCGACGCCTTCTTCTCCGTTATCATCTCATCCACGGACGAGGCGCTGTATCGCAAACTCGGCATCAACGTGTGCTGCGAACCGAAGTACGAACGGGTGAGTCTGTATCACCGGTAAGCGCCACCGATAAGCGCGGTATGCCGCGAATCGTCAAGCCGGTAATCATGCAGCATGCGGCCTGACGATTCGCTGCTGTCGCATTGTCTCTCCCCTCGGCATGCTGGGCTTGTTTTCCGTTTGTTGGAGAGAACGGGGAATGCCATCAGCACTACGGAAAGAGAAGGATTATCCGTGAAGCGGTTCGTGGGTTTAGACGGTATTAAAGGACTAGCGCTGATAGCCATTGTGCTGTACCACTGCATGCAGCAACGGCTGCCAGGCGGATTCTACGGAGTCGACGTGTTCTTCACCGTCTCTGGATTCCTGATTGCCGTCAGTTTGATTCGTTCTCTGGCGAAAACCGGATCGCTGAATCTCGTGCGATATATTCCCAAGCGTGCAGTACGTCTCTATCCGGCGCTGTTTCTGCTGATTCCGGTCATCGTCTCCGTCGGCTGGCTGTTCGATCACGACATTCTAGTTTCCATCCGCGACCAAGTCATCACCGTGCTGCTGGGCTGCTACAACTGGTACGCCATTGCCGGAGGCCAAAGCTATTTCGACCAAATGAACCCGCAGGTGTTTCGCCATCTGTGGTTCATTGGCGTGCTCATGCAGTTCTACGTCATCGTGCCGTTCATCGTCTGGCTGATGTGGAAGCTCCGCCAGACGAAACTGTCTTCACTCATCCCACTGGGACTCGCGGCGTTCAGCAGTATCGCCATGTGGGTGATGTATGTGCCCAAAGGCGACCCCACCCGCGTCTACTTCGGCACCGATACCCACAGCATGGGCCTGATGCTGGGTGTGGCTCTCGCCTGGTGGGTCACCGCTCCTCAGTTGGGCCACGCTCGCCAGAGGGCTGTGCCGATGCCCCGCACCATTAGCTCGAGCGCTTCGGCAGCCGCACATCGGGCTCCGTTACCTCAGATTCCCGTGGAGCATCGCATCTGGAATGCGGCGGCACCGGTATTGGCGTTCCTCAGCCTGATTGCCTTGGTCACCATGGCGGTTATCGGCAAACAGGATGCATTCGCCTTCCGCGGTGGCATCATATTGTCCAGCTTGTTGTCCGTGCTGCTGATTGCCGGTACCATCTCCGACGATTCCTGGATGCAAAGCCTCATGGTGTTCAAGCCATTGGCCTCCCTCGGCAAGTATTCGTACGGCATCTACCTGTGGCACTGGCCGTTGTGGATTCTTTCCAGCGCCCTTGCCCCGAAGATCTTCAAGGCAGTAGGGCCTTGGCCTCTCATCATGACCGCGTTGCTCACCGCCATTGCGGTGATGATTTCCTGGCTGATGGTGGAGAAACCGGCGGCAACGCACTCGGCGGTATCCGTCGTGGTGCCCCTTCGCACGAACAAGAAGAATCATGTGGCCCGGGTTATTGCCGTTGACGTTATCCTGGTGCTGTCGTTGGCCGGCTGCGTGCAGGGCATTGCTCATGCACCTGCGAAAACCGCCATGCAGATCCAGCTGGAGCAACAGGCCGCACAACTGGAACGTATGCAGAAAACCGAACACGTGCTGCTGCGCCATGCCGTGCCGGCACCGCCCAAGCCCAAGCATGAGATGCCCACCGGCGATCAGATTACCGCCATAGGCGATTCGGTGATGCTGGCCTCATCACAGGGCCTTTCGGAAGTCTTCCCCGGCATTCAGACCGACGCGAGCGTTTCCCGCTCCATCATGGTCGCCCCCGAACTCATCGGCAACGCTCTGTCCGCCGGCAGTCTGCGGCAGTGGTGTTGATCGGCCTTGGCACCAATTCGGCAATCACCCTGATCAGTTGGACCAGATTCGTAATATGATCGGCCCCGACCGCGTGCTGGTACTGGTCAATGCCCACGGAGACCGTACGTGGATTCCACCTACCAACCAGGTGCTTGCCGACTATGCGGCCGCACATCCAGACAATGTGGTGCTGGTGGATTGGGATGCCACAGCCAACGCGAACGCGCAGGTGCTCGGCTCCGACGGCATCCACCCGAGCATGGATAGCGATATCTATGCAAAGGCGGTCAAACAGGCCATCGAACAATGGATCGCAAGCGGCAGGTGAACGGCAGGCAACGCTGAGTTGTCCAACCAGTCGTGAAGAACGGCTATGCTGAAGACTGCATCAACGAGACCACACGTTGGGAGACATGGTGAGCGCAATCCTTGAAGGGAAGCCCGATAAGAATCTTATTCTCGTTACGGGAAGGATTCATCCGAAGTTGGCTGAGGATGTCGCCGAGCAGCTCGGCATCGACGTCCTTGAAACCACCGCATACGATTTCGCCAACGGCGAGATGTACGTGCGCTACACTGAATCGGTGCGTGGCGCCGATGTGTTCGTGCTGCAAAGCCACTACAAGCCCATCAACAAGGCGATCATGGAGCAGCTCATCATGATCGACGCATTGAAGCGCGCCTCGGCCCGTTCCATTACTGCGGTCTGCCCGTTGCTCGGCTACTCCCGTCAGGACAAGAAGCACCGCGGCCGCGAGCCCATCTCCTGCCGTCTGGTGTTCGACCTGCTGAAGACCGCCGGTGCCGACCGCATCATGTCGGTCGATCTGCATGCCGCGCAGTCCCAAGGCTTCTTCGACGGCCCGGTCGATCATCTGTGGCCATGCCAGTGCTGGTCGACTACATCCGTGATCGTTTCCAGGGCCATCTCGACAACGTCGCCGTCGTCTCCCCCGACGCCGGCCGCATTCGCGTGGCCGAGCAGTGGGCGCAGCGTCTCGGCGGCGGTCCGCTCGCTTTCGTGCACAAGACGCGCGACATCACCCGCCCGAACCAGGCGGTCGCCAACCGTGTGGTCGGCGACGTCGCAGGCAAGGACTGCGTGCTTGTCGATGACCTGATCGACACCGCCGGTACCATCGCGGGCGCATGCCACGTGCTGCAGGACGCGGGAGCCAAGTCGGTGACCGTGGTCGCCACGCATGGCGTGCTCTCCGGCCCGGCCATCGAGCGACTCAAGAACTGCGGTGCGCGCGAGGTCGTGCTGACCGACACCGTGCCGATTCCCGAGGAAAAGCGCTGGGATGGCTTGACCGTCCTGTCGATCGCCCCGCTGCTGGCCAGCGCCATCCGCGCCGTATTCGAGGACGGCTCGGTCGCCGAACTGTTCGACACCTACCCCGAGCACCACGGTCAAGGCTTCCTGTTCGCCTGATCACGTGCGTGTTTGTTCGTGGAAAGCACACGATGCGAGACGCGACATGGCGTAGCTTTCGGTAAATACCGACAGTATGGTATAAATGAACACTTGTGGGCCGAAAGCCCACGACTCCCCCATGGTGTAATGGCAGCACACGGGTCTTTGGAACCCTTTGTCTTGGTTCGAGTCCAGGTGGGGGAACGGCTGACGGCCGCTCGACATCCGGGCGGCCGTCTATTGTTTTGAGGTGTTTCCACCCTCAATAGACATTCCGATCGAAGGGAATACGTCAGTTATGGCATTATCCGCAGCCATCGTCCTCGCCGCCGGCGAGGGTACCCGCATGCGTTCCAACAAGCCGAAGGTGCTGCATGCTTTTGCAGGCAAGACCTTCCTGAACAGGGTCATGGATTCGGTGGCCGCCCTGAATCCCGACACGTTGGCCGTGGTCGTGCACTTCCAGGCCGAGCGCGTCGCCGAAGCCGCCCGCTCCTATGACGAGCAGGTCACCATTGTGAACCAGGACGACATTCCCGGTACCGGCCGCGCCGTGCAGTGCGCAATGGCGCAGCTCACCGAGGCTGGCAAGTCGATGGCCCGGTGCTGATCGCCGCCTCCGACATGCCGCTGCTCGACAGCGAGACGCTGCACCGTCTGGTCGAATTCCACACCGCCTCCGGCAACGGCGCCACTGTGCTCACCACCATCCTCGATGACCCGACCGGCTACGGCCGCATCATCCGCGATCGCGAAGGCAACGTGCTGCGCATCGTTGAACAGAAAGACGCCAACCGCAGCGAACTCGCCGTGCAGGAAGTGAACACCTCAGTCTACGTGTTCGAGCTTCCGTGCTTACCGAGCAATCGCCGGACTGAAGTCGAACAACGCGCAGGGTGAGTTCTATCTGACCGACGCGCTGGAAACCGCCAAGGCCGCTGGCAAGGTCGGCGCGTTCGCCGCTCCGGATCCGCTCACCGTCGAAGGCGTGAACGACCGCGTGCAGCTGGCCGCGCTGTCCAAGACCTACAACCGCCGCGTCTGCGAGCGCTGGATGCGCGACGGCGTGACCATTCTTGACCCGGAAACCACCTGGATCGAGGACGATGTCCAAATCGGCCGCGACGCCACCATCCTGCCCGGCTCCTTCCTGCAAGGCCACACGGTGTCGGCGAGGACGCCATCGTCGGCCCGTACACCACCCTGATCGACGCAACCGTGGACGAAGGTGCCGTGGTCGAGCGTTCCCGCGTACAGGAATCGCACATCGGCGCACGCACGAACATCGGCCGTGGACCTACCTGCGCCCGGGCAACGAGTTCGGCGAGGATGCCAAGCCGGCGCGTTCGTCGAAATGAAGAAGGCGCACATCGGCAACGGCACCAAGGTGCCGCACCTGAGCTACGTGGCGACGCCCAGCTTGGCGACCACACCAACATCGGCGGCGGCACCATTACCGCCAACTATGACGGCGTGCACAAGAACCGCACCACCATCGGCTCCGGCTGCCACGTGGGTGCCGGCAACCTGTTCGTGGCCCCGGTTGAAGTGGGCGACAACGTGACCACCGGCGCCGGTTCCGTGGTGCGCCACGCCGTGCCGAGCGACACGATGGTCTACTCCGAGAATACGCAACACAACGTCGAGGGCTGGAAGCCCGCCTGGGAGCGCTGAACCATGCCCGCACTTCAGGATTCCATCAACGCCGTCCGCGTGGCCGCCGAGGCCGCGGACCGTATCAAAGCCACCGACATCGTGGCCTTCGACGTAGCCGACCTGCTCGGCATCACCGACATCATGATGATCGCCGGCGCCTCCAACGAGCGTCAGGTACTGGCCGTGGCCGAGGAAATCGAAAAGGACCTGTTCCTTAAGTGCTCCGGCCGTCAGCCGCGCTCTCGCGAGGGCCTGACCGAGGGCCAGTGGGTGCTGCTTGACTACGGTGATTTCGTGATTCATGTCATGCACGAGGAATCGCGCGAATTCTACGGGCTCGAACGACTCTGGCGCGACTGCCCGGCCATCGATCTTGAACTCGCACACCCGGAAACGGCGGAGCATGCGGAAGATGCTGCCGTCACCACCGCGTAACGTGCGAATCACATAACGCTGATATTCGCTGATATTCGCGTGTCGGGCTGCCTGTTGCCAAACATCATTGACGGCATCAGGCAGCCCTCCCCTTTTTCCTGTTTCCTCACTGGAACCGAAAGGATCGTCACTATGACCAATCATGTTCGTTCCGTTTTCCTTATCCGTCATGGACGCACCTCCTACAACGCCGCTCACAAGCTCCAAGGCCAGGTCGACATTCCGCTGGACGCCGTGGGTGAATGGCAGGTCAAGCAGACCGCCGCGGCCTTGAAAAGGCTGTACGTCGATCGTCGGCAGGAAATCAACCACCGGTTCATTGTCTGCTCCGATTTGAAGCGTGCGCACGCCACCGCGCAAGCTTTCGCCGACGTATTGGGTGGAATCGAGCCCGTCGATGATCGTCGCGTCCGTGAACGCAGCTTCGGTGATTGGGATGGCCATGCCGTGGCCGAACTGGCCGAACGCTACCCCGAGGACTTCCGTTCCTGGATGGAGTCTCGGGGCGGCGAGCTGAAGTATGGTGCCGAGCCCAAGGAAGCTGTGGGCAAGCGCGGCGTAGAGGCTCTTGAGGACTGGTCCACGCGTGCCGGAGACGACACGGACCTGTTCGTGTTCTCGCACGGCGCATGGATTGCGCAGACATTGCAGACCCTGTTGGGCATTTCTGCAATCGATCCGACCTTTTCTACGGTGGTTTCATTGCGTAATGCGCACTGGGTGCGCTTGGTGCCGATGGACAATCCCGATGGCACTGTGCGCTGGCGTCTGCTGGACTACAATCACGGTCCGGCCATCGCCGACACCGACGAGTGGGAACGCGAACGCTGATCGTGTCACGGCTCCCCTGCTGAGCCAACAGGTTCAGTGTATTCGAAAAACCGTTCAAGCAGTAATTGAATAACCCAATGCCTGAATAATGGCGGAAACAAGCCAAAAAGTGTCGCCAAATCCCACTTTTGCCATTTGGCGACACGCCGGCTTTTGCCAGAATCGACATCTCGTCGTAATGTATACGAGTCCAAACAACGGGCCAACAATTGAAAACGGGGCTATAGCGCAGCTGGTAGCGCATCTCCATGGCATGGAGAGGGTCGGGGGTTCGAATCCCCTAGCTCCACAATCAAGGCCGGTGCTTCATGCACCGGCCTTTCTCGTTTTCTGGCCTATCGGCCGACTTTTGCGCAACATTCCCCGGAAAGCGTCGCCAAGGGGACGCTCTTCCGATTGGCGCGACACCGGCGTGAGCGATAACAGTAATCGCCACTACAATGAGGTGTGGTCCCTATCGTGTTGATTATCAAAGGAGACAAAAACATCGTGACCGTCACCCGTGTATATATCGCCAGCCTGAAGGCGCCAATGGCCGCAACGTCGTCGCTTACGGCATGCTCAACGCATTGACTTCCAAGTACAAGACCATGGTGTTCCGCCCTGCTGTGTCCAACCATGACGAATTCACCCCGATCCTGCTCGCCGCCTCCAATGCCGGACTCGGCGTGGCCCTGTCCACCGGCCTCGATGTGCACAAGGTGCGCGAGGATAAGGACACCGCCCGTGGCGATATCGTCGGCGCGTTCAACGATGCCATGGACGTTTCCCGCGCGGACGCCGCCTGATCGTGGGCACCGACAAGTCCCACGTCAACGATCCGACCAGCTATGAATTCGACGCGAATGTCGCCGCTGATCTGAAGGCCGGCGTGTTCCTAGCCGTGTGCACCATCGACCGTTGGCCGCACGAGCTCGACGAGACCGTCAAGCTGTCCATCGAGGGCATGGAGGCCGCTGGCAACAAGGTGCTCGGCATCTTCGTGACCGGATGCGAGCCGCGCCACGCTTTCTCCGTTAAGGAGACCCTCGCCAAGTACGGCCTGCCGGTCTGGACTCTGCCGCAGGTGCCGTTCACCGATGAATCCACCAAGGATCTGGCGCTGGAGACCTTCCGTAAGAACGCTCCCACCGATGAAGTGCTCGCCGCGCTCGATGTGGACGTCACCGCGCCCATCACCCCGTACGCCTTCCAGTTCGGCCTGCTCGGCAAGGCCAAGAGCAACAAGAAGACCATCGTGCTGCCCGAAGGCGAGGAGGACCGCATCATCAAGGCGGCCGACTACCTGCTTGAGCGCGAGATCGTGAACCTCATCATCGTGGGCAACAAGGACGCCATTCTGGCTCGCGGCAAGGAACTGGGCCTGAACTACTTGGAGCGCGCCCGCTTCCAGGCTATGGACGACGAGAACGTGTTGAAGCCCATGGTCGCCAAGCTGTGCGAGTTGCGTGCCAAGAAGGGCATGACCGAGGAGCAGGCCCGCAAGCAGCTGACCGACGCAGCTACTTCGGCACCATGCTCGTGGTGCTCGGCTACGCCGACGGCCTGGTCTCCGGCTCCGTGAACTCCACCGCCAACACCGTGCGCCCGGCCCTGCAGGTCATCAAGACCAAGCCCGGCCAGAAGCTGGTCTCCGGCGCATTTCTCATGTGCTTCAAGGACCATGTGGCCGTGTTCTCCGACTGCGCCATCAACCTCAACCCGGATGCCGAGCAGCTTTCCGAAATCGCGTTGCAGTCCGCCGAGACCGCACGTGCCTTCGGCATCGACCCGAGGTCGGTATGCTCTCCTACTCCACCCTCGGCTCCGGCAAGGGACCGGACGTGGACATGGTCGAGGAAGCCACCAAGCTGCTCAAGGAGAAGGCTCCGGATCTGCCGGTGGTCGGTTCCATCCAGTTCGACGCCGCCTGGTCCCCCACCGTGGCCGCCACCAAGGCCAAGGGCAACGATGTGCCGGACACGTCAACGTGTTCGTCTTCCCGGACCTGTGCGCCGGCAACATCGGCTACAAAGCCGTGCAGCGCTCCTCCGGCGCCTTGGCCATCGGCCCGGTGCTGCAGGGTCTCAACAAGCCGGTAAACGACCTGTCCCGTGGTGCTCTGGTGCAGGACATCATCAACACCATCGCCCTCACCGCCATCGAAGCGCAGTGAGCCCGGCTTGGCTCCCGGTGGCTCCCGGTGGCTCCCGGTGGCGGGAGCACCGTAATGCTTATTTTGTAGCAAGCAACGAGTAATCTAATCAACGGTAACCCGTGTCTCACGGGAACATTCAATCACAATGGAGGATGCCCACAATGGCGAAAACCGTCCTTGTCATCAATTCCGGCTCCAGCTCGATCAAGTACCAGCTGGTTGATCTCGAATCCGGCGAAGGCCTCGCTTCCGGCCTCGTCGAGAAGATCGGTGAGCCGGTCGACGGCCACTACAAGCACGAGTACAACGGCGAAAAGCACGAGCTTGAAGAGCCGATTCACGACCACGAGCAGGGTCTGAAGCGCGTGCTCGGCTTCTTCGAGGAGTACGGCCCGAACCTGTCTGAGGCTGGCATTGTCGCCGTCGGCCACCGTGTGGTGCAGGGTGGCTCCATCTTCCCGAAGCCGGCCCTCGTGACCAACAAGACCATCAACCAGGTCAAGGATCTGGCTGTGCTCGCCCCGCTGCACAACGGCCCGGAGGCCAAGGGCGCCGAAGTCATGCGCTCCCTGCTGCCGGACGTTCCGCAGATCTTCGTCTTCGATTCCTCCTTCTTCTTCCAGCTGCCGAAGGCCGCCAGCACCTACGCGCTGAACAAGGAAATCGCCGATCAGTACCACATCCGCCGCTACGGCGCCCACGGCACCTCCCACGAGTACATCTCCTCCGTGGTGCCGGACGTCGTCGGCAAGCCGGCTGAAGGCCTGAAGCAGATCGTTTTGCACATCGGCAACGGCGCTTCCGCTTCCGCTGAGGTCTCCGGCAAGCCGGTTGAGACCTCCATGGGTCTGACCCCGCTTGAGGGCCTGATGATGGGTGGCCGTACCGGTGACATCGACCCGGCTGTGGTCTTCCACCTGATTCGCAACGCCCACATGAACGTGGACGAGCTTGACGCCCTGTTCAACAAGCGTTCCGGCATGATGGGCATGACCGGCTATGGCGATTTGCGTGAGGTTCACCGTCTGGTGTCCGAGGGCAATGAGGACGCCAAGCTGGCTCTGGATGTCTACGTGCACCGCATCGTCAGCTACATCGGCAACTACACCTACCAGATGGGTGGCTGCGACGTGATCACCTTCACCGCTGGCGTGGGCGAGAACGACGACGTGGTCCGCAAGATGGTGTGCGACAAGCTCGCTCCGTTCGGCGTCAAGCTGGACGAGGAGAAGAACGCCACCCGCTCCAAGGAACCGCGCATCATCTCCACTCCGGACTCCTCCGTGATCATCGCCGTGATCCCGACGAACGAAGAGCTGGCCATCGCCCGCAAGTCCGCCGCAATCGCCGAAGCCGGCACCGACACCTACGGCAACACCTTCGCCAAGTAAGTAACCGCCGTTAGGCATCTCACCAATCTCTAGTTGCAACACTATGGGGGCTGATTCCGATTGGAATCAGCCCCCATTCGTATATGGTCATGAGACCACTACCCCCGCGTCATACTCCCCTCAGTCGCCTCCGGTGGACAGATCACTCAGAGAGGGATCCGAGGCCCTATAACTTGGCTCCCTTCTCTGAGGGAGCTGTCCGCGTAGCGGACTGAGGGGAGTTCCACCAGAACACAGGACCTTACTGCCTCAGCATGCCGCTCCACATACCGACGAAATCAGGCAAGGTCTTGCGCGTGGTGGCCACGTTGATGACCTCGATATCGGGAATACGCAGCCCCAGCATCGCGGCGAACGTGGCCATACGGTGATCAGCATAGGTTTCCATCACGGCACCGTGCAACGTCTCCGCCGGCACCGGTTCGATACGCAATCCATCAGGCAATTCCTCAGCCGCTCCCCCAACACGACGAATCTCGTTGACCAATGCCTCCAGACGATTCGTTTCGTGGCCGCGCAAGTGACCAATACCAACCATGTCTGTCGACTTATCAGCAAACACCAGAATCGCCGCCAACGAGGGCGCAATCTCCCCGGCCGCCGTCAAATCGAACGTACCCAGCCCATGCACGGTGCCGTCACCGGTCACCTCGCAATAGCGCACGCCATCGATTGTCGGGAACGATACTTTGGCACCCATCTGTTCCAGATAGCCCGGCAACAAACCACCCGGCTGGGTGGTGGTCTCAGGCCAATGAGGCACCCGGACCGTGCCGCCGGCGATCAATGCCGCGCCGAGGAATGGCGCCGCGTTCGACAGGTCGGCTCAACGGTCACCTTGCTCGGCAGTTGCATTGCGCGCGGTTCAACCGTCCATGTGCGGGCGGATTCGTCGGCCTCAACCGCACCGCCGGCACCGGTCACATCGGCCACGGTCATGCGAATGTGCGGCAGGCTCGGGGTCTTCTCCCCCGTGTGCGCGAGGTGCAGACCGCCAGGCAGTTTGGAACTAATCAGCAACAGGCCGGAGATGAACTGGGAAGAACCGGACGAATCGATGCTGACCTGCGCCTGGGCAGCCGGCAAGGTTGCAGGCGGCGTAATAGTGAACGGCAGACGGCCAACCTCGCGTGGTAATCAACCGTTGCACCCAGCTGTTCCAAACCGTCAAGCACCGGCTTCATCGGACGTGCATAAGCCTGTTCGTCGCCATCAAAATTCACTGGGCCATCTGCAAACAGGGCAAGGCCGGGCACGAAACGCATCACCGTGCCGGCCAGTCCGCAGAACACATTGACGTTGCCATGGAATCGGCCGGATACAGGAGGAGTAACCGTTACGGTGGTGTCGGTTGCGGAATCCACGTCGCAGCGGACACCGAGGCTTCGAGTGCGCCCATCATAAGGTCCGTGTCGCGCGAACGCAGCAGGCCAATCAGAGTAACGGGCTTGCTGCCGAGGGCGGCGAGAATCAGGTAGCGGTTGGATAGGGACTTGCTGCCCGGCACCGTTACCGTAGCGTTCAACGGCTGTGCGGCGAGCGGGGCAGGCCAGAGATTCGTGAGTCGTTCAGTCATAAGGCCAAATCTATCAAACAAATTATTCACCGGTCGGCAGCGATGCGGGATTCGATCTGCTGATCAGGTGCGGAAGACGGCTGCTCAAAACCGCCTTCGATGGCCTGCGCGTGCAACAACTGAGCGGCCGCGCGATCGGCCTCGATGGCGGCGATCTGGCGCGAGAACACGATGAACCAGCCGAGGAACGCCAGACCAGCCAACGCCTCCACATTGGTGAGGGTGTTGTGACCCATCATCATATTGACCCAGAATGCAGCGCATACGAGCGCGGTCAGGTCGGAGGCCACCATCACTGCTTTGGACAGGCGTGGCGCAAGCCACGGCAGGAGCACGAACAGCAGCAGCATGACGAACGGCAGGCCTTTGGCGCATATATTGTGCAAGAGATTGTGTGGCGTGTACCGAAACACGCCGATGCCGATGAATGCCAGGCCGGCCACCATCAGCAGGAAGGACAGAATGGAGATGCGCAGCATGAAATGTGGGATTTCGTAGCCGCGATTCGGATCTCTGTTGGTGCGGTCGTGCCAGAGGCGCTGTAGCCGTTCGGTGGTCACCAGTTCGGAGATGGCGAAGTAGCTGACGATGATGATGCATGTGCCGGCAAGAATCAGCGTGGAGTTGAACATACGGGCCGCAAACGTGGTTCTGTCGCCGAGCTGCGAAAAGTTGTTGTGATACCAGTATGGGTCGTCGGTGGTCATGCCGGCGGTGACCACGCCGGAGATGACGAAGAACGGCAACAGACTGGCAATAGTTTTGGCGTTCATCATCTCCGCCTGTACAAAGGTCATGTACCCACCACGCCGGCGAAGGCGGCGCAGACGCTGGAGATATAGCCGGAGAAGATGGCATTGCCCATCATGTCGTTGGCCGCACCGATGAGTGCAAAAGACGACAGGAAAATGGTCGAGGCATACACCACCGAAAGGGCGACGATTTCGAAAATGCGACGAATCGGTGCAAACCAACCATGTTTGAGGTTCAATGAACGTGATTTGCGCGCATAGCCAATAATGAAGGAAATGACGCCGCATGCCGCCACGATGCCCGAACATACCATGAATCGGCGTTGCGTCAGCTGCCAGATGGCCGGCGCGTATTCCATGTACAGGTTCATCGATACCGCGCCAACGACGGCGCAAATCAAGAAGGAGATGAGTCCGGAGGTTTCTGCACGCTGATGACGTCCCATGCCGGGCCTCCCCTATCTATTCGATGCCGCGTTATCTTTCAACAACAAACAAAACTCCCCCCGAGGACAACGCTTTACTAGCAAGCCAGCGGGATTTGGCTGTCGCCATTCTACTGAAAATCTGAAACACTACAAAAAAACGATTATGTACGGGCTTCTTAGCCTTTGCGACTATCGTTACCGCCTTGCCGAGTACCGTTGTTCATGCAGAAAGAAAGCAGTATTGGACACAATCGAATGAGCGTGTCAGTATCGTTGAAAAAGTAATGAATGACGGTTCTATCGGTTCAACCTTTAAGGGACGAACCAGCGCGGTACCATGGCGCTGATGCATGACTATGCCGAGCTCATCAATGAATTACGTCCGACAGCAGAGCAATTCACCGAGATCGAGCAATACTGGGTCAAACGAATTCAGGCGTTCTTCACCAGCAAACCATTCAAGCTGGAGTCCGACAACTCGCTTTCCGTTGATGCGGCCGTGGAACATCTGCTGCGGCAGGCAGCGCAGCGGCGAAGGGAGAATCCGGGCACCATGTACGTCGCACCGTCCTGCAGCATCTCGTCGCGGCAAAGCTCACCATCGTTGCTCCGGAACTGGAAATCAACGGCGCGTCCGTTGCTGATGATCCGAGTCCGCGGCTTCCAACGGTGAGGCCGCGGACCGTCTCACAAAACCGTCCGCGGCTCCGCCTCCTGTTTCGTCGCAACTGACTACACCGACGGGTTCGGGCGCTTCGTCACGAAAACGCCATTGCGATGCACCGTATACGCGCCGCCGTCACTGCCCCGTTCCGCCCGGAACAGGACGATCGGCTCCCCTGCGATGTCGCGCAGTTCGACATCCGATCTGCACGTGTCAGATAGAAGTCGAATATGGCGTCGTCGGATTGACGCACGGTGTGCAGAACGTCAGAGGTCACGCCGCTGGCGGGCGACCGCAGGTTGGCTTCCGGCTGCCGGCCATCCTGCGGCTGCGCGGCAAGCCAGCCTCCCACGAATCGCGTCAGATCGCTCACGCCAGATCGCAGCCGAGGAAATACGCCTCCCCTTCGCCGTACGTGTTGCGGGTGATCGCGGCCATGCCGTCAAGCTCCCACTCATCCGCTTCTTCGCCGGCATACGAGGCAAGCACCTGCACATGCGGTCCGGCGACGGTCACGTCACCGAGCTTGTCGATGACGCGATCGAGCCAGTCGAAATCCCAATGGTCTTCGATGGGCTGGAGGCGATCTCAGCTGAAGATGGCAAGGGCCACGGTGTTGACGCCGGCCTGGCCCATCAGGCGGATGTCGTCATCCCAGATTTCCTCCGGCCATTGGTCGGGACTATAGTCGCCACCGAAAGCGATGCCGCGTCCGTCCGCGGTCAGCAGTTTTGGCCATGCGAAGTCACGTCATGCACGCACGGTTATCTCCTTTGGCAGGCGGCGCAGGGCCACGGCCCATATCGGATACCAGCTGATACTAGCTGATAGACACTCCTGGCCGATAGTCGACACGCCGCCGTTCCGGCCCCACTGCCGGAACCGACATGGGTATGTTCATGACCGCCGACCGCAGGAACGAACAGGCCCGTCCGCCACGGACCGCATCTTGCGGTTCAGGCGGACGGGCCTTATGGGAGGGATGGGGAACGGGAGATCAGTTCTTAATAACTGCCTGCGCCTCATCGTCGACGATCTCGCCGGAAGCGAGCTTGGCTTCGAGCTCCTCAACGATCTGCGCATGCATCTTCTCATCGATCTTGACCTTGAACCAGAACACGACGAGGCTGAGGATGATGAGAACAAGCGGGACATAGAAGGCGAAGGTCTTGAACGTGGCGATGTTGGACGCGGTCATGTCGGCTGCCGTGGCATGACCGGTCATGCAGCCGCGAGGGCAACGGCACCGACCGCACCGTTGGACATCGCGCCGCCGATCTTGTCGAGCATGGGACGCACCGACAAGGTGACCGCCTCGTTGCGCTTGCCGTTCTTCAGCTGGCCGTACTCGATGGAGTCGGTCAGCGACAGAATCGCGGTCATCTGGATGAACTGCGCAGGCACATAGAAGAAGATCAGGGCGACGATGACGACCGGCAGGTTGCTGGAGAACAGGGCGAGCATCGTGTAGCCGATGATCATGGAGACCATGCCGCCGGTGAACAGGTAGCGACGGGGAATCCAGCGGTTGAGAATCGGGTACAGCGGCGCATGATGAATCCGGCGATCAGCGGGATGATGCCGGTGATGGAGAAGGCGGCAGGCTCGTCAAGCACGAACACGAAGAGGTAGTACATCACACCGGTCGTGATGACGTTTGCGATGGCGTACAGCAGGTAGGACAGGGCGACCCACAGCAGCTGGTCGTTCTGGAACAGCGCCTTGAACGCCTCGAACGGGTTGCCGTTCTTCTGGGCCTTGGCACGCAGCGCGCTGGTGCTTTCCTTGGTGCCAAAGGCGACGGTCCAGGCGGTAATCAGGCCGAGGAGCGCGACGATGAAGCCGAAGGAGGTCCATCCGGCCTGGCCCTGGCCCTTGGCGCCGGTGAACGTCCAGGTGAAGTAGCTGACGATCGGGATGACGATGACGGTGATGCCGTTGTAGCCGATAGAGCCGGTGAAGGTGCCAAGGGCGGTGTAGGTGGAACGTTCGTGGGAGTCGGAGGACAACGCCGGGATCATGCCCCAGTAGGAGATGTCACGCAGGGAGTAGAACACGTCAAGCACGATGAACGTGATGATGAACAGCACGATGAACAGCGTGGTGTTCACGTTGACCAGTCCGAACATGCCGGAGAAGATGAGCATGATCAACACGGAGGAGACCAGTCCGCCGATGAACTGCCACGGGCGGAAACGGCCCCACTTGGTGGTGGTGTTATCCACGAGGTTGCCCAGCAGCGGATCGATGAAGATCTCGGCGATGCGGATAACGACGATCAGGCCGGTGATGACGGCGATCATTTGGGCGGCTAGAGCCTTGCTGTAGCTGACGAACAGGCAGCTGGTGACGTACGTGACGAAGTACGTGCTCATCGCGTTGTAGAAGGCAGCCTGCCCCAAGTTGCCGCACGCGTAGGCGATGCGCTGGCCTAACCCGCCCTTCCTGCGGACGTCACCGTCCGCGACATTTTTCGTTGCTCATTAATCTTCTCCTTAAGAACCCAGAGCATGGAATCACTCATTGATTTTGTAAAGTATAGCATACAAGTTTTATCACCGTAAGCATACAAGTTTTATCACCGAAAGTAAAAAGCATTAGTAAACAAGGAGATAAACAGCGTGTCGCAAGGATGGGATAACATGAGCTGAACCGAGACATTGCATGGACGCGGCGTAGCGTCGACGGCAAGCAGTGCCAGTGATTTGGAAGCGGTAAACAGGATTTGCGTTTTATATAAAAACTGTTTATCCTTTTCGGTAAAGGAGGCCCCGGCCTCTTCCATAATATCATTCACAACGAGGTAATGACAGAAAGCAGGAGAGCATGACAGACGTCACACATGTCGATCGCGCATCGCAGGCTTGGCTGACCGACCCGACGGTGTTCGAGGTGAACCGGACTCCGGCCCATTCCAGCCACAAGTGGTACGCCCGCGACCCCCAGAGCGGACAATGGTCCGATCTCAAGCAGAGCCTTGACGGCGAGTGGCGGGTCGAGGTCGTTCAGGCCGCCGACATCAACCTCGAAGAGGAACCCGCGACGGCCGAGTCGTTCGACGACTCCTCGTTCGAGCGTATCCAGGTTCCGGGCCACCTGCAGACGGCCGGTCTGATGAACCACAAGTACGTGAACGTCCAGTATCCGTGGGACGGCCACGAGAACCCGTTGGAACCGAACATCCCGGAGAACAATCACGTCGCGCTCTACCGCAGGAAGTTCACCGTCTCCGCCCCCGTGGCAAACGCCAAGCAGGCCGGCGGATCGGTGTCGATCGTGTTCCACGGCATGGCCACGGCGATCTACGTGTGGGTCAACGGCGCGTTCGTCGGCTATGGCGAGGACGGCTTCACGCCCAATGAGTTCGACATCACCGAACTGCTGCACGACGGGAGAACGTCGTGGCCGTCGCCTGCTACGAATACTCCAGCGCCTCCTGGCTTGAGGATCAGGACTTCTGGCGTCTGCACGGCCTGTTCCGCTCCGTCGAACTCGCCGCCCGCCCGCATGTGCACATCGAGAACACGCAGATCGAAGCCGATTGGGATCGAGCCCGGCACCGCCTCCCTCGATGCCCGCGCTGACCGTGCTCAACGCGGCCGACCGCGGCCACGGTCCGCGCGACCCTGAACGGAACGCCGACGGTCCAACCACAGGTGGTCG
>ENA-OQMZ01000287-OQMZ01000287.1-human-gut-metagenome-genome-assembly--contig:-NODE-287-length-22274-cov-1.734276_pt1 | contig 22274 bp, 38 predicted proteins | sample MGYA00242621_ERZ504862 | MGnify/ENA primary metagenome ERZ504862 (study PRJEB26092, sample SAMD00036393) | human gut metagenome | host: Homo sapiens | study: EMG produced TPA metagenomics assembly of...
CGTTAAAATAGATAATTTGAAGAGGTCTGTTGGTCATTGTTCACTGGTAATATTCCGCGAAGTGTGTTACTGAGAATGGAATGAACAGTAACGGTTGTGGGGCCTGGGAAATTTATTCTTGCATTTAAACAGAAAATATATTACAATAATGTTACAAAAAAATTAAGAAAATTATGCTTTTATAATATAGAGGAGGATATATATGATCGATCTTGTAGATGTGAGCAAATCTTACGGCCCGGGTCTTCCGGCTGTGAATCATGCGAACTTACATGTTGATAAAGGGGAATTCGTATTTGTAGTAGGAAGCAGTGGCTCCGGTAAATCCACACTGATCAAGCTTCTGATGAAAGAACTGGATTCTACCAGCGGAACGATCACAGTCAGCGGGGAACGTCTGGAGAAGATGAAACACAGACGCGTTGCCAAGTATCGCAGAAAGCTTGGGGTAGTATTTCAGGATTTCCGTCTTTTAAAAGACCGTAATGTATATGAGAATGTAGCATTTGCGCAGCGTGTCATAGGAAGACCTACCGTGTGATACGCAAACGTGTGCCGGAGGTTCTCCAGGAGGTAGGACTTGCAGGAAAGTATAAGGCATACCCGGATGAGCTTTCCGGTGGTGAGCAGCAGAGAGTTGCTCTTGCCAGAGCACTGGTAAACCGCCCGGACATCCTTCTGGCAGATGAGCCGACCGGAAACCTGGATCCGAAAACCTCTGAAGAGATCATGGCTCTGATGGAGCAGATCAATGACAGAGGAACCACAGTTCTGGTAGTTACCCACAATAAGGACATCGTCAATGCCATGCGTAAGCGAGTAGTCACCATGCACAACGGCAAGATCATCAGCGATGAGAAAGAGGAGGATATCATGAGGCTAGTACGATCTGGTATACCTGAAGCAGGGCTTTAAGATATAAAAAGAAACTGGATGTTTTCCCTGGCATGTATCATCACGATGGCAGCCTGCATTTTTCTGGTAGGCATTTTTTATTCCATCGTGAACAACGTCGGTAATATTGCCCATAAGGTGGAAGAAGAAGTACCGATCACAGTATTTTTTGATGAGGGCACTTCAGAGGAAGAAATCCAGGCGATCGGCGATGCTATTCAGTCCAGGCCGGAAGTGGCCAGGATGGACTATCAGTCCGCAGATCAGGCATGGGAAGAATACAAACAGAAATATTTTGGAGATGAAGATGCGGCAGATGGATTTAAAGATGATAACCCTCTTGCCAATTCATCCAATTATCAGGTATATCTTAATGATATTACCAAGCAGACAGAACTGGTGAATTATATCCAGGGACTGGAACATGTCCGGAAGGTAAATCAGTCTGAACAGGCCTCCAGGACACTGGTTCCATCAACAAGCTGGTTTCTTATGTGTCGATTGCCGTGATCGCAATCCTTTTGATCATTTCCATATTCCTGATCAGCAATACAGTATCTATGGGTATTTCTGTCCGCAAGGAAGAAATCGGAATTATGAAATACATAGGAGCTACAGATGCTTTTGTACGACTGCCATTCCTTCTGGAAGGTATGATCCTCGGTGTGATCGGTGCGGCGATACCGCTGATTTGCCTGTTTTTCCTGTATAATTCCGCTGTAGAGTTTATTCTGACAAAATTCAATGTATTGACAGGAATCGTGGATTTCATTCCAATCTGGCAGATTTATGAGGGTCTGGTTCCATGGGACTTGGACTTGGTGTGGGAATCGGTCTTTTGGGAAGCTTTTTCACAACAAGAAAACATCTCAGAGTATAACCAAATAGCAGAGAATCTTATGTATCCGCATGATGTGTGATCATAAGATATACAGCGGCTGTCGGAATATCGGCAGCGTTTTCGGTATATAAAAACCGAACGGCGCACAGAGGAGTACAGAAAATCTGTGATCTTATCGGCTTTACCGGCTGTGCAGAAGAAAGGAAAATATGAAAAATAAAGAATTCAAAAAAGGTATAGCCATTGGAGTGGCAGCAACGCTGGTTGTGACAGGCGCTGTTTTTACCAGCTATCAGAAAGTACTGTTTCCGAAAGGCAATGCGCTTTCCGATGTGAAAACGGTTCAGAAGCTGAATTACCTGGAAGAACTGATCGATGAAGAATATCTGGATGAAAAAGACGAAAGCAGCCTGCGTGAGGGGCTTTATGCTGGCCTGCTTGCCGGCCTGAAGGATCCGTACTCCACCTATTACACAGCAGAACAGTATAAAGAGCTGAATACTTCCAATGAAGGCTCCTACGTAGGGATCGGTGCCGTTCTTCAGAAGGATGACACCGGAGGGGCAAAGATCATACAGCTTTATGAGGGCGGCCCTGGAGAACAGGCGGGACTGAAAAAGGGAGATGTGATCAAGGCAGTAGATGGAGCTGATGTTACAGACAAAGAAACTTCCGATATTGCTTCCATGGTTCGTGACAGTGAGAAAGATTCCGTAATGCTGACCATACAGCGGGAAAACGAAGAGAAAACCCGGGATGTCAAAGTGGAGATCCGGGATGTGGAGATTCAGACCGTTTCCCATGAGATGCTTTCCGAAGACACCGGCTATATCCGGATCTCCGAATTTTCTGAGGTGACCAGCGATCAGTATAAAAAAGCATTTGCAGATCTGAAGGATCAGGGAATGAAGAAGCTGGTTGTGGATCTCCGTGATAATCCGGGAGGCCTTCTTACTGCAGTCTGCGGCGTACTCCGCCAGATACTTCCGGAAGGCTGATTGTCTATACAGAGGACAAAAACGGAAAAAGGGAAGAGGAAACCTGCGACGGAAAAAATGAACTGGACATGCCGCTGGCTGTTCTGGTAAACGGAAACAGTGCCAGTGCATCGGAGATCTTTGCGGGGGGCGGTAAAGGACTACGGGATTGGAACGATTGTAGGAACAACTACCTATGGGAAGGGCGTGGTGCAGACCATCCAGCCTCTTACCGATGGCAGTGCGGTAAAGATCACCATGCAAAATATTTTACGCCAAAGGGCAATGATATCAACAAAAAAGGAATCACTCCGGATGATGGAAGCAGAGCTTCCGGAGACATCACAGACTGGACAGAACTTACACATAAAGAAGACACGCAGCTTCAGACAGCCTGAAAGAGATCGGACAGAGCTGACGCGTTCGGAGGGGAGAAAAAATGATAACTTTACAATTATTGCAGCAGATCATCGTATTTTTTCTGATGATGTCCTGTGGATTTACAGTGGTAAAATGCGGACTTATCGATGCAAAAAGCAGCAGGACACTTTCAGTCATCTGTATCTACATCATCATGCCCTGTGTAATGATCAATGCTTTTCAGATCGAATATTCCAGAAGCATCCGGAATGGCTTCCTTCTGGCAGTGGCAGCAGCCATCCTGATCCATATTTTTCTTCTGGTATTTGTACAGATCATCGGCAAGCCACTGAAATTAAGTGTGGTAGAAAAAGAATCCATCATCTATTCCAATTCCGGAAATCTGGTGATCCCTCTTGTAACGGTAGTCCTTGGGGAAAAATGGGTGATCTATGCCAGTGCTTTCCTGAGTGTGCAAATGATCCTGATGTGGACCCACGGACAGTCGCTGATGGAGCGAAGGCCGGCATCAACTGGAAAAAATCCTCTGCAACATCAATCTGATCGCTATTATCCTTGGAATCGTTCTGTTCTTCACGCAGATCAGACTGCCGGTGATCCTTGGAAACACCATGAGCCAGATTTCAGCCACCCTGGGACCTGTATGTATGATCATGCTTGGAATGACCATGACGGAGGTAAAATGGAAAGATATTTTCAGCCATTCCAGGATCTATCTGGTCACGATCTTGAAAATGGTGGTGACTCCGCTGCTCATACTGTTGTTTTTGAAGTATCTGCCCTTGGCTTCAATGGTAAAGGATGGAAAAACCATTCTGCTTATCAGTCTGATGGCAGTGATCACACCGTCGGCAACAACGGTTGTACAGCTGGCACAGCTCTACGATCAGGACCCGGTCTATGCCAGCACCATCAATGTAATGACAACGCTGGTAAGTATCATAACCATGCCACTGATGGTCATGTTGTATCTTGCCTGAGCATCTCAGGGAATCGTTACGGATAACTTTGTGTCAGGCAACATGCTTTGCGGATATTACCTGTGAACAGTGATCGGAAATCCTACCCTCATAATTGTAAAAACAAAATAAAAAGTGATAGAATCAAATCATATGAGGGCAGAAGAACTACATCTGCTCATAGTGGAAAAACATAGCACAGGATCATCAAAACAGGGGGATAGCATAAATGGAACGACATGCTTTTGCAATGAAAGTAAAAGAAGGAAAAATGAATGATTACCGTAAGACCTTAGGCGAGATCTGGCCGGAGCTTACTGCATATCTTGACCGTAACGGCATCCATAATTTCAGCATCTGGAATGCGGCAGACCTGATCTTCGGATATTACGAAAATGCAGACGGAGAGGTGATCTCTCCGGAAGAGGAGAAAGTAAAGGCAGCATTGACTGAAAAGATCGGAGATACCTTTACCTGGATCTCTACTCCTGGAAAAGACATGCGCCTGATGTATCATAATTTTGGTGTTGTGAGAGAAAACAAAGAGCTGATCCGCCACAGAATGTTCATGACAAAATTAAAAGACGGCTGTGAGGAAGAATATAAGCCCGTCATGACGGACTTGTGGCGCAGAGAGGCGAAACAATAGATCCGGGCCCGGACAGCAACTTCAGCATCTGGAGTGCAGGCGGATATATTTTTGGATATGATGAGATCGACACAACTATGGAAGTGGAAGAAACACCGGAAGCAAGAGAGGCAACCATCGGCATGGGAGACACGCCAGCTCGGGATCATGGACTGGATCACCAACGATGTGGACTGGATGACAAAAGAAGTACATCCATCCAGTGTACGTCTTGCATGGCATAATTAAAAAATGGGAAAATAAAAAGGAAGGAGGCCGGGGCTTTGTTTGGAGGTAGCCCCGGCAGTATGAAAAAGAAAAAAGTGTTATCAAAGGTAGTACCCTTTGCACATCTAATAATATACTCATATTTTGTGGTCATTCTGTGACGTCATTCTGAAAAAAGTATGAACAAAAAAAGAAAAAATAAACTGAACTCAAATCTTAACAATTCTTAAACTTTCCATATTTAGTTGAAACCATACGCCCCGACTGTTATACTGTGACTAGCAGATGTTAGCAGGAGAAGAATATGTTTTATTCCTGATATCAATAAAATAATGAGGCGTGAATTTATGAAACGTTTTTGGAAATATGTAACAGGGATCGTACCTGCGTACGGGCTTTTTCCCCTTGTTTTTCATTTGTATTTAACTGTCTTGTATATTCCGGTTCAAGGGCGATCGCAGGCGGTTGGTATCATCACAATATAGAAAGTAATCTTGATCTGCGGCTCCCATTTGTGCCGCAGTTTTTGATTATCTATTTTGGCTGTTATGTATTCTGGGCAGTGAATTATATCCTTGCGGCAAGGCAGGAGCGGGAACAGGTTTACCGTTTTTTTACTGCGGATATTATATCCCGTTGTGTGTGTCTGATCATATTTCTGGCATATCCCACTACCAATACAAGACCGGTGATCGAAGGAAACGGAATCTGGGATCTGCTGGCCGGCTGGCTGTATTCCATTGATGCGGCAGATAACCTGTTTCCATCTATCCATTGTCTGGTAAGCTGGTTCTGTTTTCTGGGGATCAAGGATCAGAAAAGAATTCCGACATGGTATAAGGGGGTATCGTTTACACTGGCTGTGCTGGTTTTTCTGTCTACCATTTTTACCAAGCAGCATGTACTTGTGGATGTGGCAGGTGGTGTGATCCTGGCTCAGGTATGCTTTATTCTGGGACAGAAAACAAAACTCTGGCATATTTATGAACGGTTTGGAACTAAAATTGAAAAGAAGATCAACAGCTATACAGAAGGTGTCAAGTGATGAAGAGCAGAAAAAAGATCATATTTAACGGAGTGTTCCTGGCAGTAGTTTTTGCCCTGACTATCTACGGCGTTTTTTCACGGAGAAGACCTGTCTTCCATGATGGATGCCATACATAGGGCAGATAAACGGTGGCTGCTTCCGGGAGTTGCACTGGTAGCATTTTTTATCTGGGGGGAATCCATCATTATCTGGTATATGATGCGTTCCAGCGGGATCCATCTGAAAAAAAGAACCTGCTTTCTGTTTTCGTCTGTAGGATTCTTTTTCAGCTGTATCACACCATCCGCCAGCGGCGGACAGCCCATGCAGATCTACTATATGAAAAAAAGAGAAGATTTCCATTCCGGTGTCAACGGTGATCCTGATGATCGTGACGATTACCTATAAGCTGGTGCTTGTGGTGATCGGTATTGGGATCGCGATTTTCGGAAGAGGATTTCTTCACAAATATCTGGAAGGAATCCTGCCGGTGTTTTATCTGGGGCTGATGCTGAATATCTTCTGTGTCACTTTTATGACCATTCTGGTATTTCATCCGCTTTTGGCAAAAGCGATCCTGATGAAGGGCATGAATCTTCTGGAACGGTTCATCTGATGAGGAAAAAAGAGGGACGGATGAAAAACTGGAAGCTTCCATGGATACTTACCGAAATACTGCGGCATATCTGAAGAATAATCCGCTGGTGATCGTTAAAGTAATAGAGATCACTTTTATCCAGCGTATGGCACTGTTTGCAGTAACCTGGTTCGTATATCAGGCTTTTGGACTCCATGGAACCGGTTTCTGGGATATCCTTTTTCTCCAGGCAGTGATATCGGTATCTGTGGATATGCTGCCGCTTCCGGGAGGAATGGGAATCAGTGAGACTTTGTTTCTTACCATTTTCAGTCCGGTATTCGGTGGCCTGCTGCTTCCGGGAATGGTGCTTAGCAGAGGGCTGGGATATTACGGAGAGCTGCTGATCAGTGCGGTGTTTACTGCGGTGGCTCAGCTCACTATCGGAAAAAAGGAATCCTGAATAGATTTGATCGAATGCAGATCGCGGAGATCTGCTTGACCCAGATCAGGTAAGTCTCCTGTGGGACTGTGAATATAGCCTGACATGAAAAAGAAAAAGAGGTGTGCAAATGATAGGATTTTATGATTACACGGTAATAATGACTTACATAAGCGTAGTTCTTCCATGATCGGAATCTTCTGCGCTGTGACGGACCATATTTCAGCAGCGGTGTGCTGTCTTGCATTTTCCGGACTGTGCGATATGTTTGACGGAAAGATCGCAAGAACTAAGAAGAACAGAACGGAGGAAGAGAAATGCTTCGGGATCCAGATCGATTCCCTTGCAGATATCGTCTGTTTCGGGATCCTTCCCATTGTGCTAGGATTTAAGCTTGGAATGTGTCATATTTACGGAATAGCTATTCTTTTATTTTACGGTCTGGCAGGCTGATCCGTCTGGCATACTTCAATGTTATGGAGGAAAAACGTCAGAATGAAACCTCCGAAAACCGAAAATATTATCAGGGACTTCCCATCACATCCATGTCTGTGGTCCTGCCGCTTCTATTTGTGGTATCCCTGCTTTTTCCGGAGTATAAATGGTTTGTGGTGCTCCTTCATATCGCAATGCTGACGGTAGGACTTCTGTTTATCCTGGATTTTAAATTCCGTAAGCCCACCAACAGGGAGCTGGTGATCATTGTTGCGGTAGTTGCTGTGGCAGTTCTTCTTGTACTTTTCTACAACGAAGGATGGTGGAAGTTCAATTATCTCTATAAGCTTTCCATGGAGAGAGGGGGTAATCTATGATCCGGACAGCGGACAGAATGGGGCATATTACAGAGGAGGATTCCTTTCAGAACAACCTTCTGGAAAAAATCTACGGTTCTGTAGCCGGACGCATGCTGATCCGGCCGCTGGTCACTCCTGTTGTTTCCATTGCCATGGGATGGATTCTGGATTCCAGGCTTTCGGCAGCAGCGGTGAAACCCTTTATACGGTTCAATCATCTGGATATGAGTGATTATGAAAAGCGTAAATATACTTCCTACAATGATTTTTTCAAGCGGAAGATCCGGGAGGGTGCCCGCCATATTGATATGGAACCGGGACATTTTATCAGTCCCTGTGACTGCAGGGTGAGTGTGTATCCGGTAGATGAAAAAGCCCGTCTTCATATCAAACAGACCGAATATACCATAGAGGAGCTTCTCAGGAATCCTTTTCTTGGAAAGAGATATCAGGGTGGCTATGTGTGGGTGCTTCGTCTCTGTGTTCAGGATTATCACAGATATATTTATCCGGACAATGCGGCGGAGTCCGGACGCATCAGGATCCCGGGGATCCTGCATACAGTCAACCCCGTGGCCAATGATGCCTATCCGATCTACAAGGAAAACAGCAGAGAGTATTCTCTTTTGAAAACAGAGAATTTCCGTACCGTGCTGATGATGGAGGTAGGTGCTCTTCTTGTCGGAAGAATCGAAAACCGGCCAGGGAAAGCATTTGTGAAACGGGGAGACGAAAAAGGAAATTTTGCTTTCGGCGGCTCCACCATTGTGCTGATCACCGAAAAAAATGCGGTAAAGCCGGATGAAGATATTTTAAACAATTCCCGTGAAGGAATTGAAACAAGAGTATTCATGGGAGAAAAGATCGGAGAATCCTTTTAGAGGGTTCTCCTTTTTTGCGGATAAAATTAAAAAAATGAAATTACGTTCACACACACAACACAAACCTGTGATATATTATGAGCAGTAGCAAAGCGGAATGGAAATATCCGCTTTAGAATGAACCGGAAGTAAAAGCTCAGCTTTTTGTAAAGAGGGATGATACAGAGCATTTCGGGCTGTCAGCAGCTGTCCGGAACAGCGACTGAGAAACGGAGGAAGATAGAATGGATGCATTAAAAATTCTTGTAGTAGATGACGAGAGCAGAATGAGAAAACTGGTAAAGGATTTTCTCACCAAAAAGAATTTCCAGGTATTGGAAGCAGGTGACGGTGAGGAGGCCATGGATATTTTTTATAAAGAAAAGGATATTGCGCTTCTGATCCTGGATGTGATGATGCCGAAGATGGATGGCTGGGAAGTATGTCGTGAGATCCGCAAAAATTCCAAGGTTCCCATCATTATGCTGACAGCAAGAGGAGATGAGCGTGATGAGCTTCTGGGATTTGAACTCGGGGTGGACGAATATATTTCCAAACCCTTCAGCCCAAGATCCTTGTAGCACGTGTAGAAGCCATTCTTCGAAGAACGGGACAGAGCAACCCGGATGAGATACTTTCAGCAGGTGGGATTGTCATTGACAAGGCAGCGCATCAGGCAACGGTAGATGATAAACCGATGGATCTGAGCTTCAAGGAATTTGAGCTTCTGACTTATTTCCTGGAGAATGAGGGAATCGCTCTTTCCAGAGAAAAGATCCTGAATTCTGTGTGGAATTATGATTATTTCGGAGATGCCAGAACCATTGATACTCATGTCAAAAAACTGAGAAGTAAAATGGGCGATAAGGGCGAGTATATCAAGACAGTCTGGGGGATGGGCTATAAGTTTGAGGTAGGAGAATGAAAAAAACCGAAGGAAAAAATAAAAAAGATCCACAGTCTCCGTCATCAGATCACAGCATACTTTATCGGTCTGCTGTTTTTATCCATTCTGACTATTACCGTGATCAACGGAGCCTTTCTTGAAAAATATTATGTGACAAAAAAGATCGATGTACTTCTGAATCTCCGAACAACTCTGGAAAATACAGATATTGACAAGATGATGAACAGCAATAGCTCGAAAGGTATGGAGAGTATTCCCGATGAGATCCAGAGAGCCTGCTCCAGAAACAATCTTTCCTGGGTTATCATTGACAGCAGCAATACCAGCTGGCTTTCCTGGGGCGAAAATGAAAAAATGCTTCAGAGCAAGCTGTTCGGATATGTCTATGATCTGGATGAGGACGGAGATAAGAGCCGGACCTTGAAGCAGGGTGACAATTATACCATCCAGCAGTCGCATGACCGGTTTGCGGGAATGGATTATGTGGAATGCTGGGGACAGCTGGATGAGGAACATTATTTATCATAAGGACACCCCTTGAGAGCATCCGGGAGAGCGCTGATATTTCCAATAAGTTTTACTTTGCGGTAGGTCTGATGATCATAATCTTAAGTGGTCTGGTCATTATGGTCGTGACAGGAGGATCACCCGTCCCATCAGTGAGCTTACGGAACTTTCCAGAAAAATGTCAGATCTGGATTTTGAGGCAAAATACGAGAGCAAGGTCGGCAATGAGATCGATGTTCTGGGAGATAATTTCAACCGAATGTCCTCACAGCTGGAGACTACCATCAGTGAACTGAAATCTGCAAATAATGAACTGCAGCGTGACATTGAGGACAAGATCAAGATCGACAAGATGCGAAGGAATTTCTGGATAACGTGTCCCATGAACTGAAAACTCCCATTGCCCTGATCCAGGGCTATGCAGAAGGCTTAAAAGAAAATATTTCTGATGATCCTGAGAGCAGAGAGTTCTATTGCGATGTCATTATGGATGAAGCCTCCAAGATGAATAAACTGGTAAAAAATCTTCTCACACTGAATCAGCTGGAATCCGGCAAAGATGCAGTTGTAATGGAGCGGTTTGATATCGTATCCCTGATCCGCGGCGTGCTTCAGACCATGAATATCATGATCGGGCAGAAGAATGCAAAAGTGATCTTTGAGGCGGAGAAGCCGGTTTATGTATGGGCCGATGAGTTTAAGATCGAAGAGGTTGTGACAAACTATGTAAGCAATGCCCTGAACCATCTGGAGGGAGAGAAAGAAATCGAGATCAAGCTGCAGGATGAGGGTAACCGTGTGAAGATCAGTGTGTTTAACACAGGGACTCCGATCCCTGAGGCAGATGTACCGAATCTCTGGAATAAATTTTATAAAGTTGATAAAGCGAGAACCAGGGAATACGGCGGAAGCGGTATCGGTTTATCCATTGTAAAGGCCATTATGGAAAGCATGAACCAGGAATATGGCGTGCAGAACTTTGATAATGGCGTGGAATTCTGGTTTACACTGGACCGGAAATAATAAAACTTTACCGTGATAATGTGAAAAAATGGGCGGCAGCAGAGAAAAGTCTTTGCAACCGCCTGTTTTTGCGTTATACTAAAGCAATGTAAATCGAAGGTGAGAGAGGAATATCGAGATACAAAAGAGCAGGAGGAAGCATTATTATGATAGGAATCATTGACTATGATGCAGGAAACATCAAAAGTGTGGAAAAAGCACTTCAGTATCTGGGACAGGAGACTGTCGTCTCAAGAGATCCCCAGGTGCTTCTGAAAGCAGATAAAGTAATCCTTCCGGGGGTTGGAAGCTTTGGTGATGCTATGGAAAATCTCAAAAAATACGGACTTGTTCCGGTAATACATGAGATCGTGGAAAAGGGAACGCCCTTTCTTGGGATATGCCTGGGACTGCAGCTGCTTTTTGAGAGCAGTGATGAGACACCGGGAGTGGAAGGTCTTGGAATCCTGAAGGGGAAAATCCTGCGCATCCCGCCAAGTACGGGACTGAAGATTCCGCATATGGGCTGGAATTCCCTGCATATTCAGAACAGCGGAAGATTATTTAAGGGTATTCCGGAAAACACCTACGTTTACTTTGTACATTCCTATTATCTTCAGGCAGAGGAGGAAGAGATCGTGAAAGCGACCACTCAGTACAGCACATGCATCCATGCGTCTGTGGAGAAGGGAAATGTATTTGCGTGTCAGTTCCATCCGGAAAAAAGCAGCCGGTGGGGCTTGAAGATCCTTGAGAATTTTGCGGCACTTGAGTCAGGCACCGGAAAGGAGGCATAATCATGTTTACAAAAAGAATCATTCCATGTCTGGATGTAAATAAAGGACGTGTAGTAAAAGGCGTGAATTTTGTTGATCTTAAGGATGCCGGAGATCCGGTGGAAATTGCCAAAGCTTACGATGCAGCCGGTGCGGACGAGCTTGTTTTTCTTGATATCACTGCCTCCTGCGAGGAGCGTGATACCGTGGTGGATATGGTAAGAGCTGTTGCAGCCAACGTATTTATCCCGTTTACCGTAGGCGGAGGAATCCGTACCGTAGATGATTTCCGGAAGCTTCTCCGTGAAGGTGCAGATAAGATTTCTGTAAATTCCGCAGCTATCGACCGTCCGGAGCTGATCCATGAGGCCGCACAGAAATTCGGAAGCCAGTGTGTAGTAGTTGCCATTGATGCCAAGAGAAGACAGGATGGCGGCTGGAATATCTACAAACATGGCGGAAGACTGGATACCGGTATTGATGCTCTTGAATGGGCAAAGAAGGTGGAAGAACTTGGCGCAGGTGAGATCCTTCTTACCAGCATGGACTGTGACGGAACCAAGGCGGGTATGATATTGAACTTACAAGAGCCGTTGCAGATGCGGTTTCCATCCCGGTGATCGCCTCCGGTGGTGCCGGAACCCTGGAGCATTTTTATGATGCACTGACAGAAGGCGGAGCAGATGCGGCACTGGCAGCATCTCTGTTCCACTACAAAGAGCTTGAGATCCGGGAAGTGAAGGATTACCTTGCGGAAAAAGGAATTTCCGTGAGAAGATAAGTTAGATGAGAGGTGATAGATATGGCTCCTATAGCAGGAGACTGGCAGGAGGCACTGAAAGGTGAGTTTCATCAGCCCTACTATGCCAAACTTTATAAAACCGTGATGACAGAATACAGAACAAGAAAGATTTTTCCGCCGCCGGAAGATATGTTCAATGCGTTTCATTTTACGCCTCTGCATCAGGTAAAGGTTGTGATCCTGGGACAGGACCCCTATCACAATGACGGACAGGCTCATGGGCTTTGCTTTTCCGTAAAAAAAAGGTGTGGAAACACCGCCATCTCTGGTGAATATTTATAAGGAACTTGAGGATGATATGGGATGTTATATCCCAAACAACGGTAATCTGGAAAAATGGGCAAAGCAGGGCGTGCTTCTTTTGAACACAGTGCTGACTGTACGTGCACATCAGGCCAATTCCCACAGAGGGATCGGCTGGGAACAGTTTACTGATGCGGCCATCCGGATCCTGGACCAGGAGGATCGCCCGATCGTGTTTCTTCTCTGGGGGCGGCCTGCTCAGATGAAGGCATCCATGCTTCATAATCCGAAGCATCTGATCCTGGAAGCACCACATCCAAGTCCCCTTTCTGCCTACCGGGGATTTTTCGGATGCAAGCATTTCAGCAAGGCTAATGAATTTTTGAAAGCCAATGGGGTAGAACCTGTTGACTGGCAGATTGAGAATATTTAAGTTAAGGAAAGTAAAATGGGTAAAAAAAATGATAACACACTTGTGAAAAACGCATCTTTTCTTATGGTTGCGGCGCTGATCTCCAAGATCATCGGAATGCTGTACAAGAGTCCGCTTTCAACTACACTGGGAAGTCAGAGCTTTGCACTTTTCCAGTTTGCACAGAATGTATATTTTATCCTGCTGATGATCGCGTCCTTCAGTATTCCTCAGGCTGTATCCAAGATCATGGCGGAGAAGATCGCTTTTCACAGATATAAGGATGCACAGAAGGTATTTTACGGTGCACTGATCTATGCGGCAGTTGCCGGCGGTATCGTGGCGCTGATCTGTGTATTTGGTGCAGGGATCCTGGTTCCGGACAGTATGGCTAACGCCCGTCTGGCACTGCAGATGCTTGCGCCCACAATTTTCATGTCCGGTCTCTGCGGTGTATTCCGTGGATATTTCCAGGCATACCGCAATATGATGCCTACATCGATCTCGCAGATCATTGAGCAGATCTTTGTGGCAACCTTTGCGCTTCTGATGTCACATGTATTTATCCAGCATTTTTCCGCAACAGGAGATATGGATCTGGTCCATCGCTGGGGTGCGGCAGGTGCTACCATGAGTACCGGAGCAGGTGTGGCTTCCGCGCTGATCTTTATGCTGATCGTTTATGGGGTAAACCGTAAGATCATCCGGAAAAGGATCGTCAATGACCGCCATTCTGTAAATGAGAGTATGGGTCATGTAATGAGTAATATCGTGCTCATCATCATGCCGATCATTCTTAGTGCTTTTATTTATAATGTAAACGGATATATCAACAGCTATATGTATTCCGGTATCATGGATATCAAGGGTGCTGCCAAGGACGTGATCCAGACCTTGTATTCCGAGTACGGATATTATATGACACTGATCAATATCCCGCTTACCCTGGCAAGTACAGCACCGACATCTATGATCCCTGAGGTTTCCGCGCATTATGCAATGCACGATATTGAAGGTGCAAATATGAAGACAGACCGTGCCACATGGATCAGTATGCTGATCTCCATTCCGGCGGCAGTAGGTCTTGCAGTTCTTTCCGGACCGATCACGAGACTGATCTTCCCGGGAACCAATGGCGTAGGCGGACAGCTTCTGATCCTGGAGGAATCACCATTATCCTGAATGGCAACTCCAATATCACCAACGGTGTACTTCAGGGAATCGGCAAGCCGAAGCTCCCGATGATCCATGCAGCCATTGCACTGGTGGCAGATGTGATAGCCATGGCCCTGCTTCTGGTATTTACCAATCTTGGCGTTTATACCATTGTCATCGCCCAGATCGTTTATGCAGTTGTGATGTGTCTTCTCAACGACCGTTCCATCAAGAAATATATGGGCTATAAGAATCCATGGAGAAGTGCTTATTTAAGCCCGTTCCTTGCATCTATCCCGGATGGGGGTTGTTGCGGGAGTGGTGTATTACGGTCTGTATGCACTGATTCATTCCAATGTGATCTGCTAGGTATTTCCGTGATCCTGGCAGCAGTTGTATACTTTATTGTATATCTGTTTGTAAGCAAGCCCGGTGAAGAAGAGCTGGGTATGATGCCTGGTGGAAGATATATGAAGAAGCTGGCGAGAATGATGAAGATCATCTGATCTGTAAGTCCGATCAGTAAACGGCAATACAGTTATTCGGTGCAGAACTCAAAGTGAACACAGCTAGCACAGGAAAAAATACTCACAGATTTGTTCCGGCAGATTTCCAGCCGGAGGATCTGTGAGTATTTTTATTGTATCAGGTCTCTGGAAATGCAGGCTTTTGAAGAATGGATTCCTTTTAGACTTTTTTCTGTGAAAACAGTCTTATGATCTCCAGAGTAACGTTCACAGCGGCATCCATTCCTTCTGCTGTAATATGCTCATAAGGCCCGTGATAGGCATGTCCGCCGGTTCCGAGATTCGGGCAGGGCAGTCCCATAAAGCTTAACTGTGCACCGTCTGTGCCGCCGCGGATAGGCAGGATCAGCGGTGTGACACCGCAGCTGTGGCAGGCTTCCTCTGCCAGAGATATCAGCCATGGGCAGGTATCGATGATCTCTTTCATATTGCGGTACTGCTGGGTGATGGTAAGAGTTACGGTACCTTCCCCCCATTTTTCATTGAGGATCTCCGTGATATGGGTGAGCGTTTTCTGACGGATCTCAAAAGAAGCGGCATCGTGATCCCGGACAATATACTGAAGCTCAGCCTGGGAAACATCTCCTTTCATTGGAACACAGATGGAAAAATCCTTCGTAGTCTTCTGTATTCCTGGGAGTGTCCGCTGCCGGAAGCATGGAGTTAAATTCCATGGCAATGAGGGCTGCGTTGATCATAGTATTTTTGGAAGAACCGGGATGTACATTAACACCCTGGAAGGTTACTTTTGCACTGCAGGCGTTAAAGTTTTCGTACTGGATCTCGCCTTCCGTATCACCGTCCAGGGTATATGCATAATCCGCACCGAATTTTTTTACATCAAAGTGGGCCGGTCCCATGCCGATCTCTTCATCCGGAGTAAAAGCAACGCAGAGAGGTCCGTGAGGTATTTTTTCCGTAAGGATATGCTCCAGCGCAGTGAGGATCTCTGCAATGCCGGCCTTGTCGTCTGCGCCCAGGATCGTGGTTCCGTCTGAGGTGATCAGGGTACGTCCGGCAAGTGAAGCAAGATGGGGGAACATTTCCGGGGAAAGAGTTCTGCCGCTTGTGCCGAGAGGGAGCTCTTTTCCATCGTAATCTTCTGTGATCATCGGTGTGATGCATGGTCGCAGAAATCGGAAACCGTATCCATATGAGCGATAAAGCCAGTGCTTTGCAGTGCTCCAGACCTTCTGTAGCAGGAAGATGTGCATAAACGTAACAGTGTTCATCCAGAGACACATCAGAGATCCCAAGGCCTTTCAGTTCCTCCACAAGAAGCCGGGCCAGGTCAAACTGGCACTGGGAAGAGGGGGAAGAAGAGCTTTCTTCATTGCTGGGTGTGGATATTTTTACATAGGATAGAAGTCGTTGGTATGCTTTCATAGAAGAATATTCCTTTCTGAAAAATTCCTTCCGGAACAGACGGCAGCTGTATTTATGGAATCCGCCTGTTTTCCGGAGATAATAACAGTAATACCACACAGTATCCGTATATTTTCAGAAAAAAATTTCCCACGATATGAAAACCTGTGCTATAATCTGTGGGATAATAAAAAACAGGAGGATTTGAGAGTGGAAAAAAGAATCATAACAGGTCGAAGAAAAAGTACCTGCAAAGATGCTGATACCGTTAAGTATCCAGCACATGTTCGCCATGTTCGGAGCATCCGTACTGGTGCCATTCCTTTTTGGTATCAGTCCGGCTATTGTGCTTCTGATGAATGGTGTGGGAACACTCCTTTTTATTTTCATTACAAAAGGAAAAGCACCGGCTTATTTGGGCTCCAGTTTTGCCTTCCTTTCACCGGCTCTTCTGGTGATCAGCAAGTATGGATATGAGTATGCCTTGGTGGTTTCGTTGTTCTGGGTATTGCTGGTATGTGCGTGGCATTGATCGTCCGCCAGTGCGGAACAGACTGGATCGATATCGTGCTTCCCACAGCGGCAATGGGACCGGTAGTGGCACTGATCGGTCTGGAACTTGCGGGAAATGCAGCAAGTACGGCAGGACTTCTGGACGAGAAGGTAGATCCGAAGAATGTGATCGTATTTCTGGTCACACTTGGAGTTGCGGTATTCGGGCAGATCCTGTTCCGGGGCTTCCTTTCTGTTATTCCGATCCTGATCGCGATCATTGCGGGATATGTGGCAGCAGGTGCATGCGGGCTTCTGGATTTTACACAGGTAAGGGAAGCGGCATTTTTGGCTCTTCCCAACTTTACATCTCCGAAATTTAATTTTGAGGCCATTATGACGATCTTTCCGGCATTGCTTCTGGTAACCTCCGAGCATATCGGCCATCAGATCGTAACCGGAAAGATCGTTGGAAGAAATCTTCTGAAAGATCCGGGTCTCCACAGATCCCTGTTTGCAGATTTCTTCTCTACCACAGTTTCCGGATGCCTTGGTTCTGTACCGACAACTACTTACGGTGAGAACATCGGTGTCATGGCAGTGACAAAGGTTTACAGTGTACAGGTGATCGGTGGTGCGGCAGTGCTTTCTATCTGCTGTTCCTTCCTCGGTAAACTGGCAGCCCTGATCAGTACCATTCCCGGTCCGGTGATCGGTGGGATTTCCTTCCTTCTTTACGGAATGATCGGAACCTCCGGCCTTCGTATGCTGGTTGACAATCACGTGGATTACAGCAAGTCCAGAAATCTGACGCTGACAAGCGTTGTCTTTGTTGTAGGTCTTTCCGGAATTGCCCTGAAGCTTGGAAATGTTGAGCTTACCGGTATGGTGCTGGCATGTGTGGTTGCCATGCATTAAGCCTTGTATTCTATATTCTGGACAAACTGAAGCTGACCAACGATCAGTGACAGGAAATATATTGCATAAAAAGCAGATGAAGAGGGAAATCTTTTTATCTGCTTTTTGGCATTCAGAGAGGAAAAAGAAATCATGTATGGGAAGCCTTTTGTCGGATTTTCAGAGATCCTGTCAACAAAAAAAAAGAGGGATTTTCAAGTATCTTATTGACAATCATTCCGTTTTATAATACTATGTAATACAGAAAACACGAACAAAGGTTCGGATTAAAGGAAACCTGATTAGAAAGAGAATAAAGAATAGGAGATTACATAATGATCAGTGAAGAGAAGCAGAAGGCGCTGGAAGCGGCTCTTGGAAATATTGAGAAACAGTTCGGTAAAGGCTCTGTCATGAAGCTTGGAGATTCCAGTTCCCATATGCAGGTGGAGGCAGTTCCCACAGGATGCTTAAGCCTGGATATCGCCCTTGGTGTAGGTGGTGTTCCCAAGGGACGTATCGTGGAGATCTACGGACCGGAGTCCAGTGGTAAGACAACGGTAGCCTTACATATGGTCGCTGAAGTGCAGAAGAGAGGCGGAATCGCAGGATTTATCGATGCGGAGCATGCTCTTGATCCTGTTTATGCCAAGAGTATAGGTGTTGATATCGACAACCTTTATATTTCACAGCCGGATAACGGAGAGCAGGCGCTGGAGATCACAGAGACTATGGTACGTTCCGGTGCTGTGGATATCGTGATCGTGGACTCTGTTGCAGCCCTAGTCCCCAAGGCTGAGATCGAAGGAGATATGGGAGACAGCCATGTAGGTCTGCAGGCCCGTCTGATGTCACAGGCACTCCGTAAACTGACAGCTGTTATCAGCAAGTCCAACTGCGTGGTGATCTTTATCAACCAGCTTCGTGAAAAGGTTGGAGTGATGTTTGGCAATCCGGAAACTACAACCGGTGGACGTGCGCTGAAATTCTATGCATCTGTCCGTATGGATGTACGCCGTGTGGAAACATTGAAGCAGGGTGGTGAGATGGTCGGAAACCACACCCGTGTGAAAGTAGTTAAGAACAAGGTCGCTCCGCCATTTAAGCAGGCAGAGTTTGATATCATGTTCGGAACCGGTATTTCCAGAGAGGGAGATATCCTGGATCTGGCTGCAGAATGCTCCATCGTAAACAAGAGCGGAGCCTGGTATGCATATGAGGGGGATAAGAGTCGGACAGGGACGTGAGAATGCCAAATTATTCCTGCGAGAGCATCCGGAGATCCGCGATGAGATCGAGAAGAAGGTTCGTGTACATTATCATCTGGATCCGGCAGATGAGACAGCAGAAGCAGCAGTACAGGCAGAAGATACAGAGAAGGAAGAGTAATCCATGCTGGATCTGGAAGAACGAAACCGTGCAAGAAAGAAAGCCATGCGGCTTCTGGAACATATGGACCGCACAGAGAAAGGCCTGACGGATAAACTCCGTCAGGCTGAATTTTCACCGGAGGCAGTAGAAGATGCCATTGCTTATGTGAAGTCCTATGGGTACATCAACGATGCCCGTTATGCCAGAACCTATATCTCCTTCCGCATGGAAACCAGGAGCCGTCAGAAGATCCTCTCGGAACTTCAGTTAAAGGGTGTGGACCGTCAGACTGCCTTGGATGCCTGGAATGAGATGGAAGAGCTTATGGAACCGGACGAGCGGGAGGTATTACGCAGGACGATCGAAAAGAAATATGCGCCGGACACAGAGCTTGATGAAGGACAGATGCGAAGGTTGTATGGATATCTGGCCAGACGAGCGTTCCGGTATGAGGATATTTCCCATACCCTGGAAGAAATGAACATCCGGGTGAACCGTGATATGGAATAACTCTTACTGTTCACTGGTAATATCCCGCGAGGTGTTTTTTGTTGAGCGAAGGTCACAGAAAACCCGAGACATACCGCGCGAATTTATGCGATCAGCATAAATTCTGTGCATCGCGAAGCGTGTTACTGAGAACGGAGTGAACAGTAACAATAACTCTGCGGAGAAAAAGAGCCAGTTTATATATGCTAACCAAAATCTGCTTTTTCATGAGAAAAAACTTGACATAAATGTGAAAAACAGCTAAACTTGTATTGTTGTATTTGTACAATGAAAACTAAATAAGGAGGTGCTCCTGTGGCAGGCACAATTATCGGTGTTATTGTCGCTGTGGTAGTCACGCTACTTATTGCAGTTCCTGTTACTTGCAAGGTTGCTGTTGACAAGAAAGTACGCAAGGATGCGGAAATCATAGGTACAGCAGAGGATAAGGCAAGGAATATTCTTGATGAAGCATTGAAAGCAGCAGAGACCAAGAAACGCGAAACTTACTTGAAGTAAAGGAAGAATCTCTGCGAAACTAAAAATGAACTGGAAAGGGAAACCAAGGAACGGAGAAACGAGCTGCAGAGATACGAAAAGCGAGTTTTGTCAAAAGAGGAATCTGTTGACAAAAAAGCCAATGCAGTGGAGAAGCGTGAGCTGGAATGTACAGCGAAATTTAACGAGTTACAAGAAAAAGAAAAACGAGTAAATGAACTTGAGGAAAAAGGAGTACAGGAACTGGAACGAGTTTCAGGTCTTACCTCCGAACAGGCAAAAGAAGAATTACTGAAATCTGTAGAAGATGACGTAAAGGTGGATGTTGCAAGACTCTATAAAGAGCTTGAGAACAGAGCCAAGGAAGATGCCAATAAGAAAGCCAGGGAATATGTAGTCAATGCCATTCAGAAATGTGCAGTGGATCATGTTTCCGAGACAACGATTTCTGTGGTACAGCTTCCAAGTGATGAAATGAAGGGAAGGATCATCGGTCGTGAAGGCCGTAACATCCGTACACTTGAGACACTTACCGGTGTGGATCTGATCATTGATGATACACCGGAGGCAGTGGTACTCTCCGCATTTGATCCGATCAGGAGAGAGATCGCCAGAGTGGCTCTTGAGAAACTGATCGTGGATGGACGTATCCATCCGGCAAGAATTGAAGAGATGGTAGAGAAAGCCAGAAAGAAGTGGAAGCACAGATCCGGGAAGACGGTGAGAATGCTGCCATGGATGTAGGGGTACATGGAATCCATCCGGAACTTCTGAAGCTTCTTGGACGTATGAAATTCCGTTCAAGCTATGGACAGAATGCTCTGAGACATTCAATTGAGGTTGCACAGCTTTCCGGACTTCTTGCAGGAGAAGTTGGTGTGGATGTGCGTATGGCCAAGCGTGCCGGACTTCTTCATGACATTGGTAAATCCATTGACCATGAGGTAGAAGGTTCTCATATTCAGATCGGTGTAGATCTCTGCAAGAAATACAAGGAGTCCCCGATCGTTATCAACACGGTTGCGTCTCATCATGGTGATGTGGAGCCGGAATCTCTGATCGCGTGTATTGTACAGGCTGCTGATGCAATTTCCGCAGCAAGACCTGGAGCAAGACGTGAGACCCTGGAAACCTATACCAATCGTCTGAAACAGCTTGAGGATATCACCAATGAATTCAAGGGTGTAGAGAAATCTTTTGCTATTCAGGCAGGAAGAGAAATTCGTGTTATGGTCGTGCCGGATCATGTAAGTGATGCAGATATGGTTCTCCTTGCAAGAGATATTGCAAAGCAGATCGAGGCAGAGCTTGAGTATCCTGGACAGATCAAAGTTAATGTGATCCGTGAAAGCAGAGCGGTTGACTACGCAAAATAAGCTTTCAATGGAAGAAAGTTCTGGAAATATCAAAGGCCGGACAGCTTTTTAGCTGGCCGGCCTTTTTTTTGTCATGTGGAAAAACGGTCATATTACTGGAAAAACAGGCGTAAACTGGTACAGGGTGAGTAAATGGAGAGTAAGACAGAGAACCGGAAGTGGAAAAATGCCGGACGTTTTCCGGCGGAGCTTCTTTTTATGACCGGATTTTTTGCGGGAAATGTGTTGCCGAATCTGATCTGGAAAATGGAGTGGAAACAGAAAACCCTGGCTTCTTTTTATCTGATCCGCAGCTTTGCAGGAAAAGATATTTCCGGCGGAGCTTATTTCCTGGAAGTGCTGCGACGAAGAGGAGGTTTTTTTCTTCTGTTGTTTTTATGCGGATTTACAATATTCGGAGTGCCTTTGACGGTCGCATATATGCTGTTTTTGGGAATGGAGACAGGAATGATTCTGGCATTATCGGTTCTGGAATTTGGTATTTATGGCGGTGTGGCCGGCGCCGGACTTCTGATGCCGCAGTATCTGGTCTATATTCCGGCGTATTTTTATCTTGCAGGTATCGTATACAGACAATCGTATGGGATCTGGAAAAATTATGGACTTGTGCCGCAGAAAACAGGGGCTTATTTTCGGCAGGGGATCACAGTTTTTCTGCTGTATACAGGAGGAATCCTCGCAGAAAGTTTTCTGAATCCTTGGATCGTAGAAAAAGTTATAAAGGGCCTGAAATTTTTTTGAGGAAAATTTCCACAATATCTAGTGATGGTTTCCATAAATCTGCGATATTTGTGGTTGTGTCCGGAAATGTTGAATTGTGCGGTTTACGAATGAAAAACTGTTTGAT
>ENA-OQMZ01000288-OQMZ01000288.1-human-gut-metagenome-genome-assembly--contig:-NODE-288-length-22250-cov-6.386611_pt1 | contig 22250 bp, 24 predicted proteins | sample MGYA00242621_ERZ504862 | MGnify/ENA primary metagenome ERZ504862 (study PRJEB26092, sample SAMD00036393) | human gut metagenome | host: Homo sapiens | study: EMG produced TPA metagenomics assembly of...
GCACCACCACGGATGCGCCCACGAGGTTCAGGCCCGTGTTGCCGGCTTTGAGCGAGATGAGGAATACGGGCACGTCATTGCCGTTGAATTCGTCGACCAGTTCCACACGGCGTTTCTTCGGCGTCTCGCCGGTGATGGTGTAGTATTCCACGCCTTGTTCGGCGAGTCTGGCGCCGATGAGTTCGAGGAACGAGGTGAATTGCGAGAACACGAGGACCTTTTTGCCTTCGTCCATGCATGTGGCCACGAGTTCGGCGATGGCGTCGAGTTTGGCGGAGGCGTTCTTCGCGTCGGCGTATACGAGTCTTGGATCGCAGCAGATTTCGCGCAGCAAGGTGAATTCGGCGAGGATGCGGATCTTCTTGGTGTTGAAGTCGGCGTCCGACGCCTTGGTGAGCGTGGCGCGTAGCCGCTGTTCGTGTGCGGCGTACAGTTTGCGCTGCTCTCCTTCCAGTTTGACGGTGAGCACGTTCTCGAATTTGTCGGGCAGGTCGGTTGAGCACGTCTTTTTTCAGACGGCGTTTGATGAACAGTCCACCAATGCCTGCAGTTTGTCGGCCATGACGGAATGTTCCGGACCGGGAGCCATGATCGGCTGCTCGTATTTTTCGCGGAATTTCGTATAGGTGCCGAGCAGTCCGGGCATGAGGAAGTCGAAAATGCTCCACAGTTCGCTCAACCGGTTTTCGATTGGCGTGCCGGTCAGAGCGAAGCGATGGTCGGCCGTGACCTGTTTGACCGATTTGGCCACCTTTGTGGCATGGTTTTTGATGTATTGCGCCTCGTCGAGCGCCATCAGCGCGAAATGGCAGGCTGCGTAATCGTCCACGTCGCGACGCAGCAGATCGTAGGAGGTGATCACCACGTCGGTGCCGTCGTACGTCGTGGTGCCATTCGTCGTAGCACCGTCGTTCTCCTGCGATTGCGCGGCCACCGTCGCGATGGCCTTGCGTCGCTGCGCTTTCGTACCGGCGACGACTTCCACCGTCAGATCGCCCGCGAATTTCTCGCATTCCGCGGCCCAGTTGTAGACGAGCGATGCCGGGCAGACGATGAGTGACGGACCGTTTCCTTTGCGCGCTTCGATGAGCGAGAGCAGCTGCACGGATTTGCCGAGGCCCATCTCGTCGGCGAGGATGCCGCCGAAGCCTTGTCCCACAGGGTGGACAGCCATTGGAAGCCTCCACCTGGTATGGGCGGAGCACGGTTTTGAGCCGTTCGGGCACTTCGTAGCGTTTCGGATCGACGATCTTCACATCGTTGACATAGTCCACGAACGAGGCGCTTTTGCCTTCGTCGTCCACTTGGGAGTCCAGCAGGAACGCTTGGTATCCGGGGATTTTGATGATGCCGGAGTCGAGCTGTTTTTCACTCAGGTCGAGGTCCGTGGACACTTGGTCGAGCTCATGCAGGTCGGCTTCCTTCAAATCCACGAACGTGCCGTTTTTGAGCCGATGGTAGCGGCGTTTTCTGCGGTAGGAGTCAAGCAGCGCGCCGACTTCGTTCATCGGCACCTCGTCGGCGATCGGTGAGATTTCAACGAGGTTCGAGTCGATGGACAAGCCGACCTTCACCGATGGCGGGTTGGGCTGCATCATGCCATCGAATGCCGCCGTGGAGAAGACCTGGCCCACCGATTTGAGGATCTGCACGCCGTCGGTGAGCATGAGCAGGATAGCCTGCTCGTCCTCTTCTTTGACGCGTGCCACGTCGATGGAGCTCCATGTAGGGCACAGCTGGCGTACCACCTGCACGGCGAACGATTCTCGTGACAGGTCGCGTTTGACCTGCGAGGCTCTTGAACGTGAATCGGGGTTGATCACGCCGCGCAGTTCTTTGGCGGTGGGCACCAGTTGGAAGGTGAAGTCGCCGTATTTCGCCACCGCTTCGCAGGTGATGCCGTACAAATCGCGGTCCAGATAGAATTCGATCCGGCATTCGGTTCCCACCGCTTCAGTCACTTCCTGCGGAATGTCGAATCCGATGCCCGCTTCGGTGAGTTTCGGCACGATGGTTCGGGCGAACATGGGCCAGTCGTTTTCGGCGATGAACACGCCGTCCGGATCGTCGGAACACAGGTCAGGCAGCACCTGTAATGCCGGGCGCAGTTTATCGGTGCAGCGGAAGAGCCCGTCGATGCCTATCCTGTCCGTCTCCGTGGAATCGTCGGGACGTTCGCGGCTGAAAATGTAGAAGCCGTTGCGTCCGTTGATGACATCGGAGATGCTTTGGTTCGATGTGATGCGCACGCCCGACGCGGTGCCCTCATGCACGTAGGACGCCTTGAACGTGAAGGTGGGGTCGCCTTCGACAATGTCAAGGCCGAACGGTTCGCCTCCTTCGTTGGCCATGTGGATGCGGCTTGGCCCGGATTTCTTGGTGCGTTGGAAATCTTCGATAAGCAATCGTCTCAGCCCGTCACCGTCCGACGTGTGCAGGAAACCGCGGGCCTTCGACTCGTGTTCCTTGTATTCGTCCTGTGTCACGGCGTGGAACAGGTCGAGCAGGTCGCATGCCTCCCAATCGGTGAGGACGAGTTCACGGTCGATGCGTACCGCTTCGCCGTAATAGTATCCGTTTTGCAGTTGGGCCGCCGTTCTGGATGCGATCACCTGCTGTAGGAAGCGGTATAGCTTCAGCGAGAAGGGGTCGAGCATGTCCGGAGTGTGGGTGAACGCGAGTTTTTTGCCATATGACTCGTATGTTCCCGTCCGCATGTCGGCCACGAATCTTGAGATGTTTTTGAGCGCATAGTCGGCGTCGCCGCATCCGATGCGCAGGGACAGGCGCAGGGCGTCATGGCCGTTGATCAGCGTGGGCTCGAGGTACACGCTTCCCGGTTTGACGTCGACCGGCGCGCTTGATTTGCGTTTCGGTTTGGCGGCTCCCTGTCCGGAGGCGCCACGTTGTTCCTCGATCAATCGGCTTTTCGCGTTGATGATTCGTTTCAGCACGTCGAGTTGGGCGTTCTCGCCGGCGTTGTTGCTTTTCGCATCGAGGGAGCGCATGTAGTCGGCGAGGGCCCGGGGTGTTGCGGCTGCGGCGTGGAATCCCCGGAATCGTTCCGGCTGTTGCAGGAACAGCAGCAGCATGGCGGCTACGTGCTTGCACATGCCGGTATACCGGCGGCTGGTGGAGGAAGCCGAGTCGTCATCATCGTTGACGTGGCCGTACGTGCTGCCGGAGCCGAAATCGTCGTAGTCGTCGACGTAATCGTAGTCGTCGTCATCGTCGAAGCTGCGGTATTTCGGACTGTTGTGGTAGTCGAAGGTCCGGTAGGAACCGTAGCCGCGCTGCGAACCGCTGAATGCCGGGCAGGAGCAGTAGCGTGCCAGAAACAGCTCGTCGGCGAAATCAAGCGTGGCTTGCACTTCGTAACGGCTGGAGGGTGAGGTGGTGCCCCGTATGGTGGCATACAGGGTGATGCGGTTGGATGCGGTGTCGTTCAGACAATGCAGGTCCTCCATTTTGGAACGCCATTGGTTGGCGATGCCGCGGGCGCGCTGCAGTACCGGCTGGCTGCATTCGCTGCGCAGCTCGTCGGAAAGCCATGCCAGAGTGTCCGCCACCTGAACCCCCATCGTTCGTACGTTTGTTCTCATGCAACCATACCAGCGCGATGGAACAGCAAAAGCCGCGGCCCGATCCGGACCGCGGCATGTTATCGCCCGTGTTGCGTCAGCGGCAGCGTTTGGTCAGCGGCTGCCATGGGTCGAGTTCCACCGGCTCGGTTTCGAGCAGCGCTCGGGTGGCGTCGTCGAGGTATTCCTTGCGGATGATGATTTCGGTCACATAGCGGTCGAACCACTTGTCGGAGGCCACGTAGTAGCCGTCTTCGCCGTTGTCTTTGCCCCAGCTGTTCTCCACTTTCCAGCGGTTCGGCTTGCCTTGCTCGTCAAGGTTCACGCCGGTGAGGGTCATGGCATGGTTGCTTGGACTGTCGCCGTATTCGAGGCCGTGCGCCTTGTCGAAGTCGAAATCGGTGCCGAACAGCTGGTCCACGCGCACGCTGTCGCAGTCGAAATAGCCGGCCGCACGCAGCGAGAACTGGGTGCAGTCGCAGGCGAACCAGATCGGGTGTCCGGCGCTAATCTGGTCGACCGCGGCCTTTTTGAACACGTCGAGCGGCACGTTGACGAATTCCATATCCCCCGCTTCGGCCACATTGGCGGTGTAGCGGATGCGGTAACGCTTGTTGAACGGACGGGACGCCATCGGCACGTTGCACAACGTCACCAGATCGTCGACGTCCACCGGCACGTACTTCTTGTAGAATTCCATCGGCGTGATGCCGGTTTCGCGGATCTGTCTGCGCTCGTCCTTGCCGGTTTTCGGCTTGTCGGCCTCGTCTTCGCCGCTTTTCTTATCGTCCTTCTTGTCATCGTCGCTCACGCGGACCAGGAAGTCGAACTTCTCCGGCGGCTCGCCCAACGAGATGGCGCACATGCGGTACACGGTGGACATGTCGTCGTCCTTGACCGCGCGCAGTTCATCGACCGTGGCGCCGGCTGCGTAACGTTCGCGCAGGTCGGCGGCGAACTGGCGCAGCTGCTGTTGAGGTATTGTTTGAACGCGTCGGAGTCCTTGGAATTGGCGGATTCCGGGTAGGCGCTCTTCGGCACGAGACCATACTTGTCTACAAGGGCGGCGAACATCTGCCACCAACCGCCGTCATCGGCCGGCCCGTAGTTGATCTCCTGGAACAGGCGGCTGTCGGTCGGCTCGTCGAGCGTGGCGAACACGTTTTCGAGATACGTGTTGGATTTTTCCATCGCATCCCAGAAGAACAGGTAGGTTTCGGAGAATTCGAAATCGTCGAGTCCCCACTGGTGCATGAGCTCGTAACGCAGGGTGTTGAGGGATGCGAACATCCAGCAGCGGCCGGATCGGCGCTGGTTGGTGATGGACCCCTGTTTCAGTTCGATGGAGAAGTCGCGCGGCAGCGCGCGCTGGCCTTTGTAGTCGGTGGCGGCTTCGAGCACGCCCGAGGACACCGCGGCGTTGGCGGCCACAAGGTTGGCCCGGTCGGCGTTGAAGTCTTTGGCGTATTGTGCGAGACGTTCCGGTTTGATTGCTGTGATGCTGTTGGTCATACGGCCGATTCTTGCCATACGTCTTGACGGATGCGAAATACTGGTTTCGGCATGCCGAAAAATCTGCCGTAAATAAGCGATTCGAATTCGTTCCGGGGATATTCTTGTACTACTTGAGGGGTTTTTAGGGTGAGGAGCGTATCATGCGTCGTCATGGTTCGATGATGGTTGTTTTGTCCGGATTGCTGGCTGCGAGTCTGGCCATCGGATTGCCGGTCGGTTCGGCGTATGCGGACGAGCCGACGGATGGCACCGGGGCCGGCACGTCCGCCACGGAGGTGTTGGATTCGTTGGAGGTCAAGGGCCGCGCGCCGAAAACCGGGTACAAGCGCACTCAATTCGGCAAGGCGTGGGCCGACGTGGACCACAACGGCTGCGACACCCGCAATGATATCCTCAACCGCGATCTGACCGGCGTGAGGCACAAGTGGCGTACGCACAATTGCGTGGTGAAGTCCGGAAAACTGCATGATCCATACACTGGCAAGGACATCAAGTTCAAGAAGGGCAAGAAGACTTCCACCGCGGTGCAGATCGACCATGTGGTGGCGTTGAGCGATGCGTGGCAGAAGGGCGCGCAGAAGCTCAGCGAGGAGCGCCGCACCGCATTGGCGAACGATCCGTACAATCTGCTGGCCGTGCAGGGGCGTGCCAACCAGAAGAAGTCCGATGGCGATGCGGCCACGTGGCTGCCGTCCAACAAGGGGTTCCGTTGCGAATACGTGGCGCGTCAGATCGGCGTGAAGCACAAATACTCACTGTGGGTCACGCAGGCCGAAAAGGAAGCCATGGCCAAGGTGCTGTCCTCCTGCCCGACGCAAACCGTGCCCGACTACACGGGGGTCAAGGATTCCACGGCCGAGAAGACCACCGAGTCCGAGCAGACCGAACAGACGCAAACCGAACAGACGCAAACCGAACAGTCAGCTGAGCAGGTCCAGCAGACTCAACAAACGACACAGGCGCCTCGCCCGAACCCGCTCCGGCTCCGCTCCCGCGCCCCAACCAGCGCCACAGCAGGACGTCTACTACCAGAACTGCACCGCGGCACGAGCCGCTGGCGCCGCGCCTATCTACCAGGGCCAGCCGGGCTACCGTTCACAACTGGACCGCGACCATGACGGAGTCGCCTGCGAATAAATCCAATGCAGCGTCTCCGCCTTTCCGGTTGTAAGACGTATGACGGTGAGGCATAGGAAAAGCGCCGGGTTATTCATCCGGCGCTTTTCCTATGCCTCAGCCTCTTTCCGCATTTTCCGCAGTGCAGTCATGAGAACCGCTATGGTCTGCGCAGCCGCGCGATGTCGTCACGCAGCTGGTTGACGGTGTCCGTCAGTTCCCGCACATTGTGGCGCAACTGTTCCGTTTCCGATTCCGCCTCGTCCGCGCGCTTGTCGGTTTCGTCACGGACACGATCGACTATCCATGAGGCCAGTGTCGCGGTGACGATGCCGATCAGGGCCACGCCGGTTATCATCAGCCCGATGGCGATGCTTCTTCCCTGCCATGTCACCGGAGACAAATCGCCATAGCCGACTGTGGTGACGGTCACGAACGACCACCATATCGCCTCGCCGAAATCGGTGATGGAAGCGCCTGGAACCCCACGTTCCACATCCAATTCGGCAAGGGCGCCGATATACATCAGCAGTGTCACGCTGCAGCATGTGTACAGTGTGATACGTCCACGCACCGCCATGCCACCGGTACGGTTGAGCACGTTGAGCACCGCCACCAATCGCAGCAGCCTCAATGGTCTGAAGATGGGCAAGGCGATGGACACCAGCATCAGCAGATTCTCTTTGAACCAGGCTTTCTTGTCCTTCGCCAGCAGAATCGAAACGACGTAGTGACGATGAACGCCATCCAGATGATGTTGATCACCGTTTCGCACAATACGATATGCGTTCTCGCCAGCACTTCCCACGAATACGCGAACAGAAACACCAACGCCAATGCGGTCATGAACCACTCGGTCATCCGCTGCCATTTGTCCAATGTCATATCTCCCGCCTTTCTCCCCATGGCTGCCATCATACGGGTTTGCCCGTTTTTGTGACGTATTCCGGGCGCGGTGCATGTGCCTTCAGACCAGATAGACCTCCTCATGTGGTTCGTTTCAGAGTTCATCTCGGAGGCCGTCCGATTCGGACCATTCAGCCGACGACCGAAGGAGCGGATACCCACTTTTTAATGAACGTCAGCCCTTGAGAGGCATGCGGTTGTCGAGCGATTGTCCGTTGGCGTAGCAGCGCACGTTGCCCAATGCGATGGCGATGATGCGCCGTTCGGTGGACTCCAAGTGGTTGCCGCCCGCCACATGCGGGGTGATCAGGCATTTCGGCTCGCTCCATAATGGCGATGCCGCCGGCAGCGGCTCCGGTTCGGTCACGTCGAGGCCAGCGCCGCGGATCATGCCGTTGGCGAGCGCGTCGGCGAGCGCTGCGTGTCTATGGCGTCACCGCGGCCCGCGTTGATGACAATGGCGTCGGTTTTGAGTTTTGCGATGCGTTCCGCGTTGAGCAGGTGGTGTGTGGATGGCGTGGATGGCACGCACATGGCGATCACGTCGGCGTATTGCAGCACGTCTCGAGCGATTCGAATCCGACCATGTGTCGATGCCCGGCGCTTCGACGGTGGGGTTGCGGCGGATGCCGATGGTCGACATACCGACGCTCTTGCATAGGCGTGCGAAATGCGATCCGATGTCGCCGGTGCCGATGATGAGCGCGGTTTTGCCGTCGGGCTGATGACGCGGCCGGCGTCCTGCCATGCGGCGTTCGGGTTGCCGACGGCGTAGATGTGCAGGTTTTTCATGATGGACCACATCATGGCGAACATGTGTTCGGACACGCTTTGTCCGTAGGCGCCGGTGGCGTTGGTGAGCATGGAGCGGGGTGGAGCACGCCAGGCCGCTGGTATTTGTCGACGCCGGCGCTCCAGGTCTGCAGCCATTCGAGTCTGGGGCATTGCGCGCATGTTTCGGGCGTGATGTTGCCGATGACCGCGGTTGCATACGCTTTGAGTTCGTCCGGTATTTCGGCGGTCCAGTTCATGGAGCCTCGTTGTGCCGGGTCGCCGACGAATTCCTGCGGCATGCCTTTTGCGGCGCGTGTGAACTGCGCGCGTTCGGCCTCGGTCAGCGGCAGGCAGTTGACGATCAGTTTGCGGTCATTCTCTATTCCCATGCGCCCAACCCTATGTCAACCATCAGATATGCGGCGCGGTTCAGATGCCGAGCTCGTCGGTGTCGAAAATGATGGTGACCGGACCATCGTTGGTAAGGCTTACGCGCATGTGGGCGCCGAATCTGCCTTCTTTGACGTCGAGTCCCTGCGCGCGCAACGCGTCGTTGAACGCATGCCATACCTGTTCGGCATGGTCGGGCGCGCCTGCTTTCACGAAGCTTGGCCGGTTGCCTTTGCGTACGTCCGCATACAGCGTGAACTGGGATATCGACAGCACGCTGCCGTCCACGTCGTGGATGGAACGGTTCATTTTGCCGTTCTCGTCTTCGAAAACGCGCAGGTTGGCGATTTTACGGGCGAGCCAGTCCACCTGTTTCGTCCCGTCCTCGTCTTCCACGCCGACAAGCAGCACATAGCCGACGCCGATACGCTGCGGTTCGAACGTGGCATCGACTTCCCCACTCACCTCTCGACCACGTCGACAAGCCCCTCACTGACCTTCTGCAATACGATGCGCATATTCCGTCCCGTTCTTTTCAGCCGGCGTAGTCGACGATGGCTTGCGTGACCTGTTTCAGGTAGTCGAGCGACGTCTGCCAATCGTCCGGCACTTCGATGGAATGGTCGGCACCAGCGTACGTGCGCACATGGTCGGTGAGCAGATGCGCCTTGGCGTCATCGAAATACGGGTCGGCGTCGCGGCGCAGATCAACGGCATCGGACTGCGACCGCACCCGGCAGCGGCGCGGGGATGACCGACTTGTGCTTGTCGAATGACGGCGGATTCAATACCGGAGTGAGCAGCACCACACGCAAGCCCAGCTTCGCCGAATGCGGGTAGGAAAGCGTGGACAGTGACTTGGTGACAACCAGCAGCCGTGCTTCCTCACCGGATTCTGCAGCATGTTCAAGCGCCTCGGCCCGCCATTGGTCGACCACACGTTCCATGCAGGCGATCATTTCCGGAAACTCGACATCCTCCGTCAGCTTCAAATCAAGCCGATCCACAAACCATCCGTCAGCGGCGAGCGCCTGCGCGGCCCAATACAGCAATGGCCGATCACGGTGTAGCCTATGCCCGGCATGATAAGCACATGCTTGCCTGTTTCGGTGTTCTTCACACGGTTCTTGCCCCATGGCGTGACCGCGGGCGTCACATTCTTCGTTTTCGTTGACTTTGCGCTGTTTTCGTTGATTTTGCCCATGCCCTGCCGAATGTCTTTCGATGTCTTCGTATGGTTCGACCACCGTCTCGGTTTTCCGAAGACCGGTTTCCTTCAACGCATCATAGGGCACATAGGCTACATGGGCCCATATCCTTCCATATTGCGTTCATTCCGTTCGGAGAATACGGAAGAACCGTCACGAACGGTCGGTCGCCACGCGTCTGGTGGTGTCACGCAACATCAGCGTGGCCTCCTGCGATTCATAGGATGCGTCTGGCGTCTGTCCACGCAGAAGGGACAACGTCTTACGGGCGGCGTTGCGTCCCATTTCCAGCGGATTCTGTCGAACGGTGGTCAGATTCGCCGCCTGTGCGATGTCGGCATCATCGAACCCTATGACGGAGATATCTTCAGGAACATGCAATTGTTGCTTGCCGAGTTCCTTGATGACTGCGATTGCCACTTGATCGGTTTCGGCACAGATGGCGGTTGGCATGTGTGGCAATGACAGTAATTTCGCCACCAGTTGCGCAGCAAGGTCCGCTTTCGACAATGGCGCATCATGCTCGTCCGCGGTTATGACGTAGGCATACTCATCGTCGTAACCGTTTTGTTCAGCCGCTTCCAAGAACGCTTCCGTACGCTGGCTGGTGTTGTGGACCATGTCGTCGGGAATGTAATCAACGACGAAAGCGATGCGCTGGTGTCCAAGCGATTTGAGCAGACGCACCGCCTTGGACATGCCATCGTAGTTGTCAACACCGATGGCTGCGTCGCAGAACGATTCGGCTGGAATGTTCACACCGACCGTCGCATATCGGTGACACGCAGTTTCTCACGTGCGGATTCGTCGAGTTGGAACGACGAAATGATGATCGCGTCAGCATTGCGATTTTTAGGCAATTGTGCGAAGTAACGCTCCGTCTCCTGTCTGCCTGTGACAAATGTGGGCGACACGTCGTAGCCTTCCGGTTCCAACACTTCGCACACGCCCTGCAACACGTTGGCGTTGAACCATTCGTTGAGTTTGCCGGAAAACAGCAGGACAACCCGCATGGTTTTCCCGGACGCCAAAGACGATGCGCTTTTAGATAAGGTAAAGCCCAACCGGTCCGCAGCTGCCTCAACTTTGGCACGCGTTTTCGGAGCGACCTTGCCAGCACCTCGCAATGCCCGCGAAACCGTCGCCTGAGATACTCCCGACAGTTCCGCTACTTCGGCGATGGTGGCTCGTGCATATCCACTCCAGTTTCCCATTGTTTATCCAGCGCTTTCATATTAGCAGAATCGTTGATTTCACAAGCAGACACGCCATAACAAAACAATTATTGCATTCACAGAATGAAAGCGCTATCATTTTAAGCAATACGAAGACGAGAACGAAGTGATTCCAATCGTCAAAACAGAGCGTTCTCACCAGAATGAACTAGTGAAAACGCTTCCATAGTACGTCGAACCACTGCAGGACACCGACGTGTTCAAGTTGCTCAACGATACCGGCAAAGCCTACTCGTACACCATCGACGGCAATTCGTACACGCTGCCGTACGCCGCCGAATGGTACGGCATCATCTACAACAAGAAGATCATCAAGGACTATTGCTCCAAGAGCTACGCGGTGATCAAGTCCGCCGATGACATCAAGGACTACAAGACCTTGAAACAGGTGGCGGAATCCATCGAGCAGCACAAGGACGACCTCGGCGTCGACGGCGCGTTCGCCACCCCGGGCTTGGATGCCTCCGACACGTACCGATTCGCTGCGCATATGACGCGTCTGCCGCTCTACTACGAGTATCGGGACGCGAACACCACGTTCTCGAAGACCATCAAGGGCACGTATCTCAAGAACTACAAGGACATGTTCGACCTGCAGCTCAAGACCAGCCCAACCGAGGCAAGCATGGTGAGCTCCAAGACCTACGATGACGTGACCTCCGAATTCGCGCTCGGCCAGGTGGCGTTCTACCCGAACGGCGTGTGGGCGTATTCGCAGATCAAGGGCAATGACGTGGCCGATGAGGACCTGGGCATGCTCCCCTACTACATGGGCATCAAGGGCGAGGAGGATTGCGGCCCCGTAGGAGTGTATGACGCGAGCTGGGCGGTGAACAAGAACGCCTCCGAAAAGGACAAGAAGGCCACGCTCGACTTCATCAAGTGGATGATCACCGACAACGAAGCCAAGAAGATCCTGTCCAAGGACATGGGATTCTCCGTGCCGTTCACCACGTTCACCGATGACTACCAGCCGGACAATCCTCTGACCGAGGCCGCCCGAGCCTACAGCAATGACGGCAAGACCGAAGTGCGCAGCTTCACCATTCCGGATCAGCAGTGGCAGGACGACATCGCCTCCGCGCTGGTCGAATACGCACAGGGCACCGGCAAGTGGGACAAGGTGCAGAGCGCGTTCGTGGACGGCTGGTCCACCGAGTGGAACAACAACGAGGAATCGCTGGGCTCCGTGCCCGAAGCGCAGAAGTTCGACGCAAAGAGCTGACGCCATCCGACTCGTGGAAAAACGGCTGGACGCCGGTAGATAACACCCCAATCTACCGGCGTCCAGCGTTTTTTCCATGCGACGGTCGTCCGATCCGCTGCCGTACACTTGGTCGTTATGAAAGTTTCCCTGCAACGCGTGTCCGAGGCGAGCGCCATCGTATTGAACGAGTTGGGCACACCGGATCCGACATTCGACATGGTGCAGATCGGGCCCGGATTGGTGCTGACCATTGAAGTGGAACCTGATGATGATGAGGGAACGCTTGCACGGATGGCGCATCGCGTGCTCACCTTGCGCTGCTTCGACGGTCCGCAAGGCCAACTGTCGTCGTCCGTTCAGGAAATGCACGGCGAGATCCTGTCGATTCCACAGCCACTCACCATACTGCGGCGTCCCGCGATCGGCAGGCCGCAGCTGGTATCCCATAACGACGATGACGAGCATGCGAATCTGATGTGGATTCGGTTCAACGAGGCGTTGCGCTCAGGTAATGTTCCTGTGCGTGAAGGACGGTTCGGCGCCCGCATGCGCATCGGTTCCATCGCCGACGGCCCCTTCCAATTCACGTTGCAGGAATGACCGCAACGCTTGCCGGCATGGATTCCAGAACGTCGACCACCTTCCCGAAGTATGGACGCGTTATGCGGCATAGCGGTCGCTGAAGTGACGAATTCGACACGCCGTGTGTGACAATATTTGGCGGCGCGTTGGCTGGGCCAGTGGCGGAATCGTCCAAGAGTTCCCTGGCGGTAACTAGGGCACATTATTGTGCGCTCTTCCGCCGAGCATTGTTGCGTTCTACGATATGGGCGCGAAGGCCTGCAAAGGCCATGGCAATAGGCTACGAAAGGACATGGCATGATCAACCACGTGACCGTCAAGGTGAAGGATTTCGAGAAGGAAGAGGCGTTCTATGAGGCCGCTCTGGCTCCGCTGGGCTACGGCAAGGGACCGGCGTTCCCGGGTGTTCAGGCTTTTGTGGCCGAGGATGGTTCCGCCGTGTGAGTGAGCACTGCAGCCGAGGGCGATGCCGTCGCCCCGATTCATGTGGCGTTCCAAGCTGCCGACAATGATGCCGTGAAGGCGTTCTACGAGCCGGCCTTGCCAACGGCGGCACCGACAATGGTGAGCCCGGCCCGCGCCCGAACTACGGCCCGACCTATTACGCCGCTTTCGTACACGATCCGGAAGGCAACAACATCGAGGCTATGCTCGTCTGAGTGTCCGACAGCTCAACAGCGACAAAACCAGATCCCGCCATACGTAATGTTCTCATGGCGGGACCTGTCATATTCCCAGAGAATCAAACATCTCAGCAGCCGTGCGGAAACGCGGGCCGTTCTCCGCTGAATGTTCATGGACTTCCCGCAAGGCAGAAAACGTATCAGTAGGAACGGCGCTCTGTTGAGGAAGGTCTAATGAAAGTCGGAACTCGTACGTGTCTGGATTGGAACACATGTGATTTCCCCTTTAGCCCTGACTACTTGAACAGGTCGAACAAGCTGAACGTGGTCTTCTTATAGACGGTGTTGTACAGTTTGCGCTTGGGATGCAGCCAACCCATGCCCTTCTTGCCATAGCCGGGGATCAACGCTTTCTTGACCGCGCGGGTGGCACGCCCCTTCGTACGCGCGGACAGGCTTTTCTTCCAGCTGGGTTTCCTCATCCCATATTTCATGGCGGCCTCGTTTCGGATGACTACGTTCATTGTATGAAGCATTGAACGCACAGCAGTCGAAACGGCCAAAACATCAGCCGAGCAGCTCATACACATTGCGCATAGCGAGTAGCCCGTCCGTCATCCATTGGTAGCTTCCGTCATGTCACTGGCAAAATCCACGTCATGCCGCGCCCAAAGGTGTCGGTTTTTCCTGTCAGCTTCCGGCTCGTCCCACATCACCTCGCCCAGATGTGCCAGTATCCGTTCAACGGAATCCCTCATAGCGTAAAGTTTCGTGTACTGGAACGTGTCGGTGAAGTACAGATCGACCGCAATATAGCCGTCTCGAATATTCAACGCCCCATCCGGGTGACAGAAACCCAAGCCCGCGCCGAAACTCGTCCATGTGTCGCTGTTCGTCTTGCGGCCGGACGGATCGCCATACACGTCGACAAAATCAGCCCGTGTTGCGGCATATTCGTACATCTCGTCTCTACCGATATACCGGAGGTTCTGCATCATTTTAGATGATGTTCAAATAGTCGCCGTTTATTACACTGATGACTTTAAGATATTTGTCACATCCCCGCTGCATCAACGAAATAACTATTACTATAATCATTAGCTATCACTACTTAAACTACAACAGAATTGAAGAAACAAAATGATATATAAAGAATTCGAATGGCGTGATGTGGTAAAAAGATCTTTCTACGCTGCTTTTATGATTATTCCCATGCAGTGTTTGCGCTATTCGCTATGGGAAATTACTCATAAAGACCTTCATTTTTCTGATTTTTGGAAAGAAGTAATAAATGGATCAGGATTCAGTGATTTATTTGCCCTCCTAGGAATATGCTTCGCAACTTCTTTTCTCATTTCCACAACATCATTGTCATCACTTCCAGAATTCTTTCTTATAAGAATATGTAAAATAAACTCTTACACGTGTTTTGCGGGAACAGTATACAGCTCTGTCATATTCCCTGAACTGACGCGTTACAGTATAATATTTGCAACACTAACTGTATGGTTTTCCGATTTTCTCTTTCTATCTCTAGAAGAATATGCGAAAAAACAAGTTATCTTTAACCAAGATATCAAGATTTCCTGCGAAAAAATAGATCACCTTAAAAATATACTGAATGAGTATACAGACGTTAAAAAACAGAAATTCACATACATCTTTTTTGTTCTTTCAGGCATAATTTACTTTACTATAGTATTAGTAATCAACCTTCTCTTGAAAAAGAGTTCTACTATAATTAATAACAATCTCGTTATTTTACTTATATATGCTGTATATTATACAGCAATAGTATTATTCTTCTCAATAAGAATAATAGAGGCACCTAAGGTTAAAGACTTCTCGTTAGATAGATGCATATACTGGTCATTCAGTATAATTTTCTTTCTAATGCTTTCTTTACTCTTCATATTTATTCCATTCATTTTCCATTATAATGCATTGCTATCACTAATAACAGCAATAACAAATGGTGTTTCAATACTACTATATATTATAGTATTTTTACATTTCTTAAAAAAACACAGAGAATAAAATATATGATCACCCAAAGCATTAAGAATGCTATACTAAATATTCGAGACAGCGTCATATATAACACTCAGCTATTAATTGACAGGGAAATCAACAGCAAACAAGTATACCTCAAAAATAGTCAACAGATTTTTTCAATTTTGCAGGAAACTCATCTTCCTAACATCAACACAAAAATAGCTAAAAACGATAAAATCCCTTTACTTGGAGCAACCGATCAAGAAATTAAGACAATTCTCAAGGAATTTAAAACTTCAGATAAATACAAGCAACTAACTTTGTTAGCAACAAAAAGTAGCGAGAATAATCAGAAAGACTCTCTTCTTGCATTAGCATTATTTCTAGACATACGTATACACGATCATAGCTATATTGAAGCTATACAACGACATTCCCACCAAATTCAAAAGTCAACATACAAACCATTTTTTCTGAAAATTCTGCATGCATTCTCTCATCAGTAGTGTTTCTTTTCTATACCAATGATTATGCAGTAGGATTTACAGCCACCTAAAGACTTATATTTGATAACCTCGGCAATCCCATTGGACTCTACATCAAACATCATACTCAATAATTTGGTATTTTCCCAATGACAAGTTGATTTAGTTTGATACTGAATATGAAATCACTGATATCGCATAACATATTTGTAATTCACATCTCTTTGCAATTATAATTCTTCATTGCCTATCGGCTGAAAATCAGTATCTAACACAGGTCATATCCTCCTTCCAGAATTCAAATTACAAATACAACATAATTTTTAATCATTGCACCAAAATCGGTCCATTCCATAATATGAAATACATGCACCAACTTAGCGCGTTTTTTCTTATCTTGCGAGTTCACCAATTTGATGAGAAATACTTCTAAGTGCATACTCTATGTTTTTTAATGAGTCCGCTTCGGACTTACCCTCTCTCTTCGAGCCCGTCGAGGGTGCGGGAATCGGTGCATTCTCACAGTCATATGGCAAGTTGTCCTCATAATCTGCGATTATTCTAGAATCATTTTTCCACGAATACCTAGCGGAAATAACTCCTTTAAGAGGAGCCCCCTCTAATACCCTGCTCTCATCTGCAGAATAAATCGACCAATAAATTCTACGGGACGCTCCTGGCATTAAATCAAACTGTGTGGAGCAAAAAGCTTCAAGCTTATCTTTTAAATATGAACCATCTTCATCGGATAGAAAATGATCGTGCAACAATGAAATTGATATGTCTCTTGCGGGAGATCCTCCGTGTTGCTTATCTTTAAATCCCAACAGCCAACTCCGCCAAGACCCGGAACAACATCCATCGAAATATATGGGCGGTTACGGTCTTCACTCTCTTGTTTTGATTGCTTTGATGTTTCTCTCATCTGCTTTGAAGCCAAATAAATTTGCCATGCACTAACGCCAAGTGCACCAATGCCGCCAATTGTACTTATAATGCACAAATCGCCTGAACCGCATCCGTCCAATTCATCATTGTCTTTCTTCTTACCTCCTGAGACCTAAATCAACTCATTTCCCATCAATTCGCCTATACGTGACCTTGCATTCCTTGACGCGGCGGAGCTGCTGATGGCGCAGCAGCGGGTTAAGCCAATCGCCGTCAACGAATTTCTGGAAGATGTCAAGACCACGACCGAGAAGAATTTCCCAGCCGGTATCCGCAGTAATGGAACGGTCGTGCAAAGTGTCTCTGAATTCGTAGGTAAGGTTCACGCCCAGCTGTGAGAACGTCGATGCCAGTTCGTTCAAACCATCTAGCTGCGCTTCCACGAATCCAGGCTCATTATGCCCGGTCACCAGATGAACGGCTATATCCTCATCGGGATTTTTGCATCTCAGCAGCATCTCCAAGAACTCAGCCAGATTACGCAGCTGGTACGGCTTACGCACATACGCATCCTCTACAACGATTTTCTTTGCCCCGGCCAAGTAGGGGCCGAATAATCCGAAATACGTGATTCCACGTTGATTCTCGACCAGTTCCCGCTGCTTTCCGTCGGCCTTTGTTGCAAGACGCTCGACCGGCGTCAACATCACCGCTTCTTGATGCCGCGCTACGGGCAAGGCATCGGCATTCTCAGAGGCACCAGCTTCTCCCTCGTTACCCTCAATTGCCACGCATCATCGGCAACAGGCGCTTCCGCCTCGCCCTTATCTTCCGAATTCTCAGCTACACGCCCACGCCAATACAGCTGCGGGTAGTCGAGCTCTTCCAAGGTCTGCACGGCGACTACTTCACCGTCGCTCGCACGCTTGTAGGTAAACTCGACTTCCTCCATGGTGGAGTCGATGCGGCACAGCTGGTCCTTGACGCGCTTGCGGCCCTCGATGGCGCAACGCAGCAACGGTTCCATCTGTTCAGGAGAAGCATTTCCGTCCGGGTAAATAAGCTTCATCAATCCGGAGAACGTCTTTTTGATGCTGTCCTTGTCTCGCGTGGACAGTGTGGAAGACAGCTCGAAATGTTTTTCGAACCGGTCGCTGTAATCGGCATCGCGCAGGTTGTGCAGAATCTCCGCCAGATAGTCGACCACGAATCCGAATCCGCTGGTGAACATCTCGGAACGGATCTGTTCGAACTCCCAGCCCGGCAGGTAGAAGTGGATGCGGTCCAGGAACGCCGGATCATGGTATTGCTTCGGCAGCTCTTCGAACAGGTCGGAGTTTTTCAGCATGTACGGCACGTTATGCGAGGTGTTGCCTACGAACGCCATGCTCGCCTCGCCTTGGAACGTCTCGACGCCACGGGAGAACGACTTGTTGGCCATATAGTTTTTCATGATGTCCACCAAGTCACGGCCGGCCTTCTTGGCCTTGCCTGCGAACTCGTCGAACGCCACCGTATCCCAATAGCCCACAAGCCCCAAGTGTCCGTTGGAATTGTTCACAAACAGTTTGGCCACTGTCACTTCCCCGCCGGATATGAGCATGCCGTGCGGTGAGAATTCCGAGTAGATGTGCGATTTGCCGGTGCCTTTCGGCCCGAGTTCGACCAGATTGTAGTTTCGTTCCACAAACGGCACCATGCGTACCAGATGCAGCAGTTTCGCCCGGTCGGAGAATAGATCGGGATTGAACCCAATGGACTGCATCAGCAGATCGATCCATTCGCTATCGGTGAATTGCGAACGTTGCTGCATGTAGTTTTCGCGATCATCACGCGACATCTGCACAGGCTTGAGCTGCAGCAACTGCCATGGTACTTCGCGCGGGTCGCCGGAATATGCGTAACCGATCTGACACATACACCAGATGCCCGTCACCAGCAGTTTCGGATAAGCCTTTACAAGGTTGGATCGACAATGACCTGGCTGATACCGAGATTGGAGAATGTCGCCTCATACAGGTCGGTCTTCTCGTTAAGAGCCACCTGTACACGGTCGATAATCCTATGGCTCCCTTTCTCTCGGATCTTCGACTGGATAAGATTGGCTTCCTCGCGATGCACATAGTTGTTTGCAAGAATGGCACGCACTCGATCCACACCCGACTCGATACTGGCCTGGTCGGTGTTCGTGGCATATGCGCTGAGCAGGAACTCCAGCACATATGAGGCACCAGCGCATTGCCCTTGACCTTGTTCACCAGATCCTTGCGGACGGTGACTCCGGGGAACAGGTCGGTGGTCTTGACATCCAACGCGCTCAGGGAATTCCCATCCGCGTTGTGTTCAGGACTTTCAATCCAACCGTTCTGGCTCATACCCTGCTCATTCATTGTGTTACCCCTTACGGTCGCTCTCCTCTGTGCTCATCCAATTCAGTCGAAGAATCCGGCATCGTCGGCCACCACGCCCTGTTTGAAGAAGTATCGTGCCTTCTGGTCAAGCATGACCAGCACATTTGACCCATCTGTCTTCTCACGCAGGCGCAGTTCGATATTCGTTCCATTGAATCGTTCCGCGTCACTGGTCAGCATGAGCGTAGCCGTCACATGGCGTTCGCTTTTCTCCTGCCCGAGCAGATCGAAGGCGACCGGTGTCTCATTGGAGATGAGCACATCATTGCCTGCCGTATCGCGCCCCCACAATCCGGCCAATACGGTACGTGCGCGGATTTTTCCTCCAACGGGCTCGTTCTGGAAGAATTCCACAGTCAACTGTCTGCTGGAAAGCCTGTCGGTTCGTTGCAGAATAGTGAATTCCACAGGCCTCACATCGTCGGCCGCGGAACGCCCCTTACTGACATGCAGCACAGGAACGACGATTTCCTGCAATGCTGCTCCTCCATGCACATACTTCACACCGGCGCCCTGCATGCGCAAGCGCATGATGGAGTTCGGCACTTGAATGCTTATGCCTTCATTCCGAGCATCGTCCATTCCTATCTGCGCGGCATTGAATGTCACGAACGCGCGACCCGGAGCAAGATTGGATCCGATGGAGAATCGCCGCTTTCTCACCCATACCGCATCACCCTTGGGCTGTTCGCTCAACCATTCCGTACCGTCCAAATCTCGGTCCTGATAGAGGAATCCGTGATCCGCAGTGATGATCATGTTATGGACGTTGCCGCTGGCAAGTTTTTTGACTACTTCGCCCAGTTCCTTGAACGTCTTCTCGCATGCGTCCACCGTTTCCAATTCGGTTTTCTCCGCATCACCGGTGGCGTCGATATGGTTGTGATACACATACAGCACGTTGCAGGATTTATATAGTTCTTTGATTTCGCTGACTTTCAGCTTTGTCAAATCGTCATATCTAATCGCTTTGCCGCCTACGGCCGAAAGAATGGCGGTGCGCGCTTCGATTCCTTTGGTGCTGCGTCCATCAGCCAGAACATATAAACGGTCTTTGCTGTCGAATTCGAGCGAGCCGTGCGGCAGTAATGCCGCCATGCCAAGTTGCGTATAGGATGGCAGAACGCTGTATTGCATGGTCAGTTTCGTACTGAAACGGCTTTCCCTGTCGATGCGTTCGGACAGTTCCTGCGCAACCTCGTAACGTAGCGCATCGGAAATGATCACGGCGATTTTTCTGCCGGACTTCAATACCGGCGCGATTTCACGTTCATAGAAATTGGTTTGCGCGTCCATGTCTATGAACTTCCATTGGCTAAGCGTATCGACTTGCTTTTGCCATGCCTGGCCCAAATCCTGCTGATATGCCTCGTAGGCGCTTTGCAAATCATCGTCCACGCTCACCGCATCCGGGTTGGCGCGATGCCATGCGAGCACATATCTTCTGTATGCGCCGTCGGCCTTGTATAGCTTTTCAGCATACAGCTTCATCCCCTGCTCCGGCGAGCTGACGGTGCTGACGAGTTCACCGCATTCAGCCAGAACGGCACGGAGCCTGCTTGCTGCGGCAATGCACTCATATTGGTCGGTATATTCTGCATACCAGAGTTTTTGCTTGCGCCCGTTGATGATTCGTTGCACCTGGTCGTCCGTAATGGATTGCGATCCCAATCGTTCGAACAGCTTGTTGACGATCATCTCATCCACGTCGCGGAACAGGTCGCGGTCGGCAAGCTCCTCCACACTCATATCGGCGATTCGAGTGGACAGGTGCAGTTCCTCCACGGCATTCTCGGAAAGATTCTGCAACACCGTGCGCATGTCGATGTTCTTATACCAGTCGTCCCAGTCGCGAATAATGTTCGCATAAGCGGAAACGGCGTTCCTGCCATCGGAGAATCCGTTCCATGCGAGCTGGAACAGCCATAGCACGAAGTCCTTCACTGTCGGCTCGCTGCCGGCATCGGCATCCACATCAAAACGATAAATGCGCCGTGTTCCAGTCCAATGGAACGTGCTTAATCCCATGCGTTCGATCACGGTGATACCGGAATCGTCACCCTGCGAATATTGCGTAAGTAGCTCAGCCAGATGTCTTGCATGCTGTGCCGATCATCTTTCAGTTGCAGCAACGTGGCGATCATCTTCGCCTGAAAATCGGTAGCGTCGTCATGTGCGTTAAGACGTTTCGCGAAGCGCTTGGCACGTTCTTCACTGTCGAAGAACTTCGGCACACGCTTCATCACTTCCAACCACACGTTTCGCGTGTCGGCGGAAGCTTCCGGCAGTGTTTCCGTGAGCGTCACGACGAGTTTGTCCATGGTGAACGTGGGGCCGTATGCCAGCTCCAAATCCAACAGCCAGTTGTCTTGAACCGCCGGGGCCGGCTCCGTCAGATATACGAGGAATTTTTGATTCGGCTGCTCGTGGAACATGCGATAGCGCACGGTGAACGGAATGTACCGCCTGTCGTTCTCATCACCGATTTCCGGGGTGATGAGTTCAACCTCGCGCAGTACCTCATCAGTGGCATGCTCGCCTACCAATGTTGCCGCATCATCCGCGTACTGTTTCTTGTCATCGCGCCAGAATACGATGCGTCCACACTCGCCTGGCTGGCTGAAACGTCTGGCGAGCAGTCTTGTTACTTGGCTATTCTCACTCATGCAGTTCCGTCCTTTTCTTCGCTTCAGCGTATCGAGTGGCGCGGGCAGCACCAATTTTCACTGCACTGCCTTCCTCTACCAGACTCTTCAATATTCGTTGAGCCTGCCTTTCCTGCACGCCCAGTATCCGTATGGCGTCAGAGATAGAAATGCTCGCATTCTTACGCAGCGTATCAAGAATACGCTCTTTCTGGGATGGAACCACTGCAATGGCGGCATTCGGAGCAGCACTCGTTTTTGAAGTTGCTCCTTCCACAATCCCGTCATCAGAAAGCGAATCCCGTCGTAATCCCGTCACAATCCCGTCATCAGAAAGCGAATCCCGTCGTAATCCCGTCACAATCCCGTCATCAGAAACTGTCTCCAAGCCATTGCGATAGATATTGATACGCAGATCCGTATCGCCGCCAAGAAATTCCGGCTCAGGCAATCCGGCATCGCGCACCTCCTGCATCACACGCAGGATGCCGCTCCCCCAGTGCTCAATGTAACCCATGTACTCAAAAGCAGAGGCCAATGCCTCGTTGCGGATTTTCGAATAGCCCTGCTTCATACGTTCAATGGTCTGCCCCATCGGCAGACGCCCGGGCGAAGTGATCTCCAATCGATTATCGTAATCGATCGAGTACTGAATGCTTGAATGGTCGATTATAGCCTGCGGATTGCAA
>ENA-OQMZ01000289-OQMZ01000289.1-human-gut-metagenome-genome-assembly--contig:-NODE-289-length-22213-cov-2.253283_pt1 | contig 22213 bp, 27 predicted proteins | sample MGYA00242621_ERZ504862 | MGnify/ENA primary metagenome ERZ504862 (study PRJEB26092, sample SAMD00036393) | human gut metagenome | host: Homo sapiens | study: EMG produced TPA metagenomics assembly of...
TCTGCCTATTGGAAACTATAATCATCTACGTTATAATAGTTTTATCAGAATAAAAAGAAATTTTACTTTCTTTTTCAGAAAATATTTTCAACAAATTTAACATCAGGAGGTAATGATCATGAATGAAAGCATCAAAAACCTGTTAGAACGCAGAAGCATCCGCGCCTACAAAAAAGAGCTTGTTCCGAAAGAAACTCTGGATACGATCCTGGAAGCGGGAGAATATTCCCCCAGCGGCATGGGACAGCAGAGCACTCTTATGGTAGTGACACAGGATCCGGAGCTGGTTGCAAGGCTTTCCAAAATGAACGCAGCTGTTATGGGCAGCACCTCAGATCCGTTCTACGGCGCCCCAACTGTGATCATTGTCTTTTCCGACAGCAAAATGGGCACCTGTGTGGAAAACGGAAGTCTTGTGATGGGAAATCTCATGAATGCCGCACATGCTCTCGGCGTGGACTCCTGCTGGATTCACCGTGCAAGAGAAGTTTTTGACTCCGAGGAAGGAAAAGAGCTGAAGAAGCAGTGGGGTGTTCCGGAGGAATATATCGGCGTGGGCCACTGTGTTCTTGGATACCGTGACTGTGAGTATCCAACAGCCAAACCGCGTAAGGATGGTTTTGTGATCCGTGTGTGATCGGCTTGCAGAATAAAATTTCCGCTGCCAAAAACTTTTAATGTAAATAAAGATCTGACAGATTCCTGCATGATACGCATCGCTACGTATCTGAGAATACACAGGGAAACAACCCTCCGGTATCATAAATACCAAAAGCCTTTCCCGTCTTCTCCGGTAGTGATCTGTCAGATTTTATTTTCTCTTATTTCAGTGCTTTATCCTTATATCTGGAAATCTCCTCCAGATATTTTTTCCCAAGGACACTGATGTTAACACCCTTTCTGGCAACATAACCGATTGTCATGATCTCATCGGAATCCAGCTTCACAGCACAGTAATCGGAACCATTAAGATCCTCACAGATAATACCGGAGCATAAGGTATATCCATTCAGTCCTACCATCAGGTTCAGCATAGTAGCCCTGTCATCGGCTTTGATCAGCCGTTTGTATTCATAGGTGCTCAAAACCTCCTCAGCAAAATAAAAAGAGTTATTTCCTCCCTGTTCAAAGGACAGACACGGATATTCCTTCAGTTCTTCCAGCGTGATCTTCTCACGCTTCGCCAGAGGATGCCCCTTCCACATATAAACGTAGATCCGACAGTTAAGAAGTTCGTGAAACTCCAGACCATACTCGTGAAACATTTTTGTAAGTACCTTACGGTTAAAATCATTTACGTAGAGGATCCCGATCTCACTCTTGAAATTACGGACATCCTCGATGACCTGATGCGTCTTGGTCTCGTGGACCGCAAATTCGTACTCATCCATGCCGAATTGCTTTACCAGCTCCACAAAGGCATTAACTGCAAAGGTATAATGCTGCATGGAAACACTGAATTTTTTGCGTGACTGTTCCTTGGAAATATATTTGGCTTCCATCAGTTCGTACTGTTCCACCACCTGCCTTGCATACCCCAGAAATTCTTCGCCTGCAGGCGTTACGGCGATTCCTCGGTTCGTTCTTCGGAAGATCTCAACACCGGTTTCTGCTTCCAGCTCCCGGATTGCCGTGGAAAGACTGGCTGAGAAATATAAAGGCTTTTTGCTGCCTCGTTCATAGATCCGGCTTTTGCAATTGCTATGGTATATCTGAGCTGTGCCAGAGTCATCTTTCTGCCTCCCCGTTTCTTGTTCCGGCTTTCTGTTCCTCTTCAGGCAGATCCGGCAACAAGCATCCTTTATCTTTTTATTTAAGGTAGTTCTTATCTACATATCCTTCTTTTCCAAGCTTCGGAACATATACATACCAGTAAGTACTGTCTTTCTTCTCAATGACTTCTACCGTATCTCCGTTATTCAGCTGGGCGATCTCATTGTCCTTGTCATACGCCTTTGTACTGCGCAGAGCCAGATAGCCGCTTTCCACTTTAACAGTCATGGATGGAGTTGTTGTACCTGAGCCTCCGGTAAGATAGTTCCTATCAACATAACCGGTCTTATCCAGCTGCGGAACATATACATACCAGTACTGATCGTTGCTGGTGTCCTTCACCTGAACCGTGTCACCGGTATTCAGCTGTCCGATCTCATTGCTTTCATTATAGGCTGCCTTGTTGCGAAGGGCAAGATAACCAGTTTCTACTTTAACTGTCCACAGACCACTGTTGTAAATATACCGGTTATCCACATATCCGGATTTATCAAGCCCCGGAGCATATACGTACCAGTAAGTAGAATCACTGCTGTCCTTTACAAGAACGACATCTCCGGTATTCAGACGTCCGATCTCGTTACTGTCATTGTAAGCTGCGGTACTTCGAAGAGCCAGATAGCCTTTTTTTACCTTTACTGTCCAGGAATCGTTGGAAGCTGTGGCGTTCTCTGCTATCTGGATATAGTTTTTGTCCAGATAGCCGGATTTATCCAGTCTTGGCACGTATGCATACCAGTAAGTAGCGTCCTTCCGATTTGTAACTTCCACAAGATCTCCTGTATTCAGCTGTCCGATCTCATTGCCTTTGTCAAAAGCCTTCTCACTCCGAAGAGCCAGGTATCCATCTGTGACTTTGACTTTAAAAGTGGTTCCTGCTGCTGCCTTTGTCTCCCGGATCGTCGCCGGAAAAGCTGCTGCCAGTATAAGTGTCAGAAGTACCAGCCTTTTTACTGCCTTTATATGGGACAGAAGAGTTCTTTTTCTCATATTATACGCCTCCTTTTCTTTTTTGGATCTTTCTCTGATCTGCTGCTCTCTCTGTTTTTTATTTACTGAGCAGACCGCACCGGAATTTATGGTAGTATTATATCATATTTTTAGCTGATAGCTGTAAGAATCATATCTCTTATTTCAGTCCAAAATGTTCTTTTTCACAATGCAGGTATTGACACTTTTAATTAGCAGTGTTATATTACATGTAGAACAAGATAAAAGTAATGCCCCCGGGATTTTTCCCGGGGAATTTTATACGCATACGTTCAATATATGACAGTCCGGGAGATCTGTCCTCTGAGAGGACAGATCGATCATCCGGGACGCTGCAGACTATAATATAAGGGAAGGTGAATACCATGGCAGTAAAAAGAGATTATTACGATGTTCTGGGCATTGACCGGAACGCAGATGAAAAACAATAAAAAAAGCCTATCGTAAACTGGCTAAAAAATATCATCCGGATACAAACGCCGGTAATGCAGATGCCGCAGATAAATTTAAAGAAGTAAACGAAGCCTACGATGTCTTAAGTGATCCAAAGAAGAAAAAAATGTATGATCAGTTTGGTCATGCCGCATTTGAAGCAGGAGCTGATCCTGGAGCCGGCGCAGATGCCGGTGGATTCGGCGGATTCCAGGGTGGCGGCAATGGCAGCTATCAGGAATTTCATTTTAACGGTGAAAATATGGACGATATTTTTGGTGATATCTTCGGAAATATGTTCCACGGCAGTCACGGCGAAAGCCGCGGTTTCGGCAGCAATGGCACATATGAGCATTTCACCGGTAACGGTGGCGGCTTTCACAGTGGATTTGGCGGAAGTGGCTTTCACAGTGGCAACGGCTTCGGCGGATTCCATCAACAGGATTTTCCGCAAAAAGGCTCTGATGTGAAGGCCAGCATCAAACGTTACCTTTGATGAGGCAGCTTTTGGTGCAGATAAAAGGATCTCTCTGTCCGGTCCGGACGGAAGCTCCGGTGCACCGCAGACACTTCAGATTCATATTCCGGCAGGTATTGATACCGGCAAGAGTATCCGTCTGAAAGGAAAAGGCATGCCCGGAACCGGCGGCGGTGAGCCTGGTGACCTTCTTCTGAAGGTTACCGTAGGAACACGTCCTGGCTATGAACGAAAGGGATCGGATGTTTATACCACCATTTCTATTCCTTACACAACCGCTGTTTTCGGCGGTGAAGCCACCGTTCCCACCCTTTACGGAAATGTTATCTGTAAGATCAGGGAAGGTATGCAGTCCGGTTCCAAGATCCGCCTGAGAGGAAAAGGCATTGTTTCCATGAAGAACCCTTCCGTCCGCGGTGATCAGTATGTAACCATTCAGATCCAAGTTCCTCAGAATCTGAATTATTCCGCAAAAGAGAAACTCCATGAATATGCAAGGGCCTGTGGACTGGAACGGAGTAATGCCACCGGATCACATGTAGCATAAAAGTTAAAATAAAAGAGTATCACAAAGCTCATCACTATCAATGAGTTCCTGTGATACTCTTTTTTGATTTTAAAGTAAGATCTGATATAGCTTATGACAGCGTCATATCTCCATCTTTCACCCATCCGAGCTTACGTACAAACATATTGATCAACGGGCAGAGAACTGCCGGGAGAATAAAAGAGATCAGAAAAAGTCCTGCCCAGTCCATAGCTGTAACAGCTGTCTTGGTTCCTTCTGCAATATCATTCATCCATCCTGTATACACACCGATCTGACCTACAAAACCGCAGGTACCCATTCCTGAGGATACAGCAGTTCCGTTCATCTGAAGCCTGAACAAGCAGGTTGCAATAGGTCCTGTGATAGCAGATGTTACGATCGGAGCGATCCAGATCCTTGGATTTCTGACGATATTTCCCATCTGGAGCATGGAAGTTCCGATTCCCTGAGAGACAAGACCACCCCATTTGTTTTCCCTGAAGGACATGACCGCAAAACCTACCATCTGCGCACAGCAGCCCGCTACTGCAGCGCCACCTGCCAGTCCGGTAAGTCCCAGAGCCGCGCAGATCGCAGCAGAAGAGATCGGCAGCTCAGTGCGATTCCAACAAATACAGAAACCAAGATTCCCATAAAGAATGGCTGCAGATCTGTTGCCACATGATCACGCTTCCTACCTTCATGGCAGCTTTTCCAAGAGCCGGTGCCCACCATGCGGAAAGACCTACGCCCACACCGATGGTTACAAGAGGCGTTACAAGGATATCGATCTTTGTTTCCTTTGAAACTGCCTTACCGATCTCAGCTGCAACAATGGCAACAAACAGTACAGCCAGAGGACCGCCTGCTCCGCCAAGTGCGTTGGAGGCAAATCCAACGGTGATCAGCGAAAACAATACCAGCGGCGGGCAATGCAAGGCGTAACCGATGGCTACTGCCATGGCAGGGCCGCTCATGGCAGATGCCAGAGAACCTACTGTATACTGGGTATCATTGACTGTGGCAACTGCCATAGTCAGAAACGGAATGTGAAACTGTGTGCCAATGGTGTTGATGATCGTACCGATCAGCAGGGAACAGAAAAGTCCCTGTGCCATAGCTCCCAGTGCATCGATACCATATCTCTTCAGAGAGATCTCGATATCCTTCCGTTTTAGAAATGCTTTGAATTTTTCCATTTTTAAACTCTCTCCTTACCCTGATCCGCTTCCTGCCGGATCAGTTCCTTTATTTGCAAAAAGCCTCGCTTACTTTCTCAAGTTCCTCGCGGATGGAAATATGCTGCGGACATACTTCCTCACACTGTCCGCATTTTATACATTCATCTGCACGCTTTCTGCCATGACTGACTACCAGCCAGTCTTCCTGATGCGCTGCGGCGGCTTTATTTCCGTACAATGTCAGATAATTCATTGCTGTAAAAGAACCGGAAATTCCAATTTCCATCGGACAGACCTTTGCACAGTAGTTACAGGTTGTACATGGGATCAGAGGAATTTTGCTCATAGCCTCTCTTGCCTTATCAAGAGTCTCCTTCTCACTGTCAGTAAGGCCATTGAAATCCTTCATAAAGGAAAGGTTATCCTCCATCTGTGCAACATTGCTCATTCCGGAAAGTACGGTGATCACGCCTTCCAGATTTGCCGCAAAACGGATCGCCCAGGATGCTGTGGATGCTTCCGGCTCTGCTTCCTTCAGAAGCTTTTCCACTGCTTCCGGCGGAGTTGCAAGCATGCCGCCTTTTACAGGTTCCATGATAATGACCGGTTTTCCATGTTTTCTGGCTACCTCGTAGCAGGCTCTTGACTGGATCACCGGATTTTCCCAGTCTGCGTAATTGATCTGCAGCTGTACAAATTCCATTTCCGGATGTGCAGTGAGAAGTGCATCCAACTCCTCCGGTGTGGAGTGGAACGAAAATCCTGCATGTCTGATCAGACCGGCTTCCTTCTGTTCATGGATCCAGTCCCATAAACCGTACTCATCAAAATATTTTGTTCTGTGCTCTCCAAGATTGTGGAGAAGATAAAAGTCGAAATATCCTGCCTTTGTTCTCTCCAGAGATGTTTTAAACTGTGCAAGAGCTTCATCTCTTGTCTTGCAGTTGATCCAGGCTGCCATCTTGGTGGCTAACTGATATTTTTCTCTCGGATAACGCTCTACCAGCGCTTCGCGGATAGCATCTTCGCTCCTGCATAAGCCCATGCTGTATCAAAATATGTAAATCCGGCTTCCATAAATTTGTCCACCATGACTTTGGTCTGCTCCACATCGATCACACCTTCTGATTTCTGCGGAAGTCTCATAAGGCCAAAACCAAGTTTTTTGATCTCTTCACCTAAATATGCCATATCTTTCTCCCTTCTTATTACATACCGGAAAATTCCTCATATCATCTGATATATCACCGGATAAGCAATATTTCTGACACAGATATCTCCCGGACCGTTATATTTTTGCCGCAGAAAAACTGCGTTTCTCCTATTATAACGATATTTTTCCTGGTGGTAAACCTTTTTCTTTTACAAGTGTCAAGACAATGCCTGCATTACGTCTGAATTTTTGCAGAAAACAGAAAAACAGCTGCCACACGTTTATCGCACGGCAACTGTCTTTTGTCCTATCAGTTCATCTTTGTTCTTTACACCTCAGATCAAATATTTTAAACTGATATTACTTATAATAACCATATATCGAAAGGCAGAAAACTCTCATGAAAAACAAGCAGGTCATGAACCGCCAGACTTCATCAAAAGAACTTCATCTTATTTCCTGCGGCTGGGAAAAATGTACACCGGAACAGTCCTACGCCCTGGTGTCCGGCGATATTACACCATCCATTTTGTGCTGAGCGGACAGGGATATTTCTATATGAACAACCGGAAATATACCTTGAAAGCCGGACAGTGCTTTTTCATTCCTCCTGTGACCAGCTCTCTCTACAAAGCGGAACCTTCTGATCCCTGGACTTATATCTGGATCTGTTTCAACGGGGAAAACGCTCCAACGCTTTGCGAACACTGCCATCTTACCGGGGAAACTCCGGTCCAGCAGCTGAATTCGGTTCTTCCATATCAGGAAACTATTCTTGAAATGATGGCTCATCCACAACTGACGCCTTCCGGTGATGCCTATATCCAGAGCGGTCTTTACCGGATCATTGCCCTGCTGGAGGAAGAATTTCATGCTTCCTACACCACCATGGAATCCAACGATAATTTTTACATCACACAGGCTGTTGATACATCAAAAAAAGTCCGCTACAGAATATCACTGTGACAGATGTTGCTGACTATCTCCATATCAGCCGCAGCCACCTTTACGGACTTTTTAAAAAACATCTTGGAACCACACCCCAAGCATTCCTGACTTCAGCCAAGATCATCAACGCCCGAGAGCTTCTGACCATCACGGATATCCCTGTCTCCAGCGTGGCGTTCTCCTGCGGATATCAAAATCCATTTGCCTTCTCCCGTGCCTTCAAAAAAGAAACCGGCATGACGCCACGGGAATACCGGGAAAAATATCATCATGCGAGGATCTTCTGGATTGCTGAACCACTTTTCCTGATTTACGGAACAACTACCTTGGCATTATAGTATTCCACCGCAGCATCCATGGTCGGACCTTCGTTGTCAAACCAGTCATAAGTGATAGTTTCGCCGTTTTCTCCCCATACCTCCGGGCAGTCGATTTCTTCCCAGTCAAGCGGAACAAAATGCTCTTCCTGTTCTGATGCACGCAGCATGATCTGATGCAGCTCCTCAAATTCCTCCGGATTCAAAACTCCAGGTTTTGCGGATACAAACAGTGGTGTACCGCTCTTTGCAAGAACGTCTGCCCACTGACGATTTTTCTCCCATGGATCATTCCGAAAATACCGACACAGTCTGCATCAATATGGTAAAACGTATTGTGCTGCGGAAGACGGAATGCCAGCGTATTTACGCCCATTCGTCTGGTACGCTCCCAGATACGTCCGCTGGTATCGTCACCGGTCCGATTCAGATGCATCAGCCTGCGCCGAGATGTCCAATGGTATTGCAGCCGATGATCACTGCGTTGTTGCTCCGGGAAGCATCATAAATCTCCTGATAAAGCATTTTTACGATTTCTGCGCTGGTTTTGGTCTGATCATAAAAATGCCATTTCTCCATGGAATTGTCTCTTAAATTCGCCTCAAATCCCCATTTCCCAAAGAGATCAAAGGTAGAAAAATCATGCTTGATCAGCGTGTATCCCCAATCACAGATCCTCTCGATATCTTTACGGATATATTCCAGTGCATCCGGGTGGGACGGATCGAGACAGTCATTATAGGAAATCCTCCACTCATTCGGGATATTCTCATCTTCATTAAGAAGCAGACGGACCCAGATACCCGGGCGGACACCTTTTTTCTCCAGCTTGTCTGCAAGACCTTTCATATCCGGAAATCTGGCATTGCCTTTTGTCCATGGTCCACCGTTGTATTCATCCAGGCGGTGATGCTCCTGCCAACAGTCATCAATGACCATGAACGGAGGATTTTTTACACCTTCGGTCAGTTTCAGGATATAATCGGTATCACTTAAGATCTCCTCTTCGGAGCTGTCACCGTAAGCATAGTACCAGTTATTGCTTCCATATACCGGAAACTCCGGGAAGATCGGATCTGTACACATTTTTTCACAGAATTTCTGTGCAGTTTCAAAAGTATCTGCTCCTTCTGCTTCCATGCAGACGATCTGTGCGGCACACAGCTTTCTTCCTTTCAGCTGTACTCCTGTATTTCCGCAGCGAACATCCAGAAACAAAGTAATTCCTTTGGTATCCACCTGCCAGCAGCACATAGCAGAAGGACGGACCTTTACGCCAAAGCAGAGAACCTTCTCAGAAAGCTTCGCCAGAAAATACCATGGCAGATAACGGTTTCCGCTCATTCCATGCCATTCCGCATCACCATAGGTACGTTCCCAGGCATCTCCCAGAAATCTGGCTGATTTCGGGATCTTATAGTTCCATCTCAGCTTCACACATCTCACTGCATCCTCGGATGTGACAAATATATCCTCATGTTCACCTGCGTCCTGAAATTCCACAGTAGTTGCACCGGCAGCTACTGTCGTCTGCCCTCCTGGCACACAAGTCTCTCCTCTTCTGTTTCCACTGTTACATAATCCGGTACCCCAAGCTTAAAATCTGCATATTTTTTCTGCATTATTCTCTCCTCCTGTACTTTTTCATTTACATTTTGCTTTACCTACATACTCATGAATACTGTCTTTCTATCGTCTGTTCAACTCAGAAGAATGTACGAAAATTTTTTAATACATTTTGTCTATATGCCTTATTATATTGATTTTTTTGGTTTTTTCTATGCTTTAAAGTTATTATAACATTGCAGAATGTTCAATCTGCATAAGCTTTTCAGACCTTGTCCGATTCGCTTTTTAATATAAGAACATAAAGGGCTAAAGGTGGAAATTAGTTTTTCATTTTACGGAACACAAATTCTTCACAATTTTTTTAGCACTCACCTCTTGACTTTGCTAGCAACAGGTGTTATATTACATATAGAACAAGGAAGGAGATAAAAAAGAACTTCCAGATGTTCAGAATAAAACCAAACGATCACCACTGCGGAATAACCCGAAGTGGTAACTATATACCGGCAACAGTTGGATTTCTTGATCCACCGGAACGGCTTTTCAATTTGAAAGGAGAAATGACTTATGATGTTCCCGAGTGTATTTGGAGAAAACTTATTTGATGACTGGATGGATGATTTTGGATTCAGAGATAATTTCTTTAGCGGAAAGAACCCTCTTTATGGCAAACATGCAAAAAATATCATGAAAACTGATGTACGTGAAACAGATAAAGGCTATGAGCTGGATGTAGATCTTCCAGGATTTAAGAAAGATGAAGTACAGGTACAGCTGAAGGATGGTTATCTTACCATCTCCGCTGCCAAGGGTCTTGACAAAGACGAGGAAGACAAGAAAGGCAATTATATCCGCCGTGAACGTTATGCCGGCAGCACAAGCAGAAGCTTCTATGTTGGTAATGGTGTAAAAAACGAAGATGTCCATGCAAAATTTGAGAACGGTGTTCTGAGACTTTCTATTCCGAAAAAAGCAGCTGAAGAGATTGAAGCTGATAAATATGTATCTATTGAAGGCTGACATTGACTCACTCTCACAGGGGGAGGATCCATAGGGATTCTCCTCCTCTTTTTTATACGCAATAATACATATGACACTCTCTTTCCAATTTACTACGTACTCACAAGTACTTTCACTCTATAGTTAATGATCCTTTTGTCAAAGTTTTCATGATATTGGATATTTTTTAACAAATACGCTTGATTTTTTGAATATTTTTTATATATTTTGCATTATATTATTTCATTTTTTTGAAATTAATGGTATAATATGCACAGCTAATCGGATATTTGCAATCCGCATTCGGTTAAATAAATCTGTTTCGTAATCCTTCAGGATAATTCTCCTGAACAACCACGTAAAACACGATCACGACAGGAGGTTTTTATTATGGATCAGGACAACATCATAAAAATTTATGCACGCACTGACAACCGCATACAGCTTAAAATGATTCCGGGACACTTCGTAACATCCCAATCCCATATCACACACTACCTGGATCTCACTACTATGAAATCCAGATGCGCTGAAGCACAGCGTATTGCATCCGCTCTCGCAGCAAATTACGAAGCATCCATTCCGGTAGACACCATCGTCTGCATGGACGGACTTGAAGTGATCGGTGCTTATCTCGCCGAAGAACTGACCAAAGCCGGCGTCCTTTCCATGAACGCACACCAGACCATCTACGTCATCACCCCTGAGTTCAATAGCACCGCAGATGATCTTCCGCGACAACTATGAACCAATGATCAATGGAAAAAACATCCTCATCCTAAATGGTTCCATCACCACCGGATCCACATTGAACCGAGCTATCGAAAGCGTTCTGTACTATGGCGGTAAGATCCGCGGCGTGGCAGCCATCTACAGCAGTGTAGACAGTGTAGCCACACTCCCTGTCCACTCTATCTTTCAGGCCAGAGACATCCCGGACTATCGCTCCTACCGCTCTGACAACTGCCCACTGTGCAAAAAACGCCAGAAGATCGATGCTATTGTCAGCAGTTACGGATATTCTGTATTATAAGATTCAGATCAATCAACGAATCCCCCATGGATAGCAAAACCAGTGGGGGATTCTCTTTATCTTTTCTTATTATAATTGATATTCTCTGTACATAGCTTCACGCATTTCTTTATCTGTAACAACCTTCTGAATCTCATTACCACGATTATCAAGTATAAGCCTGTTGATCAGAACACTAAGTCGTTCTTCCCCCTGGGCCATTCCCTGGGCCATTCCCTGTTCTCGCCCCTGTTCTTTAGCTTCCGCCATCAGTCTTGCCCTTTTCTCAGATTCCAGTTCCAGAACATGTCCACCCATAATCTCACCTATTCCTTTCCGGACTTTCTCCTCATTTCTGAAAATATGATCAGATATCCGAGTTATCAGTCCAATCAGATCACTGAACAGTTCAGACCTTCCAGATTCAGTGATCTCTACCTCCAGTTTACTCCGGATCACTTCATATTCATTCAGTAATTCCTGGAAAAGTTGTGGATCCTCACTCATCTCATGCCCTCTTTTTTCATATCGCATGATATAAAAAGGAAGCAGCATAAGAAGACTCTTTTCAAATATCTTATCTTTTGTATAATTCTCTACTTTAATGGCAGGCACTCTGTACAAATGACATCCCCCATCCGGAAAAACCACATCCACTTCCAGAAAATCCGGCGTATTCCTACTGTTTCTCAGATACAACACACAAGAACGTGGAAACTCCATCCGATACCTCCGTCCCTGCTTTCTGGCAAACTCAACAGCAGTTGCAAAATCATACTCTATCATCGTACAGCCATTGTCGTGTCATCCGTACTCTGACATTCTATATGATAAATCCTGTTTCCGATCAACAGCCGCGAATCCGTAATAATCTCACCATCCACCCGCTGATACTCATTACGCAGCTGCACAATCTCCACATCAGCCGGGTATGATGTATGAAAAACATCATTGATCAAAGGCACGACCAGAAACGTCATTTTCTCCATCATAGTACGAAAAACATCATCAAAAATCGTATTATCTCTCAAACAATGCTCCTTCTGGTATATACAATTATACCATCAACCAAACACTTCAGAAACCCTGTATACAGTTTTTATAAATATTTTTGAAAAACGCTTCAGACATTGAAGCAAAAAGAAACCAAATAAATGGATAGATCTTATAAGATATACAAATCATACCACACATCCCACCACAACACCACAAAAAACCATCTCCAAATTTCGACACCACCTTCCAGCGTCCAGCAACGCGCCGACATTCACAATCTCCCTCCAAACCACATGGAATCTCAACCTTCCAAACTACAGGCGTCCAGCAACGCGCCGACGCTCACAACCTCCCTGACAAACACATAGAATCTCAAGCTTCCTAACTACAAGCGTCCAGCAACGCGCCGACGCTCACAACCTCCCCGGCAAACACATAAAATCTCAAGCTTCCTAACCACAAGCGTCCAGCAACGCGCCGACGCTCACAACCTCCCCGGCAAACCACAAGGAAACTCAGCCTTTCCTCCCAGCCATCCAGCGCAGCGCTGATGGCTCATCCAACTCCCGTCAGACCACTCTATCCCTCCCACCATGACCGCACAGTGTGAGGTTTGCAGCAGAAGTCCGGGTGCTTTGGAGTAAGCCTTGGTCCATACTTAGCGTCTGAGGTGGTTCACGGAGAGGTACCTGGCGGCCACAAGCCGCAGGGTAAGGCCCATCTGTCTGAGCCAGGTACGCATCAGCGTACATGGCGAGTTATGGGCCGGCCGCTCCGTGAGACACCTCAGACGCTTAGTATGACCAGGCGAAACGACGGCACCCGGACTTCTGCTGCAAATCTCACACGTCCGTCCGTGTCATCTTGCCCCCACCAAACACCTGTGCTATAATCAAACTAATTAAAAAACCGAGGTAAACCACACATGAACAAAAAAGAAATCGCAGAAATAAAAAACAATTCAACCCTGACCGCTGCTCCATCACCCGCATCTGCGGCTGCTACGTAGACGGTGAAAAAACAAAAAACCGAACTCAAAGAAGCCTTCTTATCCTTATCAGAGGAAGAAACCTTCAAATACTTCGACATCTTCCGAAAAACCCTCACCGGCACCATCGGAAAAAATCTCATCAACATGGAATTTCCTCTGGATCAGGAAACCGAAGGCGGAACCCAAAACTTCCTCATGAAACTCCGCAAAAGCAAACTCACCGACGACACCCTCACCGAAGCCTTCTACGACAGAATCATAGAAAACTACGACTACGGTGAAAAACTACTACATCATCCTCATCCACGCAGTCTACGACATCCCCGGCAAATCCTCCGACGGTGCCGAAATGTTCGACGCTTCCGATGAGATCTACGATCACATCCTCTGCAGTATCTGCCCGGTCAAGCTCTCCAAAGCAGGCCTGCATTACAATGCAGAGACAAACAATATTGAAGACCGTATCCGGGACTGGCTGGTAGAAATGCCTGACTGGGGCTTCCTTTTCCCACAGTTCAACGACCGCAGTACCGATATCCACGGACTTCTCTACTACACCAAAAACGCCGAAAATCTCCGCTCCACCATGATGGAAGAAGTCTTCGGCTGCACCACACCACTATCTGCCGGAACCCAGCGTGACTCCTTCAATGCTCTGGTGGAAGAAACCCTTGGTGATGACTGTGCCTACGACACAGTCCTTGAGATCCATGAAAAGCTCAACGATCTCATCGAATCCCAGAAGGACGAACCGGAACCTGTTGTCCTCACCAAATCCGAAGTCAAACGTCTCTTCGAAGAATGCGGCGTAGAAGACGAAAAGCTTCAGAACTTCGATGAACAGTATGAGCTTGCCGCAGGAGAAAAATCAGCTCTGGTAGCATCCAACATCACCAACACCCGGAAATTCGAGATCAAAACCCCTGACGTGGTGATCCACGTAGCACCGGACCGGGCAGAACTGGTAGAAACCCGCATCATCGATGGTCGAAAATGCCTTGTGATCCCCATGGAAAGTGAAATAGAACTCAACGGCATCCGTGTCAGCACACTGAACTCTGTTGAAGATACATCCGCAGAACCGCTTCCTGTTAATGATATTACTGACATTGATAACAGTAACACCGAAGAAGAAATCCCATTTTAAAGGAGACCTTATGAACGATAAAAAAATCCTGTTCTTCGACATAGACGGCACACTGCTTACGCCTCACCCCTTCAAGGTTCCGGAGAGCACCAGCCGCGCCCTCACAAAAGCCCATGAAAACGGTCATCTTCTTTTCATCAACACCGGCCGCACCAAAGTAATGATGCCCTCTGCACTCTCAGAGCTTCATTTCGATGGCTATATATACGGCTGTGGAACCCACATTTACATGGACAACAAATTGCTTTTTTTCCGCACAGTCCCAAATCTTCTGTGCAAGGAAACCGTAGACCTTCTCCGCAAATGCAAGATCGAGGCAATTTTTGAATCCAACACTGAGATCCTGTATGATGGCGCATCTCCGGCCCAGTCCGAATTCGGAGTCAAAATGCGAAAAGAAATTCCAATGGTCGACATCACGAAATTCAATCGGAGGATGCCTGCACTTACTCCTATGACAAATTCCTGGTACATATGCTGCCGGATTCCGATGTCGAAAAATTCCGCAGCTTCTGTAATGATCATTACACCTATTTTAATCACGGAGACGGAATCTGGGAAGTCACACAAAAGGGTACCAGCAAAGCCACAGGCATGGAATTTCTCCTGGACCGCCTTTCCATCCCCAAGGAAAACTGCTATGCATTCGGAGACAGTCCCAACGACCTTCCCATGCTGAAAGCTGCCGGAGTCAGCGTTGCTATGGGAAATGCTTACGGAGGCATCGAAAAACACTGCACATACCAGACAAGCGCAGTAGACAGGGACGGGATTCTTCACGCACTGGAGCATCTCGATCTAATCTGACGATCCATAAAGCAGGCATGAGCATTACAAAAAACGAGCCGTGTACGATAAATCCGTACACGGCTCGTTGTCTTTTCTCTTATCATTCCATTGTAAACATTGTATCTTATTTCTCAGCTTCCGGTGTAGCAGCTGCCTCAGATTCTGTACTATCTGCAGTCTCCTCATCAGCCTTTGCAGAATCTCCCTCTGTCTCCGGTGTCTCGGTCACATCAGTCTGCTCCTCAGCTGCCGGTGTCTCGGTTGCCTCAGCCTCTGCAGAATCTGCTGTCGGTGTCTCAGTTACATCCGGGTCCGGTGTCGGAGTTGGAGTCTGGATCGTAAAGCTGTGATTATCTGTGATCTTGATCTTCTTGATCAGTTTTTTCTCTTCTTTGATATCAGCTTTCTTCTTCCAGCCATCTGTTGTATCATTATAGAAATCATCCTTCTTGGTGTTTGTCAGAAACTCTTTCTTACTCTCCGTTGCAGTTTTATCCTTCTTGGAATCCAGTCTCACAACATACCATACGGAATCTGTCTTTATGATCTCCTCGTTCAGTGCACCCTCGTCCAGCTTTCTTAAAGCGGTACGAACCTCATCCGGATAAGTAGTTCCGTTGGCAGCACTGTCATCACCTTCCTCATAGGTAGGGCATGTTCCGGTTGTTGCGGTCATATCCTCGGAGATCTCATCTCCAAGAGTATTGAAATCTGCAGCCGGATCCTCTTTAACCTTGTCATAAAACTTCTGAAGATTCTCTTTATTCTTCTTGATATCATCATCGGAAAGATCATCTCCGCTGACCTTTGCACTTGCATAGCTGAAGGACATCTGCTGATATTCTTTCTCATCCAGCTTCACGTCCGCTTTGGCTTCAATGGCATCCTTCATCTTCACATCGTATGTTTCAAGCTCGAGGAAAGTCTTTACCATATCTTCATCAACCGCAAGCTCTGCAATTGTCTCATCAGAATTGGCAGCCATGAAGTTCTTGGCAGCTTCCTCAAGAGCCTTCTGCTCATCATCTGTGATTTCAACATCATACTCGGAAGCGTGTTCTTTCTCCAGACACATCTTTTCAACAGTTTCAACAGAAGTTGTTACCGCATTTTCACCGTAAGTCTCATCGGAATCATCCATTTTGGTACTCCAGATAGACATATCGCTTCCGCCGCCAAGATACATCTTGTACATTGCCTCAGCCTGTGCCTGCTGCATACGTGCTGCCAGACTTACAACGCCAAACGGGATTTCCTGCTTATTGACTGTCACTGCGATCTTTGTACCATCGAGTTTTTTATTTCCGCAGCCTGCCATCATTCCTGCCGCTGTAACGCAGACAAGAGCAGTAACTGTCGCTTTCTTTACTGAATTTCTCATTTCATCCTCCATCTATCCGTCCATAAGAATCACGGTCCGGCTCTTATTCCATAATACTTGATTATAAAACGTTTTCACCTTTAAGAGCAAGGATTTCACGAACTTACACGACATTTCACAAATTATCCACAAGTCTTTCCGGGAAAATATCCGGTATCCACAAACCGGATGTTTTTTCCCGTGGATAACCCTAAGCTTAGCTGATTCTTCCCTTTACTCCAGTGGCTCTGCCAGTTTTGCCAGCTCCCCCGCAAACTTCATCAGCTCTTCAATCAGCTTCCCTGTGGTGTCAGGATAAATTTCGGCTCATGATCAGCCTTAAACTGCAAACCTCTCCGGTACTGCGCCATAATAGCCGGGATACCTGCGGGATCCAGCTTGGCCTTTTCATAGAGCGTGATCCGGACATCTTTTCCAAGCTGCTTGATCTCCGTCACATATCCCTGATGGGCAAGAGCCTTCAGTCTTGCAATGGCAAGAAGATTCAGCACAGCTTTTGTCGGCTCCCCAAAACGGTCGATCAGTTCCTCCAGCATATCATCATATTCCTGCTGGCTTTCAATACCGGCAATACGCTTATAAATATCCAGCTTCTGGAACTCGTTGCTGATATAGGAATCCGGGATAAACGCATCGATGTTGAGATCAATGGTCGTCTCAAAATCATCCATAGTCCGGATTCCCTTTGCCTCCTTGACAGCCTCACTGAGCATCTTGCAGTAAAGGTCATAACCAACTGCGTTCATATGCCCGTGCTGCTGAGCACCAAGAAGATTTCCTGCTCCACGAAGTTCCAGATCCTTCATAGCTATCTTAAAACCGCTTCCAAGGTCTGAATACTCCCGCATAGCGCTAAGCCGTTTCTCCGCGGTCTCCTGGAGCATCTTGTTTTTGGTATACATCAGAAATGCATAAGCAGTCCTGTTGGAACGTCCTACACGCCCACGGAGCTGATAAAGCTGGGAAAGACCATATCTGTCCGAATCATGGATGATCATGGTGTTTACGTTGGAAATATCCAGTCCTGTCTCAATAATAGTGGTGGAAACCAGTACATCCACATCTCCGTTGATAAAATCATACATTACCTGCTCCAGTTCCCTCTGACTCATCTGTCCATGTGCAAAATCCACTCTGCTCCGCACGAGCACTGGATATCCAAGGGCTACTTCGGCAATGTCATTGACTCGATTATATACGTAATACACCTGTCCACCCCGGCGAAGCTCCCTGCGGATGGCTTCCCGAACAGTCTCCTCATCGTACTCCATAACGTATGTCTGGATCGGCACACGATCCATCGGCGGCTCTTCCAGAACGCTCATATCACGGATACCGATGAGACTCATATGAAGAGTTCTCGGAATCGGCGTTGCCGTCAGCGTCAGTACATCCACATCTTTTTTCATCTGCTTGATCTTCTCCTTGTGAGTAACACCGAAGCGCTGCTCCTCATCAATGATCAGAAGTCCAAGATTTTTAAATTCCACATCTTTTGAAAGAACTCTGTGGGTGCCGATCACAATATCTACCTGCCCCTTTTTGATCCCTTCGATGGTCTTTTTCTGCTGGGCAGATGTCCGGAAACGGCAGAGAAGCTCCACCTTCACCGGAAATTCTTTCATACGCTGTACAAAGGTATTGTAATGCTGCTGGGCAAGAATGGTAGTAGGGACCAGATAAACCACCTGCCGGCTTTCCTGTACTGCCTTAAACGCAGCTCTTAAAGCCACCTCCGTCTTTCCGTAACCAACGTCACCACACACAAGACGTCCATGATCCTGGTGCTTTCCATATCTCTCTTGGTATCCTCAATGGCTGCCAGCTGATCCTCTGTCTCCTCATAAGGAACATCTCCTCAAATTCCTTCTGCCATACGGTATCCGGTCCGCAGACATACCCCTCTTTCTCCTGGCGGACTGCATAAAGCTCAACCAGCTCTTTTGCGATATTTTTTACTGCACCCTTAACACGGCTCTTGGTCTTATTCCACTCCTGACCGCCAAGCTTGTTCAGCTTGGGCGTTTTTGCATTTTCGGAGGATCCTGAATATTTCTGCAAAGCATCCAGCTGGGTTGCCAGGATATAGAGATTACTGCCGCCTCGGTATTCGATCTTGATGTAATCCTTCACAACACGGTCAACCTCTACCTTTTCGATTCCACGGTAAATACCCAGTCCGTGCTTTTCATGAACAACAAGATCACCAATGGAAAGCTCTGCAAAATCCTGGATCCTGTTTCCGCTGTACTTTTTCTTTTTTTTACGCTTTTTCTGCTCTTTGCCGAAAATATCGGTTTCCGTCATCACTGCAAATTTGATCAGCGGATACTGGAAGCCACGTCTTGCGTGACCATAGACCACCATGATCTCCCCGGGACTGATGATACGATCCATGTCCTGGCTGTAAAAAGCATTCAGTCCTTCCTCTGAAAGATCCTTTGCCAGACGCTCCGCCCTGGTCCTGGAACCGGAGAGCAATGCGATCCGGTATCCCTGACTCTTATACTGAAGGAGATCCTTTACCAGAAGTTCAAAGCTGCTGTTATAAGAATCTACAGACTTCACCGTAAGATCAAATTCCTCATTGATCTTCCATCCGGAACGTCTGGGAGAAAGTGCGGATACAGCCACACAATTCCGTCTGTTCAGCTTCTTCTGCAGTTCCTGAAAGCCACATAGCCACTGCTCCGGAAGATTTGCCTCGCCTTTTTCCTCTCTGTGCATACGACTCTGACGGTACTCTTCCTCCACACCCTCGCCGTTTTCTGCCAGGTGGTTCAGTTCATCCAGAAACACCAGTGTTTTTTCTTCCGGAAAATAATCCAGAAAGGATACCATATCTTCTCCGTCCATCTTTTCTGCGGCCGGATAAATCGTAATTTCATCTACATTTTCCAGAGATCTCTGACTTTCCGCATCAAGCTCCGGATAGAATCCACCTCATCATCCACAGTTCGATACGCCAGGGATTATCCTCTGTCAGCGGATAGATATCAATGATTCCTCCACGCACAGAAAACTGCCCCGGAAGCTCTACCTGACCGGTGCGTTCATACCCCAGCTCTACCAGCTCTTCCTTCAACTGATCCAGATCGATCACACTGTCACTTTTAAAATGAAGAAGTCTGCTTCTGATCTTTTCCAGCGGCATCAGGAAATCCATACATCCGTCAATGCTGGTAACAACGGTCACTTCTTCCTGTTCCAGAAGTGCCCGGATCACACGCATCCGCTGCCGGATCAGAAGATTTCCGTGAATATCTGCCTGAAAAAACAGAAGAATCCTTTGCCGGATAAAAATATACATTTTTGTCATAGAATCGGTAATCCTCATAGATTTCCTTTGCGTTGCGCTCATCATCCGCAAGGATCAGATGATATGGAAAAAGCCCGGAAAGTCCATACATCAGATGGACCTTCTGGGACTCCATGCATCCGGAAACATTAAGAATTCCGCAGTTTGCGCCACAGCGCTTTTTTATTTCCCCAAACTCTGCAAGACCCTGCAGAGGATGCAAAAATGCTTCCATACAAACCTCAATTCTTAGGCTTTTTCCTGTTATATTTATTCATCGCCGCATCTACGCCCTCGGACAGGATCATCTCCACAGCCTCTGCCGCATCATTGATCCCTTCATCCGCAAGCTTGCGGTCACTGTCCGAAAAATGACCCAGCACAAAATCTGCCAGATCCCAGTCTTTCGGTTTTGCACCGACACCAACACGGATGCGGATAAATTTTTCAGTTCCAAGGCGGCGGATGATATCCTTGATCCCGTTATGTCCGCCTGCACTGCCTTTTTTGCGGATACGAAGCTGCCCAGCTCCAGATCGATATCATCGTAGATCACGATCAGCTCTGTCTCCGGATCGATCTTGAAATAGCCGGACATCTCCTGGATCGGACCGCCGCTTAAATTCATATAGGAAAGCGGTTTCATCAGAATAGCTTTTTCACCGCCAATGATACCTTTTCCATACATGGCATTAAATTTTACGCCACCCTGCGGGATATTATGCTTCTCCACAAGACAGTCAACGGTGTCAAAGCCCATATTGTGGCGTGTAGCCTCATACTGCTTTCCCGGATTTCCCAAACCTGCAATTAAATACATAAAAACTCCTCAGCTGTAATTTACCTGGTTCAACGCCAGGCCCTCTTATGCCTTAAGACATACAAATGCTCTGATCGTATCAGTTGAAATATACCATCTCATCAGCAAGTGGCTCACAAACTTCTACATGCTCTGCGTAAAGTACGACTCCCTCTCCCTGATATTCCATTCTCTTCTCAAACGCAACCTTCGCAGTAACATCCACCCACTGGCCTTCTGCGATCTTCGGAGCAAAAGCGCTCTTGCAGATATAACCAAGGAATGTGGTATCATCTGCACAGCATGTCATGGCTGTTCTTCCGGGAACAAAGAATTTGCTTCCCATTCCACGCGGCTTCAGGGCACGTGCTTTAAAGTGAACGGTTTTTCCGACATAGCGGTCCGGATGATCCATGGAATCCACAAACCAGATACCATAATCCTCCGGAAGGATATCGATCACCGGCGCATCAATATCAAATGGCATCTCATCCTCAAAAAGATCACCAAGCTCACCCTCTTCATCCTCAAAGATGATCTCCGCACGCTGGTTCACCACCTTGATGCTTCTTCTGTAAGAAGGAAGCGGGTCGTTCTCCTGGCAGCGGTTAAAGATAACCATATCCGCATTGCGGACCATGTCCATAAAAAGGGACTTCATATTCGCCATATAAACCTGGAATGTGCTTGCATCCACACAGGTGATATGCTGCTCCACGCCCCAGCCTTCCGGTTTTTCCATTTCTTCGAATTTACTTACCAGCCACATGCCATTATACTCAATGATCACCCGCTCCGGCTGATGCAGGATCTCCATTGCCGCAAGTCGTTCCGGTGTAAGCTCTTCCTCACTGTCAATGCTCTCCACAACGGTATTGCACTGTTTCAGTGCTTCCTCATCATATTCTTCCTCACCCTCTTCGCAAAGGATCAGCAGTGTTTTTCCATCGATCTGAAAGTAATCCTGCTGCAGGGTAAAGCTCAGGAAAGAGGTCTTGCCGCTTTCCAGAAAACCTGTGATCAGATAAACGGGTACTCTGGTCTCTTCCATAAATCCATCCCATCAGATACTGTACGATTTAATGTACAGTATCTGTTTCCTTTCTGTAACAATCTATATCTGTATTCCGCTTTGGCTTTGCGTCAAAACGAACATTTATTTTATCATATGCTTTATGCGATCCCGAAAAGCGCCTCCAGTGCATGCTCGTCAAGCTTAGAACCGATCACGCACAGACGGCCTGTGTATTCCGGTGCACCCTCACGGATCTCAGTTTCTTCCGGAACCATATCGAAGTAGATCCATGTTCCGTCTTCTGCCTGGAATGCATTCCCTTTGCACGGAGATGATACCGTATTTATCAGACTCGGAAAGTGCCTCAAGGATCTTCTCAAGTCCTCACGTGTTATATTTTTAATAGTCTCACGGCC
>ENA-OQMZ01000290-OQMZ01000290.1-human-gut-metagenome-genome-assembly--contig:-NODE-290-length-22160-cov-2.617801_pt1 | contig 22160 bp, 36 predicted proteins | sample MGYA00242621_ERZ504862 | MGnify/ENA primary metagenome ERZ504862 (study PRJEB26092, sample SAMD00036393) | human gut metagenome | host: Homo sapiens | study: EMG produced TPA metagenomics assembly of...
CCCATCTGTCCCGCAGCCTTGGACGCTGCAGGCATCGGCAGGCGCACGGTTGATTCTACGGCAACGGCGAGAGGCGACGGCGAGTTCGAGGATGATGAGCTCGACTGGCTGCACAGATGCACAGGATATCTTTGCATGGGCAGCCCAGCAGCCCTATGTGGACAGCGAAAAGCTGTTCCTCTCCGGCCAGAGCATGGGCGGCTACATTGCTGCCTCCTGCGCTCCGGTGATCCAGCCCCACGGCCTGATCCTGCTGTGCCCGGGCGCAGGGATGTGGTTCGGCTGCGCCCAGCGCGCCGACGGTGTGACCCAGACCGGCAAGGACTACGCCGACATGGAGGGTCTGTGCTACAAGATGGCCTTCAACTATGAGATGGCCAAGCACCCCGATCCCTTTACCGAGGCCAAGGGCTACAACGGCCCGGTGCTTCTGCTGCGGGCCGACGATGACCGTCTGGTGGACGAGGGCACCTGCAGCCGCTATGCCGAGGGGTACACCGCACCCGAGGTGGATACCATTGCAGGCGCGGACACAACTTTGCCACGCTGACCGCTCGTGCCGCCGTGGAGGAAAAGACCGCCGCATTCATCAAAGCACATCTGTAAGGAGGCATTTGTATGGAAAACATGATCCTGCAGCCCATTGTAGTGGGCGGACAGACCTTTAAGAACCGCATCATGTTCCCCCCGCTGACCACCGGTTACGAGAAGAACGGCATGATCAGCGAGCAGGACATGGGCTTCTACACCCGCCTGGCCAAGGGCGGCGTGGGCTACATCGTTCTGGGCGACGTTGCACCCATCAACAGCTTTTCTCCCACCCCCAAGCTGTTTGACGACAGCCAGATCCCTGCCTTCAAGGAGCTGGCCGACAGCGTTCACGCCTACGGCACCAAGCTGGGTGTCCAGCTCTTCCACCCGGAGTACGATGTGGATGCCATCAACAGCCTGTTTATGCAGAAAAAGTTTGACGAGATGCGTCAGCGCCTGCATCACGATATGATGTTCTTTACCGATGAGGTCAGCGAGGAGATGCTGATGTCCATCATCGATAAGATGTGCGCCTGCGCAGTGCGCGCCCAGAAGGCCGGTGTGGACGTGATCCAGATCCACGGTGACCGCCTGAACGGCTGCCTGTGCTCCACCCGCATGAACCACCGCACCGATAAGTTCGGCGGCAGTCTGGAGAACCGCGTCCGCTTTGCCCGGATGCTGACCCGTGCCATCCGCAAGGCTGTGCCGGATATGATCATCGACTACAAGCTGTCCATCGTTACCCCGCAGCGCGGCAAGGGCGGCATTGACGAGGCCGATGCGGTGCAGTTCGCCCAGTGGCTGGTGGAGGACGGCGTGGATATGTTCCACGTTGCCCAGGCCAACCACACTGGCAACATGGCAGACACCATTCCTCCATGGGTGTGCAGCCCTACGGTTTCTTTGTCAGGATCGCCGGGGACATCAAAAAGGCTGTCAATGTGCCGGTCAGCGCCGTGGGCCGTATCGTGGATGCCGAGATGGCTGAGCGCGTCATCGAGAGCGGTATGGCTGATATCGTTGCCATGGGCCGCCCGCTGCTGGCAGACCCCGACTGGGGCACCAAGATCGCTGCCGGGAAGGCCTGCGATATCCGCCGCTGCATCAGCTGCAACAAGGGCTGCACCGATGCCATCCAGAACCGTCAGTTCCTCTCCTGCGTGCTGAACGCGGAAAATGGCTACGAGAACACCCGCAGCATCCAGCCCGCAGCACAGAAAAAGAAGATTGCCGTCCTCGGCGGCGGCCCTGCCGGTCTGGAAGCCGCCCGCGTGGCAGCGCTGCGCGGCCATGACGTGACCCTGTTTGAAAAGACCACCTCTCTGGGCGGTCAGCTGAACATTGCCTGCGTGCCTCCCCGCAAGGAGGAGATGCGCCGCGCCACGCAGGATCTGATCCATGCAGTCTGCAACGCCGGTGTGCACCTGTGCATGGGCCAGACACGCACCGCAGAGCAGCTGCAGGAGGCCGGTTTTGAGGCTGTCATCAACGCTGTGGGTGCCCACAGCGCCGCACCCCGCATCCCCGGCATTGACGGCGTGAACGTGGCCGATGCCTGGAAGGTGCTGGCCGGTGAGCAGCAGGTCTACGGCACCGTGGCTGTCATCGGCGGCGGCATGGTGGGCTGCGAGACCGCAGAGTATCTGGCTGCCCGGGGCTGCAAGGTGTCTGTCATCGAGATGATGGACAAGATCGCGGCAGGCGAGAGCACCACCATTCTGCCCACCCTGCTGGAAAACTACAAGACCTACGGTGTGGAGCAGTACCCCAGCCACAAGGTCAAGGAGTTCCGCATGGATGCCGTTGTCTGTGAGAACAAGGACGGCGCAGAGGTGACTATCCCTGCGATTACATCGTGCTGGCTATGGGCGCACGCTCCAATGAGTTTGACGCTGCTGCGCTGGAAAATGCCAACATCCCGGTGTACTCCATCGGCGATGCCGCAGGCAAGGCTGCAGATATCTCCAACGCCATCCGTACCGGCTACGATACCGCCTGCCAGCTGTAAAGTAGTCTGAGATGCGCACAGCGCATCGCCAAAAGTGCAAGCCCGGAAGGTCTGTGTGCCTTCCGGGCTTGCTTTTTTTTCGGGGAAAAGACGTGATCATTGGCCGCCCTCTGCGATATTTTTCCGCCGGTTAAGCCTGGATATAGAAATCCGACAAGAGTTGTGTTAGAATAAGGCATCCGGGAGCGCCATGCGGAGGGCGCTCCGCTTCAACATGAAAAATGGAGGCTTTTATGAAAAAGACCTATCGCTCGTTCTTTTGTCTGCTTGCAGTGCTGCTGCTCAGTATCAGCGCACTGCCCGCTGCCTCGGCACTGTTTTCGGAGCGGCTCTACTACTATGGTACGGTAGAAGAGATCAGCCGCGCTGCGGACGGTACAGTGGAGTCTGTACTGGTGACCGCAGAGGGGCAGGAGACCTATGAAATGGTGATCACTGAGCGCACCCAGTGGCAGGACCATGACGAAAAGACCACCTCCGATCCCGCTACCCTTGCAGTGGGGGAGCAGATCTGTGTGGTGCACGACCCTGCCGTGATGATGTCGCTGCCGCCGCAGTCGGTGGCTTATACCGTCATCCGCAATTTCCCCGAAGGTACGGATCTGGAGCAGGAAGCCCGCGACGCTGCCTGCCCGGTGAAGCAGTTCTTCGCCCGGACCCGCAAGGCCATTGAGGACTGGTTCTACCAGACCATGCCCATTGCGGAGTGAATCTGACTGCATCGTAAAAAAGGAAAAACATCTGCTGTCCCACGCCGGAGGCTGTTACGTCCGGCAAAGGGGCAGCAGATGTTTTTTTGTGTGTAATCCTGCCTTGTTCAACTTATGATTCATCCAGTTGGGCAGCAGTGCAGAAACACTCAGTTCCGCTGGAACCCAAGATAGCGGGTGCCTTGAAAACTCAGCTTTCCAATGTCGCCCTCCACAAGCATTCCGTAGTCCGAACCACTTACGGTAAGCTCCATGCGGTCGCCGCTCTCTACCTGAAAGGTCACATAATAGGTGGTAAACGTATGCATCATCGTGTTGTCCGTGTGGTGATGAGAGACCTCCGTGCGCTTTGCCACCACCGCTGCCGGAACGGTGAGCCGCGGCGAATGGTTGTTTTTATTCCATGTGCGGATATTTCCGATGATGGTGTATAGGATCATGCCCAGAACCACAAGGAACAGGATGGGAAACAGGATGCTGAACAACAGATCAAATCCAGCGAAAAACATCTTACTCCTCCAAAATTTCTTCCAGCAGTCCCTTTACGTCCTCCAAAAAGGATTCCTCTCCAAGGGTGTTCACTTTGAAGAACACCGCCTGACTGCCGCCTGCGGTGATGGCGGATAACCGGATCGGGCTGTCCCCGTTCTGAAACATGGTCAGCGTCAGACTCAGGCGATTACCGCCCATCACGCTGTACCGTTCAAAGACGCGGACGCTGCACCGGGCATCGCCCTCTTTGAAATCACTTCCGGCTTCCAGCTCTGCCGACCAGCTGCTGGCCGGAATTTCGTTTTCCAACTTCCAGAGCAGCTGATCAAATTTCTTGTTCTGAATGGTCTTTTCAAAGATCGCCATAATGGTCCCTCCGTTTTACCAACAAAATTCGGTCCCTTATCCTTAATACGAACGAACCCGCAGGAAAATTGCAGAATGCCATCCCTGCGCTCCGGATTCGGAGGAATACTTTGTGATCTTCCAACAGCATACAGTAGCACCAGGGGGTGCTGTGTATGCTATTAACGCTGCTGCAATTTTTCGCTACAAAATTTCTGGTGCTGGCGCTGCATCTGGAAGCGGGAAGTTTCCCAAAGCCGCTCAGCGCGCGGGAGGAGATCGAAACCTTTGCGGCTCTGCGGGCGGGGGACAGGAGTGCGCGGGAAAAGATCATCCGGCACAACCTGCGGCTGGTGGCCCATGTGGCAAAGAAATACTACGCCCAGCCTGGCGACCAGGAGGACCTGATCTCAATTGGAACCATTGGCTGATGAAGGCCGTGGATACCTTTGACACCACCCGCAAGGCGCGGTTTGCGACCTATGCCAGCAGGTGCATTGAGAATGCTATCCTCACCCCAGCGAACGCCGGATTGAGAATCGGAACCATCTCCACCGCCCTCGGGGTCGTTGACGTCCTCTTCCGGGTCTACCGGGAAGGTGGTCCAGTCGATTTCATCCTCCGGTGAACCGAAGAGCACCACATGCGCCACCTTGCCGTCCCACACCACCTTGCGTACACCGTGCGGATGGCAGCACGTTTCTGGGTCACGGTCATGTCGTCGATGTTGTCGTGGAACACGGTCAGCAGTTGACGCATCAGGTCAAATTCCATCCCTGCCAGAACGCCTTCGTCCGTAAGGCGTTCCAGTTCCCGGATGCGGGAGCTCAGGGCGGCATCCTGACCGTTCAGCTCCTCGATGCGCTTTTTCAGGTGGACAGCAGCGGTGCTGTCGCCGAAGTCAGCCAGCGAATCGATCAGTGCATTGATCTTCCGCTGCGTCTCGGCCTGCTCTTTGCGCAGGGTGGAAAGCTTGGTTTCAAACTCGGAGCGGTTGCCTGCGTGGGCGGACTTTGCCTTTTCCAACTGCTTCATAAAGTCGCTGGAATGGTCGGCAAGGTGTTTGACCTGTTCGCAGATGGCAGCATCCAGCAAATTGCCGTTGGCATTCCGGACATTACATAACTCTCTCCGGCTGCGCTCCTTCAGTTTGCACATATAGGGAAAGACCACCTGCCGTCGGCAGTTTTGCGCCCGGTGACCTTGGGGTACATCCGGCTGCCGCAGGAGCACCACAGCAGGCCGGTGAGCAGGGCTTCGTTGCCGCGGGACTTGTGGTAGGACTTGGATTTGTTCCGCTCCAGCGACTCCTGCACCCGAATCCACCGGTTCGAGGAGATGATGCCGGGGTGTTCGCCCACCGAAACGATCCATTCGCTGATGGGATTGTAGACGGTGGCACGCCCCTTTTCCTGGTCGCTGCGGTTGTAGGCCAGCACGCCGCGCACACCGTCGAAATCGGACTCCGGGGCGAACAGTTCTGCCTCATTGTCCACAAAATACTGATAGGCGTCCTTGTCTGCAATCAGGTAGACAGGGTTCTGCAAAATCGACTTGATGGAAAACCGGGTGAACGAACGCCCGGTTTTTGTTTTGATGCCCTGCCGCAGCAGCTCGGTCTCGGTCATGGTCAGAGAATCGTACTGCTCGTAGAGGTCGAAAATTTTGTAGATGATCTCTGCCTCATCCGGCAGCAGCTTGAGCTTACAGGCCTTTTTGGTCTTGCCGTTCACCGTGATGCTCTTGACGCTCTCGGAAGCATAGCCGGTGGGGGTGGTGCCGCCCAGCCAGCGCCCGGTCTTTGCCAATTCGTGCATGTTGTCCCGGATACGCTCTGCGATGGTCTCACGTTCCAGCTGACTGAACACGGATGCGATGTACATCATCGCGCGGCCCATGGGGCTGGACGTGTCAAAACTTTCACGGATGGACACAAAGTCGATGCCCAGCCGTCCCAGTTCTTCAATCAGGCTGGAAAAGTCGCTGATGTTGCGGCTGATGCGGTCCAGACGGTAGACCACAATGGCCTTGAATTCCCGTTCCTTGGCCGCAGTCATCATCTTTTTGAAGTCCGGGCGGTTCAGGTTGCCGCCGGAAAAGCCTCGTCCTCAAAGACAACGGCATGTTCCGCGGCGGCATCGCCGTAGTGAGTGCGGATATATTCGCGGCAGAGGTCGATCTGATTTCCGATACTTTCGCCCTTGCCGGTATAGCGGGACTTGCGGGAATAGATGGCAATGGTGTCAGCAGTTTTGGCCATGAGATACTCCTTTCCTGTTGTCCGGTGGCCGTAGATGCGGCTATTGTAGCATGGTAGGCCATGGTCTGCAAGGTTTTAATTATAAAGGAGAAACGACTATGGAATTCTTTAACTCTGCTGTGGAAGTTCTGCAGACTCTGGTGGTGGCTCTGGGTGCCGGTCTCGGCGTTTGGGGTGCAGTAAATCTGCTGGAAGGTTATGGCTCGGATAACCCGGTGCCAATGCTCATGTGCCATAAAGTAACACCACAATATGAAAGACGGCTATCCCCATTATTCCGTAATCAGTAAAGGTGATTTGACATTTTTTCTTGAAGTGGTTGTATACTTTTTCATGTAAGTATGAAAAACATGAATTAAGGAGATGCTGTACAATGTCCATGCCAAAAGGAAAGCACATATTTGGAACTGTTAAGGTTGGGGAGCGCGGACAAATTGTCATTCCCAAAGAAGCGCGAGAAATATTTGACATAAATCCCGGAGACACGCTACTCGTTTTAGGCGATGAGGAACAAGGAATAGCTGTAGTCAAAGCTGATGTAATGAAAGAGGTTGCTGTAAAGATTTTGAAAGGTTTAGGCCACTTCAAGGGAGGAAATGATGATGAAACTAAATGAAACTACGCTTCCCTTTTTAGAAGTGGATTGTATTCAACAGTTTGGGCAAGAAAAAGGAAAGCTGATTTTTGAGCAAGCAGAAAAAATTTATCAAGAACTTCTGAATAACGCCGACTATCGCAATAACGCCGCAATTCAAAATCATTTGCAATTAAAGCTATTTCCAACGTTGGCTTATTACAAGGCACTTCGAGGAGAGGGTATAAACCAAAATGAAGCGTTAGAATATGTTAGAAGCGAAACCCATAAAGCCGCAAACGTTCAAAAAGAAGAAATGAAAAAGTTAGGAAGTATGCCTTTTGCATATACCATCTATCGGTTAGGTGTAAAAAAGCATATGCGAAAAAATTTTCCCGATGACGGTTGGACAACGGAATGGGTTAAATGTAATGGCAAAGAGATACACTTCAATTTGCATAATTGCATTTATTGGGAACTAACAAAAATGTATGATTGTCCAGAGTTATGTTGTGTGTATTGTGAAAATGATGATATTTCTTTTTCAGGTTTATTACCCAAAATTCGTTTTGAACGAACTGGCACATTAGGAAATGGTTCGCCATATTGCGATTTTCATTTTCTAAAAGTGAGGTAAAACCAATGATTAAGAATTATTTACCACACCAGCTATTCCGATGGCAGCAGGCAGCAGTTCATCACGCTGGTCAGCAAGTCGGGTGCGACTTTTATCTGGTCATTGACCGTAATGCCAAGGGACAGCAGACCGTCCACTTCATGAATCTGGTGGATGAAGTCGACCTTCTGACCCTGATGGAAGAAGAGGATGCCGAAGCCTATACTACTGAAAAAGAAGCTGTGGCGCAGGCCGAACTGGAACGGAAGCTGGCCGAGGAAGAAGCGAAAAAGGCAGCGGAAGAAGCAGCCGCATCCGGTGCTGAGCAGCCGAAAGAAAACAAAATTACAAAGTATGCAGCCGCCTTTTTGAGTGTGCTGGCATTGGTCGGCTTGACGGCGGGCGGCGGTATCTATGCTTTTATGAAGCAGAAACAGAAAAAGCAGGCCGAAAAAGAAGCCCTTGACCCCGATGCAGATTACACCGAGGACAAGGGCGATTTTGAGATTCCGATGGAGGATGAGCCGGAGGAACCCGGCGAGGGTATAACGCAGAAGAATAATTTTACTGGCGGCGTTTGCCGCCTTACATATTGAAATTCAGATAATCCAAATCGGGACGATATAGTTATCTCGATCTATGATGCCGACTTTTGGCTTCATGCAGACGATAGCACCTTTCCCGCGTGGGACAGAGGCTTTGTCCAGCAAAGAGAACACCTTCGTCAATTCGGTGCCGGGATTCGAGGTCTTTTTGATTTCGATGGGATTCAGAACACCATCCTGCTCCAGAACAATATCAATCTCTTTTGCATCTTTGTCGCGGTAGTAGTACAAAAACGGCTCTCTGCCGGTATTCAGATAGGTCTTCGCAATTTCGGAAACAACATAGTTTTCGAGGATTGCACCGTTCATGGCACCATACTCCAGAACCTCTGCACTGCTCCACTTGGTCAGATAGCAGACCAATCCCGTATCATAAAAATAGAGCTTGGGGGTTTTTACCAAACGCTTCAGAAGGTTATTGGAGTAGGGGTGCAGATAGAAGATGATACCAGTGTTTCCAGAATGTGCAACCAATCTTTTGCCTGCTTCTGGTTGATGTCCGCATCCTGTGCAATCTCAGAAACGTTCAGCATCTGCGAGCAGCGGGTGGCAACCGCTGTCATAAAACGCAGAAATTTCAGCGCATCAATGGCATCGGAAAGCTCTTTTACGTCACGTTCTATATAGGTAGAAAGGTAGCTGCTGTAAAAAATCTGACTGTTGGTATTTTTTCCGCTTGCAATAGCGGGCATGGAGCCCGATAGATACGCTCAAAGATATCTTTGGTATCTGCGGGCACAGCTTTTTCCTCGCGGTTCAGCAGAGCGTCCAAATCTACACGGAATGGCTCGGTATCTGCACCGTTTATTTCTGACTGCGAAAGAGAAGTCATGGACAGCACTGCAACACGCCCGGCAAGTGATTCCTGTACCCCGTGCATCAGCTTGAACACCTGTGACCCGGTCAACCAAAAGGCACCCGGCTCATGGTGAGTATCTGCATAGACTTTGATATAGGTAAATAGTTCCGGTGCATATTGAACCTCATCAATCAGAACCGGCGGCTTATGCAGCTGCAAAAACAATTCCGGATCATTTTTTGCGAGTGCCCGCTCGTTCAAATCGTCCAGTGAAACATATCCACGGGAAGTTCCTTCCATGAGTTTTTGCAGCATAGTTGTTTTTCCTACCTGCCGGGGGCCGGTCACAAGCACAACCGAATATTCCTGCGTGACTTGCTGCACAACTTCTCAAGACTTCTGGTAATATAGCTCACGTTCGTCACCTACTTTCAATTGTTTCGGCTGATTTTTCATCTGATTACATTTTAGCCGAAGCAATATGCTTTTTCAAGTGAATTTTGCGAAAAAATCAAGAAGAATGGAGGAATACTTATTGTCTTATCGCTTAGTAATCGCAGAAAAGCCCTCAGTCGAGGCTGCTTATGCAAAAGTTCTCGGTGCGACAAACCGCCAAGATGGCTATTGGGAGGGAAACGGTTATCTTGTCAGCTGGTGCATGAACCGTTACGTCCGGCGTGGTTCCAAGGGCATTGCGCTGCTGGATGAATCCGGCGGATACCCGCGCCTGCACTATGTCTTTGATGTGTCTGATACGGCACCGCGGCGAAACGCCCTGTACCCGGACCTGTGGCAGATCAATGAATCCCTGAAAGAGCCGGTCAGGTCTATGTTAGCAGAAAACTATGGCGTTCACAGCGAAAGTTTTGGCCAGCAGCTGGCGGATGTGGCCGGAAAACTGGTGCAGTCCTAGAGTGCGCCCTCCACGTTGATGGGCGTACAGTGTCCGTTCCGCTGTTGAACGAAAAACAGCTCGTGGCACGCAGTACGGCTGAAGCTGCTGGAAAGCGGTGTGATCCATACCGTGACGCTGAAACAGACCGAGTGCCGCAAAAGGAACAAAAAAATAGCCGCCGCTGTCTACCTGTATCAGGCGGACAACGACGGGCGAATGGGGTAATCTGCGGTTTGACTTTGAAAGCGGCACAGCGGAGATCGCAAAGCTGGCGGATTGGGATACGTAAAATCTAACATCTTTGCAAAAACGGCGATCCGGTTTGTTCAGGGCTTACCGGAAGCGAGGCTGCTGAAATCCGTGGTCGTGCCGTTTGAGATGGGGATTTCGGAAAAACCCGCCCTTCCGACGAGCACGGCAAAAGCAACGAAGATCAATCCCGCACACACAATTTCTCTGCGGCAGACGGAGTGTCGGAAAACAGGTGAAACGATTACCGCCGCTGTCTACGAATATCTGGTAGACAACGATGGCGAATGGGGCGAGCTGCGGTTTGACTTTGAGAACGGCACAGCCGAGATAGTAAAACTGGCAGATTGGAACACGACAACGTCCAACATCTTTGCAAAAACGGCGATCCGGTACATACAGGGATTTCCGGAAGCGAGACTGCTGAAATTTGTAGTCGTGCCGTTTTGGAAAGGCTGGACATAATTATCCACGAAGCATGACCTTTGCGCAGAACAGACCGTCCTGATAGGTAACCGTACTTGCCCCGCCGGATTTTTCTGCGATATGGCGGACGGACTGGATTCCGATGCCGTTTCCCTTGCGCTTGGACGAGCGGAAAACTCCGCTATTTTCGTTGATTTCCCCGTCAAAGGCGTTTTCCGCTTCGATCAGCACGAGCCGCTCGGCATGGACATACGCGGTGACCTCGATCTTCCGCCGGGCGGGAGCGGTGCGAAGGCTGGCTTCGAATGCGTTTTCCAGAAGATTCGACAGCACCAGACACAGATCGATCTCGTCCACGGGAAGCGCCTGCGGCAGATCCAGCTTGGCACAGAAGGGGATCCCCTCACGCTTTGCAAGGGCACAGTAATAGCCTACAACACTGTCCGCCGCCCGGTTTTCGCAAAAGCTCATATCCAGCTCCGGGATGCGGGAGACGGTTTTTGCAAGATAAGCCTTCAGACCGTCCAAATCTCCCGCTTCAGCCAGCGCGGAGAGCTGATTCATCTGGTGGCGCATATCGTGCCGTGCCTGCCGGGCTTCCTCGATGGCGGCTTTCAGGCTTTCGTAGCGCTGCTGCTGCATGGAAAGAAACTGGTTCTCCTGCTGCAATCTCGCATTCCGGTTGATGCTGATCGCCATAAGAAGGAAGATCGCGTTAAAGAAGAGCATCAAAAACAAAAGCGCGATGCTCATAACGATGTAGACCTGCAAGACCCGCCCGGTCTGAAGCGTCGTCGGGTAACGCGGGATCATGAAAAGGTTCAGCAGAATGAACACAAGCGGCAGCACCCAGAACGCATACCATGTCTGCGCAAAGTTATCATCCTCCACCATCATGCGCACTGCGTGGGTGGCGGGATAATACGCTGCGGCAGTGATCAGCCAGCAGACCGCATTATAAAAAATGCAGGCAGCAAAACAGAACCACGGCTTATCCGGCGGCAGCTGCTGCCGCAGTGTGATCGCCGTGCCGATGGCGCGGGATAAACTGTTCAGGCAGGCGAATACCGCGCAGACCGCCAGCGCAATCGTTCCGGACTTCCAGAGAGAGGTCTGCAATGTTTTGACATACAGAAGGCTCGCCGCAAGTGTGATAACCAGCAGGGGGAGCGCAGTCGGGCTGTTGAAACAATAGCAAAGCAGTCCGCCTCCAAGGCAAAGCCCGAGCAGTAGCGGCACTGCCCATGCCGCAAGCCTTGCGGGCGGCTGCTTCAAATAAGAGCGCACCGGAAAATACGCGAGCAGCAGACCCGGAAAGACCACGGTGAGCTCCAAAATCGGGCGCAGGAGGTCCTTCAACCCACACGCCCCCTTTGCAATAGAAACTCCATAAATGCCTGCCGGGCTGCCTTTAAAAGCTCCTGACTGACATAGATGCGGCTGCCGTCCGTCATACAAAAGGCGGCATCCTGAAAATCGGCAGCGTTCTCCATATTGACGATTGCACCGCGACCGCAGACGAAAAACCGAGGGTCTTTTTTGAGCGGCTCTGTGAACGCCTTGAAGCTCTGGCGCGTGGCAAGCGTTTTGCCGGCGGTGGTGCGGATGCTGATCATGTGGGCAAAATGCTCGGCGGAAACGATATCCCGGTAGCACAAACGGATGTCACTGCCATCGACCTTCACCGTCAGAATCGGCTCGGGGCGCGGAAGCTTTGAGAGCATCTCATCCAGCAGGGCAGAAAGCTCGGCTTCGGAAAAGGGCTTGACCAGATAATGAAGCGCCCGCACCTGAAAGCCTCCAGCGCATGGTCTGTCGAGGTCGTGGTAAAAACCAGAAGGCAGTCTGCATCGGTTTTTCGCAGCTCCTTTGCCGCCTCCATGCCGCTTAAGCCTTCCATGTAAATGTCCAGAAATGCGGCGGAAAAACGCTGCTCGTTTTCTGCCGCCAGAAAAGCCTCTCCGCTGTCAAATTCCAGAAGCTCCGCCTCTGTGCCGCGCGCGCGCAGCTGCCGCACCAGGCGCTCCTTCAGTTGCGCGCGCTCCGCATCGAGATCATCGACAATTGCAATTCTCATGCTATACCGGAAAGCTGCTTACAAACAGCTTCCAACCTCCTTTATAGAATCTTTCATCCTGATTATAGCACAGTTGCCCGGTTCTGTCGCAGCAGAAACCGGGATTTCGTGCCGGAAACCGGGCTTTCGTGCCAAATGCCTTGAAAAGCTGCGCCTGCCCGTATACTGAAGACAGAAAAGCCCCCAACGACGGCAGAAGGAAAGGAGGGGTGTTGTGCATCGAATCGCCGTGCTGACAAACAGCATGGCGCAGGAAGCCTTTTTAGCAGAGCAGCTCCTACGGTTCTGCGCCGAGCATTGTTTGTTTCCCCAAATGGATTGTTACCGCGATCAGGAAAGCTTTTTTGAAGCCGCACACAACGAGCCGCTGACCAATGCCTTGATCGCCCTGCCGGGTGTCGATGGCTTGAACGCGGTAGAGCATCTGCGCACACTTTGTCCCCAAACGCGCATCATCTGGTGCAGTGACCTGAATTTTTCGCTCCACGCCTTCCGGCTGCGCGCAGACTACTTTCTGCTCGAGCCGGTGACCGAAGACGCTTTACGGCAGGGCTTTTGCAGCTGGCTGGACAAGAAAGCGCTGCTCCGGTCTGACCGCAACGAACACAACAAGGAGAACGGTTTATGAAAAAGAGAAATATCATCCATTCTGCGTTAAGCCTGTCCCTGACAGCTGCCCTGTGCCTTTCCATGGCTGCCTGCGGCGGAACGCAGCCCCCTGCGGACAGCAGCGCCGCTTCGGCAGCTCCCGCACAGCCTGCTGCGGTACAGCCCGCGGCGGAGGAACCCACCTCTACGGCACTGCCCGTGAAAGCCCTGCATCCCAAGCAGGTAGATGAGAACCCCTACATGGCAAAGAGCGATGCCAACATCAACCATGACGGCTACAATACTGACTCGACGGATGAGATCCTGCCGCTGGGCATCTACCCCGAGATCAACGTTTCCTACGAGAAAACGAACGCAAACGCTTCTCCCGCCATCTACTTTGACAGCTACGGTCATGCCGTTGTGCCGCTGCTTGGCGGCATCGCCATCCGGGATCTGAACGCCGAAGAAACAAAAACGCTCGGCTATTTCTCCCCGAAGAAGCATGACGGCGGCGGTTACGTTATCCAAAGCTCCTATACCTTCTTAGATGCGTCCAACCGCATCGTCTGCCCCACGAGCAACAATCATGTGCTGATGCTCCGCGCAACAGACGAAAGCGGCAACGTGCTGCCCGAATTTGAAAAGGTGCTGGACATCGACATCAAGGCGGCAGCCGAGGCTGCGCTCGGCAAGGAGCTGACCCAGAATCTTCTGTCCGTGGTTTTTGACTACGATGGAACCTCTGGTTTGCAACGGGCGGCTTCCGCATTTATCCGCAGCGCCAGCAGCAGGGCGTTATCGGCTATATTGCCCATTCCGCCATTGATGCAATTTTGAACGGCAAGCAGACAGACCTTTCCAAGGCGGTCTTTGTCCACGAACTGACCCCCGGCGAGGGTGCAGAAAACGGCATCGCCGCCTCCAAGGAGGGTGCGGTCATCCTGACCAACCAGAACTGCTATCTGCTGCGTGCCAATAACGGTGTCGAGGCTGTCTGGTGCACACCGTATGAGAGCGTCGGCGCGAAGGTGAGCGGCGAAGGCGATAAGACCACCGGCGGCGGTCTTGCATGGGGCGGCGGCTGCTCTCCCACCCTGACGCCGAACCTTGTGCTGTTCACCGACAATCAGGACCCCGTGAACCTTCTTGCGCTCGATATGAAGACCGGCGAGGTGGTGGCAAGCACCCCGGTGCTGGATGATCTGCCCGAGGGCTATCAGGTAGCCGTTGAGAACTCTGCCATCGTCTATGATGACGGCGAAGGCACCGTAAGCACCATCGTCTGCAACTGGTTCGGCGCGGGCAACGCAGGTCTGGCAGACCCCAACAACGACTCTTCCATCCAGAGCTACGCCAACATCTATGACATGAACTGGCTGACAAAGGGCAACTGCATGATTGCGCCCGGCGTCGAGCGCGTGGACACCGTGAAAACCGATAGCGGCTATGAGATGAAGAGCATCTGGTCTCGAAATGACCTGAGCGATACATCGATTCTCAAGCTCTCCACCGCGACGGGCTATATCTACGGCTATGTGCAGGATGTGACCACCGGGATGTGGCAGTACATCGTGCTGGACTTTGAGACCGGCGAGACCGTTTTCACGATGGATGTTTCCAATAAATACGGTTACAACAACATGGCAATCGGAATGTACGCCGGCAACAGCGGCAACGCGCTCTACTGCCCGACCGGCTATCTGGAGCTGCTGCGCCTGCAGGACCGCTTTGTTTATCTGCCCGAAATGCCCTACCGCAAGGTCGATCTTGACAAGGCTGCACGGAACGTGCTGACGCAGGCACAGTTTGAAAAGGACGGCGGCGAAGGCACTGTTGCAAGCTGGCGCAATACCGCGACAGTCGAAAACGTCCACCCCAACACCACCATCGCCTTCCGCATGAACGACCTGTCCGGCAGCACCTCCGCGCTGACCCTCTACGCCTACGGCGCAGACGGCAAGCTGGCAAAGGTCGAGCCTGCGCTGTGGTCGATCACGGACGAGGACGGCAAGACCGTAACAGAGCTTACCGCCGGCACGCTGTACGAGCTGCGCGTGACCGTTGCCGACGGCGGTGCGTTCGACCTGAGCGAGGCGGAAAAGGAGATCAAAATTTCCGTTGTACTAGCGAAGTAAGACTCAAGGAAGGCTCCCGGTGCCAAAAGCGCCGGAGCCTTCTTCAGCCTGTCAAAAAACCACAAAGTCACCTCCCGTTTCTGATATAATGAAAGAAACAGGGGTGTAAAGCATGCCTTAAATGATTTGCGCCCGTGCCAGCATAAATGCTGATACGGGCGCTTCTCTGTTCCATTCACAGCATATCGACTGCCCGGTGGCAGTCCGATATGCTGTGATGTGCTGATAGTTCCTTGCATGAGAACTGCCGACCGTTTGCGTCCTATTTTTCAAACAGGTACAGCAGGTATCCGTAGCCCTCGGTCTCCATTTTTTCATAGGGACGAAGCGCAGGGCCGCACTGTTGATGCAGTAGCGCACGCCATTGGGGGACTCCGGATCGCCGGTGAACACATGACCAAGGTGAGAATCTCCGGCACGGCTTCTGACCTCTGTACGGCGCATGCCGTGGCTCAGGTCCTCCAGTTCCACCACGCAGGCTCCTCGATGGGCTTTGTGAAAGCCGGCCAGCCGCAGCCGCTCTCGTACTTATCCGTGGAGGAAAAGAGCGGCTCGCCGGTGACGACATCCACATAGATGCCCTTTTCAAACTTATCCCAGAACTCGCCTGTGAAAGGGTGCTCTGTGCCGCTCTCCTGCGTAACACGGTACTGCTCCGCCGTCAGCTTGTCCCGGATGGATTCCGCCGCGGGCTTCTGATAGTCGCCCGGGTCGATGCGCAGCCGGGAAAAAAAGCTCCATCTCCGCGCGCGGGATGTGGCAGTAGCCGCCCGGATTCTTTTCAAGGTAGTTCTGGTGGTACTCCTCGGCGGGGTAGTAGTTCTTGAGCGGGCCGATCTCCACAAAGAATTTCTCGCTGCGTCCCCGCTCGATCTCCGCGATGCGCTTCACCGTTTCTCTCGCGCTTTCATTGGTGAAGTAAACGCCGGTCTGGTACTGGCTGCCCCGGTCGTTGCCCTGCCGGTTTTGTACCGTGGGTCGATGACATAGAAGTACGCCATCAGCAGCGCGTCGAGGCTCACCTGCTCTGGGTCGTATTCCACCCGCACGGTCTCCCGAAAGCCGGTCTCTCCCTTGCAGACGGTCTTGTAATCGGCGTCCGCCTCGCAGGTGCCGTTGGCATAGCCGCTTTCGGCGTCGATAACGCCGGGGATGGACTGCATCAGCTGTTCCATGCCCCAGAAGCAGCCGCCTGCCAGATAGATGACATTGTCTGTAGTATCCATATAGGTGATCTCCTCGTCGGACCGGTCAAAAGCCGCTCCGTCCATGTTTGTTTCCTGTCCGCTCTTTTCCCTCGGCACAGTCTGCTTCCCGGCGGCGCAGCCGCCCAGCAGCAGCACTGCGGCGAAAAGCAGGGTCAATACACTTCGATACATTGCGTTTCCTCCTTTCAGGGGAATCAGGGCTCACTCCGCCCATTGCCCGCCGAGGGCAATGCAATGGCGCGCAGCAGGCACTTTTTAAATCTCGGATCAGCCCATATCGGCGGCAAGAGCCTGGTCGATGAGCTTTTGCAGCGTCTCCGCCTGCTTCTTTCCGTGATGGCGCCTACGATGGGCTCACCCACGATATTGCCGCTGCGGTCGACACATAGGTGGTGGGATAGGCAAAGATGTTGGTGGTAAACTTTCCCGCCTCACCGTCGGAGTCAAAATACACATTTTGATAGGTGGCGCCCTTCTTGGCAAGCACATCCTTCGCCTCGGAAATTGCCGTTTCGTCGCCGTCCAGCGTGAAGGTGTTGACGCCGATGAGGGAGCCGCCCTTCTCCGCCAGTTCTTTGTTCAGCGCATCCAGCTCGGAAAGCTCGCCTACGCAGGGATTGCAGGTGGTGAACCAGAAATTCACTACGGTGACGGCGTTGGCGGAGAACAGCTCGTTGCTCTTCACCGTGTTGCATCCAGGTCCTTGCCCTCAAAGGCGGGGAACTTCTGCATACTGCCGTCGTCGGGAGGGTTGCTCGTGTCGCTGCCCGCAGGCATGCTCATATCGCCGTCCATGGGTTTCTGCATGATCTCGGGATACTTCTCTTCCAACTCGGTCAGCCGGTTTTCAATATTGCTGATCTCCGTGGCTGACTCCTTCAGCCACGCATACTCCTTGTCAGTGAACTGCTCTTTAGCGGCCTCGACGGTATCCAGCAGGAAGTCGCCGTAGTTTTTGCCGTCCTCCTGCATGGTCATGCCCTTGTCGGCCGCCATGAAAACCTTTTCCCACAGCTCGGTATTTTCCGACAGGATCGCGTTCTCCCGCTCCAGCAGCTCCTTGTGCAGGGCGAGTGCCTCCTCGGCGTTTTTTCGGCTCGCCAGTCATGGCGGAGCTGTCTCCGCTCATATCCGCCTGCTTGTCGTTGCCCTTTGCGCCGCAGGCTGCAAGGGAGAGCAGCATCATCGCGCACAGCATCAGAGCCAGTATCTTCTTTACATTCATATTCGTTTCTCCTTAAGCTTTGTTGTTGTTTTCTCGCAGTGTCGCTGCGTTTTCTTTCTCTTTTCCATCGCCGAAGCGTAGCGGAAGCATACGGCGTTCGTCGGACAGGCGCGGATGCACATTCCGCAGCGGATGCACTCGGTATGGTTGGGCGTTTTCGTCACGTCCACATCCATCTTGCAGGCTCTGGCGCATTTCCCGCAGGAAACGCATTTATTCTTATCCACCTTCATCTGGAAGAGGGACACCCGGTTGAACAGCGCGTAGAACGCGCCCAGCGGGCAGAGCCACTTGCAGAAGGGTCGGTAGAACAGCACGCTCAGCACGATCACCGACAGCAGGATGCTGAATTTCCATGTAAACAGCTTGCCCAGCGCCGCCCGGATGCCGGAATTGGCAAGGGACAGCGGGATGGCTCCCTCCAGCACGCCTTGGGGGCAGAGGTATTTGCAGAAGAACGGGTCGCCCATGCCCACATCGTTCACAAGGAACGCCGGCAGCAGGAAAACCATCACCAGCAGGACAGCGTATTTCAGGTATGTCAGGGGCTTCAGCCTCTTTGTGGAGAGCTTCTTTGTCGGGATTTTATGCAGCAGCTCCTGAAACCAGCCGAAGGGACATAGAAAGCCGCAGATAAAGCGTCCCAGCAGGACTCCCAGCAAAATGAGAAAGCCTGTGATATAATAGGAGAAACTGAACTTTGACGAGCCTACCACTGCCTGAAACGCACCGATGGGACAGGCACCGGAGGCTGCCGGGCAGGAATAGCAGTTCAGCCCCGGCACGCAGACGGTCTTCCCTGCCCCCTGATACAGTCCGCCCTTGAGGAAATTCGGCAGATGCAGGTTGGTCAGCAGCGCCGCACCCGCCTGAATCCAGCCCCGGAAGCGGGACATGGTCTGTGAAACGCCTGAAAACTTTTTACCCAATGCCCACACACTCCAGACATAATTTGATTGCTTTGCTCAGCACTGTCGCCGCCTCGCCCCGCCAGACACCGAAGCACAGCATGGCGGCTCCGGCCATCAGCAGCACGATCTGCGCCGCTGCCTTTTTCCCGCAGCTCATTTTTCATCACCCTTTCCGATTTTCTGCCCCCATCATAGCGCGGGAGAGTTAAAGTCTCTGTTAAGAACGAAAACTTAACGCAAACCTTATCTGTTTTTGCTATAATGAAAGCAACACAAAAAACGAAGAAATAAAAAGGAGGGCTCTCATGCACCTTTTAGTAATTGAAGATGAACGCGCCCTGTGCGAGACCATCGTCCGCAGCCTGCGGCGGCTGGCCTACAGCGTGGACTACTGTTATGACGGGGAAAAGGCGCTGGCGCTTCTGGGCGTGGAACGATACGATCTGGTGCTTCTTGATCTGAATCTGCCGAAAAAGGACGGCATGACAGTGCTGCGTACCCTGCGGCAGACCGACCGGGAGACGCGGGTGCTGATTCTCTCCGCCCGCAGCGAAGTGGAGGACAAGGTGCAGGGGCTGGATGCCGGGGCGAACGACTATCTGGCAAAGCTTTCCACTTGGCGGAGCTGGAGGCCCGCATCCGCAGCCTGACATTGCGGCAGTTCACCCAGCAGGATGTGCTGCTAAGCTGCGGAGGTCTGACCTTTGACACCCGCTCCCGTACCGCCGCCGTCAACGGGCAGACGCTGACGCTCACCCGGAAGGAAACGGGGATCCTGGAATATCTGATGGTGCATCAGGGGCGGCCTGTGAGTCAGGAAGAGCTGATGGATCACGTTTGGGACAACAGCGTGGACAGCTTCAGCAATTCCATTCGCGTCCACATCTCCGCCCTGCGCAAAAAGCTCCGCGCCGTGCTGGGCTATGACCCCATCCGCAACCGCATCGGCGAGGGCTATCTGATGGGAGGCGAGGAGGAATGAAGCGGCTTTCCCTGCAGTGGCGCATCACGCTGATGACCGTCCTGCTCATCGGCATCACCTGCGTGGCCATGAATTTGCTGCTGTGCTCCTCCGGTGTGTACTATATGGACACCATTGCGGACAGCTTGCAAGGCGGCGGCACGGTGATCCTGAATGATGGCGGAGCGGCGAGCTTTGACCCGCAGCTCATAGCGCCCAACGAGGAGTTGACCATCGTCGTCGATGGGGTGCAGGGGCGCTTCCGCACCACCAACTGGTACATCACGGCGGCGGTAACGCTGCTCAGCGGCATCCTCGCCTATTTTGTCAGCGGACGCGCTCTCAAGCCCCTGCGCAGCTTTACCTCGCAGGTGGAGCAGGTGCAGCTGAACAATCTTGCCGATATGAGGATCGATGAAGACACTATTTCAGAGTTCCGGCAGCTGAGCCGCTCGTTCAACCAGATGCTGGAGCGGCTGAACAACGCCTTTTCCGCCCAGCGGCAGTTCACCGGCAACGCCGCCCACGAGCTGCGCACGCCACTGGCACTAATGCAGGCGCAGTTGGAGCTGTTTTCCGCGGAGCATCCTGATGTGCGGCCGGAGACGGCGGAGTTCCTCACGCTTTTGCGTGAGCAGACGGAACGGCTGGCACAGATGACCAAGACGCTGCTGGAGATGAGCAATCTGCGGCAGGTGGCGCGGAACGAGCGGATCCAGCTCGCTCCCATGATCGAGGAGATCTTCACAGATCTTACGCCGCTCTCAGATAAGCTCGGCATCACGCTGACGGCGGAGGCGACGGCATTATGACCGGTAGCGATGCACTGATCTACCGGCTGATCTTCAACCTGACGGAGAATGCTGTCAAGTACAACCGGCCGGGCGGCTCGGTACGGGTTTCTGTCACTCAGGAGTTGGAAAAGCTCCTGCTCCGCGTCTCCGACACCGGCTGCGGCATCCCGGAGGAGTATCAGCGCAGTATCTTCCAGCCTTCTTCCGGGTGGACAAGTCTCGCAGCCGGGAATACGGCGGCGCAGGACTGGGGCTCTCACTGGTATGGGAGATCGCCGACCTCCACGGCGGCTCTGTTTGGGTGGAGAAAAGTTCGGAGAAGGGCACGACCATCGCGGTGGAGCTGCCGGCAGGGGCGACGATTCCTCCGGCGCGGAGTATCCCATAATAGTCCTCGGCGGTTTCATGATGATCGTTTTCAACCTCCACAATGTTATCGCAGCAGCTCTCGATCAGCTCCCTGTCGTGGGTGATCACGAGAATGGTTCTGCCGCTCCGCGCCTCGCTTTTCAGCCTTTCCGCAATCAGGCGCATAATTCTGCCCGTCAAGATCGCTGGGTGACTCATCAAGAATCAGTATCCTTCCTTTGAAGCATTCTCCAAAGCTATTGCTGATTATATCGACTATTACAATAACAGCAGGATCCAAGCGAAAACAAAATGGATGCCTCCCTCTAAATTCAGGGAAGCATCCATGATGGAGCTTAATTATTCAATTTTGAACCGGTGTCCAGAAAACCGGGTACATATCAATCATACGCTGCGGGGTCTTTTTTATTGCTGCCGTTAAGCAGAAAATGAAGGAGATTTATCTTTCAAAACCGCCTGTGGACTGCTGCGGCGATGGGGAGCCATAACAAACCCATCAGACAGGCTTTGGAAGAAGTAAATTTTTCGAATCTGCTTGTAGAAAACGGCGTTCTATGGTAGCATGAAATCAAAGAAAAACAGGAGGGCTTACACATGGTTTTACTGGTTGTGGATACACAGAAAGGTATCGTGGATGAACGCCTGTATGCGTTTGAAAAGTTTGTCAGCAACATCAGGAAACTAATCCGGACTGCCCGCGAACAGGGAATCGAGGTCGTCTATGTCCAGCATGACGATGGGCCCGGCACCGGTTTCTCCATCGGGGACGATGAATTCGAGGTCTATTCCGGGTTTGCGCCACTGCTGACTGAAAAACGGTTCGTCAAGACTGTATGCAGTGCGTTCAAAAAAGAGAGCGGCCTGCTGGAATATCTGACGGAAAAGGGCGAAAAAGATGTGATGGTCTGCGGCATCATGACCGACTTCTGCATCAATGCAACGGTGGAGGCGGGCTTTGAGCATGGCCTGCACATGATCGTTCCTGCCTATGCAAATTCCACGCAGGACAACGAGTACATGACAGGGGAGCAGAGCTACCACTATTACAATGAATTCCTCTGGCCGGACCGCTATGCCGATTGTGTGCCCATGGACAAGGCGCTGGAGCTGCTCAAAAAGTGAGGTGTTTACAATGATTTCTGAAAAAGTAAAAAATCAGATTCAAGTGGTGCAGGGTGATATTACCAAACTGGACTGTGACGGCATCGTGAATGCAGCCAACCGCAGCCTGTTGGGTGGCGGCTGGTGTGGACGGTGCCATCCACGGGCAGCAGGGCCGGAACTGTTGGCGGAGTGCCGCACGCTGCACGGCTGCCGCACCGGAGAAGCAAAAATCACTAAGGCTACCGGTTGAAAGCAAAGTATATCATTCATAC
>ENA-OQMZ01000291-OQMZ01000291.1-human-gut-metagenome-genome-assembly--contig:-NODE-291-length-22147-cov-2.024705_pt1 | contig 22147 bp, 34 predicted proteins | sample MGYA00242621_ERZ504862 | MGnify/ENA primary metagenome ERZ504862 (study PRJEB26092, sample SAMD00036393) | human gut metagenome | host: Homo sapiens | study: EMG produced TPA metagenomics assembly of...
CGCAGCTGGATGCCCCGGAGCAGCAGGACTAAGCTTTTTTAGGAAAGGAGCGAGCATCGTGGAGGAAAATTTTAACCCGGTCGCACAGACCCGCGCAAACTACTATACCCCCGGCAGTCCGGTGCAGTTTGTCTGCGTGGAGCTGCTCAAGGGAGACGTCAGCGGCGAGCACGCTGTCTGCCTGACCTTCAAGAATATTTCCCGCGTGACCCTGACCGCACTGGAAATCCACTTCAAGTGCAAGGGCGTGGATGGCGTGATCCTGTGCGAGGATAAGTTCGAGTACCGGGATCTGCAGGTAAAACCCGGCGAGCTGTTTGGGCAGGATGATGCCGTGTTCATCACGGCCAAGGCCATCACCAGCGTGGATGTTACCCTGTGCAATGTATACAACGGCAAGCGCGTGGTGCATCTGGACGGCATCAAGCGTGTGCGTCTGCCCGCACCCCGCCGTCTGGCTCCGGAGCTGCAAAAGGCGCTGGAGGCCCGCATGAACCGCACCGGCTCAAGTATCAGCCGCAGGTGTTCGAGAACGGTTGGTACTGCGCCTGCGGCGCCTTCCACCCCACCGAGGAGGACACGGTTTACTGCTCGGAGTGCGGCTGCGACCGTATCCTGTTGCAGAACGCGCTGAACACTCTGCTGCAGCCCGCTGCCCCGGCAGACGAGATGGAAATGCCCCTCAACGCCCCGGCTGCTCCCGCAGCGCCCGCTGCGGTGGAGGAGCTACCCGCATCGTGGGCGCAGCCCCTGCTGCTCCGGCGGCTCCCGTAGAAGAGCCCACCCGGGTCGTGGGAGCACCGGTCTACGAGCCAAAGGCTGACCCCATCCAGCCTGTCTCGGAGCTACCCGGGTGCTGGATGCCTCTGCCCGCGCACCGCTTTCCGGCGCTGCTGCGGCAGACGAGGGTACCGCGTGATCCCCGCCCGCCGTCCGGCTCCGGTGCGTCAGCCCGCGCCTGTGGAGGAGGACGAAGAGTACGAGGATAACCGGGACAGCGTGGCAGAAGCGCTGATCCGCTGGGTGCCGCCTATTACGGCCATCCTGTGTGCAGCCATCGCGCTGTGCGGCTTTGTGTACTACCAGTTCGTGCTGTAAAATAAGAGATCATCCCGGCGGAGGGGGCAGCGTGCCTTCTCCGCCTTTTGTGTGCACTGCACAGAAAGGAAATACCATGCCGGAACAAGCCTTACAGGTGGCTTTTGAGATCAAGACCGCCTGCGATGAGATCAGCCGCCGTCTGCTGCGCTGGCACTGGGAGCGCAAGCCCGGGGCGCACAGTCTGGATGCGCTGCTGGAGCATATTGCTGCCCGCAAGCAGGAAAGCCCGGATTATTATGACCGTATGCCGGATCTTACCGGCAAGACCAGCTGGCAGCAGCTGGACACTACCCTTTGTATGCGGGTGCTGCTGGACCCGGAGAACGATGCCGCCCGCCCACTGGACCTGCTGGGCAACACGGCGCACCCCTCTGCCGCCCGCCATGCCTGCAACGCCATCCGCACCGCCCGCAACGAAGCTGCTCACGCGGCAGTTGCAGCAGACGGCGCACAGGCAGCCCTGCTGTTCAACGAAGCCATCGAGGCGCTGGAGGAGCTACGCCGGTACTGCCTTTAAGGAAAACGAGCTGGCGCAGTATTACCGTGAGGCAGAAGACTACCTGAACCGGTGCAGTGAGGGCAAACCTCTTAAAGCGCGCCAGAGCAGCCCGCAGAACGCACAGCAGGGAAAAGCCGCCGCCCGCACAAAGCCCCGCAATCCCCAGACTGTCCGCAGCACCAAAAGCACTGCCGGGCGGCAGAATACCTCTGCCCGCAGCCGCAGCACCGGTACAAAGCAGAGCCGCGGCACAGCCTCCCGCAGCAAAAAGCAGCAGACCGGCGGCGAGAGCAGGGTGGCACTTGGTATTATTCTGGCAGCGCTGGTGCTGGGACTTATCGCACGCGCCATCAGCATGGGACTTGTATAAGCGCTACGGTTTTCGCAATTCTGGCGGTAAATCAGAAAGCAAGATTGTTTGGATTGTGTAAAATCACCAAAAAAGCAGCGGGCAGCCCCACAGAAAAACGGTCATTGCACCTCTTGCGGGAAATATGAAACGGATTTATAATAAGCATGAAAACGTTTACACATTACCACCGGAGAGGGAACGGAGAATAACCCCATGACCATCAGTGATATTGCAAAGATGGCAGGCGTTTCCAGCGCTGCGGTCAGCCGCTATTTGAACGGCGGCCCCCTCAGCGAGCAGAAGCGCGCCGTGATACAAGCCGTAGTGGAAAAGACCGGCTACAGCCCGGATACTGCGGCGCAGACCCTGCGCACCGGCAAGGTGCGTCAGGTGGGGGTCATTGTGCCCAGCATCAGCTCCCAGTCGGTGGGGCAGATCACCAGCGGCATTGCAGCCGAGCTGGGGGCCAGCCGCTACCTGATGCTGCTGGCAGACACCGAGCTGGACGGGCAGATGGAGCTGGAATATCTTACAGCGCTGCAACGCAACCATGTGGCCGGTATCATCCTGCTGGGCTATGATTCCAGCCCGCAGCTGTGCAAGGCGCTGAAAGACTGCCGTGTGCCTGTGGTGGTAACGGGGCAGCGTTTTGCAGACCTGCCCTGCGTTTATAACGACGACCGCTCTGCTGCCCGCGACTTGACCCGGAAGATGCTGGAGCATGGCCGCAAAAATATCGTGTATATCGGCGGTAGCGAGCAGGACGCCGCCACCGGCATAGCCCGCCGTCAGGGTGTGCAGGATGCACTGCGGGAGGCCGGACTGAACGCAGATGGTCTGCCCCGCGCTTACTGCGCCGCCTTTTCCATGGAAGAAGGGCACCGCTGCATGGAAGAGCTGCTGGCACGCTGCCCGCAGTTGGACGGTGTGGTCTGCGTGACAGACACCGTGGCCTTTGGCGCTTTGCGGGTGCTGCGCGACGCCGGGCGCAAAGTAGGGCAGGATGTCGGCCTTGCCGGCATCGGAGACAACTGGGCAGGCAAGGTGGTGGAACCCGGCCTGACCACCATCCGCTTCTATCAGCGGCAGGTCGGGCAGGAGGCTGCCCGGATGCTGCTGCAAAGCTTGGAGCACACCGGAGCGGACGCTGCACCGGTACGCCAGACCACGCTGGGCTATACGCTGGTAGAGCGCGGCTCACTGTAAAAAAAGAGGAACGAATGAAACAGAAACTGATCTTTTTAGATATCGATGGCACTCTGCTGCCCCCGGGCGAGATGCTGATCCCCCAAAGCACGGTGGAGGCGCTGCACAAGGCGCACGCCAACGGCCACAAGCTGTTTTTGTGCACCGGGCGCAATCTGCGCATGACCCAGCCGCTGCTGGACTACGGCTTTGACGGCGCGGTATGCAGCGCCGGCGGCTATGTGTTCTGCGGGGATAAGGTGCTGGTTGATCTGCCCATGGAGCCGCAGCTGGCACAGGGTGTGCGCAGCGCCATGGAGCGCCACGGCGTGGAGTGCACGCTGGAAGCGCGGGATGCCACCTACGGCAGCCTGAAAATGATCGAGCGTTGGAGTTTTACCCACCGGGATGCAGGCAATCTGAACAGCGAAGCCGCCCGTTGGCGCAAGGCCATGGAGGACGGTATGACCATCAGCCCGCTTGGCCGAATAGCAAGGCGTAGCCGTTTATATAAGATCGTGTATATCGCAGAGCGCAGCGAGGACTTGGACGAGGCTAAGCGCCTGTACGAGGACAGATTCGTGTTCTGCGAGAGCAAGCTGGACGGTCTGGACGGCGGCTATGTGAATGGCGAGCTCATCAACCGCAAATTTGATAAGGGGCGCGGCATCAAGGCAGTCTGCGACTATTTGAACGTGCCCCTGCAGGACAGCATCGGCTTTGGCGACAGCGACAATGACCTGCAAATGACCGATGTGGTCGGCATCAGCGTCTGTATGGCCAATGGCTCTGCAAGCCTGAAGCAGCGCTGCGACCGCATTGCCCCCTCGGTGTACGAGGACGGCATTTCTAAGGAATTTGCAGCCTTGGGGCTGATTTGAGATTTCTTTTAGTAAAACAGGGCAGGGGAACATCCGCAGACGTTCCCCTGCCCTGAAATTATAAATAATACTTCGCATCATTTGTAACAAAAAAGCGCTGCACGGTATTTTGTGCGGCGCTCTCTTTATATTGACAGATCAGTAGTGCAGATCCTCTGCGGTCAGGCTTTCCAGCACGGGCAGCATGGCAGCGGCTTCAGCCTTGGCGGCGGGCAGATCCATATCGCGGTAGTTGCCGCACTCCACCTCGCTGGCACCGGGCACAGCGCCCTCAAAATCGGCCATAAAGCGGTAGGCGTCCACCGTCAGCTGCAGCGCCTGTGCCGGGGTCAGCCCTCGGGTGAGCAGGTAAAAGCCGGTGCGACAGCCCATGGGGCCAACATAGATCACCCCGTCCTTCACGGCGCTGTTGCGCGCGTAGGTGGCAAACAGATGCTCCAGCGTGTGGGCGGCAGCAGTGGTCAGGTAATCGCCCTGATTGGGCTTTTTCATGCGGATGTCCCAGGTGAGCACATCGCCGTCCTGACGGCTCAGATACATCCCGCGCTCCAGCCGTGTGTGATCCACGCAAAAACTTGCGATACGTTCCATACTACGGTTCTCCTTTATCAGCTGCAGGCGCTGCACACTGCCGTGTGCGCAGTCCACAGCCACCATCAGCCATCGCGGATGTGGCTGGTAGCACCGGCGGCACCAACAACGGTGGGCTTCAGCAGTGCCTTACCGGCAATGGCGGCGTGGCTGTTCAGGCCGGGCTCCTCTACCACCAGAGCGGCAGCGTCGCGTACAAAGCTCAGCATCTCATTGCTGGTGGAAGGAACTACCAGCACCATGCCGGGCTTGAACTTGGCGCGCACCTCGTCCATGGTGCGGCAGACGCAGGCCTTGCCGCTGGCAACATCGTTGTTCTCAGGGCCGACACCCACGCCGGTAGCCAGACAGTTGCCCACCATGTGGATCTTGATCATGTTGGTGGTGCCGGAAACGCCCACGGGCACGCCTGCGGTCACAACGGCCAGCTCGCCGTTGTGCAGGTAGCCGTTCTTCTCGGCCAGAGCGGTGGACATCTCGATCAGCTCATCGGTGCTGTGGGCGGGGCCCATCAGCAGGGAAGTGATGCCCCAGCTCAGGGAGAGCTGACGCTGCACCTGCTCGTCCATAACGCAGGCAATGATGGGCTGCTTGGGGCGGTACTTGCTCAGCAGGCGGGCGGTGTTGCCGGATTCGGACACGGTGACGATGGCGGCAGCGTTCACGTCCTTGGCGGTCAGGCAGGCAGCGTGAGCGGTTGCATCGCTGACGCTGATCTGGATCTCGGCGTGGCGCTGGGGGCGGTAGTGCTCCTCGTTCTCGGTGCGCTCTGCAATGGCGGACATGGTCTTGAGGGCCTCCACGGGGTAGTCACCGGCAGCGGTCTCACCAGACAGCATGATGGCGGAGGTGCATCGTAGATGGCATTTGCCACGTCGGAGATCTCGGCACGGGTGGGGCGGGGGTTGACCATCATGCTGTCCAGCATCTGGGTGGCAGTGACGATGGGCTTGCCGAAGGAGAGGAGCGGTCGATGATGTCCTTCTGGATGCCGGGCAGCTCGGTGAAGTCGATCTCAACGCCCAGGTCACCACGGGCCACCATACGGCATCGGCTGCGGAGAGGATGCTGTCGATGTTGTTCACGCCCTCGCGGTTCTCGATTTTGGCAATGATGCGGATGTTGGAATCGTACTCATTCAGCAGGTTGCGGATGTCGTACACATCCTGTGCGGTGCGCACAAAGGAAGCAGCGATGAAGTCAAAGCCGTTCTGCACGCCAAAGATGATGTCCTCGCGGTCCTTCTGGCTCAGGTAGGGCATGGACAGATGCACGCCGGCACATTGACACCCTTTTTGGTCTTGATCTTGCCGCTGTTCAGCACGGTGCAGATGATGTCGGTGTCGGTGACCTGCTCAATGTGCAGCATGATCAGCCGTCGTCCAGCATGATGGTGCCGCCGGGCTGCACGTCCTGGGGCAGATCCTTGTAAGTGACGGAGCAGATCTCCTTGGTGCCCTCCACCTCGCGGGTGGTCAGGGTAAAGGTCTGGCCGGCTTCCAGCATCTCCACACCGTTCTTGAACTCCTTCAGGCGGATCTCGGGGCCTTGGTGTCCAGCAGGGCGGCAACGGGCTTGCCCAGCTCCTCACGCAGAGCTTTCAGCTTTGCCAGACGGCCGCCATGCTCCTCGTAGGAACCGTGGGAGAAGTTGAAACGGGCCACGTTCATGCCGTTTGCGATCAGGTCGCGCAGGACATCGCCTTATCGGTAGAAGGGCCCAGGGTGCAGATGATCTTCGTTTTTCTCATAAAATACCTCCAACGTTCACGCTATATATCTTGACGCAGCAGCCCAAGCTGGCTGCTCTCTGGCGGGCAGTGATTGCTTTGCGCCCGCGGCGGCAGTATACGCCAATATGGCTGTTTCAACAAACCATACCACTATACATTATAAGCTCTTGGATACAATAGCGCAAGAAAAATCTTTGCAAAGAAACTGCTAAGATTTCATCAGGTTTGAACAAAAAACTTTCCACCACAAAGCGCTTGCATAACCGGCGGGATTTGCTTATAATGAAGGTAAGCAAAAGTGTGACTGTTCCGGGGCAGCCCGGAGGAAAATGGAGTGAAAACATATGGAAAAGCGTGTATTTTTGATCGTGCTGGACAGCTTTGGCATCGGCGCGGAGCCGGATGCAGCCGCCTTTGGCGACGAGGGCACCAACACGCTGGGGGCCATTGCAGGGCATCCCAATTTCAACTGCCCCAACCTGAAAAAGCTGGGCCTGTTCAACATTGACGGTGTGACCGCGGGCGAAAAGACCGACGCGCCCGCCGGTGCCTTTGCCCGCCTGCAGGAGCAGAGCATGGGCAAGGATACCACCATCGGCCACTGGGAGATCGCCGGTGTGGTCAGCCCGAACCCGCTGCCCACCTTCCCCAACGGCTTCCCGGAGGAGCTCATTCAGGAGTTTGAGGCAAAAACCGGCCACAAAGTCCTCTGCAATCTGCCTATTCCGGCACAGAGGTGCTGAAGGACTACGGCGAGCAGGCCATGAAGGAAAATGCCCTCATCGTCTACACCAGCGCCGACAGCGTGTTCCAGGTGGCTGCCCACGAGGAGCTGGTGCCCGTGCACGAGCTCTACCGCTACTGCGAGATCGCCCGCGAGATGCTGAAGGGCGCGTACGGCGTGGGCCGTGTCATCGCCCGGCCCTTCCTGGGCAGCAGCGCCGAGACCTTCTACCGCACCACCAACCGCCACGACCTGAGCCTGAAGCCGCCCCGTGCCACCATGCTCGACCTGCTGAAGGAGGCCGGCAGGGATGTCATCGCCGTGGGCAAGATCTTTGATATCTTTGACGGACAGGGCGTGACCGAAAAGATCAAGACCACCGGCAACACCAATGGCATCGCCTTCACCAAGGCATTGCAGACCCGGGATTTCGAGGGTCTGGCCTTTGTGAATCTGGTGGATTTTGATATGCTCTATGGCCACCGCCGCGACGTGCCCGGCTATGCCGCCGCCGCCACCGAATTTGACCGCTTCCTGGCCGACTTCATCCCCGGGATGCGGGAGGGCGATCTGCTGATGATCACCGCTGACCACGGCTGTGACCCCTCCTACACCAAGACCACTGACCATACCCGCGAGTATGTGCCGTATCTGGTCTGCGGCAAGGGCGTGAAGCCCGGTGTGGATTTGGGCACCCGGCTCTGCTTTGGCACCATTGCACAGACCGTGTGTGAATATCTGGGCGTGGATGCTTCCAGCCTGGACGGCCACAGCGTGCTGCAGGAGATCCTGAAGTAAGATCGACCTCTCAGTCACGCGCCCGCGTGACGGAGAGGGTTATTTTTTTGTGCAAAGTCTTGAACAATATAGTCAGTTGTGGTAGACTAGCACATGCACGCCCGGTGCGTACAAGGTTTACGCCGGGCGCAGGAATTGATATGGTTTCAGAATAGAAGGAGACTATCACATGAGAATCAATCGTACTCTGGGTCTGGCACTGACCGCTGCTGTGCTGGCTGTTGCCATGACTGGCTGCTCCAATAGTGCATCTTCCACCGCATCCTCCGCTGCTTCCAGCGAGGCTGCTTCCTCTGTGGCTGCTTCCTCTGTGGCCGCTTCCTCTGTGGCCGCTTCCAGCGAAGCTGCCGAGAGCGAGGCCGCTGCCGCCAGCGTTGTCAGCACCGAGGATCTGAATGTGAACGGCACCACCTACTCCGCTGACTGCTACGGCGAGTTCACCCTGTCCAACGGCGACACCATGAAGCTGTGGAAGGTGAAGGACGCTTACGCAGACCTGAGCGCTCTGCCCATGAAGGCATGGCCGAGGAGTTCCCCATCGAGCCGAGGCCGAGCAGATCTATGTTGCTGACGTGACCAGCAACGGCGAGACCACCCGCCAGTATCTGCGCACCGACAAGGCTGGCCGCAATGGCACTGTCTCTGTCAAGACCTTTGAGCTGGGCGACGCTGAGTAATCGCGCTTTCCTGTAAGATCAGCAGACAACAAGCCCCGGACCTTTTGCAAGGCCCGGGGCTTGTGCTGTTTTATCCTGTTTTATTCTCCGCTGCTGCTGGAGCCGAACAGAGCATCCAGCACGGTGGAAGCGGCCTGATGCAGGGAGTTGGCGGCAGATTCCACCTGCTCCTGCGTGGGCAGAGAGATAGAAGGTGTTTCTGCTCCGCCGGTGGATTCACTGCTGGCTTCACTCTCAGCAGGTGCTTCGGTGGAAGCCTCGCTCTCGGCAGGCGCTTCGGGGGTGGGTTCTGCGGGCTGCTCATCGGCAGGCTGTTCCGCAGGCACGCTCTCGGCAGGTTCCTCCACAATGACGCTGTCGGGCGATTCCTCCACAGAGGTGCCCGCGTTGGGATCAGCGTGGGGTGTATACCTCGGTCTTTTCGGGGGTCTGCTGGGTATCGCTCACGGTGCCCTCGCCGCCCAGAACGGATGCGATCAGCTCCTTGGCCTGGTTGACGGAGTCTCATCCGGCTTCATCACATAGAGGCTCTGACCCTTTGCGGAGTAGCACTGGGAGCTCTTGCCGCCGGTGCCGGTCACGGTATAGCTCTGGATGTCCCAGTCAGACAGGCTTGCCAGCTGCATCCGCACCAGTGCGGAGATCTGCTCCTGAGAAAGGCTGGTCACAAAGCAGTCGGACACAGCATCCATCAGCTTGGAGAAGCTCATCAGCACGGTGGGGGATTTGATCTTGTTCATCATGCATCGATGACTTTCATCTGGTTGATGCCGCGCTGGATATCGCCGGAGGCAAAGGCATGGCGCTCACGGGCAAAGGCCAGAGCGCTCTTGCCGTCCAGATGGTTCCAGCCCTCGGCAAAGGTGGTGGGATCATAATAGCCGGGGCTGCCCACCGAGGTGAACGCCTGATCGGAGTAGACATCCACGCCGCCCACGGCATCGATGATGCTGATGAAGCCCGCAAAGTTGATGCGGAGGTATTGGTCCACATTGACCCCGTACAGGTTGCCCAGGGTTGCCATGCTGGTCTCCACGCCGTACAGACCGGCATGGGTCAGCTTGTCCTTGCTGTTGGTGCCCGCCAGATCAACGTAGTAATCGCGGGGAGTGTTGATGAGCGCCACCCGTTTGGTGGAGGGGTTGACCACGGCAAGGATGTTCACATCGCTGCGGGCCTTTTCAGTCAGTTCGCCGCGGTTGTCCACGCCGCTCAGATAGACCACAAAGGGCTCCTTGGTGATCTTGTTGGCCTCGGTGCCGGTGACAAGGCCGGAGGTCACGTTATCCAGTGCACTCAGGCCCTGCTGCGCCCAGACACAGCCCAGTGCCAGAAAGGCGCACAGGAACACCGAGAACACCCGGGATACCTTGCGGGGGGCGCTGTACTCCTGGCAGCGCTTGACCAGCAGCCAGAACAGCACCAGCAGCGCCGCAATGATGACCAGATACAGCGCGGGCAGCATCTGGGTGCGCCAGAGCTGTAGGAAGGCCGCAATGCTCAGAATGGCTTGTACGATCAGCAAAACAGTACCTCGTTTCGGGTTGGCCGCGCCGGTATCTGCATCCGGCTTGCGGCGGGGCGGCTTTGGCTCCGGGGCAGGCCCGCGGTATGCTTCGGCGGCTTGGGCGGTGCAGGCGGCGGGGTGGGAGCGGCAGTTTCCGGCGCAAAAAAGGCCGAACTGTCTACCTCCACAGTCTTTTCTTCCGGTGGGCGGTGGCCCCGGTGGATGTGCCGGGTGCTGTCATCGTCCGTGTGGGAACGGGAAGTTTCATCAAACATAGGAATTCTCCTTTTTGACATGTCCTCAGGCAAGGGGCACGATGGTCAGAACGGCCCGTGCCGGCAGGCAGGTGGCCGTCTGATCCTCCTGTGAGATCCAGCCAAAGCTTTCGCAGATGTGGTCCGGGCAGGGGGAATCAATGAACCGTGCCGCGCCGTCTTTGACCTCGATGTGCACCGTCAGATAGCCGGTGTCGATGTCATAGACGGCATCCTTGTCCAGAGAGATCTTCTGCACCGTGTTCGCATCGCCGTAGGTCAGCTCCGCGCCCAGGGTGCTGCCGCTCTGCCCGGCACTGCGGAGGTAAAAAAGCACCCCCGCGATCACCAGAACAACAGCGGCAAACAGTAAATTGACCCAGAGATTTTTTTTCTGCTTCATGGCTCAGGCATCCTTCTGGGGGAACAGCTGTTCCAGCTCGGCCAGCCACAGGGCGGCGCAGGCATCGCTGGGCATCCGCCAGTCCCCGCGCGGCGAGAGGGTCACGCTGCCGATCTTGGGGCCGTCGGGCAGGCAGCTGCGTTTGAACTGCTGGGCAAAGAACCGCCAGTAGAAGTTGCGCAGCCACTTGTAAAGCACTGCGTCCGGGTATTCCTCCCGGCCCGCAAAGGCTGCCCTGGCCAGCCGGAAGATCTTTGCCGGGCCAAAGCCGAAGCGGAGCACATAATAAAGGTAGAAGTCGTGCAGTTCATAGGGGCCCACCAGATCCTCGGTGCGCTGTGCGATCTCACCGTTGTCCTTGGCGGGCAGCAGCTCGGGGGACACAGGGGTGTCGAGGATGTCCAGCAGCACCTCTTTCAGGGCCGGGGTGGCGGCAATGTCGGCTTCGTACCGGACAAGGTGGCGCACCAGCGTTTTGGGTACGCCTGCGTTCACGCCGTACATGCTCATGTGGTCGCCGTTGTAGGTGGCCCAGCCCAGGGCCAGCTCGGAAAGGTCGCCGGTGCCCACCACCAGACCGCCGGTGCGGTTGGCAGTGTCCATCAGCTCCAGCGTGCGCACGCGGGCCTGGCCGTTCTCGTAGGTCACGTCCAGCACGCTCTCGTCCTGGCCGATGTCCCGGAAGTGGCTGTGCACCGTGGCGGCAATGTCGATCTCGGTAAAGCTGACGTGCAGCTCGTCACAGAGGATCTCCGCATTGCTGCGGGTGCGCTTGGTGGTGCCAAAGCAGGGCATGGTCACGGCCAGCACATCGGTGGTGGGGCGGCCCAGCTGCTTCATGGCGCGGACAGCCACCAGCAGGGCAAGGCAGCTGTCCAGACCGCCCGAAATGCCGATGACGGCTGTTTTGGCGCGGGCGTGCTCAAGCCGCTTGGCCAGGCCATCGGCCTGCATCTTCAAAATCAGCTCACAGCGCTCGGCGCGCAGCTGCTCGTTGTGGGGGATAAAGGGGGTGGGGTCTACCCAGCGGGTCAGCACGGTGTCGGTCAGGGCCAGGTCGAACTCCACGGTCTGGTAGCCCTCGGTGCTGGGCTCAAAGCTGGTGTTGCGTGCCCGCTCCGACTCCATCCGCTGGCAGTCCAGCTCTGTCTCGGCAAGGCCGCCCGCAAAGGCTTCACTTCAGCCAGCAGGGTGCCGTTCTCGGCGATCAGGTCGTGGCCTGCGAACACCATGTCCTGGGTGCTCTCGCCGTGGCCTGCCGAGGCGTACAGGTAGCCGCAGAGCAGGCGGGCAGACTGGTTTTCTACCAGTGCCCGGCGGTACTCAGCCTTGCCTACCGTTTCATCGCTGGCCGAAAGGTTGGCGATGACGGTAGCGCCTGCCAGTGCGTGGAAGGTGGAGGGCGGCAGCGCGCTCCACAGATCCTCGCAGAGCTCCACGCCCAGCACAAAGCTGGGCATCTGACGGCAGCGGAAGAGCAGGGAGGTGCCAAAGGGGACATCCTGCCCGCAGACATTCACCCACTCCACCTCGGTGGAACCGGGGGTGAACTGCCGCTTTTCATAGAACTCGCCGTAGTTGGGCAGGTACGTTTTGGGAACTAGACCCAGCAGCTGCCCGCGGCAGAGCACGGCAGCGCAGTTGTACAGCTTGCCCCGCACCATCAGGGCAGGCCCACAAGGGCCACGGTGTCCAGCTCCCGGCTGGCATCCAGCAGCTCCTGCAGGCCGGTCAGGGCTCCCTGCTGCAGGGTGCGCTGCAAAAACAGGTCGCCGCAGGTATAGCCGGTCAGGCAGAACTCAGGGAACACGGCCAGCTTTACGCCGCGGGCGGCGGCGGCACGCAGCTCCGTGAGGATCTGCCGGGTGTTGTAGGCGCAGTCCGCCACCCGAAGCCCGGGCGAGAGGGCTGCTGCTTTCAAAAAACCATCTTTCATCGGAGGATTTCACATCCTGTCTCTCTTGTTTGCCCACGGCGAACAACTGTGCTCCCGTGGTGAGGATAGTATACCACACTCTGGCCAAAACGAAAAGAGGGCTGTTATCAACCTTCTCTGTCCCTGCGCCTGACGGCGGGGCAAAGAAGGGTTCTAACAACCCCCTGCAGATACACCAAATGGAAAACGAGATGGACCGTAAGCCGGGTTCTGTATTAAACGACGATCTGTCTAGGCCTGCCATTGCTGACAGGCTCGTGCCGCCTTCGGGACACGCGAGCAGCGCTGTACGTCCCATATAGGCGTTGCTTCCGGTAGGGTTTACAAAGCCGCATGGTCACCCATGCGCTGGTGAGCTCTTACCTCGCCGTTTCATCCTTACCGCATTGCTGCGGCGGTTTGTTTTCTGTTGCACTTTCCCTAAGGTCACCCTCGGCTGCCGTTAGCAGTTACCGTGCTCTGTGAGGCCCGGACTTTCCTCAGAGCGGTCAAAGCCGCCCCGCCGCCGTATGTTCCACTCGTTTTCCGTTCCTCATGATACCATAAAAAAGTAAGATTTGCAAGTGAAACGGATTTTTGTTATAATATCATTTGTGTTTTTGTGAATTTTGCAGGGGGAGGGCAGGCCATGCAGCTGTATTTTGCCGTGCCGGATACGGCCACCACCACGATGGGGTGCTGGTGCGCAGCTTTCTGCGCCAGTGTGCCGTCTCTACGGATCTCGCCCGGGCGGTCAAGTTCCGGGGCGGCGGCTTTTTTGCGGACGGCGTGCCTGTGCTGGCAAACCGGCGCATCTTCCCGCAGGTGCTCTCCTTTGCCTGCCGCCGGAGGGGGACGGCGTGACCCCGCAGCCGGAGATCCCGGTCAAGGTGGTGTACGAGGATGCCTTTGCGGTGGTGCTGGAAAAGCCGCCGCAGCTGGCGGTGCACCCCACCCTGAACTACCCCGGGGGCACATTGGCCAACGGCTACGCGGCGTGGGCGGCTGCCCACGGCCACAGCCCGGTTTTCCGCCCGGTGAACCGCATCGATAAGGATACCAGCGGCCTTGTACTGGCGGCCAAAAACGCCTACGCCGCGCCGCTGTTGGCGGGCGGGGTGACAAAGCTGTATTATGCCATCGCGCAGGGCGCGCTGCCGCTGGGAGAAGGAGCGATCGATGCACCATCGGCCGCCGGGGCGATAGCATCATCGGGCGCTGCGTTACCCCCGAGGGCAAGCCCAGCCGCACCGAGTATACTATTATAAAGGAAGAAAACGGCCTTAGCTTGCAGCCTGCGTGCCGGTGACCGGGCGCACCCATCAGATCCGGGTGCACTTTGCGTCCATCGGCCATCCTCTTGCCGGGGATGATCTTTACGGCGGCAGCGGGAGCGCATTGCCCGGCAGGCGCTGCACTGCGCGAAGCAGAGCTTTGCCGTGCCTGTATACACCCCGCTGCCGGATGGCATCCGGGTGGAAATGCCTTTGCAGTTGCGCACCGTCACAGTGGAAAGCCCGCTGCCGCCGGATATGGAAGCGCTTTTTTCGTGAAAACTGCGTGAAAAAATAGCCAAATTTTATGTAAGCGCTTGTTTCAAACCATGCAAAGTGTATAATAAAAAGAGAGCGTATTGTGTACAGGCCCTGTTGGCCTTTTGAACAGGGGAACGTACACCATCTAGCTGTTGTGTTCCGGGCCGGAAAATGCCCTGCAGCAGCGCAGGAAGGAGAAAAATCCCGTTGACTGAAGAATAAAATAAAGGAGCAGCAGCCTGCTGCGCAGCCTGTACGGCAGCCCCGCCGCCAGAAGCTGCGCTCGGCTGTGGGCGCAGTTCCAATGCCGGGGCGTGTTGCGGCGGCACAGGATTCGCCGCAAGCGTCAGCACCGCTGGGAAAAGCTGTGGCACAAGCTGCTGCACAATCCCATAGCACCTATGGTGGGCGAGACGCTGTACGCCATCGGCTTTTCCGCCGAGTATGCCGTGGTCCGCACAGGACGCCGCTTGCAGCATGGGCTGCGGTGTCTGCTGCAAACGGTCAGAGAACTGCTGAAAAATATCGCATCCATGGCCTTTCCCGGGGCGGCGCAGCTGCTGCGGGATCTGTTCGGCCCGGTAGTGCTTGCCCTGCGGGGCACTTGGGCGCTGCTGCGCCACGCACACCGGGTACGCAAGGAAAACGGCTTTGGCGCTGCGCTGCGCGCAAGCGGCCACTTTCTTGCCCATGGCATCGCTGATAACATCCGCCTTGTGCCCCGTATGGCTATGTATGTGCTGCCAATGGCAGCGCTGGCCGTTATGGTAACGGTGTTCCAGACCACCATCCGTCAGCCTACGCCTTGGAGGTGCAGGTGGACAATGAGACCGTGGCTATGTGGCCAACGAAGAGGTGTTCAATTCTGCGCTGGAAGCCGTGCAGCAGCGTATCAATTATTCCGGTGCGGAGCAGGCGCGCTTTACCGTGGAGCCTACTTATTCCGTGGCCATCGCCCACGACGTGATGGACGAAAATGGTGTGGCTGACGCCATCCTTAAGAATTCCGGCGACCAGATCAGCGAGGGCACGGCTTTGTATCTGGACGGCGAGCTTACCGCCGTGTGCGCGGACGGCACCAGCCTGCAAAGCTATATCAGCAGCCTGCTGGAGCCCTATGAGAACCCGGACGACCCCAACACCACTGTGGGCTTCAACAAGGATGTCACGCTGGAAAACGGCATCTACTTCACCGAGAGCTTTCAGGAGGAAGCCGAGGTGGAGCAGCTGCTCTCCGGTGTGCAGCAGGCACAAAAGACCTACACCGTGCAAAGCGGCGACACCATCTGGGCCATCGCCCAGAAAAATGGCCTGACCGTGAAGGAACTGTGCGATATGAACACCGGCTTTGCCGCTAATGGGGAAAACGGCCTGACCCAGAACTCCAAGATCTGCCCGGCGATGCATTGACCGTGGTGCGGGAGGAGGAGACGCTGGAGGTGCGCATCACCAAGGTGGAAAGCTGGGAGGAAGAGATCGCCTATACCACCGAAACCACCAAGTCCAATGATCTGAACTCCGGCACCAAGCGGGTGACCCAGACGGGCGAGAACGGCATCCGCACTGTGACGGCACAGCGGTGTATGATACAAATGGCAATCAGCTTTCCCAGCAGATTTTGAGCACTGTGGTGACCAAGGAGCCTGTGACTGAAAAAGTTACGGTGGGCACCAAAAAGGTGTCCTCTGGTGCATCCTATATCACCGGCAGCGGACAGTTTATCTGGCCGGTGCCCGGCTATCGGAACTGCTCCCGCTGGTACGGCGGCAGCCACAAGGGTGTGGATATCTGTGCGGCTGCCGGTACGCCCATCTACGCATCGGCGGGCGGCACCGTGACCAAGGCCGGCTACAACAAGGCCGGTGCCGGTACGGGTTATGGCTACTCCATCATCATCAGCCACGGCAGCGGCTACACCACGGTGTATGCGCACTGTCTGTCGCTGGCGGTGCACTCTGGTCAGTCGGTCAAGCAGGGCCAGCTGATCGGCTATGTGGGCAGCACCGGACGCTCCAGTGGCAACCACTGCCACTTTGAGATCCGCCGCAACGGCAGCTACATCGCGCCGCAGAATGTGTTCAACCGCAGAAAGTATAGGTAAAGGCAAGTTTGCAGAGGCTTTTTCTCCGGAGAAGGCCCATCTGCTGTATTATGTAACAGAAAAGGAGAGATGATCTTATGTCTACCCCTCACATCAGTGCTGAAAAAGGCGATTTTGCAAAGACCGTCCTGATGCCGGGCGATCCCCTGCGTGCAAAATTCATTGCGGACACCTTCCTTAAGGATGTCCGTCAGGTGACCGGCGTGCGCGGCATGCTTGGCTTTACCGGCACTTACGAGGGCCGGCCCATCAGCGTGATGGGCAGCGGCATGGGTATGCCGTCCATCGGCATTTATTCCTATGAGCTGTTCAAGTTCTACGATGTAGAGAACATCATCCGCATCGGCTCTGCCGGCAGCTATACCGACAAGGCCAGACTGTTTGATACGGTGCTGGCCGCCGGTGCTGTGAGTGAAAGCAACTATGCCCGTGTGCAGAGCGGCTTTGAAGGGGACATCACGCTGCCCAGCCAGAGCCTGAACGACAAGCTGCGCGCATCTGCCGCAAAGCAGGGCATCCCCCTCATCGAGGGAAACATCCACTCTTCGGATGTGTTCTACCGTCAGCCCTCCGATGCAAAGCCCACCTACTGGGAAAAGCTGCGCGACGAGCGCGGCTGCCTGTGCGTGGAGATGGAGAGCTTTGCCCTGTTTGCCAATGCACAGGTGCTGGGCAAGAACGCTGCCTGCCTGCTGACCATTTCCGACAGCTTTGTTTCGCCGGAGATCACCACGGCAGAACAGCGCCAGAAGAGCTTTACCGATATGATGAAGGTGGCACTGGGTGCAGAATACTAAGCGTTAAAAACGCATTTCAGCGCGGTTTGCCTGCAAAAGGGCTTGCCGCGCTGTTTTCGACCCCTGAAAACCAAAAAAGGAGTGACGGATATGACAAACCTGACCCTGGAAGAAAAGAAGGAGCTCATCCGCATGGCACTGGCTGCACGGGAAAAAGCCTATGTACCCTACAGCGATTTTATGGTAGGCGCTGCCCTGCGCGCCAAGGATGGCCGCATTTTTACCGGCTGCAACGTGGAGAACGCTGCCTTTACCCCCACCAGCTGTGCAGAGCGCACGGCTCTGTTCAAGGCGGTGGCCGAGGGTGTGACCGAGTTCACCGACATTGCTGTGGTGGGCAGCCGCCGCGGCGAGGTGAACGAGCAGATCACTTCTCCCTGCGGGGTGTGCCGCCAGGCTCTGTTTGAATTCGGCGGGCCGGAACTGAACGTTATCATGGCAAAGACACCAGAAGATTTTATCGAGCGCAGCATGGACGAACTGCTTCCCTTCGGTTTTGGCCCCTCCAATGTGGCGGGCAACCGTGCCGTGAGGTAACGGGATAAAAGCGCAGAGGCACACTGCAGGACAATAAAGCAACGGAAATACGTGCATTGTGCGGCAAAACACAGGGAGTGCACGGAAAATGGCCGGAACTACGGCAAATTTGTGCATAAATACTACTTTTGATAAAAACTTACAAAATTATTGTAAAGATTTTGTAATCGGAATTCGCTTGCATCTGACACGGCTTGCCGTTATACTTGAGCCAGTAAATGTGCAGTTCTGCGCATTTTATTTGTTTGACGCAATTTTTATTAAAAATAAAAGGAGAGTTTGATTATGATGATTTCTCGTCGTAATTTCCTGGCTGTGGCTGGTGCCGCTGCCGCTGCCGCTGCTCTGACCGCTTGCGGCGGTTCTTCCGCTTCTTCTACCAGCACCGCTTCTTCCGCTGCTGCTTCTACTGCTTCCTCTGCTGCTGAGGGCGGTGAGAAGATCGTCAAGGTCGCTCTGACCTGCGATACCGGCACGATCGATGATGAGAGCTTCAACCAGGCATGCTGGACTGCTGTTTCCAGCTACATGGGCGATGACTGCCAGTACTACATTCCCGAGGCTGACGCTTCCGATGAGGACCGCGAGACCATGATCCGTCAGGCTGTCAACGACGGCGCTGATGTGATCGTCTGCGTCGGCTACCTGTACGGCGCTTCTCTGGCATGGGCTGCTGACCAGTATCCCGATGTCAAATTCATCGCCGTCGATGTGACGCAGGGCGATATCGGCACCGACGCTATCCCTGCTAACTGCTACTGCATCACCTTCAAGGAGGAGCAGGCAGGCTATCTGGCAGGCTACGCCATCGCAAAGGACGGCAAGACCAAGCTGGGCTTCCTGGGCGGCATGGCTGTTCCCGCTGTTATCCGTTACGGCTACGGCTTCGTGCAGGGCGCTGACGCTGCTGCTGCTGAGCTGGGTCAGAACATCGAGATCAACTACTTCTATGGCGGCCAGTTCTACGGCGATGCAAACATCACCTCCCGTATGGAGGGCTGGTACTCCAACGGCACTCAGGTCGTCTTTGCCTGCGGCGGCGGCATCTACACCTCCGCTGTTGAGGCTGCTCTGAAGAACAATGGCTACGTCATCGGCGTTGACGTTGACCAGAACTACATCGGTGCAAACGGCGTTGCAGATGGCACCTACGCTTATAACCCGTTCATCACCTCTGCTATGAAGGCCTGTCCGAGGCTGTCAACACTGCTCTGGCTGATATCGATGCCGGCAGCTGGGGCGACATCGCAGGTTCCAATGGCAACTTCGGTCTGGAGGACGGCGATTATATCGGCCTGCCCACCGATGCAGACAGCTGGAACTTCGAGTCCTTCACCACCGACGAGTACGAGGAAGTCAAGGGCAAGATCAAGAGCGGCGAGATCACTGTTGATAACAGCTCCGACGACGCTACCAAGCCCACCGTCAGCGAGTTCACCACTGTCAACTACATCCAGTAAGCTGTTGTCCGGCAGGCCTGCCTGCGGACGATCGATAGTTCTTTTCAAAGCGGGGCATCCTGTAACGGGGTGTCCCGCTTTTTTCTGTCTTCTATTGGTGTAATGCGGGAAAAATGCAGCGTACTCTTCGTGAAAAGAGTACAAAAGTAATACTATTGTCTGCGCTTTCTGCCAAAAAGCAAAAAAGACATGTGCAAATTGCCGCAAATCAGGTATAATGGAACTTAAAGAAGTATCGGTGTCGAAACGACACGAAAGGAGAGTGAGCAGATTGGCAGAGGATTTTGTGATCGAAATGCTCCACATTACCAAGGAGTTCCCTGGAATCAAGGCAAACGACGATATCACCCTGCAGCTGCGCAAAGGCGAGGTACATGCCCTGCTGGGCGAGAACGGCGCCGGCAAAAGTACACTGATGAGCGTGCTGTTTGGCCTGTACCAACCGGAAGCTGGTCAGATCCGCAAAAACGGCAAGGAGGTTGTCATCCGCAACCCCAATGATGCAAACGCACTGGGCATCGGCATGGTGCACCAGCACTTCAAGCTGGTGGAATGCTTCAGCGTGCTGGACAACATACATTCTGGGGTGGAACCAACAAGATGGGCTTTTGCAGAAGGCCGAGGCACGCAAAAAGGTGATGGCCCTGAGCGAAAAGTACGGCCTGCGCGTGGACCCGGATGCACTGATCAGCGATATCTCTGTTGGTATGCAGCAGCGCGTTGAGATCCTGAAGATGCTGTACCGCGACAACGAGATCCTGATCTTCGACGAGCCTACCGCAGTGCTGACCCCGCAGGAGATCGACGAGCTGATGGAGATCATGCGCGGGTTCAAGAAGGAGGGCAAGTCCATCCTGTTCATTACCCACAAGCTCAACGAGATCATGGCGGTGGCAGACCGCTGCACTGTTCTGCGCAAGGGCAAGTATATGGGCACCGTGGACATCAAGGACACCACCAAGGAAGAGCTTTCCCGCATGATGGTGGGCCGTGATGTGCAGCTGCAGGTGGACAAAAAGCCCGCCGCCCCCGGCGAGGTGGTGCTGGACGTGCAGAACGTTACCATGCACAACGCCCAGCACAAGAAGGATGCCGTCAAGAACGTCTCTTTCCAGGTGCGTGGCGGTGAGATCGTCTGTCTGGCAGGCATCGAGGGCAACGGCCAGACAGAGTTTGTCTACGGCCTGACCGGTCTGGAAAAGTTCAACAGCGGCAAGGTGCTGCTGGACGGCAAGGAGATCACCAACGAGAGCATCCGCCAGCGCTCCAAGGACGGCATGAGCATATCCTCGAGGACCGCCACAAGCATGGTCTGGTGCTGGATTATAGTCTGGAGAACAATATGGTGCTCCAGCGCTACTGGCAGCCCGAGTTCCAGCACAACGGCTTTATCCGCAGTGAAAAGGTGCGGGAGTACTCCGATAAGCTGATCGCCCAGTATGACGTGCGCAGCGGCCAGGGCAGCGCCACCATCGTGCGCAGCATGTCCGGCGGCAACCAGCAGAAGGCGATCATTGCCCGTGAAATCGACAAAGACCCCAAGCTGCTGGTGGCAGTGCAGCCCACCCGCGGCCTGGATGTCGGTGCCATTGAGTATATCCATAAGCAGATCGTGGATGAGCGCGACAGAGGCAAGGCCGTGCTGCTGGTCAGTCTGGAGCTGGACGAGGTGATGAACCTTTCTGACCGGATCCTTGTGATGTACGAGGGTGAGATCGTGGGCGAGTTTGACCCCAAGACCACCACAGTCCAGGAGCTGGGCCTGTACATGGCCGGTGCCCGCAAGCAGGGAAAGGAGTAAGCAGAAATGAAAAACAAAAAACTTTCCCACAACGGGCTGCAGGGTTCTGTCACCAGCGTGATGGCTGCCCTGCTGTGTATCCTGATCGGTCTGGCTGTGGGCTTCCTCGTGCTGCTGGCCATCAATCCGGCCCATGCATGGGCAGACGGTTTTGTCCGCATCCTCAAGGGCGGCTTCCATGATGCCCCCTATGGTGTCGGCAAGGAGCTGGCCAACGCCGCGCCCCTGATCATGACCGGCCTTTCCGTGGCTTTGCCTTCAAGACCGGCCTGTTCAACATCGGTGCCGCCGGTCAGTACACGCTGGGCGCTTACGGTGCCCTCTACTGCGCCATCATGCTCAAGCTGCCCTGGTTCGTCTGCCTGCTGGCTGCGGCCATTCTGGGCGGTCTGTGGGGGGCCATCCCCGGTTTCTTCAAGGCCTACTTCAACATCAACGAGGTCATTACCTCCATCATGTTCAACTGGATCGGCCTGTACCTTGTCAATGAGCTGGTCTACCAGAACGGCACCGGCCCCATGTATGATGTGCGCAACACCCGCACCCTGAATCTGGGCAAGAACGCGGATCTCGCCCAGTCCGTTATCCCGGACTTCGGCCTGAACAAGCTGTTCCAGACCAACAGCACCACCATCGCCATCTTCCTGGCCGCTGTGGTTGCCATCCTGATCTGGGTGGTGCTGAACAAGACCACCTTTGGCTATGAGCTGAAGGCGGTCGGCCTGAACAAGAGTGCTGCCCGCTACGCCGGTATCAACGAAAAGAAGAACATCATCTCTCCATGGCCATTGCCGGTGCGCTGGCAGGCTTTGGCGCGGGCCTGTTCTACCTGTCCAACGTGGGCCAGTGGAACCCCCTGAACTCCACCAGCCTGCCCGCTATGGGCTTCAACGGCATCTCCGTTGCCCTGCTGGCAAGCTCTAACCCCATTGGCACCATCTTCTCGGCCCTGTTCATCTCCCACATCTCGGTGGGCGGCACCTTCCTTTCCACCAAGTATTACCCCACGGAGATCGCCGACCTGATCAGCGGCATCATTATCTACCTGTGTGCATTCTCCATGCTGTTCCGCGGCAAGATCCAGAAGCTGCTGTTCAAGAATGCGGACAAGACCAATGTGAACGCAGAGCCTGCCCCGGCGGAAAAGGCCAACGCGAAGAAGGAGGGCAAGTAAGATGCTGCTTTTGATCAAATATACCCTGCTGTATGGCATCGTCCTGATGCTGGTGGCACTGGGCGGTATGTTCAGTGAGCACTCCGGCATCATCAACATTGCACTGGAAGGCATCATGGTCAT
>ENA-OQMZ01000292-OQMZ01000292.1-human-gut-metagenome-genome-assembly--contig:-NODE-292-length-22123-cov-2.770822_pt1 | contig 22123 bp, 29 predicted proteins | sample MGYA00242621_ERZ504862 | MGnify/ENA primary metagenome ERZ504862 (study PRJEB26092, sample SAMD00036393) | human gut metagenome | host: Homo sapiens | study: EMG produced TPA metagenomics assembly of...
TTGTAAAAAGCCTTTAGTGCTTATTATAACCATTACAGCTAAAATTATTTCAATTAATTTTATTCTTTATTTCTAATAAGTAATAATTATTTAAAAGAATTATAGTAGTATTAAAGAAATATTATTCCGACAGAACCTGTCGGAAGTTGTTATGGAGTGATATTCAGTTGACATCTGACATAATTATGGGTGTTGTCATTTTAGTTCTTATTTTGCTTTCGGCGTTCTTTTCGGCGATTGAAACTGCATTTTCGTTTGTAAACAAGGTGCGTGTTCAGCGTTACAAGGATGACGGCAACAAAAAAGCGGCAGCAGCGCTCTACATAATCGAGCATTTCGACAATGCCCTTACAACAATTCTCATCTGCAACAATGTTGTAAACCTGAGCTGTTCTTCAATTGCGACTGTGCTGTGTATGAATCTTTTCGGTGACGCAGGCTCGGCAATTGCAACTGGTGCAACAACTTTTCTTGTTCTGACATTCGGTGAGATTGTGCCGAAATGTCTTGCAAGGAACATTGCGATGCTTTTCACTCAAAACAGCCGGATTGCTCAGAGGACTTATGGCAGTTCTTACACCGCTTGTGTGGATTTTCACACGATTCAAAATGATTGCCTTAAAGATTGCAGGCAGCAGCGGTGACGCTCCGTCAGTTACTGAAAATGAGCTTAAATACATTGTTGAGAGCATTGAGGAAGAAGGCGTTCTTGAAGAGAGCGAAAGCGAAATGGTTCGCTCCGCACTTGACTTTGACGAAACTACTGCCGAGGAAATTCTCACTCCGAGGGTTGACATCACATTTATCAGCATTGATGACTCGCCTGAAAAAATCAAGGATATCATCATTGAAAACCGCTATTCAAGAATTCCCGTGTACGAAGGCACGGTTGACCATGTTGTCGGCATTCTCCATACAAGAGATTATCTTGAACGACTTGCAGACGGTAAAGCGCCTGATGTTAAGGAGCTTATGCAGCCGCCTTACTTTGTGTTTAAAACGCAACAGCTTTCAAAAATTTGAATGCATTCAAACGCACCAAAATTCATCTTGCGGTAGTTACGGATGAATACGGCGGAACACTCGGTATTGTTACAATGGAGGATTTGCTCGAAGAAATTGTCGGCGAAATATGGGACGAGGACGAAGAAATTGAGCATAACTACTACAAAATCGGCAAGGGCGAGTTCCTTGTAAACGGTGATATGGAGCTTGAAGATATGCTCGGTCTGTTCGATATGGACGAGGACAGTCTTGAATGTGACAGCGTAACGGTCGGCGGATATATTCTTGAACACGCAGGAACAATCCCCCACAAGCGTGACAACATTGAGGCCGACGGCTTTAAGTTTACCGTTATGGAGGTTAAGGATCAGCGTATTTTACGGGTTGTTGTCAAGAAAAACGACACTTCCGAAGAAAACGAATCCGATGAAAAAAGCGAGAACAAAAAGTCTGAATAAATAAAATATAACAGGAGCAGTATTTTTACTTACCGCTCCTGTTTTTTACTGTATTTTTTTGCAGAGAGAAGTGCATAATGCGCTGACGGGGATACAAAGAAATGCCCACAAGGTGCTGTAAAACGGACAAATCTGCCCTTTTAAATTAAGTCGGCAGTTTGAATAATCCCAGACATTAAGCCTGAATTTCAGATTGACAACACAGCCGCAGCAGTATTCAAGTGCGGTAATTATCGCACTTCCCGATATGCATTTTTGCAGCATATTCATTTTTGAAAAGCGCTTGTAAAATCTGAAAAGCGACACAAACGCGGTTCCACCCGTAACCGCCATTGACCAATGAGTTTTTCTCCGCCACAAAATTTCAAGCAGAGCGTAGCCTGCTCCGCCTATTGAAAAGAGAATGCAATCGTTACGCAACCGTAAACTTTTTTTCATAAGAAATCACCTGTTTTAGTTTTTGCCGAAACAGGTGATTTATTTAACCTATGAATTTTTTATTTTGTCAGAGCATTTCTTTTAGTTCTTCAAAAGAATAAAGACAGTTGATTGCGGTCAAAAATGCGTTTGTTGAAAGATATGACGGCAGACCGAGTTTTTTAAGAATCTTCTTGCGGTTTATTTCTGAATTTTCAGTTCCCGTAAGTCCGAGGACAAATAGATCGGCTTTAGTAATTTTTCTTTCGGGAATATTATTTTCTTCGCCGATTATCTCGGCACCGCTTTTGCGGATTGCATTTATTATAACCTCATCGCTGACGCTTCAAACGCCCAAAAGCCCCTCTTTACCGGCTTTTGCCTTGCGTTTTTCCTTGCCTTTGATTTGCGGAATATAGCAATTTTTAATTTTTGAATTATCGACCGAGCCTTTAAGGAAATTCCTTATTACAAAGCCTGCACCGTCGCTGTCGGTCATTATAAGTATTCCCCTTGTTTCGGCAATTTTGCGGATAAGCGACTGCTTTTCTTTGTCGGAAAAAACACGAAAACCGTTGGTTTCGATTATCGGAGCATCTACAATTGATGAAAGCTTTATCTTGTCATATCTGCCCTCAACTATGATAGCCTCACGGATTTTGAGCATTAGATTCTGCTCCTTTGCAATCAAAAGCAAACGGGAAATAAGCTGTTCAATTAAAAATCTTTGATTAACGGAAACTGATTTCAGCTTTTCGTCTGTTTCAACAAGCACATCAAGCTTTTCCGAAGTGCCTCGGTTGAAGTCCTTGAAACGGAGGTTCTCGCCCTGTTTAACACAAACGCACGGTTTTTGTAGCAAAATCTTTTGCCACGGTTTCTTTACTGACTGAGCATTCATCTGCAACACGCATACGATATGCATCGACATAGGCGGATGAAAGTGCATAGAGAATGTTAATCGGTTCTTCCCGTTGACAGAAAAGTGTGTCAAGCTTTCTGAACGCTCTGTCACCTCTGCCGTTAATAACATCGTCAGCCATATCATATGTTCTTGCTTCAAGGTTTACGGTTGACAAAAGGTCGATATCACGGTCGGTAATTTCCTCACCCTTTGCATATGCGGCAATTTTGTTGACCTCGTTTTTCAGAAGATTGAGGTCATCACCGACATTTGAAATAATCTTTGATGCATTGAGGTGTGAAATCAGCTTGCCGTTTTCGTTTGCCCACTTTGCAACATACTTTTCGATAATTTGTGAGTTGATTTTTTCAAAACAGCAGACGCTGCCGATTTTTTCAACACGCTTTATAAGAGCGGTAAAAGAAGTTTTATTCTTTGACGGAACATAAGTCGGCATTGAAATTATGAGAACCGTACCGTCCCATGCTCTGCTTGTAAGCTCTTTAAGAGTATCAAGCCGATCCTTCACCATATTATCAAAGTAAATGTCGGTCACAACAACACAGTTGCGTTCCGCCATAAACGGCATTATTTGCAGGGATGCGGCAAGTTCCTGAAAATCAATGTCACCGCTGAATGTATGATAATTGAAATCGGACGGATTTTTGCCTGCAACAGCCTCACAAAGCTTTTTTGTGTAACTTTTGACAAACATCTGCTCCGAACCGTAGATTAGGTACACAGGCGAAAAGCTTTTGTTTTTAATTTGTTTTTTCAGGTCTGCTTCGGTGATGCGCGGCATTTTATCCTCCGTTCAGATTGACCGTTATGTTTCTTTCAGATGTTGAAATAACGGTTGGACTGATTTCTTTAATAGAATCATAATTTTTCTTAAACTGCTTTTCCGATCCCGAAAATATCACGGTATTGCATGATATCAAATCGAAATTTTCAGGGACTGTATCAATCAACAAACAATCGGGATTGCGATACTTTTCGGGCAGATTTGAAAGGTCTGCATCTGTCGGCACAAACAATACAGTCATATTTTTCCCTTTTATGAACTGAAACATTGTGTTGTCAACGCAGATTACCTCATCCGTCACCGTATCGGAAAGATTCAGCGTAAAATGACTGTTTCCGCCGAAAGTCTGTCGGCTGTTACCGTCAAAAGCGTTCAAAAGATTTTGCTTTTTAATGTCATTATCATATACCAAAATATTATTTAAGTCAAATTTTGTGACCGCAAAGCGTTCAAGAGAAGAGTATTTATTATTCTGATTCGGAATTATCATATATTCAATATCTGAGTATCTTTCGCTGATATCGGCTGTCACATCATCTGCGCTTGCTCTGTTCCCTCCGCATGAAATCACGGAACAGCTGTCGGTGCAGTTGACTGTTGCAAAAACACCGTTGCCGACATTATAGATTTTCATTTCACCGTTATCGGCTGTTAAAAGCACATTGAGCGACGCTCCGATTACGAGGACTGAAATTGATATCGGAACAGAAATTTTGATATAGAATTTTCGATTTGTTACAAACAATCCGCCGATTGCGAGAAGTACGCTGACACCTATCCACACAAACCAATAGAGCGAATGGGTTTTAATTGTGCTGAATGGGAGTTGTGAAAAAGTTGAAACCAACCACAAAATTGCCTTTGAACATAATCCCGAAACGAGTCCAAACGGGTATGCAAAAAATGATATAAACGGGCAAATAAAAAGTACCGAACACAACAGAGAACACACCAAAAGTGCCGAAACAAACGGTTCACATAACAGAGAAACAAGTATGACTGTCGGGGAAATTCTGTTGAACGCAACAGCGGTTATCGGCAAAATCCACAGAAATGCAGATACTGAAACCGACAGCATATTTACGCAGATTTTAAACAGCCTTTTGATACAATAGACAACCGTTCCGACAAAACCGTCCTTACGCTTGTTTTTGTAGTGAAAGAATCTCAGCACAGAGCGTTCAATCGGTTTTGACCACAGAATTATGCCCGTCGTTGCCGAAAATGAAAGCAACATACCGATATCGGCTACCGCATATGGGTTGAAAGCTGTCAGGACAATTGCGGCAAAGCCAAGATTATTCAGCGAGTCGGCTATTCTGAGATTTGACGATGCAAACGACACAATTATCATCATAACGCCGGCACGGACAACCGAATGTGCAAAGCCCGTTACAGCCATGAAAGCAATAACCGTGAATGTGGTAAAACCTGTTATCAAAAATCTGTTTTTTGTTAATTTTCTTACCAAGAACAATACAAACGAAGTGATTATAACAAGATGCATTCCCGAAACCACTATTAAAAACGAAGTGCCTGTCAATGAAAAATCATCTTTAACGCTTGAATCAAGAGCTGTTTTCTCACCCAAAAGAACGGCACGGCAGAGCGTTGAATAATCCTCCGGCAACAGCATATCAAGGGAATTTTTCATCGCCCGTCTTATTGAAACCGCAAATGAATAAAATGTTGTTGCCTTCTCTCCTGTCGGTTCAATTTTAAAGCCGTCATAGGAATATGCTTTCAGAAAAATTCCGTGACTGATCTGAGAGTTTACATTATTCTTGTATGTATGAGCCGTGAAGTTGACCTTTTCAAAAGGCTCTGCGTCAACATTTGAGTACGAAATGATTTGAATTTTCACATCTGACGGCTGGCCGTTGATTTTGTCGGTTTTGATTACGAAACTGCATGATGAATCGGTGGTGATGATTTCATCACAAATATATCCGCTTGCTGTAATTTCTTTATCAGAATAATTATTTATGACCGTGTTGTTAATATATTCGGAATAGCCGATCATATTGCCCGCAGAATATATTACGGCAAAAGCAAATACGCACAGCGACTTGCCGAATGATTTATTTTTCTTTGAAGCAATTAAAAATATACCGACAGCAACGGATAACACTCCTAACGAGCCGATTATTGCAAAGACAATTTCGTTAAAATCCGAATAAAAAACGGCTGAAAGGACAAACAGGAAAGTAAATCCTATAAGTCCAAACAGCCGTTTCATAAAAATCAATCCTTATTCAGTAATCATTTTTTTTAATATAATTATACACTCGGTTACCATTCAATCCTTTTTTGCAATAAAAAGAATATTTATAATTGTTATCATTATATTCTCCTACTACAGTTTCACCTTTTTCATTTACAAAATTCGCACCCTTAATTTCAAAAGTCGCCATTGTGGGAGAAAGTCCGTTTGTATTGACTCCGCTGAGATTTTCACTGTTTTTTACAGCATAGCTGACAGCTTGCGCAAGGTCACAGTATTGTCAGAAGCAGATTTATCTAACGAACAAACCACTTCGATCGCCGTGTATGGAATAGCTCTTACACTTACAATATTTTTCAAACTTTCGCCAAACTTAATTCCGGAAATTTCTTCCGCTTTATCAATACTCGCTCCGCAATCTTCCCACTTTTTCAAGGTAACATCTACGGAAGGATTCACGGTTTCAGAGGTACTTGGTGCAGGTAAATCAGAGCAGGAACATAGAATACATACCGCTGCCAACACAAAAGCAAGGCATAAACATACTTTTTTCATAATGGCATCTCCTTTTATTATTTATTTGGTTATTTTTATCTGCAAAAAAACAATTAGTCCATTTTTATTACTTCAAGTATATTATTTTGGTATTTTTATAATATCATATAGAATTTCATTTGTCAATATAAATATTATTTTTTAAAAATATTTTTATTTTTGTTAATTTTGCTGCTATTTCTTCTCATTAAATTACCTATTCACCACTGTTTCTATTCAATCATTTATAAGTTGAACAATTTCTACACTTTAATTTTTTACACTTTATATCTATGGTATAAAAAAGGAAAACAGCCGTCAAAATATGCGGACGGTATAATCTGCAAACTTCAACAGCTGTTTAAATTTGATTTTATAATTACTCAGTATTACTTAAAGAAAAGCGGAAGTTCGCTGAGGAATATAATGTCATCTCTGTCCTTAGCGTCACCTTCGGCAAGGACTGATGCCCTGCCAACGATATTTGCGCCTGTTTTTTCAACGAGCGTTTCAAGAGCGTGAAGACTTTCGCCTGTTGAAATTACATCATCAACAAGAAGAACTCTCTTGCCGTTGAGAAGATTTACATCATCTTCGCCGAGGTAGAGTTTCTGTTCGTTTTTTGTTGTGATTGAATTAACGGTCACTCCGATAGGATTGCCCATATAAACCTTAACGCTTTTTCTTGCGACAACATAGTTTCTGCAACCCTGGCGAGCATTTCATAGCAAAGCGGAATACCCTTTGCTTCGGCAGTCACAACAACATCGTGTTCGGGAACACGCTTGAGAAGTTCTCTTGCGGCAACCTCTGTCATCTCAATGTCACCAAACATAATAAATGCGGCAATATCAAGCTTATCGTTTACAGGGAATTTTCTGAGTTCTCTGTCAAGTCCTTCAATATTAATCTTATATGTATCCATTATTGCAGTCCCTTCTTACGCCATTGTGCCGTTGAGCTTTTTGCCGCCAAGGATGTGGAAATGCATATGCTTTACGCTCTGACAGCCGTCCTCACCGCAGTTATTTACAATACGGTAACCGTTTGTAAGTCCGAGTGATTTTGTAATTTCGGGAATTTTAGTGAAAATGTGAGCAATATTGCCGACATTTTCTTCATTAACTGCGTCTGCACAGCAGATGTGTTCCTTTGGAATTACAAGCACATGAACGGGAGCCTGTGGTTCAAGATCATAGAAAGCGAGAATTTTTTCGTCTTCATAAACTTTTTTTGACGGAATTGAGCCGTCAACGATTTTGCAGAAAATACAATCTGACATTTTAATTCAACCTCTCAATATAATTTATTTTCCGTATCAGAAATATTTAAAATATAACAAATATCATACCAAAGTTATTGTACAACCAAATCACTTTTCGGTCAATACTGCTGTTATTTTTTGGCTGTAATTTTCTTTTCTTCACCTTTAAGAAGTCTTTTGATGTTTTCTTTGTGCTTTACAATAAACGAAACGCCGATTAAAAGAGCCGCCGCAGTTGAGAAGATTACATATGTAAGAGAATAATCCTTGTAAATTATGAAGTCAAAGATAAATGTCATTGCAAAGGTGTAAGGCGCATAGAGAATCGCACAGAGAACACTTGCAAGTGATATAATTTTTGAGCAGAGGAAGATAATTAGAAAAGTTACAATAATTGCGATGAATACACGCCAATCCTCTGTCAGCATAAGAGCGGCGGCGGTTACAACACCCTTGCCGCCCTTAAAGTGAAAATACACGGGGTATGAATGTCCGAGAATACAGAAAATACCTGCAACATATTTTCCGCAGTTGATAAGCTCGTTTATAAAAATAGGGCTTTCACCCTGAAATGCAACCGATGCAAACGAGAAGATGAACCCTCCGATAAGCACGGCGATAATACACTTCAGTGCGTCACACACAATGGTGATGATTGCCGGAACTTTACCGACACTGCGCAGTACATTTGTAAAGCCTGCATTGCCGCTGCCCATTTGACGGATATCCTTTTTGCCCTTTGTCACAATGCCTGTGACAAGTACAGCCGTGTTGATACTGCCGAGAAGATACGCAATCAATGCCGAAAGCAGAATCATCCACCAGCAGTTTGCTAAAATTGCCGAAATATGCTCCATTACTTTTCTCCTCTCTCTCTTACCACAATTTTGATCGGCGTACCCTCAAGAGCAAAAGCCTCACGGATTCTGTTTTCAAGATAACGCTGATATGAGAAGTGGAAAAGCTGTGCATTGTTGCAGAAGAAAACGAATGTCGGCGGTTTTACGGAAGCCTGAGTCATATAGAAAATTTTAAGTCGCTTACCCTTGTCCGACGGCGGCTGAACTCTTGTTGTAGCCTGTGCAAGAAGTTCGTTGAGCATACCTGTTCTGATTCTGCGGTTTGCGCTGTCATTACAGCTTATGATATATTCAAACAGCCTGTCGATACGCATACCTGTTTTTGCGGAAATAAATACCTTTGGCGCATATGACATAAACGCAAAATCTGCGTCAAGCTTTTTGCGGAACTCCTGCATTGTCTTATCGTTCTTTTCGACAGCGTCCCACTTGTTTACGGCAATTATACACGCTCTGCCTGCCTCATGCGCAAGACCTGCAACCTTGGTATCCTGTTCTGTAACGCCCTCTGTCGCGTCAATCATAATAACGCACACATCACTGCGTTCAATAGCCATTTTTGCACGGATAATACTGTATTTTTCGATATTATCATAGATTTTGCTCTGACGGCGAAGTCCTGCGGTATCGGTAAAGTTGAACTTTCCGTACTTATTTTCAACAAGCGTATCGATTGTGTCACGGGTTGTGCCTGCTATATCAGACACAATACAGCGTTCCTCGTTTGTGATTTTGTTTACAAGAGATGACTTGCCTGCGTTCGGCTTTCCGATTACCGCAACATTTATGATTGTGTCATCATCTTCCGCATTTTCATCATAATCAAAGCTTGAAAAAGCCTTGTCCAAAAGGTCGCCCGTACCGTAACCGTGAACGGCTGAAACCTCGATAGGATCGCCTAAACCGAGATTATAAAACTCATAGAATTCAGGTGACGGTTCGCCGAGTGTGTCGCACTTGTTTACACAAAGCACAACGGGCTTGCCCGACTTCTGGAGCATCTGCGCAACATCCATATCTGTTGCAACCATGCCCGACTTGCAGTCTGTTACAAGAATAATAACATTAGCCGTGTCGATTGCAAGCTGAGCCTGACGGCGCATCTGCACAAGAATAATATCATCTGATTTCGGTTCAATACCACCTGTGTCAACAATAAAGGCAGTTTTTCCGCACCATTCCACCTCACCGTATATTCTGTCACGGGTAACACCGGGAGTATCGTCAACAATTGACAATCTCTGACCGATGAGTTTATTGAAAAGCGTTGACTTTCCCACATTTGGTCTGCCGACAACGGCAATTACGGGTTTGTTCATCTTATCAGTCCTTTCCTGCAATTACAGCCTCTACAAGGTCGTTTCCGTTGTTATTGACGGGAACAAGAGTTACACCGAGTTCCCGTTCAACATCATCTGTTGAAACATCATCAAGAAACAAATCGTTTTCAAAACGGAGCATTGATGACGGGATAATAAGCCTGTCACCAAGGTCATCGCCACGGAGCTGATCAATAAGATCACCGCCTGTGACAAGTCCCGACACATTTACTCCGCCGCCGAAAAAGTTGTTCTTAATCGCCCTTGTATTTATAGTTATATTCGGGAATTTTTCGTTAATCATCGACATAATCCGCTTCATGTACGGAAACACTCCCTCGCCGCAGGCAATTGTTACCTTATGGCAAAGGCTTTCGTCTGCATCAAGCTCTTCAAGCTTCCAGCCAACATCATCGGTCAGATACGCAATCATACCGATTCCGTCCTCAAGAGCGGAAAAGTCCTCATAAAATTCAGGTGACGGGATTTCTCTTTCGGCAAGGAGGTAAAATTCATCACCCGGAAAGAAAATTCGTCTGCCGTGCTTTTTGACGCACTCATCACCCATTTTTTCAATTATATCAATTGTCTGCCCTGCCGTTTCCTTATTGTAAGGAACAAGCGGATAAAGGTTTTCACGGTAGCGTGTAAGTCCGACAGGAACAATCGCAGTCATATTAACACCGAGGGTTTCAAGATCGGTCAATGTTCTGACAAGCTCGTCACCGTCATTAATTCCGGGACAGGAAACAATCTGACAGTTAAGCGTTATTCCTGCGTCTGCAAAGCGTTTGAGATATTTCAATGTATCGCCTGCAAAGCGGTTATTCATCATCTTACAACGAAGCTCGGGGTTTGTTGTGTGAACCGACACATTAATCGGGCTTATGTGCATTTTTATAATTCGGTCAATTTCGTGCTCTGTAATATTTGTCAGCGTGATATAGTTGCCGAACAAAAACGAAAGTCGGCTGTCATCATCCTTAAAATAGAGCGACTCACGCATTCCCTTCGGAAGCTGGTCAATAAAGCAGAAAATGCACTTATTACGGCACGAATGCTGTTTGTCCATAAGATAGGTTTCAAACTCAAGACCGATTTCCTCATATTCTCCCTTGGTCATTTCTATGGTACGAACATTTTTGTCCTCATCCGCAACCTCAAGAGTCAGCTTGCGGTTTACCTGATAGAATCGGTAATCAAGAACATCGACAATCTCGTTTGAATTGATTGAAAGGAGGGTTTCCCCTTTTTTTATCCCTGCTTTGTCGGCATGACTGCCGGTTGTGACATCAAAAATTTTAACAGCCACACCTTCACCTCGCAAAACATTTTACATACACTTTTATTCTACACAAAATACCGTTTTTAATCAACAGGTTTGCAAATTGTTTTTGGATATACGGTAAAATTTGCAAAACAAAAGGGCGAACAGATAACTGCCGCCCGTAATGTTTGTAATAAAAATTACTGTTCGTCTTTCTTTACAACAACCTGTCTGCCGTTGTACATACCACAGTTTGTGCAAGCCTTATGAGCTGCTGTTAATTCACCGCAGTTAGGACAAGCAGTAAGTTCAGGAGCATTAATCTTCCATACTGTTGAACGTCTTGAGCTCTTTCTTGCGTGTGATGTTTTGTTCTTGGGTACTGCCATTACAAAAACCTCCTTACAAAATTTATCTTAGTCAATCAACTGTTTAAGTATCTCAAGTCTTGGATCCGTTTGACGCTTATCACAGGAACATTCACCGTTGTTGAGGTTTTGCCCGCAAATCTGACACAGACCTTTGCAATCGTCCTACAAAGATTCTTTGACGGGAGCGAAAGAAAAATGTCAGAAATTACAACATCATCAAGCTCGAGTGTAAAATCAGGTGTTTCAATATAGTCATCATTTTCCTCATCGGCAAGAGTCTGAATAAGCCTGTGTTCAAAGCTCATATTCATCTCTCTTGTATAAGGCTCACCGCAACGGTCACAGTCACGGCTGTAATCAAAGTGTGCATTGATCACAAGAGTAATCAAACTTGCTCTGTTTGTTGCTTTGGCAGTCACGACAACGGGAGTTTTGAATGGATAAACTCCGTCAACATCAAGACCTGACAAGTCAAGGTTATATTCAACTTGTTTTTCTTCACCGTCATTCTGAAAGACGGATTTAAGCTCAAAAAGCATATCTGCACCTCTTGACAGCATAGACACATATTAAAACGCTGTTTATTATTATACAAAAGGTTTGTCCCTTTGTCAACTAAAAAATACAAGAAAATAGGCTGTTTTTTTCGGGAATTTATGACAATATTCGCTAATTTTCCCATATGGAATTTTGAGCCTGCAAAGTCACTTGGAAAGTTACTTTGCACTTGATTTTCGCTTTTCATTATACCTCTTAAACATATATAATGCAATAATAAATTGCAGTTGACATAAAACGGAATTTGTGATAGCATACTGTGTGGCAGTTCGTAACCATCCTGCCGGAAGGACGCTGATAGGCTGCTCCTTCTATCAAAACTAAGGAGAAAGGCACAGGACTTTTTATGCCCTTTTTGCACCCTCTTTTGTGTGGGTTGCTTTTTTTTGTGCCGGAAAGAGAGTATGGAGAGATACAGTATTATTAATGAAAAGAACAGTCGGGAGATTGTTCTTCTGCGCGGAAGCGGCTGCGTTTACAAAAAATGCATCTTCTGCGACTACTACACCGACAGGTGCAGTGATGAGGACGAAAACTTTCGTCTTAACAAAGCCGTGCTTGAAAAAGTTACGGGAATTTTCGGTGACCTTGAGGTCATTAATTCAGGCTCTGTTTTTGAGCTTGACAAAAAAAACGCTTGATTTTATCAAGCAGGTGTGCAAAGAAAAAAAAGATAAATACCATTCATTTTGAGGCACATTATCTTTATCGGAACAAAATCAGTCAGCTCAGAAAAGATTTTTCGGATTTTGATTTGAAAATGAAGCTCGGTCTTGAAACCTTTGACTGCGATTTCAGAGAAAATGTTCTGAAAAAAGGAATCAAAGAGAGCAGTCCCGCTGTTATTGCTGAGAATTTCGACGAAGCTAATTTCCTTTTCGGAATTAAAGGTCAGACAGCCGAAACCATGCAAAAGGATATTGAGTTGGGATTAAAATATTTTGAACGAATTTGCGTTAACATTATGTGTGACAACACAACGGAAGTTGAACCCGACAAAGCTGTCATAAAAGAGTTTATGCAGAAAATCTATCCTGTATATAAGGATAACCCAAGAACGGATATTTTAATTAACAACACGGATTTTGGAGTAGGTGACTGATATGATTAATGAACTTTTACTTATATTCTCGGTGGTATTCATATACGGTATGGCAGTTTTAGGCTATGCTCTTTTCGGCAAAGCCGGGCTTTACTGCATTTCAGCCGTAGCAACAATTCTTGCGAACATTGAGGCTTTAATCCTTGTAAATGCTTTTTCAATGGAACAGACTCTCGGAAATGTGCTTTTTGCGGTAACATTTTTGATTACGGACATTCTCTCGGAATGTGAGGGCAAAAAAGCCGCCAACAAGGCGGTTCTTACGGGAATACTCTCATCGGTATTTTTTCTTGTGCTTTCACAAAGCTGGATGCTTTACAATCCGAGTCCGAACGACACAATTATGCCGTCAATCAAGGCGGTTTTCTCAAACACTCCCCGAATGATTTTTGCATCACTTATTGTATATGCTATAAGTCAGCTGTTTGATGTGTGGCTCTATCACAAGTGGTGGAAGTTCACGGAAAAGAAATTCGGTGACAAGAGAAGATTTTTATGGCTGAGAAACAACGGTTCAACGCTTATCAGTCAAATTCTTAACACAGCCCTTTTTACCGCTTTTGCGTTTTGGGGAACTTATGATTTCGGAACACTCGTTTCAATCTTCCTTTCAAGCTATGTAATCTACATTTTCACAAGTCTGCTCGACACCCCTGCGGTGTATCTTGCAAGATTTATCCACGATAAAAAGGAACAGAAAAAGATTTCGGAATAAAAACAGCTTAATTGAATATTTTCAATAAAAAGACAAGTCGTTCGCAATATTTTTTGCGGTGACTTGTTGTGCTTTTCAGAATTTTCGTGAATAAACCATAATATTATGCTTTTTATAATATACAACATTCCGCATTTTTATAGTCATTTTTTGACAATATGTGCAAAATTGGCTAGTTTTATCCTGAACCGCATAATTTTTTAAGATTTTTATTGACTTTTTCTGTACCAAATAGTATAATGAAGGCAAGTTAAATGCTTAATATTATTTATAAACTTAATTTTGGAGGTAAATATCATGCTTACTAAAAGCGAAGAAGAAATTATGTACTTATTGTGGGACCTCGATGAGCCGCTCACAAGCTCGGAAATTGTTAAGAAGGCAGTAAACAAAACATGGAAAAAGAGTTACATTAATCTTCTTATCAATTCTCTTCTCAAGAAGGACATGATTAAGGTTGTCGGCGTTAAGCAGATGACTAAGAACTATGCCCGTACTTTTGTTCCTACAATGACAAAGGACGCTTATGCAATCAAGCAGATTTCGGACAGACCGAATTTTGCCGACAGCGATATTCCGACTCTCTTCTCAGAGCTTATTGAGAGAACCGAAAGCTCAGATGTTTTTGATGAGCTTGAAGCTCTCCTTAAAAAGCGCCGTGAAGAACTCGGCAAATAATTTATGCAAATAAGTTTTTATTCATTCTTGTTTTCTATTGCAATAAGCAGCATTTTTATAGTGCTGCTTTACTTTTTCAGAAAAAAGATTGCTTTTTGTAATTACTGCGGTCTTTATACAATTTTGGGATTGTATGCTGTAACATTTGTAAGAATGGTATTTCCGTTTGAATTCAAATTTACATATACAGTTTCCGATAAAAATGTGTATGCCGCAGCAATGGATGTTCTGACTCCCAACAAAGATGTGCTGTTTGTTCCGGAATTCACATGGCTCAATCTGCTTGTGTCAGTATGGATTGTTGGAGCTGTGATATACATTTCACGGGTGATGATTAAATATTACAAAGCAGTCAAAGCTCTGAAAGCAAATGTTATTGACGGCACACCCGAAATGCAGGCAAAGCTTGACCTCATTTCGCAAAATTGCGGAATCAGAAGAAAAGTTAAGCTAAAAATTACCGATTGCGTTATCTCCCCTGTTACATACGGATTTTTCAATCTTGTTATTCTTATTCCGAATCGTGAATTTGACGACAGGGATTTTGGATATATCGCAATACACGAATGCTGTCATATAAAGAACAAGGATATTTGGATTAAATTGCTGACGGAAATTTATTGCGGAATCTTTTGGTGGAATCCGTTTGCCCACCTTTTGAAAAAAGATTTAACCTACTGTCTTGAGCTCAGGTGTGACAAGCGTGTTACAAGCAAGCTTAGCGAGAACAGATGTACTGTGTATTACGAAGTTCTTGTAACGCAAATGAAAGCCTATAAAGAACAACAAGAAAGTGAAGAGAGCGACAGGGAAACTGCACTGAAAAGTGCGCTTGTCGGAATGAGTTTTGTAACCAACGAAAAGGGCAAAAAAATTGTAAGCAGAATGGAAATGATTCTGTACCCGAAGAAAAAGCAGACAATTATAAACAATATTGTTACAGCTTTTATGGCATTGCTTATTATCGGAATATTCTTTGGTTCGTACTGTTTTTTAATTGTTCCGGGTTGGGACGCCACATACGAGGATTGTGTAGCCGATCTTGTATCATCGGGCGAATACAACGATAATGTCGAAGTATATGACGAAACAAATATGTATGTGTACGTTGAAAAAGACAAAACCACTCACCTTATTTTTGAGCCTTACGATGAAAAGAAAGGCATTGTCTATACAGACGACAATTCTATTATTATCCCCTATGAGCAAGTTGAGAACGGCGAATATAGTTACTGTCTTGTATTAAAGGAGAAATGACAGATGAAAAAGAAAGCCGCAAAAATTTTTACAGCATTTATTATGACAGCAATTATCGCACAGGGAACCGTTATGGTTGCAAGTGCAGCAGAAACAGATTCAACCCCCGACAGCGTTGCAGTTGTTGAAGTTGCAACTCCTGACAGTTCAGCTTTGGAGAGCGGTGCCGATTCAACTTCTGTTCAGCCGATAGCTGATGTAATTTACAGGAAATGGCGTCGTGGAAGTCACGGACAGCTCCAGTACAGAAGATGGAACGATACAAAGCAAAAATGGGTTGACGACGAATGGATTGACTACAAAGGTTAATCAACAGTAACAACGAAGGCGAAACAGATTTGTGTCTGTTTCGCCTTAATTTTTTTGCTTATTCAAAAAGATTCTGTTCCGACAAGTTGACGGATTCAACATCCTTAAGCTGACGCTGAATTTGACGGGTGCGAACACCCACAAGTTTGTCAAGCTCCTTGTTTGCCTGATCAAGTCTTTGCTGTGTCATCACAAGCACATCATTGAACTTGTCGAACTCGGTCTTTACACCGCCGAGTATTTTCCAAACCTCTGCACTTCTCTTTTGCACGGCAAGGGTTTTGAATCCCATTTGCAACGAATTGAGCAGAGCCGCCATTGTACTCGGACCTGCGATATTCACCTTATACTCACGCTGAAGGACTTCAACAAGTCCCATATTGACAACCTCGCTGTAAAGCCCCTCAAACGGAAGAAACATAATTGCAAATTCCGTTGTGTTCGGCGGATCAATGTACTTATCGTGAATATCCTTTGCCTCGCCCTTTATACGCTGAACAAGTGCTTTTTGTGCCGATTCAATGCGTTGCTTGTCACAGCTTTCAACCGCATCACGGAGAGCAGAATATGTATCGCCCGGGAATTTGGAATCAACAGGCAGATATACTGTCCCGGCACCGTCAGAGGGCAGTTTGATTGCAAACTCAACAACATTTTTTGAGCCTTTTTTTGTTGCAATATTTTCCTCATACTGCTCCTTTGTAAGGATTTCGGAGAGAATTGCACCAAGCTGAATTTCGCCGAGTATGCCCCTTGTTTTGACATTTGAAAGAACCTTTTTCAAATCGCCCACACCTACCGCAAGCGTTTGCATTTCGCCGAGTCCCTTATAAACCTGTTCAAGTCTTTCGTTGACAAGAGAAAATGACTTATTCATTTTTTCTTCAAGTGTTTTTTGAAGCTTTTCATCAACTGTCTGTCGCATTTCATCAAGCTGACGGAGATTTTCCCGCCTTATACTTTCAAGCTTTTCATCAACCGAGCGTCTGATATTTTCAAGACTCTGAACATTATCGCTGAAAAGCTGTGAAGTCTTTGTTCAAGCTGAACCGCCCTGTCATTTTGCGACTGTGCAAAGCTTTGCTGATTGAGCAATATCCTTTGAAGTTCGTCCTCCGTTCTGTTGTTATTATTCTTTTTGAGAACTGTTATTAATGTGACAACGCTGACAATGAGCGTTATTGCACAAAATAAAAGCACAATAATCTCGGATGTCGTAAACTGCATATTAAACCTCCCGAACAATAATTCGATTTCACATTTAAATAATATCATTCGGGAGTTTTTCTGTCAACTCAGGTATCGAATATTGTTTCAACCCGTTTCCGACAATTTTCAGGTGAATATACAAAACGGTCGATACGGTCGCTGTCGCAATAGTATTCAGGGCATTTCGGATTATATTTGTAATCAAAGGTGTCAATAATTATCAGTTTGATTTTCATTTTTTCGGGAATGATACTTTTTATGTAAACGCTTGCCTGCTGACCTGCACGGATTCCCTCTCTTGTTTCTGCAAGTCCTGCAAGATTTGGTGTAAGCTCCACAAAAGCACCGTAGTTTTCCACGCTTCGGATAATTCCCGATACGGTTTCACCGGCACAAAACCTTTCGGCATTTTCTTCCCATGTGCCGAGAAGCTCCTTGTGACTGAGGCTTATACGACCGTTTTCAACAGATTTGATAACGGCTTTGATATCCATTCCTACAGTAAATCTCTCGGCAGGGTGTTCAATCCTTGAAACCGAAATTGTGTCAATGGGCATAAGTGCAACAATTCCGCAGCCTATGTCTGCGAATGCACCAAAGTTTTCAAGATGAGTTATGCGGGCAGGCACAATATCTCCGCATCGCAACCTTGAAATGTATGCGTCAAGGCATTTGCGTTGTGCTTTTTCACGGGAAAGCATTACAATCGGTTTGCCGTTTTCGTCCTCGGTTATGTCGGTGACAACAAAACATACGGGACGGTTCACCCTTGAAATCACGGCTATGTCACGAACCGAGCCGTCCTTAATTCCGATTGCACCCTCCTCCCTCGGAATTATGCCTTTTATGCCTGCAAGGTCAACAATAAGGTTATGACTGCTGTCGCACACACAAGCCTTTGCCTCAAGAATCTTTTCACTGTTTTTTGCATCCTCAAGCAGCTTTAATGAGTGAAGTATATTTATGTTTTCCTGTTCGGATATAAGTTTTCCTTCGGGTAAATATTCTGACATTTTAAAGCCTCCGTCATATTTAGGTTTACAGAAAATCATATGAAAAAAGTTTTCTGTCTTATTACACGGACGCAATTTTTTGCAGAAAAATTTTATTGCATTTGCTACGCTTTCCTTCATAAAAAGCGGCAAACTTGCATTTTTATTTCATTTATGATATAATAAGCAAGAAAAGTACGATGAAATCTGAGCTTTTGTTGAGTGCTTATTATACGAATTTATATCCCCATCAAATTTTGCCATGCAATTCGATGGGTGATTGTACCATAATGCACTTTGTGATTATGGTACAAAAATGTGTGTGTTTTAGAATAAAATCCAGATTAGAAGAGCCGAGGTTGTTTTTGGAAACATTACATAACAACGAGGCTTGACAGGAAGGAAACAAATCTATGAATACTTACAATCTTAAAAAAATGTGTGCCGTGTCGGTTGCATCAATTATGTGTGTTTCTGCATTGGCGTTTTCGGGTTGCGGTGATAAGAAGGCTGAAGTCTCGCAGACTCCCGACGAAACAACACCTGCAACTACTGCCGTAAGCACGGCTGATGAACCTACCGCACAGAACTATCTTGAAAGCATCGGCATTGATACCGCTACTCTCGGAATCAATCCGAACATTATTCACGATTCAAACCCTGTCGGTTTTCAGCTTGATATGCCGAAGAACGGCGATACAATCGCAGTTGTTCACACCTCATACGGTGACATAACAATGCGGCTTTTCCCCGAACAGGCACCAAAGACCGTTACAAACTTTGTAAACCTTGCAAAAGCAGGAAAGTATAACAATTCACTTTTCAGCAAAGTAACAAAAGACTTTATGATCAACGGCGGTTACTGCGGTACAAGCTCGTACGGCGAGGCTTTTGAAGATGAATTTTGCGACAGGCTTTTCAATATCAGAGGCGCTGTTGCAATGTCAAACACAGGTGCGGACACAAACGAAAGTGCATTCTTCATCAATCAGAAAACTGCCGAAACATATAAGAATGAAGGTGGCTGGGAACATCTTGCAAGTCAATGGGATTCTATCAAAACCCAGCTTGCAAACTACAAGGATTCAAACCTTTTGACTGCATTCATTGAGAAAAACGGCACAAACTGTTACGATACCGACAGCGTTCCCGACAGCGTTAAAAAGCTGTATGAGGAAAACGGCGGAAACGCCTATCTTGACGGTGCATACAATGCGGTTGACAGAGGCTACACGGTATTTGCACAGGTAATTGACGGAATGGATGTTGTTGATAAAATCGCCTCGGCTAAGGTTGACAAGGATGACATCCCCGTTAAGAACATTGTTATCAAAAGCATTAAGATTACGCAATATAAAGAGGAATCAACAACTCAGGCAGATTCGACATCTGCCGAAAGCGTCACACAGCCGACCACAGTCGGATAAGGAGCGGTTATGAACAGAATGCCCGTTGCAGCGATTATGTATGACTTTGACCGTACCCTATGTACGAAGGATATGCAGGATTACAGCTTTATCCCCCGTCTTAATATGACCGAAGACGAGTTCTGGAAATTTTCAAACGAACTCGGTCAAAGCGAACATATGGACTCAATTCTTGCGTATATGTACGCAATGGTAAAAATGTCCCGTGAAAGGAATATGCCTCTTTTGCGAAATGACCTTGTTGAAATGGGAAAAAATGTTGAGTTTTTTGACGGCGTAAAGGATTGGTTCAAAAGGATTTCCGACTTTGGCGAAAAGCTTGGAATGCAGGTTGAACATTATGTAATTTCTTCGGGTATGAAAGAAATTATTGAAGGTACGGAAATCAGCAAAAACTTCAAAAGCATATTTGCGTGTGAATTTCTTTACGATGAAAACGGCAATGCCGTATGGCCTAAAACCGATGTAAATTACACCAACAAAACGCAGTTCGTTTACAGAATCAATAAAGGTGTTCTTGATGTTGCAAATGATGTTGACCTCAACCGTTCAATGCCGGAGGACAGCAAACGGGTTCCGTTCTGCAATATGATTTACATAGGCGACGGTCTTTCAGATGTTCCGTGTATGAAAATGATGAAAGCCTACGGCGGGTATTCAATTGCGGTTTACCGAAAAAAGGACAGTAAGGTTGAGGACTTGCTGATGAAAGACAGAGTTGATTTTATCTATCCTGCCGACTATTCGGAAAACACAGGTCTTGACCTAACCGTTAAAAATATCATCAGAAAAATGGCTGTCTGCGGTCTTTTGTACGATGAAAACCATGAGCAGAAAAAAGAAATTCTCGGAAGATAATTTCGGTTGAATAAAAAATGTCAAGTATCAAAACGATGCTTGACATTTTTCTTTATTTGGTTTAATATAATTATAGAAAAGGAGATACCTGCGATAAGCGGGTTCTCCACATGTTGATTAGAAACTAACCGCCGGAGTGTCGAAGTTCGGGCGGTTGTTTCTTTTTTTATTTAAATGTACATATATGTACGAAGAAACAAAATTACTTTTTATTGCCAAAGACTTGGTAACAAAGAGCGATAACGCTGACGATTAAAGTGCCGAGTAAACATACATCGGAAATTGTCATGGTTATCACCTCCTCTTGTGAGGAGAAACCGCCTACCGTTTAATGCAGGTATCACGGTTTTATTCTAACAGTTTAATTCTTATTTGTCAATTTAATTTTCATGCGGCAGTTCTTTACGGACTGCCGTTTTTTTGCATATATTCTGCATAACCTAAAAACATATCTTCACATCTGTAGTTGGTCTGTATTTTACGAAAAAGACTTGCAATAAAAAAGCAAATCAAATATAATTTAAAGAGAGCGTTGCTCAGATTCAATTATTGTATAAAAAATATAGCAACAAATTTTAACACAAAGGGACAAATAATGAATAAATTTCAACTTATAACCAATGAGGTAAAAAAGGTAATAAACGGTAAAGACAGGGCGGTTGTCACCACTCTGCTTGCGTTGCTCACAGGAGGAAACATTCTTATTGAGGATATTCCGGGTGTGGGAAAAACAACAATGGCGGTTGCGTTTTCAAAGGCGCTCGGTCTTGAATACGGCAGAGTACAGTTCACTCCCGACACTTTGCCGTCAGATATCACGGGCTTTGCGGTCTATAACAAGGATACAGGAAAATTCACTTTCAACAAGGGCGCTGTATTCTGTAATCTTTTTCTTGCAGACGAGTTAAACAGAACTTCAAGCAGAACACAGGCGGCTTTGCTTGAGGCAATGGAAGAACGACAGGTTACTGTTGAAGCAACACTTTCAAGCTTGAAAAGCCTTTTTCTGTTATTGCAACGCAAAACCCGACAGGAGCGTCGGGAACACAGCTTTTGCCTGATTCACAGATTGACCGATTCACGGTAAGGCTTTCAATGGGATATCCAGACAGCGATGCGGAATGCAAAATGCTACTTAACAGAAGCGGTAAAAATCCCCTTGACTCAGTAAACTGCATTGTGTCCAAGATTGAATTTCTTGAAATGCAGTCGGAGGTTCAGAATGTTTTTGTCAGCGACGATATGGCAAGATATATTGTGTCACTCATTTCGGCAACAAGAAAGCATCCGTTGCTTTCAAGAGGTGCAAGCCCGAGAGCAACGCTTTCACTAACCGATATGGCAAAGGCTGTTGCATTTGCCGAGGGCAGAGATTACATTGTGCCGAGAGATGTGCAGAATATTTTTTATCTGCACCGTAAATCACAGGATAATTCTCAACGCAAAAGCCTCTGCATCAAAAAAGAACAGCGAAGAAATTCTAGCACGAAATTCTCAGAAAAACTACCAAAGCCGAGGACTTGAAAATGAATAAGGAACATAATAATTTATCTTTGTCTGCTGACAGGAACATTTTTGTTCAGCATTTTT
>ENA-OQMZ01000293-OQMZ01000293.1-human-gut-metagenome-genome-assembly--contig:-NODE-293-length-22115-cov-2.390122_pt1 | contig 22115 bp, 24 predicted proteins | sample MGYA00242621_ERZ504862 | MGnify/ENA primary metagenome ERZ504862 (study PRJEB26092, sample SAMD00036393) | human gut metagenome | host: Homo sapiens | study: EMG produced TPA metagenomics assembly of...
TTTCTTTTCTTTATTGGTCATTTCACCGTAGTAAGCTTTCAGATAGATATCTTTCAGCTCGGATACAAGCGGATATCTCGGGTTGGCACCGGTACACTGGTCATTGAAGGCCTGCTCGGACATCTCATCCAGAGTTTCCAGGAAATACTTCTCATCTACGCCGTAATCACGGATCGTCGGCAGGATCTCGATAGTTCTCATAAGCTCATCCAGTTTAGCAAGAAGTTTTTCGAATACTTCTGCATCGTTCTTGCCTGTAAGACCTACAGAACGTCCGATCTCAGCGTAGCGTGCAAGTGTTTTCGGATACTGATACTGTGGGAAGGTACCCATCTTAGTCGGAACCTCAGCACTGTTGTAACGCATAACATCCAGAAGAACAACTGCGTTTGCGATACCGTGTGGCAGGTGATGGAAAGCACCGAGCTTGTGAGCGAGAGAGTGGTTAACGCCGAGGAATGCATTGGCGAATGCAAGACCTGCCATGCAGGAAGCGTTAGCCATATGATCTCTGGCCTCTACGTCATTGCCATCTTTATATGCACGCGGCAAATACTCAAATACAAGCTTGATCGCTTTCAGTGCAAGACCATCGGTGTAATCGGAAGCCATCATGGAAACATAAGCCTCAATGGCATGTGTCATAACATCGATACCGGAAGCACGGGTAAGTCCCTTCGGTGCGCTCATCATGTTATTAGTATCTACGATCGCCATATCCGGGAGAAGCTCGTAATCAGCCAGCGGCCATTTAACGCCGGTATCCTGATCTGTGATGATGGCGAAAGGAGTAACCTCGGAGCCTGTACCGGAAGAGGTCGGGATCGCTACGAAGTAAGCTTTTTTACCCATCTTCGGGAATGTATAAACTCTCTTACGGATATCCATGAAGTCCATGGACATATCGGAGAAGTCAGCGTCCGGATTCTCATAAAGCATCCACATAACCTTGCCGGCATCCATTGCGGAACCGCCACCGAGAGCGATGATGCAGTCTGGCTCAAAGGCTGTCATAGCCTTGGCACCGGCTTTGGCGGAAGCGAGAGACGGGTCAGGAGCTACATCAGAGAAGCATGTATGAATGATGCCCATCTGATCCAGTTTATCTTCGATCGGTTTGGTGTAGCCATTCTTGTAGAGGAAGGAGTCTGTTACGATGAAGCAGCGTTTCTTGCCCATAACAGTACCGAGCTCATCAAGAGCAACCGGCATACAGCCCTTCTTAAAGTAAACCTTTTCCGGTGTTCTCATCCAGAGCATATTCTCTCTCCTTTCAGCAACAGTCTTGGTATTGAGAAGGTGTTTGACACCAACGTTCTCGGATACGGAGTTACCGCCCCAGGAACCGCAGCCAAGAGTAAGGGATGGAGCAAGCTTGAAGTTATAAAGGTCACCGATACCACCCTGGGAAGAAGGTGTATTGATAAGGATACGGCAGGTTTTCATAGCTGCTTCGAATTTATCCATCTTCTCTGTTTCATTTACGTTGATGTAGAGGGAAGAGGTATGACCATAGCCGCCGTCTGCAACGAGCTGCGCAGCCTTTGCAACAGCATCGTCAAAATTCTTGGCCTTGTACATGGCAAGTACAGGGGAAAGCTTCTCGTGTGCGAATTCTTCGCTGATATCAACGGACTCAACCTCACCGATCAGGATCTTGGTCTCAGCCGGTACAGTAACGCCTGCCATTTCAGCGATAGTAGTAGCTTTCTGTCCTACGATCTTGGCATTCAGTGCGCCGTTGATAAGGATGGTCTTTCTGACTTTCTCGATCTCGTCTTTTTTAAGGAAGTAGCATCCTCTGTAAAGGAACTCTTCCTTCACTTCTTTATAAATGCTCTCCAGAACAGTTACGGACTGCTCGGAAGCACAGATCATACCATTGTCAAAGGTCTTGGAGTGGATGATGGAGTTAACTGCAAGACGGATATCTGCGCTGTCATCAATAATGGCAGGTGTATTTCCGGGTCCTACACCAACAGCCGGTTTACCGGAGGAGTAAGCTGCTTTGACCATTCCGGGCCCACCGGTGGCAAGGATGATATCTGCGTTCTGCATTACCATGTTGGTAAGGTCAAGGCTTGGGATATCAATCCATCCGATGATTCCTTCCGGCGCACCTGCGGCAACAGCTGCTTCCAGAACAACTTTTGCAGCTTCAATAGTGGATTTCTTAGCACGCGGATGCGCTGATGATGATCGCATTACGGGTTTTCAGGGAAATAAGAGATTTATAGATTGCTGTGGAGGTCGGGTTGGTTGTAGGGATAACTGCAGCGATCAGTCCTACAGGTTCCAGGATCTTCTTGAGTCCGTATGCCTTGTCTTCTTCTACAACACCACATGTCTGAGTGTTCTTATATGCATTGTAAACATACTCTGCTGCGTAATGGTTCTTGATAACCTTGTCTTCCATGATACCCATGCCTGTTTCCTCAACAGCCATTTTGGCAAGTGGGATACGCATCTTGTCAGCAGCAGTAGCAGCTGCCTTAAAGATCTTGTCGACCTGCTCCTGTGTGTAGGTAGCAAAGATCTTCTGTGCCTCTTTCATTGCAGCCATTTTCGCGGTCAGGGCTTCTGGAGTGTCGATGATGGTAGGGATAGTTTCTTTCTTTGCCATGTGGAATCCTCCTGTTTTCATATGATAATGGTCTGTGGTCCTGCGGCTTATCCTTTTTTCGCCGGCAGATGCTGCAGAGTTTTTGTAAGTCCCCGCGCTGCGTTTCGTTGTTGATTCAATCTGATTGAATTCAGTTTCGATACTAATATAGTAATCAAAATTCATGAAAAAACGCAAATTCTTGAATTTGTCGCTATGTGACAAATGACGAACAAAAAATTAGGGGAAAATACTGTAAATTTTACTTTGCAGAACGCTGAATTATTGGAAAAATCTTAAAAAAAATTTTTGAAATTCAGCACTGTGCACAAAGAGCATGTTAAAAAATTGTCAGCACTGACAAAAAACATGCACACATATGAAGGGCGGGCAAAAGATAAAACGCAACATGTGGTTAAAACATTAACGTTAAACTTTTGTCAAATGATCATGCGCACATTATAATTTAACTGATTTCAGACGTCAATAGAGAATTCGATGAATAATTAACAAAAATACGGAATAATTTTGATAAAAAAATCACAAAAATATTGTGGCAAAGTAAAGCGTGATAACATGAGAAATCAAAAAAACTTGAAATTATTTAAAATTTCAGAATAATTAGGCGGAAATTATCGTGATTTTTTTCAGAAATGCAGAAAAAAACTGCCATACAGGAAATGCTTCCCATATGGCAGTTTATATAAATATAGGTCAGGCGGATAAAAGCATCCGCATTCACTATGCGGCTTTGCGCCGAATTACTGTAAAAGGTTTCTGCTCAACAGTAAATGATAGCCAGGTTCGATCAGCTCTTGCGGAATGCGGCACGTTTTCTGTCTCTGGAGTCCAGAATACGTTTACGGATACGAAGGCTTGTCGGTGTTACCTCAAGAAGCTCATCCTGGTCGATGAATTCAATGGCCTGCTCAAGACTTAAGATCTTTGGCGGAACAAGCTTCAGTGCATCGTCAGCGGAAGAGGAACGAGTATTGGTAAGGTGCTTGGTCTTGCAGACATTCAGTTCGATATCCTCGGCCTTTCCGTTCTGTCCGATGACCATACCGCTGTAAACCTTCTCGCCAGGTCCGACAAAGAGAGTACCACGCTCCTGAGCAGAGAAAAGACCGTAGGTAACAGTTTCGCCTGCCTCGAATGCGATGAGGGAACCCTGTTTACGGTACGGGAAGTCTCCCTTGTATGGTGCATATCCGTCAAACATGGTATTCAGGATACCGGTACCCTTGGTGGAGGTAAGGAATTCGTTACGGAATCCGATCAGTCCACGGGAGGGGATGGAGAACTCGAGACGTACAGTTCCGTCGCTTGCTGTGCTCATACCCTGAAGCTCACCTTTACGCTCGCTGAGTTTCTGATGATAGTACCGGAAAATTCTTCCGGAACGTCAACGTATGCGATTTCGATCGGCTCCAGTTTACGTCCACGCTCGTCTGTGTGATAGAGAACCTCCGGTTTGCTGACTGCAAACTCGTATCCCTCACGGCGCATGTTCTCAATAAGAACGGAGAGGTGAAGCTCACCACGGCCGGAAACCTTGAAGCACTCGGTTGTATCGGTGTCTTCTACACGAAGCTGACGTCTGTGTTCAGCTCACGGTAGAGACGTCACGAAGGTGACGGGAAGTGATGTATTTACCTTCCTGTCCTGCAAGAGGACTGTCGTTTACAAGGAAGTTCATGGAGATTGTTGGCTCGGAAATCTTCTGGAACGGAATGGACTCCGGGTTGTCTCCTGCACAGAGGGTATCTCCAATGTGGATATCCGCGATACCGGAGATTGCAACAATAGCTCCGATGGTAGCGCTTTTAACTTCAACTTTGTTCAGCCCGTCAATTCGTAGAGTTTGCTGATCTTTACGCGCTCGTGTTTGTCAGGGTCATGATGGTTCAGAAGCATCAGCTCCTGGTTCACGGAAATGGTTCCGCGCTCAACCTTACCGACACCGATACGGCCTACATACTCATTGTAGTCGATGGTGCTGATAAGAACCTGCGTATCTCCGTCCGGATCTCCCTCCGGAGCAGGAATCGCATCAAGGATGGTCTCAAAAAGCGGAGCCATATTCTCAGGTTTGTCCTCAAGGTTACGAACTGCATAGCCGGCTTTTGCGGAGGCATACAGGAACGGGCAGTCCAGCTGTTCGTCAGATGCGTCCAGATCCATGAGAAGCTCCAGAACCTCGTCGACAACCTCCTCCGGACGTGCTTCCGGACGGTCGATCTTATTGATGCAGACAATAACATGCAGGTTCAGTTCGAGAGCTTTACGAAGTACAAATTTAGTCTGAGGCATGGCACCCTCGAAGGCGTCCACAAGAAGAATAACGCCGTCTACCATCTTCAGCACACGCTCTACCTCGCCGCCGAAGTCCGCATGACCTGGAGTATCGATGATATTGATTTTTACATCCTTATAATGAACTGCGGTGTTTTTGGAGAGAATCGTAATGCCGCGCTCACGCTCAATATCGTTGGAGTCCATGACACGTTCCTGGACTTCCTGGTTCTCACGGAAAACACCGCTCTGTTTCAAAAGCTCGTCAACAAGTGTTGTTTTACCGTGATCGACATGGGCGATAATGGCCACGTTACGAACATCTTCACGCTTGGTCTTCATATAATCCAAATCCTTTCTTTCCATATATAAGTAATCTTTTTTGTTAAAAATGATGTCCAAATTTATAGTCTATCACATTTTTGTGAGATTACAAGACATAAAAAAATATTTTTGGTTTTTCATTTTTCAGGCATATTATACCGTAAATACACATAGATTGATATAGACGAAATACACGAAGAGGAAGGAGAGCTACTTATTATGGCAGATAAAATTATTGAAAACAATCAGGTATCCGTTATGGGACGGATCGCTACGGGGTTTACTTTCAGCCATCAGGTCTTTGGAGAAGGATTTTACATGATGGATATCCTGGTAAAACGTCTCAGCGATTCGGAGGACAGGATCCCGGTGATGGTGTCTGAGCGGCTGATCGATATCACACAGGATTATGTGGGAGAATATATCGAGATCCACGGACAGTTCCGATCCTATAACCGTCATGAAGAAAAGAGAAACCGGCTTGTGCTTTCAGTCTTTGCCCGGGAAGTGAAGTTTGTGGGGGAGGACGAAGAAACTGTGCCGGTCAATCAGATCTTTCTGGACGGATATATCTGTAAACCGCCTGTATACAGAAAAACACCGTTGGGAAGAGAGATCGCAGATCTTCTGATGGCAGTCAATCGACCTTACGGAAAATCCGATTACATACCATGTATATGCTGGGGAAGAAATGCCAGATATGCTTCTGCTTTTGAAGTAGGCGGGCATGTACTGATCTGGGGCAGGATCCAGAGCAGGGAGTACATGAAACGGATTAGTGAAAACGAAACAGAAAAAAGGATTGCCTATGAAGTTTCGGTGAGTAAATTGGAATATGTTGAGTAACATTGGATATATTTTGGAATAGTGGTGAGAACATTAAGGTAACACTTGCATTTCCAGCCAATCTGCGGTAATATTAAAAAAATCAGAAAAATGGGGAATTACCGGTTTCACTAACAGTAAGAGGAAAAATCATGGAAAGAGAAATAACAGAGGTTTATTGCGGGAACGGGAAAGGAAAGACAACTCTGGCTGTAGGCCGGGGGCTGCGCTTTGCTACACAGGGAAAAAGTGTGATCATCATACAGTCTCAAGGGCAGGGAACGCAGAGAACTGGATTTCCTTGAGGAACTGGATAATTTTGATTTCAAGATTTTCCGTTTCGAAAAAATGGACACCTGCTATAATGACCTGAGTGAGCAGGAAAAGGCAGAAGAGAGAACCAATATTCTCAATGGCCTTAATTTCGCACGGAAGGTAATTGCTACCAGAGAGTGTGATTTTCTGCTGCTGGATGAGATCCTCGGGCTTATGGATAAAGGAATCGCTCCAGTTGAGACGATCATCGATATGCTTAAGCAGAAGGATGAAAGTATGCATATAATTATGACCGGACGCTGGCTTCCGGATGCTTTGAAGCCCTATGTGGATAGTATTACCACGATAACAACAGAGCTGACTGACCAGGAACGGGAATAAGCAATATTTCACAGAAGAAAGAAGGAGGAAGACAAATGGCAATTTTTTAAAGGAACAGGCGTTGCAATCGTAACACCTATGCATGAAGACGGTAAAGTGAATTTTGAGAAACTTGAGGAGATCCTTGAGGATCAGATCGCGAACAGCACAGACGCCATCGTTATCTGTGGAACAACAGGAGAATCTTCTACTCTGACACACGGAGAGCATCTTCAGACAATTAAGTTCACAATTGATAAAGTTAACAAACGTGTGCCTGTTATCGCAGGAACAGGTTCCAATTGTACAGAGACAGCGATCATGATGTCCAAGGAAGCAGCTTCCTATGGCGCAGACGCTCTTCTTATTGTAACACCTTACTATAACAAGGCTACACAGAAGGTCTTATCGCTCATTACACAGCAATTGCCAATGCAGTTCCGGAAACTCCGCTCATCATGTACAACGTACCGAGCCGTACAGGCTGCAACATCCAGCCGGCTACAGCAGCTTACCTTGCAAAGAATGTAAAGAACATTGTCGGAATCAAGGAAGCAACAGGAGATCTTTCCCAGATCGCCAAGATGATGTCTCTGGCAGACGGACAGCTTGAGCTTTATTCCGGAAATGATGATCAGGTACTTCCGATTCTTTCTCTTGGCGGACTTGGAGTTATTTCCGTACTTTCCAACGTTGCACCGAAGTTTACACATGACATGGTTATGAAATATTTCGACGGCGACACCAAGGGAGCAACAGAGGATCAGCTGAAAGCTCTTCCGCTGATCAATGCGCTGTTCAGCGAAGTAAATCCGATTCCTGTTAAGACAGCTATGAATCTTATGGGAATGAACGTAGGGCCGCTTCGTATGCCGCTCTGCGAGATGGAAGAGGACACAAAGGCAGCTCTTGCAAAAGAGATCGAGAAATTCGGCCTTAAGCTTGCTAAGTGATCTGACTGTAAGCGAAAGGTAAAGGAGAATATACTATGGTAAAAATCATCATGCACGGCTGCAACGGACATATGGGCCATGTCATCAGCGGCATTGTGGAGAAAGATCCGGATGCTGAGATCGTAGCAGGTATTGATATTGCAGATCAGGGAAAAAACAGCTATCCGGTATTTACCGATATTGACGCATGTCAGGTAGAGGCAGATGCGATCATTGATTTTTCTTCCGCAAAGGCAACAGACAAGCTTCTTGAGTACAGCGCGGCACGCCAGATCCCGGTTGTTCTGTGCAGTACCGGTTTAAGCCAGGAGCAGCTTGCAAAAGTGGAAGAAACATCCCGAAAGGTAGCAGTGCTGAAATCCGCAAACATGTCTCTTGGTATCAACACACTTCTGAAGCTGGTTCAGGACGCAGCCAGGGTTCTTGCAGCTGCAGGCTTTGATATGGAGATCGTAGAGAAACATCACCGCCTGAAATTAGACGCACCAAGTGGTACTGCACTTGCGCTGGCAGACAGCATTAATGAAGCTATGGATAATCAGTATCATTATGTATATGACCGCAGCCAGAAACGTGAAAAACGCGATGATAAGGAGATCGGTATCTCCGCAGTTCGCGGCGGAACTATCGTAGGTGAGCATGAGATAATTTTTGCAGGTCAGGACGAAGTGATCGAGTTCAAGCATACTGCATATTCCAAGGCTATTTTTGGAAAAGGTGCTGTAGAAGCAGCCAAATTTCTTGCAGGCAAACCGGCAGGACGTTATGATATGAGTGACGTGATCGGCTGATCCTGACAGATTGAGCCGCAACAGAATAAAATTACAGGTAATACAGACGGGGTTCGTGTAAGATCGGACCCCGTCTTTTTTGGATGAAATTGCGGTTTTTGAAATTTTTTCCCAGAATAGGATAGCGGAAAAAGTGCCATATTAGGAATACAGAATTTTTCAGAAAAAGGAGAAGATCATATGAAAAAATGGAAGGCGATTCTTTTGGTACTTTGCTTACCCTGTCTCTGTGTACATTTACAGCCTGCGGCACAGAGGTAAACAATGCGGATGAAACAGTGGATGAAAAAGATAAAAACATGAAGGATAAGGAAAAAGATACAAACGAAAATACTGCCGCAGAAGATGAAACTATGGAAGAAAAAGCAGACAATGACGGTGTGAAGGACAATGGAGAGAGCATTAAGGATTCCGGCACGGATAACAATGAGATGTCCGATGGAAATATTACCGTGACGCCTGCAGGAAATGGAAATAACGGGACAGCAGCACCCGGAGCTGCGGATGCTGACAGAAACGAAAATGACGGAACTGTATCCGGTGAGCTGGGTGACAGTGTAAAGGACCTTGGCGACGGTGTAGGTAATGCAGTGGATGATATCGGAAACGCAGTGGGAAATGCGGTAGAAGGAAGATAACAGATATTTTACCACAGCATTGCATAAAACTGTTTCAGATGCTATTATCAGTGCATGGAAGAAAATGGAGGACAGGATTATGAAATTCAGACCATGCATTGATATACATAACGGAAAGGTAAAACAGATCGTAGGAGGAAGCCTGAAGGATCAGGGGGATCAGGCGGCAGAAAATTTTGTGTCAGAGCAGGATGCGGCATTCTATGCAGAGCTTTATAAGAAGGCAGGATTAAAGGGCGGTCATGTGATCCTTCTGAACGGAAAGGATTCCCCGAACTATGAAGCAACGAAAGCCAGGCACTTCAGGCTCTGGGAAAATATCCCGGAGGGCTTCAGATCGGAGGCGGCATCTGCCCGGAGAATGCGGCAGAATATCTGGAGGCTGGCGCCAGCCACGTGATCGTAACCTCCTATGTGTTTAAAAACGGAGTGATCTCCTGGGAAAATCTGGAGAAGATCCGTGATGCTGCAGGGAAAGAACATCTTGTACTTGACCTGAGCTGCCGCAAAAAAGATGGCAAATATTATATTGTCACAGACCGATGGCAGAAATTTACAGAAGAGATCGTGACACCGGAGCTGATGGAAAGGCTTGGAAGCTTCTGCGACGAATTTCTGGTCCATGCAGTGGATGTGGAAGGAAAGGCCCGAGGTGTGGAAACAGAGCTTGCAAAGCTTCTGGGACAATATATAGCCCATCCGGTGACCTATGCAGGCGGTGTGGGTTCTATGGCAGATATTGAAGAGCTTCGAAAAGCAGGTCAGGGCAGACTGGATGTGACTGTTGGCAGTGCTTTGGATATTTTTGGCGGAAGTATACCCTTTGAAGCTCTGGCTAAAATGAAATAGTATATACAAATAGTGAAGCAGATGCTTTTGTCCCATCAATCTTCTGGCACTGGTGTGCAGATATACATTTGTAATGAATTAATTAGATGAAATACTCTAATAGTTGCGCATTCACGACAAAAAAAACATTTTAGAAGGAATATAATCGAATAAATTTGGAAAAAATTTATGAAATTTTTGAAAAGTGATGTTAAAATTCAATTTAATATGTTATAATAGCAACATAAAACAGCAAAGGGGATGGAAGTCATGAAATTTATTATTAGTGGAAAGAATATAGCAGTAACCGAAGGACTTAAAACAGCTGTTGAGGACAAGCTTGGTAAACTTGAAAGGTATTTCACTCCTGAAACTGAGATTTCAGTAACCTTAAGCGTTGAGAAGGATCGCCAGAAGATCGAGGTAACGATCCCTGTGAAAGGTAACATTATCCGTTCCGAGCAGGTAAGCAATGATATGTATGTATCCATCGATCTGGTTGAAGAGGTAATTGAGCGTCAGCTTCGTAAATACAAGAACAAGATCGTTGACAAGCAGCAGGAATCCACAAACTTCCAGAAGGCATACCTTGATAAGGATTATGAAGAGGATGAGGAAGTTAAGATCATCCGTACCAAGAAATTCGGGATCAAACCAATGTATCCGGAAGATGCATGCGTACAGATGGAGCTTCTCGGACATAATTTCTTTGTATTCTTTAATGCTGAGACAGAGCAGGTTAACGTAGTTTATAAACGTAAAGGAAATACTTACGGACTGATCGAACCAGAGTTCTGATAGGGGATTTTATTATCACAACTGAATATTGAATGGAAGGCTCCGGGAATCTGTGTGAGAAATCGGCAGGTTTCCGGAGCCTTTTATGTCACAGCAAAATCAGGCTTCTTTTCTGTTGCAAGCAATAGGGGAGAATTATATAATGAAGACATATGCGAGGAGGAAGGTAAATGAAGAAAAAAGTTCTGGCACTTTTTTTTAAGTGCCGCGCTTTGTGTGACGTTGCTTCCGGCAACCGGTATGGCTGCAGAGTTTGGCAGCGGTGATGCAGAAATCGTAGAAAATGCTGCTAACAGCCAGGAGATGTTTTCAGCAGAGGAAACTACAGAGCCTATGGGAGAGACCGAGCAGCCTGCAGAAGACAGTATGGAAGAAGAAACCGCAGAAGCTACGTCAACGTCAGATCCGGAGCTGACAGTGACACCGGCAGTGACACCGACAGCGGATCCTGAGCCGACAGTGACACCGACAGTGACACCAACACCGGTGCCCAAAATAAACGTAAAATGGACCGGAGAAAAATGGGTAAGCCGCAGTTCTGTAAACGTGACACTGCAAGTTGATGCAAACGGAGCCTGTTACTACAAAGCTGCAGCGAGAAAAAAGGACGGAACATCTGATGTTCCGAAGCTTGATATGGGAAACTCTCATGTGGCGGTTACTACAGACCGAAGCTTTGTGATATATCTTAAGAATCTGGATATAGAGAAAGAATTTGATCTGTATCTTAAGGTATTGGGTTCAGACGGAAGAACCAGCAACCTGAAAAAATTAAAACTAAATTACAGGGGGACCCGCCCGAAATATGATGTAACGCCGACACCAGCCTATACACCGAAAGTATATAATTCCAGAGATAGTGTTTTAAGAGGTTTGGAATCTCCGCTGAAATTTACTCCGAATACATTTTATGAGTTTACTGTGATCGGTGCGGGAACTACGAATACAAATCCCGGGCCTGGAGATGTGAAGTGGGTGCCTGTTTACTGGAGTACAGCCACTAATCCGACATATAGTCAGATGCATACAGCATGGAAGATCGGTTCTGCCAAGGGAATCAATAAGGCGGCAACCTATAATCTGTATGTCTTTTTCGCAAAATATACTTACACAGGTGGTCAATGGCAGGAAACAGATAGAATCGAATCCGTCAGATACCAGTTCCGTTCCGCGGCCATTACAACGGTAAAGCTTACCACGCCCGGGTTATCCGGCACTTCCAACAGCCCTGCCGGCATCGTCTTCAAATGGAAAAAAGCTGCAAATGCTTCCGGCTATAAGATCTATCGAAGGACCGGAAACAGCAGCAAGTGGGTCAATATCGCTACCGTAAGCGGAAGCAATACGCTGGTCTATACAGACGGATCAGTAAAAGCAGGAACCATGTATACCTATACAGTCCGTGCATACAAGGGCTCTGCTTTAAGTGCTTATAACAAAAACGGTAGCAGGATCGTCCGCCTGACAGCTCCGGTGCAGTACAAACCGTCCAGCAAGGCTTCCGGGAGCTGACTGTCCGCTGGAAAAAAGCAGTTGGCGCTTCCGGCTATCAGATCCAGTATGCGGCCTCAAGGTCCATGAGAGGGGCCAGAACAGTGTCCACCAGTGCACTGACCCGAACACTTTCCGGTTTGAAAAAGGGAAGCACTTATTATGTTCGTATCCCGTGCATACAAAAAAGTGAGCGGAAAGACATATTACGGTGCCTGGAGCAGTGTGAAAAATGTAAAAGTAAGAAAATAAGATCTGTAATATCCCGCGGGATCCTCGAAAACAGGATCCTATGCGGGATATTTTCTATTGTGTTACTGAGAACGGAGTGAACAATAACTCTGTTGTTCCTGACATGATTTGTTAAATAATTGTTCATTGTTTTTATAACAGGAAAGTGGTAGAATATATACCATATGTGATCCAGTATAACGGATATCAACAGAGAACTGGAATGATCCAAAATTGGACAGATCAGAGACAGCAGTCTTATTCGAATAAAATGATTGGAGCAGAAACATGAATGTTTTTTCAAAAGTATTTGGAACCCGCAGCCAGCGTGAGGTAAAACGTATCATGCCGCTGGTTGAAAAAACCGAGAGCTATCAGTCTCAGATGCAGCAGCTTACGGATGAGCAGTTACGAGACAAGACAAGAGAATATAAGAAACGTCTTGCAGAAGGTGCAACACTGGATGATCTTCTTCCGGAGGCATTTGCCACCGTACGTGAGGCAGCCAAGCGTGTACTTGGAATGGAGCATTACCGTGTACAGATCATCGGTGGTATCATCCTTCACCAGGCCGTATCGCCGAGATGAAAACAGGTGAAGGTAAAACTCTTGTTTCCACACTTCCTGCATATCTGAATGCCTTGAGGGAAAAGGTGTCCACATCGTAACCGTCAACGACTACCTGGCAAAACGAGATGCTGAGTGGATGGGTAAGGTTCACGAGTTCCTTGGCCTGACTGTAGGCGTGGTACTTAACGACATGAAGCCGGAAGAGCGTCGTGCGGCATACGGATGTGACATCACATACGTAACAAACAACGAACTTGGATTTGATTATCTTCGTGACAACATGGTCATCTATAAAGAACAGCTTGTTCAGAGAGATCTTCACTACTGTATCATCGATGAGATCGACTCTGTCCTGATCGATGAGGCACGTACACCTCTGATCATTTCTGGACAGAGCGGCAAGTCCACCAAGCTTTATGAGGTGTGCGATATCCTTGCACAGCAGCTGGAGCGTGGTGAGGCCAGCCATGAGATGACCAAGATGGCAGCCATCATGGGTGAGGAGGTTATCGAGACCGGTGACTTCGTTGTAAATGAGAAAGATAAGATCGTCAACCTTACCGAGCAGGGTATCAAGAAGGTTGAGAAATTCTTTAATATCGAGAACCTGGCAGATCCGGAAAACCTGGAGATCCAGCACAACATCATCCTTGCACTTCGTGCACATAATCTGATGCACAAGGATCAGGATTATGTTGTAAAAGATGACGAGATCCTGATCGTTGATGAGTTTACCGGTCGTATCATGCCGGGCCGTCGTTACTCCGATGGTCTTCATCAGGCAATCGAGGCGAAAGAGCATGTGAAGGTTAAGAGAGAGAGCAAGACTCTTGCAACCATTACCTTCCAGAACTTTTTCAACAAATATGATAAAAAAGGCGGTATGACAGGTACAGCCCTTACCGAAGAAAAAGAGTTCCGTGATATTTACGGCATGGACGTTGTAGAGATCCCGACCAACCGTGTAGTACAGCGTAAAGACCTTGATGATGCTGTTTACATGACAAAGAAAGAGAAATTCAACGCCGTTGTAGAGGCAGTTAAGGAAGCGCACGCAAAACATCAGCCGGTACTGGTTGGTACGATCACCATCGAGACTTCCGAGCTTCTCAGCAGAATGCTGAAGAGAGAGGGAATCCCCCACAATGTATTGAATGCCAAGTTCCATGAGCTTGAGGCTGAGATCGTAGCTCAGGCAGGACAGGCAGATGCCGTTACCATCGCGACCAACATGGCAGGCCGTGGTACCGATATCAAGCTTGACGATGTGGCAAGAGAGGCCGGCGGTCTGAAGATCATCGGTACCGAGCGTCATGAGTCAAGACGTATCGATAACCAGCTCCGTGGACGTTCCGGACGACAGGGAGATCCGGGTGAATCCCGTTTCTACATTTCCCTTGAGGATGACCTGATGCGTCTGTTCGGTTCCGAGAGACTGATGAAGGTGTTCACATCCCTTGGTGTTGAGGAGAATGAGCAGATCGAGCACAAGATGCTTTCCAATGCTATCGAGAAAGCCCAGGAGAAGATCGAGTTCAACAACTTCGGTATCCGTAAAAATCTTCTCGACTATGACCAGGTTAACAATGAGCAGAGAGAGATCATCTATGAGGAGCGCCGCCAGGTACTTGACGGTGAGAATATGCGTGATGCCATCTACAAGATGATCACAGATATCGTAGACAGCATGACAGACATGTGCTTTTCCGATGACATGGATTCTTCTGAGTGGGATCTTAATGAGTTCAACACTGCGATCACTCCGATCATTCCGATCCACCCGCTGACCGCAGAGAAGGTAAAAGGCCATAAGAAAGATGAGATTAAGCACATTGTGAAGGAAGAGGCTGTGAAGCTTTATGAAGCGAAGGAGGCTGAGTTCCCGGAACCGGAGCAGCTTCGTGAGCTTGAGCGAGTTGTCCTTCTGAAATGCATCGACAGCAAATGGATGGATCACATCGATGATATGGAAATGCTCCGTCAGGGTATCGGTCTGATGGCATACGGCCAGAGAGATCCGGTTGTTGAGTACAAGATGAACGCATTCGAGATGTTTAACAGCATGATCAGCTCCATTCAGGAAGACACTGTACGTATGCTGTATCATGTTCATGTGGAGCAGAAGATCGAGCGTGAGCAGGTTGCTAAGGTAACCGGCACAAACAAAGATGACAGCGCAGGCCCGAAGAAACCGGTTCAGCGAAAAGAAGATAAAGTATACCCGAATGATCCATGCCCATGCGGAAGCGGCAAGAAATACAAACAGTGCTGCGGACGTAAGGCTGCCAAGATCTGAGAATAAAGATAAAAATAGTCTCACCCTGATGATGCGGTGGGGCTATTTTTTCTGGAATTTCTGTTACACAGGAATAGAGTGCAGCGAATATTAAGTAACCGTCATATAGACTTGTCTGATTTTTCATCTGCTGCGTTGTCGTCAATCGCCGTAGCCACCGATACGCTTCATTCCCTCGCCCTGCATATGAGAAAGTCATCTTGCGTCAATATAATAGATACTTAATTTTCGCTGTAAGAGAAGGGGTATGATAATATGGCAATTATAAAAACTGCAATTCTTCAGACACATGTATATACTGATAAATTTCGCAATATCACCCAGCAGCAGAACTTCTTGCCAGCCGGAGCTTCAGGGGATCGATCTGGCAGTCCTGCCCGAAATGTTCTGCTGCCCCTACGAGAACAAATACTTCCCGGAATATGCCGAAATTGAGGGCGGAGATACCTGGGAAAAATGCTCCAGGCTGGCAGCGGAATACGGAATTTATCTCGTAGCAGGAAGTATGCCGGAGAGAGATGAAGCCGGCAATATTTATAACACTTCCTATGTCTTTGACAGAAATGGTCATCAGATCGGTAAGCACCGGAAGATGCATCTTTTTGACATTGATGTAAAAGGCGGTCAGTATTTTAAAGAATCCGATACCCTGACACCGGGAGACCAGGTGACGGTTTTTGATACAGAATTTGGTAAAATGGGCCTTTGCATCTGCTACGACTTCCGTTTTCCGGAGCTTGCCAGGCTGATGGTGGACGAAGGCGCCCAGGTGATCATCGCGCCGGCTGCTTTTAACATGACAACAGGGCCCCTCCACTGGGAGCTGATGTTCCGCCAGAGAGCCGTGGATAACCAGGTATACACCATCGGAGCTGCCCCCGCCAGAGACCTGAACGCCGGGTATCACGTTCCTGGGGCCACTCCATTGCCGCAGACCCCTGGGGAAAAGTCCTCATGGAGATGGAAGAGAAGCCGGCTGTGAAGGTTGTGGAACTGGAACTGGACGAGGTAAAAAAGTCCGTGAGCAGCTGCCGCTTTTGAAGCACAGGAGAGGGGATATTTACGCCCTGACCACGTTTTCGTTGTAATTTCCATGCCCATATGGTATTGTATAAGACAGGCAGGAAATCCTGTATCAATATATAGAAAGAAGGTGAAGCTGTGGTTGAGTTAGATCAGTTCAAGAGTATTCTTGCAACATACACAGAGCCATTAGTGGAAGTGAGGGATTCACTTTGACCTCGCTAACAAAGAGCAGAAGGTCGAAGAATTAGAGCGCGAGATGGAAGCGCCTGATTTCTGGGATAATGCGGAAGCATCCCAGATGAAGATGAAACAGTTAAAGAGTCTCAAGGACGATATTGAGACATACCATAATCTGGAAACACAGATGGAAGATATGGAAACCATGATCGAGATGGGATATGAGGAGAATGATCCTGAGATCGTCCCTGAGATCCAGGAAATGCTGGACGAGTTCCAGGCAAGCTTTGACAGCATCCGTGTGAAGACACTCCTTTCCGGAGAGTACGACGGAGAGAACGCCATCATCAAGCTGAACGCAGGAGCCGGCGGTACAGAAGCCTGTGACTGGTGCGGAATGCTTTATCGTATGTACAGCAGATGGGCGGAGAAGAAAGGCTTTGCGCTGGAAGTTCTGGATTACCTTGACGGTGATGAGGCCGGTGTGAAATCCGTAACCTTCCAGGTGAACGGAGAGAACGCCTACGGTTATCTGAAATCCGAGAAGGGTGTTCACCGTCTTGTACGTATTTCTCCGTTTAATGCAGCAGGAAAGAGACAGACTTCATTTGTATCCTGCGATGTTATGCCGGATATCAAGAAGGATCTGGACGTAGAGATCAATGACGATGATATCCGTATCGATACCTACCGAAGCAGTGGTGCCGGTGGACAGCATATCAATAAGACATCCTCTGCGATCCGTATCACCCATTTCCCGACAGGAATCGTGGTACAGTGCCAGAATGAACGTTCTCAGCACATGAACAAGGACAAGGCCATGCAGATGCTGAAGGCCAAGCTGTATCTGCTGAAACAGCAGGAAGCCGAGGAGAAGCTTTCCGGCATTCGAGGCGAAGTGACAGATATCGGCTGGGGAAACCAGATCCGTTCCTATGTCCTGCAGCCATACACCATGTAAAAGACCATAGAACCAATGAAGAAACCGGTAATGTTGACGCAGTTCTGGACGGTGGTATTGACATTTTTATCAATGCATACCTGAAATGGATCGCGCTGGCGAAAAAGAAAGAATAACATTACTGTCACGGAACCCCATAAAGACAGAGAAAAGGACTCCGCAGGCAAAAAAGCGCTTGTGGAGTTTCTTTTATTATGATAATATATCTCTTGTACAAAAACAGTTGTCTTTATGAAACGGACAGAAGGCTGCTGGCCGCAATGCGAACAGCAGTCAGAGAGGTTGCTATGCAGAAACAGGTTGAAAAGAAAAAATACTATGTAGTAAGAGAACGGGCAGTGCCGGAGGTACTTCTCAAGGTGGTTGAGGCCAAGAGACTGCTGGAATCCAAACGGGTGGCTACTGTTCAGGAAGCTGCTGAAAGGACCGGGATCAGCCGCAGTTCTTTTTACAAATATAAGGACGATATTTTTCCTTTCCACGAGGAGACCAAGGGAAAGACCATCACCTTTATCATTCAGATGGACGATGAGCCGGGGCTTTTATCAATGGTGCTGCAGACGATTGCCCGTTTTCACGGTAATATCCTGACCATACATCAGAGTATTCCCATTAACGGAGTCGCAACGCTGACGCTGAGCGTTGACATCCTTCCGGGAGAAGGCGACGCAGAGGCTATGGTGGAGAATATTGAGCAGAGAGACGGTATACACTATTTGAAAATTTTAGGCAGGGAGTAAGCATATGATAAACATAGCAGTATTAGGCTACGGTACAGTAGGAAGCGGAGTTGTTGAAGTCATCAACACCAATCATGAGAGCATTAACAAGAGAGCTGGAGATGAGATTAACATCAAGTACGTTCTTGATTTAAGAGATTTTCCGGGAGATCCGGTCGAGAAAGTTCTGGTTCATGATTATGAAGTGATCGTAAACGATCCGGAGGTAGATATTGTTGTTGAGGTTATGGGCGGAATCGAGCCGGCTTATACTTTTGTAAAAAGAGCGCTTCAGGCAGGAAAGAGCGTAAGCACATCCAATAAGGCCCTGGTAGCCAAGCATGGTTCCGAGCTCATGGAGATCGCAAAAGAAAAAAATATCAATTTCCTTTTTGAGGCAAGCTGCGGCGGCGGTATCCCGATCATCCGCGCACTGAATTCTTCACTGACAGCAGATGAGATCGATGAGATCACAGGAATCCTTAACGGAACCACCAACTACATGCTTTACAAGATGAGCACAGAGAACTGTGATTTTGATACGGTTCTGAAGGAAGCTCAGGCAAAGGGCTATGCAGAGGCAGATCCGACTGCAGACGTAGGAGGTGCTGACGCATGCCGTAAGATCGCCATCCTTCTTCACTTGCATACGGAAAATTCCTGAATTACGAGGATATTTATACAGAAGGAATCACAAAGATTACACCGGCAGATATGGAATATGCAAAAGAGCTTGGCATGACTATCAAGCTTCTTGCCACAAGCCGCAGGATCGGAGATTCTTTCTATGCAATGGTAGCGCCGTTCCTGGTAGCCAGAGTAGCCCGCTTTACAGTGTAAATGATGTGTTTAATGCAGTATTTGTGCACGGAAATGTTCTTGGAGATGCCATGTTCTACGGAAGCGGAGCAGGTAAGCTTCCGACTGCAAGTGCAGTAGTTGCAGATGTTGTGGATGAAGCAAAGCATCTCCACAGAAATATCATGACAAACTGGAGCAGCTATGCCCTGAAGCTTATGGATATGGATGAAGTTGAGGGACGTTTCTTCGTACGTGTGTCTGATACTACTATGGATGAAGTGGAAAAAGCTTTTGGTGATGTACAGACCATCGAGCCGGATGACCTTCCGGACGAATTCGGATTTATCACACCGGTGATGAAGCAGGCTGAATATTATGAGAAGATCAGCAAGCTCACCGGAAAAGTACTGGCAATGATCCGTGTAAAGGATTGATGCCGAAGGGAAGAAAAGAACATGTTGATTGTAAAAAAATTCGGCGGTACTTCTGTGGCAAACAAAGAGCGTATCTTTAATGTTGCCAGAAGATGTATCGAAGATTACAAAAAAGGAAACGACGTGGTGATCGTGCTTTCTGCAATGGGTAAGTATACCGATGAGCTGATCACCATGGCAAAGGATATCAATGACAAACCTCCGAAACGTGAGATGGATATGCTTTTTACCATCGGAGAGCAGATGTCAGTGGCACTGATGTCCATGGCTATGGACAGTCTGGGAGTACCGGCTGTTTCTCTGAACGCTTTTCAGGTAGCTATGCATACAACAAGTGCACATGGCAGCGCACGCCTGAAAAAGATCGAGGCGGCACGTATCCGCAGAGAGCTGGATAACCGCAGGATCGTTGTGGTCACAGGCTTCCAGGGCATTGATAAATATAATGACTATACCACACTTGGACGTGGCGGTTCTGATACCACAGCCGTAGCTCTTGCGGCAGCGCTTCATGCAGATGCCTGTGAGATCTATACCGATGTGGACGGTGTTTATACCGCTGACCCGCGTAAGGTTCCGAATGCCCGCAAGCTCAAGGAGATCACTTACGATGAGATGCTGGATCTGGCAACTCTGGGTGCGGGAGTGCTTCATAACCGTTCTGTGGAGATGGCAAAGAAATACGGCGTGCCGCTGGTGGTACGTTCCAGTCTCAACAACAGCGAAGGAACTGTGGTAAAGGAGGAAGTAACAGTGGAGAGAATGCTGATCAGCGGTGTTGCTCTGGATACAGATGCAGTACGTATTGCTGTGATCGGACTTAAAGATTCACCAGGAGTGGCATTTAAGCTTTTTGATACCCTGGCTAAGAAAAATATCAATGTGGATATGATCCTTCAGTCTATCGGCCGTGCCGGAACCAAGGACATTTCCTTTACTGTTGATAAAAATGATCTGGACGATGCAATGGGTGTTCTGGAAGCTAACCAGGCACGCATCGCCTATTCTGAGCTTCATGCGGAGAAAAACATTGCCAAGCTTTCTATTGTAGGAGCAGGTATGATGAGCAATCCGGGTGTTGCTGCAAAAATGTTCGAAAGCCTTTACAATGAGGGTGTGAACATCAATATGATCGCAACATCTGAGATCCGTGTGACGGTTCTCATTAACGAGAAAGATGGCGTACGTGCCATGAATGCGGTACATGATGCGTTTAATCTTGCAGACTAAACAGATGTGAAATATGAGAATATGATATATCTGAAGTAAAAAATGACGGGGCGGAGGCTTGGATGAGTCTCCGCCTTCTATAACGAAGGGATACAGAATTATGAGAAAAAATCTGAAGGGCTGTAAGAAGCTGGCAGGGGAAACTCTGGCCGGTAATTTTACGGTCCCTGTGATCGGGAGTATTGCGGTTGCGGCGATGAGCGCAGTTTCAAGCTATATTTCCACAGCACTTTTTCCGGGAGATTCCCTGTATGCGATCATTGGAGGAGAGGTATTCAGCTTTGTCCTTTCTCTGGTGATCTGTATTTTTTCCGCAGGACTTTACCGGATCTATCTGAATATTTCCAGAAGGGAAACCTACTCTTTCGGAGACCTTCTGTACTTTTTCAGCCATCAGCCGGATCATGTGATCGTGGCATCCTTTGTGCTGGCATTGATCAATCTGGTGACATCACTTCCACTGGCGTGGTTTTCTTTTACAAGCAATATGGGAAATACAACGGAGGAGCAGATGAACTGGGCAGTAACTTACATGCTGCTCACACTTCTCGGGTTCGCGCTGAACCTGCTGGTAGCTATGCCGTTCACCATGAGCTATTACATTTTGTCCGATAATTCGGACATAAAAGGAGTGCAGGCACTGAAAGCTAGTGCAAAGCTTATGAAGGGACATTACTGGGAATATATGAAAATGCTCTTAAGTTTTGTTCCGTGGATCATTTTTTCCATATTTACATTGTATCTGGCACTGATCTGGCTGGTGCCTTATATAGAAACCTGTATGGCAGTTTTCTATCGGAATATTTCCGGAGAGTTTGATGAACCTCCGGTGGATTCTTATCCCCCGGTAACTCCGATCCCGCAGTTCCACGATGAAACCGAAGCCTGATCGCCTTCCGGAGGATGTTTCCCTTTCCGGAGGATGCATGAAACGCAGGTGATGCCCTTTCCGGGGGGATGCTTGAGACGCAGGTGATGCTCCCTTCCGGGGGATGCTTGAAACGCAGGTACTTTCCCTTTCAGGGGGACCATTTTGGCATGGGCAGGTACGAGGGGGAAAGCACTCAAAGTTGCGAAGCCCGCTTTTCCCCCTCGCGCTCCCCCTTTCCGGGCACGCAGCTATTGTAGGTTGTAGAAATATGTGAAGATATTGGAGGGGCGATGGATTCTACTACGTTGGCTGTGGAAGGTTGAGCGATTTATGCTGACGTAAATATATTGGCGAAGCTGTTCCTGAATAACAGCGATACACCACAATCCAGAGAACAAGCCCGCTACGCAGTCCACTTTCCCATTCAGCCAGAAGCAACAAACAGTGCAGAAGTAATAATCAGCGCCGAAGCAATAAACAGTGCAGAAGCAATAATCGGCTCAGCCTGTTACTGCCAGTGCAGCAGAATACAGTGCCGAATCAATAATCGGCTCAGCCTGCTACTGCCAGTGCAGCAGAATACAGTGCCGAATCAATATCGGCTCAGCTGCTACTGCC